>Ga0187847_10000021_pt1 | contig 177904 bp, 154 predicted proteins | sample June2016WEW_4_10_FD_132458 | JGI IMG/M metagenome (GOLD analysis project Ga0187847, IMG submission 132458) | Peatland microbial communities from SPRUCE experiment site at the Marcell Experimental Forest, Minnesota, USA - June2016WEW_4_10 | ecosystem: Environmental > Terrestrial > Soil >...
GCCCGTCGGATATCAGAGAGCAAGGAACGAATCGACCCGACATTGTCCGCCATCCAGCGGGCTCACGTCGACGAAGTTTCTACTCAATCCATCGGGTGGCCGATACGCACGGCGATAAGTCCGGTTTAGCCCGGCCACCCGCAACGCAATCCTATCTTCTCCAACCCATTCCTTTCGGCATCACTGCGTCAAGAAACCCCGCGTTCTGGCATATAATACGAAGACCAATATGGCAGAGCTAGAAATCCACCACGAAGGACATGAGTCTGACCCTAGGGGCCAGATAGTCGGCATCCTGGCGGCCGTGCTGGCGGTTGCGCTGGCAATCGTCTCCATCATGTCGCACCGCACCCACACGGAGGCCATCATTACCAAGTCCGAGGCCAATGACACTTGGTCGGAGTACCAGGCAGCTCGCATCAAGTCTCATAACGTCGAACTGGGGTCGAGCCTGCTCGTAGTGCTCGGCGCCAAGGGCGATGCCGCGGAAAAAATGCGAGCCGACAACGAAGGCAGGCTGAAGAAATACGACAAAGAGAGTAAAGAACTCATGGAGAAAGCCAAGGGCCATGAGGAGGCTTCGGAGGCCGCCGAACACCGCGGATTACGCTATGACCTGGGCGAGGGCCTGCTCGAGATCGCGCTGGTGATGAGCTCGATTTACTTCATCGCGCGCAAAATGATGTTCCCGGTAATTGGCGTGATCGCCGGCGTGGCGGGCATCGCCATCGCGTTAACCGGCCTGGCGATGTAGCGCCGCCTCTTGAAGCGCGCCCGGTGACGGACACCAATCTCAGATTCTACGGAGCCGCGCCGTTCCGCGTGGCCGCGATCCACGGCGGGCCCGGCGCGGCGGGCGAGATGGCGCCGGTCGCTCGCCGTCTGTCGCAGGCTCAAGGCGTGCTTGAGCCGCTGCAAACCGCTCGCTCCGTCGAAGGACAGATCCAGGAGCTGTGCGATGTCCTCTTGCAACACGCCCGGATTCCCGCCGTCCTGATCGGCTACTCTTGGGGTGCGTGGCTCAGCCTCTTCGCCGCCGCTCGTTACCCGGAATTGGCCGGCAAGCTGATTCTGGTGAGCAGCGCTCCCTTCGACGAGTCTTATGCCGCGCACCTTCAGACTCACCGGCTCGCTCGCCTGACTGACGCCGAAAAGACGGATTACTTGTCGGCGATCGCGGCTCTCGGCAAACCCGCCGCGCCGGATCCGGTAACGCCGGCGGTCTTGCCGCCGGTCGCTTCCGCAACCCTCGAAAAACTCGGCCGCCTCGCCGCCAAGGCGGATGCATATGCTCCGATTGTCGAAATCGACGAACCCGATGTCACTGTTAGCGGCGAGATCTACCAGGCGGTGTGGAAAGAAGCTTCCGCGATGCGCCGATCCGGCGAACTGCTGCGGCAGGCGCGAACCGTGAAATGTCCGGTGGTGGCTATCCACGGCGATTCGGATTCCTCGCCGGCTGCGGGAGTTGCCGAACCTCTATCCGCCGCGCTCGGGGAGTTTCGCCTGGTCGTCTTGCCGCGCTGCGGCCATACGCCCTGGCGGGAGCGCTACGCCCAAGAGGAGTTCTACCGCATCCTGCTCCACGAGATCGGCTGACGTGGGGCGGACGCCCTCGCTCGACACGGTTCGCCTGGTCAGTGCGAGTGCTCACCAAGCGTGCCGGTGATCCATCGCCAGGTCATGAAAGACGCAGGGGCCAAGGCGCCGAGCAACGCCGGCAGCGGGGCGACGGCGGCCATCCCGTCCCAGAAAAGACCGAGCGCCATCAGCGCCGCTCCGGCCAGATAGCAGAAGGGCATCGCGGATTCAAGCCGCGACGGCCGGTGCGACCATTGCGGCAGACAGCCGAGCAGCATCCCCAACGTTCCGGCAACCAGACAGGCCGGCACCCAGACTAACCACGCCGGGTAGGATTCCAGACTGGGTTCGCGAAAAAAGTGAATGCGGAACAGATTGAACCAAATCTCTCCGATGAACAGGAATACCAGGCCAAGGCCGCCCAGCAGGTATGCCCGCTCCGGCCATTTCCTCGGGAACCCGAAAACACCGAGCAACACGATAAAGACGGGAAGCAGCATCATCACTGGGAACGCCAGGCCGATCAGGCCCAGCCAATGTCTCCATTCGACGTAAGGAACCCAGGTGGCAATCAGGTTTTGAAACCATGCCTCGCCATTCATCGTCAGCACCGACCCGGCGCCAAAAGTCCAGGCGAGTTCCACTTTCACGCCGGAGGTCAGGTCGATCCAGTCCTGGAGAAACGCGAATACGAAGGAAAGCACAGCGAGCGACAACACACAGATGACGCCTGGATACTGCGACTGAAGAGGCAGATGAGTATAGTAGACCGGTGATAGACCGAGTAACACCAGTCCCGTCCCGCAGTAGGCCCGCTTGGGCGGGCTATGTAGCAGCGCGCGAAACATGAGAAAGAACCCCTAGCCACGGGAAAACTTCTCCGTGGCAGTGGGCTAAATTGTAACTCGAGTTGGGCGGCGATCACGCCGAAAAGTCCGTGATGCCAGTACCATCTGAGTACCGGGACCGAAGCTCTATTCCGCCCGCAACGCTTCCATGGGGTCCACGCGCGTGGCGCGGCGGGCCGGGAGCCACGCGGCGGCAACCGCCAGCCCCACCACGGCAACGGCGCTGAGCACGTACGCCAGCGGATCGAGCGGCGTCACGCCCAGCAGCATCGAGCCGGCGAGCTGGGCCGCGGCCGCCAGCGCGGCGAGCCCGATCGGCACACCGATCGCGGCCATGCGTAGCGATTCGCCCATCACCAGGCGCTCGATCTGGCGCGGCCGCGCGCCCAACGCCATGCGCAGCCCGAATTCGCGCGTGCGCCGGTTCACGGCATACAGCAGCACTCCGAACAGGCCGGCGGCGGTGAGCAGAACCACGCTGACGCCCAGCGCACTGATGGCGGTGGCGATAAAACGGTCGGGAGAAAGGCGGGAATCGAGAGTCTTCTGCAAGGTGGTCGATTCGTAAACGCGCGCCCCAGGGTCGAGACCATGGATTGCGGCACGGGCGGCGCGATCGAGCGCCGCCGGCTCGCCCGCGGTTTCCACCAGCATGGTGAGGTCGTCCGGCACGGCCTGGACGTATGGGAGAAAGATAAAGGGCTGCGGCTGCTCGTGCAAATCAATCGAAGGGCCGTCCTCGGCCACACCGACCACCTGGCGCAGTTGGCCATCGATGCGAAGCCAGTTGCCGAGCGCGTCGTGGCCGCCGAACACCGTGCGGGCAAACGTTTGCGAGACCACCACGGCCAGCGGCGCGCCGGCGGTATCGCGGCTATCGATGCTCCGCCCCGCCACTACGCGCGTGCCCATCAGTCGGAAGTAGTTGCCGCCGACGTTATTGAGGAACAAGCCCATCGGCGCCATCCCCGGGATCTCGACCCGCGCCGTCAGCCCGCCGCCGGAACCGCTCAGCGGAAGCCGCCGCGCGTAGGTGGCCCCGCGCACGCCAGGCAGCGCGGCTAGCCGCTCGCTCACCTGGTCGCACCAGGCGGCGCGCGGGATATTGAGCTTCGGGATTACCGACAATGCCAGCAACTTCTTGTGCGGATCCATGCCGGGCCGGATTTCGGTGGCGTGGTGAAGGCTGGTGAGGAACAACACCGCGATGCCGAATAGAGCCACGCTCACCGCGATCTGCGATATGACGAGCCCTTTCTGCTGCCAGCCACGCCGCCGCGCGGTCACGCCCTGCGCCTGCTTCAGCACATCGGAAATATTCAGCCGCACTGCGTGCAGTGCGGGCCAGAGACCGGAAACCACCACGGCCAGGAGGAGCGCACCGGCCGAAAATGCCAGCACGCGGTAATCCAGCCGGATACCGTAATCGGTGAAGGAGTCGATTGCGCTGGCGAACCGGGTGACCTTCTCGATCAGAGTCTGCGCCAGCAGCAGGCCCAACCCGGCGCCCGCCAGGCTGAGGAGAGCGGTTTCGAGCAAGAGTTGTCGCGCCACCCGCCAGCCGCCTCCGCCCAGCGCGATTCGCACACCCAATTCCTTGCGGCGCGCTTCGCCCTGCGCGAGGCGCAATTGGGCCACGTTGGCGCAAGCCACGAACAGAACCAATCCGAATACAGCGAGCATCCCGCCGCCGAACAGCACGTCGTTCAGCCAGGGCCGCGCGAAGCACTCGAGCGCCGTTCCGGCAGCGCCGCGCGGCGCTGGCTTGTGCTTACCAGGACCGCGGATGGCGGCGTCGAGTTGCGCCTCGGCGCGCGCCTCGGTCAGCGGAGCGCGGAACCGCACCACGATTTCGAACTGGCCCTCGCGCGACTGCTCCTCCTCCCGATTCCCAAACGTGTGGAACCAGGCATCCGCACTGGCCCAAACACCGACCGCAATGCCGCGCTGGATGCCCGGAAACGCCTCCGGCATCACGCCCGCCACCAGGAATGCTTTGTGGTTGAGCAAGACGGTTTTGCCGACGATGTGCGGGTCGCTCGAGAAACGCGTCTGCCACAGCCGGTAACCCAATACGGTCTCCGGCCTTCCTTCGGCCTCACCGAGCGACGCGCGGCCCAACGCGGCCCTCGCTCCCACCACTTGAAAATAATTCGGCGACGCGGGTTGGATGATGACGAGCTGGCTGTTATCGTCCTCGCCCACCTGGACGCCGCGGCTCTGCGAGGCCACAACCTGCGCCCGGCCTTCGAGCGCCTTGGCCATATCCAAATAATCCGGCCAGCCGTACATCATGAAGTTGCCATCGTCGCCGCGCGAGGTCGCCGACCACAGCTCCTGCGGCTTCTCCACCGGCAAGGGACGCAACAGGGCCGCATCGCCCACGGCGAACAGGCCGGTGGTCAGGCCGATTCCCAGTGCAATCGAAAGCACGGCCAACGCCGTGGCGCCCGGATTCTTCGCGAGCAGACGAAGAGCCAGCCGCAGGTCGCGGATCCATTCCGTGGGTGACATAAACCGAAATCAATTGCAATTCAAAGGCCAGCCCTGACCCAGTGATATCAACGGTGTTTCGGTTTTTATTGTCTGAAATACGTACTGACTGTCCGGTTCTGGGATCGGGCTTGCGAGGCGGAAATCATAGAAACCCTGGAGGCCGGTGCGAAGAAATGTCGAGATGACTCTCGACACAGCAGGCTTGACAGCCCGCGCCACGCGCGCGCTTAGCTCCAGAGCAACATGCGCGACAATCTGCGCATCAGCCGCGCCGTCGGATGAGGTCCCTCAACCGGGTGACGCAACCCGCCGATCGCGAGCGCCAGCCAAACCAGGCTACAGGCCAGCCAGACGAGGCCCGCCGCGTTCTGCCCCATGGCGAACCAGACCAGCGACGCTGCCAGCGAAACACTCGCAGTCGACAAGTTCAACCGGCTCAGTTTCATCGGTTCCTTCCAAGCTCATTCTACGCTCACGCTACCGCAGCCGCCAGCGGAGGGGCCTTCCCGGTTCGCTCCGGCCGACCAGCTCCAGCGTGCCATCGGCGGCCTTGGCCAGCGTCTGGCTGACTCCGTTGACTTCCGCGTGCGTCAATCGGGCGGCTTGTTCGGCAGGCAGCCATATTGCGATCTTCCACGCACCGCCTTGCGACGGTTCATACCAGCCCTCGTAGGAACCACCGGACGATTTTATGACGCCGACCAGCGGCGATTCGAAGCGGTACGATTCCACCGGCAAGCCGGGCCGCAACTCGAAACCGTTTGCCGTGAACTCGAGCCCGATCAGCTTGGCCGCGGAATAGAGCGAGCAGGCGTGCGAATGCAGGTTGAGCACGGGAAAATCGGTGTAATGCAAATAGAGGTTGTTGACGGTCTCGCCGGCGTGTTTGCTGAGCGTGGAATTGTACGTGTCGGGGCCGCTCAATACGCCGTACCAGATGCCGGGATAACTATCGGCGTGGCAGGCCAGCGAATTCTTCTTCCACTCATCCCAAGCCATGGCCGGATCGTGCCGCGCCAGCGCCCAGATCAAGGTCTGATTGAGCGAAGGCCAGATGCCGCCGCTGACCGAAGTTCCGGGCTCCCAAACGCCGCCCTTGGGAGCGTCCGGCCCCTGATTCATCTGCACCGCGCCGATGGGTGACAGGCGGCGCAGCAGCTCGTCCATGTTGCGGATCAGCTCGCGGCTTTGCTCCGGCGTGGTCGCTCCGGCGAGCAGCGCCCAAGGCTGCGGCTCCAGCCACAGCGTGCTTTCTCCCACCCAACCCAGCGTGGGGCCGAGCCAGGCGCGGCGCAGCCATGTACCGGTCCATTGTTTGGCTGCCGCGGCGCGGTGCGCGTCCGCGCTCTGGCGAACGTGCGCCGCCAGCTCCGCGTCGCCGGCAACTCCAAGCAGACGCGCGTAAAGATCGAATACCCAGGCTGCCATGGCCGAGTTCAGCACGCTCTCGCCCTGCTCGACACATTCCTTGAATGCCTTTTGCGCCCACACGCTGAGCAGGCCATCGTTCCAATCGTCATTCAGCATGCGCATCACACCGTGCGCGCCCACGCCTACTTGATCCACCTCATGCCGGTAACACCTTTCGAGCAGCTTGCGCACGCGCTCTTTGCCGGCGGTAGGTCCGTAGAGCGGCCAGGTGGGAACTTCCTGGTCCAGGAACTTGACGTCGCGGGAAGCCAGCACATATTCGCTGGCGGTCCACAGCAGCCACAGCGGCAGGTCGCTCGCGTTATCGGTGACCATGGGACCCACCGCCCCGTGGCCGACGATGGCGTATGGAATCGACCCATCCGCGCGAACCTCTTTCAGTGTGTAGCGCAGAACCGTCTTGACGATTTCCGGATCGCTGAACAGGAAGGGCAGGCAATGCTGGAGCGGGTCGCGGGCCGCGCCCTGAAATCCCATCGAGTACTGATAAATGCCGTTCTGGTTGAGGATGTGCTCGTGGAAGTAGTCGTCGTAAGTCAGGGAGCTGCGGAGGCAATAGTGGTTCCAGATCGTCTCGCGCTCCACCCACGGGTCGGAGCCGACGCTGAAACGCATCCCCTTCTTTTTCCATTCGGCGCTCGAATCCTTCCAGACGCTGGCAGTGCGCGCGCGGTATTTCGTGGCCAGCGACGCGGCGTCGAAACCGTCCGGCAAGTAGCCGTAGAGGAAATACAGTGTGCGCTGTTGCCCGGGCTCGAGATGAATGGCGCGTTCCAGTAACAGTGCGCTTTCCGGACCGTCCGATGCCAGATCTCCATCCAGGGTCCGTCCGACGCCATCCGGTTTCACCGCGCCGCCCAATCCGAAGAACGCTTTGCCATTGGCGCTGAGGCTGCTCGACGGCGCATCGAGCGAAATCAGGAATGTGGCGGGCGGGTTAAGGTCGTCGTAGGAAGCTTCGGGCACGGTTTCCGGAATCGGTCCCAGAAAAGAGTTGGGATGAGCGGCCAGGCCGGCCTTCGCCCGCTGCCACGCGGCTTCTTCTTGCGGCGCGCGCCCGAGGAATTGCTTCGATTCGGTCAGGCCATAGCGGCCGTCCAAGGCGCGGAATTGGTGCATGAATCGCCGTCCGAAGCGGCGGCGCAGATCCACCATCGTGCCAGCTCCGGCGAGCATTTCCACGAACGGGCGAAAGGAGAATTGGTAAACCAGCGTGCCCCAATATTCGACCCATCGCAAAGCGGCCGGAGCGGCGCCGCGATTGGCGATGGTCACCTGCGAGAGCAGAACCGGATCGTCGCCGAACGGAGCGCAGATGACTTGATCGACGCTGTAATTGCCGCGCGCCACTTTCTTTCGCAGATAGCCGGCGCCGAAGACGCGGTCGAAACTGGCGCCGCTTTGCGGATACAGCGTGCTCAGAGTTTCCTTGCCGTCGGTGAGATAGCCGAAGCCGCCCGAGAACTGGCTCATCTCCGGCACGTAGTCGTTGAGGAACTTGGGCGCGCCTTCATCCTGGCGAACGCGCACGTGGCCGTAGTTGGAGACGATGGCGATGATGCGGTCGTTGCCCACCTGGTGAACGTGGTCGGTGGCCGAGAGGATGCCGGGAGTCACCGGACTGACCGCCAGTGGGTCGCTGGTTTGGTCGCAGGTGTAATGAAACGCCGGCAGGCCGAACTCGTCCTGCACCCATTCGCCAAAATGTCCCGAGCCATAGGACCTCAGGCTGGCGCCGGCAGTCTGGCCGCCCGCCAGCGCCGCAACCGCGCCCGGTGCGGCCAAAGCCCACCCCGTGGAAGTCATCACGAACCGTCTGCGATCCATCGCCATAGATCCTCGCTGTGGCCCGCCCGCTGGTGGGCGTGCAGTATTGTCTGATGCAATACTTCGAGGATACCGCCGCGGCGCAATCGCCAGAGCTGCCGTGCCGGCGGAGGTGTGCGGCGCGGGGATGGCGAGACTCTCGGTGTAGTAGCGCCGATGGTGGTGGCGATTCAACGGCGCAAGCAAAGCCGAGATGACTCTCGGCTCTGCAGCCTGACAGGCCGCGCCACGGGTGCTAGGCGGCCTGCGCGGCTGGGACGGCTTTGACGGCCTCGATCTCGAGCACGATATCGACCCGGTCGCCGACCACCACTCCGCCGCCATCGAGCGTCATATTGAACGTGAGGCCGAAGTCGCGCCGGTCGATCGAGGTCTTGGCCGAGAAACCCATGCGCAGCCCGCCCCACGGGTCCTTGCTGCGGCCCAGGTATTCGACGGAGAGCGTGACCTCCTTGGCGACTCCGTGAATCGTCAGGTTGCCGGTCACTTTGTACTCATCCTCACCGGCCCTCTCGACGCGTGTGCCTTGGAACGATATTACGGGGTACTTCGCGGCGTCGAAGAAATCGGGCGAGCGCAAATGGTCGTCGCGCTGCGGCTCCTTGGTATCGACGGTGACGGCTTCTATGCTTGCCTCGACCTTGGAATTGGCCAGGTCGGCCTCATCGACGAGGAGCGAGCCGGTCCATTTCTGAAAGTGGCCCCTGACCTTGGAAATCATCAGGTGCCGCACGGAAAACCCGATATCGGAATGCACGGGATCGAAATTCCACTTCTCTTGCGCCATATTGGTCCTCTCATTGGTATGCTAACCATACCATGCTATAATTTGCAAGTAGGGATGAATACCATATCTGGTATGCAGTTGCCAACCAAGGGGAGCCAGCCGGCCGGCGACGTGGTCGATTGCCCCATGACGCGGCTGATGGGGGTGATCGCTTCCAAATGGGCCATGCCAGTGCTGTACAACCTGCTGCGCTCTTCGGGGCCGTTACGCTTCACGGTTTTGCGGCGCTCGATCGGCCGCGTGACGCAGCGTGAGCTTTCGCTCACCCTGAAACGGTTCGAAGAAATCGGCGTGGTGCACCGCAGAGTGTATCCCGAGGTGCCCGCGCGCGTGGAATACCGGCTGACGCCGCTCGGGCGGTCGCTCGAGGAACCGATCCTCGGGTTGGGCCTGTGGGCCGAGCGGCACGCGGCAGCGTTGACGGCGGCCGGCAAACGCGCCGCCCGCTCCAAAGCGTCGCGCCCCGCGCGATAGCGCCCGATTTATGGGCACCCATTCGACGCGGCAAGAAAAGCCGAGAGGACTCTCGGCTCAGCAGGCTTGACAGCCCCGGATGGTGCACGGGCACGCCGCGCCACGACGACTTGCGCGCGGTATACCTCAATGGGTTACCCTGAACTCTTTAAAGGGACAAAAACATTGCCAAGGGCCAAAATCACGGCGCTGGGTTGCTATACGCCTCCCCGCGTCCTCACCAATCAAGATTTAGAGAAGATGGTCGATACCAACGACCAATGGATCATGACGCGCGTCGGCATCCGCGAGCGTCATATTGCGGACCCGGGAGTGGCTACTTCCGATCTGGCGATCGCCGCCGCCCGCTGCGCGCTTCAGCAGCGCGGCATGGACCCTTCGGAAGTGGAGGTCATCATCGTTTGCACGGTTACGCCGGACCACATGTTTCCCTCCACTGCCTGCCTGGTGCAGAATGGGCTGGGCGCCAAGGGCGCTTGGGGGTTCGACCTGATTGCGGCGTGCTCGAGCTTCGTTTTTGGCACTACCACGGCCGCCAATCTGATCATGGGCGGCACGTATAAAAAGGTGCTGGTGATCGGCGCGGACACGATGAGCCGCATCATCGATTACACCGACCGCGCCACCTGCGTCCTGTTCGGCGACGGAGCCGGAGCGGTTCTCGTCGAACCGGTCGCCGAGGGCGACGGTCCGCTTGGCTTCATCGATTTTATGGGCGAAATCGACGGCTCGGGCGGCGATGCGCTCATCATGCCGGCGGGAGGCAGTCGCTTGCCGGCGTCCCACGAAACCGTCGACAAGCACCAGCACTACGTGAAGCAGGACGGCCAAAAGGTCTTCAAGTACGCCGTCCGCAAGATGTACGAAACCTGCCGCGATCTGCTGGCGCGCAACGGGCTCACCGTGGCGGACGTGGGCGCGATGATTCCGCACCAGGCCAACCTGCGCATCATCCATGGAGCCGGGGAGCGGCTGGGCATCGCGCCCGAAAAGGTCTCGATCAACATCGACCGTTACGGGAACACAACGGCGGCTACGATTCCACTGGCCACGCGCGACGCCATCTGCCAGGGACGCCTCAAGAAAGGCGACCTGGTTCTGTTTGCCGCCGTCGGCGCCGGCTACACGGTGGGCGCCAGCCTCTGGCGATGGGCGTATTAGGGCCGGGCCAAGCCTGGATTTCAAAGTCAACTTCGGCGAAGTTGCATCTTCACAGCGGAAGACCAGGAAAAAGCAAGTCTTGTATCAGGGCACGGCTTGAGCCGTGCCCTCGAAAACGGCTGCGCTGGCAGGGTTGGCAGGCGAAAGCGCCTACCCCACCTCAGGCTACGCGAGCCCCAAGCGCCTGTGCTCTTTGAGGATGCAGCGGTCCATGACGACGGCCAGGCCGGCCGATTCGGCGCGGCGCGCGGCATCTTCATGCACTACGCCTTCCTGCATCCAGATGGCCTTGGCGCCCTTGCGAATGGCGGCTTCCACGATGGCCGGCACGTGCTCCGGGCGGCGGAAGATATCGACGATGTCGACCGGCCCGGGAACGTCATCGAGCGACGCGTACGACTTTTCGCCCAGCACTTCGGTGACATTCGGGTTGACGGGAATGACGCGGTAGCCCGCCCGCTGCAAGTATTCCGCTACGCCATGGCTGGGGCGAGAGCGCTTGGCCGAAAGGCCCACCACGGCGATGGTTCGGGCCGAACCGAGGATATCCGCGATGCGGTTCATGCGCCCTCTTGCCTGGCCGCCGGCTTCGCGCGCAACGCGCTCCGCAGTCTGCCCACCTCGTCTTCGGTCAGGTGACGGAAGTGGCCCGGCTTGAGCGGCCCCAGCTCGATGGGGCCGACGCGCACCCGCCGCAGTTTCTCCACCAGAAAATCGAAATGCTTGAACATCAACCGGATTTGATGATTGCGGCCTTCGAAGAGACGCACCTCGTACCAGGGATTCTGCGCGGCGTGGATCACCTTCAGCCCGGCCGGCAGCGTGCGCTTGCCGGAAAGCGGGACGCCGCGGCGGAACCGCTCCTCCTGGTCGGCGGTCAGCGTGCCATTCACTTTCACCACATAGGTCTTGGGCAGGTGCGTGGTGGCGGACATGATGGCGTTGGCCATTTCGCCATCGTTGGTCAGCAGCAGCAGCCCCTCGCTGTGATAATCCAGGCGGCCTACCGGATAAACGCGCTCTTTCACGCCGTGCAACAGGTCCATCACGGTGGCGCGATGCTGTGGGTCGCTTACCGTGGTGACGGTGTTGTCCGGCTTGTACAGCGCAAGGTAGACCAGGCGCTTGGGCGCATGCAGCAGCTTGCCATCCACTTTGATGTGATCGCGCTCCAGATCGGCTTTGGAGCCGAGTTCGGTGATCGCGACGCCGTTGACCCAGACGCGGCCCTCCGTGATCAATTGCTCCGCGTGGCGGCGCGAGGCCACGCCGGCATGCGCGAGAATCTTCTGTAGCCGCTCTTCGGCCATCAGTTGTCTCCGGAAGGCGGCTCAACGCCGGCGGCCGGAGCCTCGAGTTCCACGGCCGCCGCGGGTTCGACGACCGCGGGTTCGGGCGCCGCGGGTTCGACTACGGCCGGTTCAGCCACGGATTCGGCCGCCGCGGATTCAGCCACCGGCGACTCCGGCGCCGACGGTTCCGTTGCCGCCTGCTCGGCCGCCGGTTCGCTGTCGGCGAAAGCCATGCGGCGAATTTCCTCGAATTCCTTGAGCGAGGGCAACTCGCTCAGATCTTTCAACCCAAACTGAATCAGGAATTCCTTGGTGGTCTTGTAGAGGATCGGCTTGCCAATCACATTCTTGCGCCCGGCGGCGGCGATCAGCTTGCGGTCGAGCAGCGTCTTCAGTACGCCGGCGCCCTGCACGCCGCGAATCTCCATGATCTCCGGCGCCGTAGCGGGCTGCTTGTAGGCGACCACGGCCAGCGTTTCCAATGCCGGCAGCGAGAGCTTGAGCGGCGGCTTGAGGCTCTTGACAAACGTGCGCACCGCGTCATGGTGTTCGGCTTTGGTGGCCATTTTGTAGCCGCCGGCCACTTCGCGAATCGCCACGCCGTGTTCGGGCTTATCGAATTCCTCCATCAGCCAGGTCAGCGCTTGCTGAACGCGATCCACCGGTTGCAGCAGGGCCGCGCCAATCTGCGCCGCCGTCAGAGGTTCCTCGGCGACGTAGACGATCGCCTCCACCACCGCGCGCAACTGCGCATCGGCGAGCGAAACCGGCGCATCGTCCGCCGCCGGCACAGCCAGCAGATCGTCCATCGAAACCGGCTGCCGCGGGTCCCCCGTCTCTTCGGACTGCGGCGGCTCGCCTTCCGGCGAGGCCGCTTCTGTTTGATCTTCCAGTTCTTCCATTCCCATCAGAGGTAATCTTTTTCAATTGTGGCGATCGGCTGCTCGTCGGCGAACACCGCATCGAAATTCCGATGCCTGCGCAGCGCGATCTCGCCGAACAGATCTTTCTGGGTCACTTCCACCGCCTGCATGCGGACCATTTCGAGCACGGCCAGAAACAGTGCGATCATGGCGCGCCGCGTGCGCTGCTCCTCAAGCACACGCAGGATGAAGATCGGCTGCTCCGGCGACACGGCGAGAAACCGGTCGCGCAGGTTGCGGATCATCTCCGGCACCGTCACGTCGGCCTGTTCCACCTCGTACACCGGGCGGAGCTTGGCGCGGTCCAGGACTTCGCCGAACGCTTTCACCAGGTCGAACAGGGTGACCGCCAGGCCGGGGTCGTCGTCCTCGCTCGAAAAGGCTTTGATCTGCGGATTGGACCAGACGTTCTCTTCGATCATCCGTTTCTGCTGCAACATCTCGGCGGCGTTTTTGAAGCGCTCGTGCTCGAGCAGCCGCTCGACGAGTTCCTGGCGCGGGTCCTCTGTCTGGTCGGCGTCCTCGCCCAGCGCCGGGTCGCGCGGCAACAACATCTTCGACTTAATGTGGATCAGCGTGGCGGCCATGTAGACGAACTCCGCCCCCAGGTCGATATCCATCTCGCGCGCCTTTTCCATATATTCCAGGTATTGCGAGGTGATGGTGGCGATAGGGATATCCTTGATGTCGACCTGCTGCTTACGGATCAAGTCCAGCAGCAAATCGAGCGGCCCCTCGTAATGTTCCAGGTGGAGATCCAACGGCGACGACACTGCTATCACGATAGCACGGGACAGTGCGGAAACCAGCGGCAGCAACAGCCTCGGCGTGCGCGACTGCGCTACTCTCCGCTCTTTCTGGCCGGATAACATTCGATCCCTTCGCGCAGCGACGACAGGTGTGGCATGGCCACGCCGAGGCTCTCTCCCGTGTGGAGCACATCGAAGTAGAATCGCTTCATCTCCTCCGCGCTATTGGCGAAGTGGCTCGCCTTGAGAAGGCGCCGGCCTTTTTCCGTGAAACGAACGCCATAGACAGCGGCCAGGCTCGCCAGCCAGGTGGGCGTATTCAAGATGCTCTTCGCTTCGGGATAGCTCTCCAGGTTGACGCCACGGGCCGCAGCCACGCCGAGTGCCTCCCTCACGGCCAGAACCCCCAGCCTCAAGGTTTTGAGACTGCGGGTCGCCTCGGCGATACCTCCCGCCCAAAGACAGGCTCCGATTCCGCCGCCATTGATCGCATGGTGTACCCAAAGCCACTCGATGATGTTTGGCTTTATGTCCAGGCTGAAACCAGCCGCCTCAAACAATTCCTTCACGCTCTCGAACTTCTTCGGGTCCGAGCCTTCCAACATGCCGAGGCGCACCGCGGGATCCACGGTTGCAATCAGGATGCCCTGGGCATCGACGCCGCCAGTGGCCTTGGCATAACCCCAAAGCATGGACGACCTCGGCAGAATGCGGTCGACCTCCTCCGTACCGTCCCAATTCGCGGTGAACAGCAGGAATGTGGCGCGAGGCGCGCCGGGCAGGTATTGCTGGATGGCCTGGGCCGCCTGGTAGTGCTTGGTCGCGACAATCACGAGGTCGAAGCCGTCGGAGGGGCTGATCTGCCTAACCGTTTTGGGAGCATAGGTAACCCGCGTGTGTTTGGGATGCCCGGCGCGCAGGTCGAGCAGATCCAAGGTGTCGTTGGCGGGCAGCCCCGCTTTTCGCACCACGTGGGTGACATCGACCCCCGCCGTTGACAAGGCCCAGCCGTAGATTGTGCCAACCACGCCCCTGCCGATGATGAGGACTTTCATCTAAAGTGAAACCTTCACCTTCCGGCAACGAGCAGCCAGCCAGCGACCAGCGGCATCACGAATAGCGCGCTATCCACGCGATCCAGGAACCCGCCGTGGCCGGGTAGCAGGGCTCCCGAATCTTTCACTCCGGCGCCGCGTTTCATGGCGGATTCCACCAGGTCGCCGAGCTGTCCCGCCGCGTTGGCCACCGCCGTCAGCAGCACCGCCTCGGCGATACTCACACCGGCAAAATGCCACAGGTAAGCGCCGGCCAGCAGCACCGAAGTGGCCACCGAGGCCGCCGCGCCTTCCCAGGATTTTTTCGGGCTCACGCGATCGGCCAAACGGTGCCGGCCAAACGCCTTGCCGATGTAATAGGCGCCGATATCGCCGGTCCAGCTCACCAGCAGCGCGTACATCAGCCAGGCGACGCCGTGGCCGTGCAACACGATGGCGCACCGCCAGCAGCCGAAGATGTAAATCACGCCCAGCACCAGCAAGGAAGTTCGCGGCAGCGCGTGCGCCAACTCAGCCGAGCGCAGCGCCAGCACCAGCGCCACGAGCGCCAGCCCGGTCAGTACCAGCCAGGCGTTGGCATAGGGAACCACCAGCAGGAGCAAACCCGCGCCATAGCCAAGCACTCCCGGAGCGCCGAAGCCATAGCTCGCGGCGATGGCATCATACTCCCGGTAGCTGAGCACGGCCGCCAACGCGAGCACGGCCAAGAACACACACAGGTTGGCCCAGAGCACTACGTAAACGACAAAGGGAATGAGCAGGGCCGCGGTGAGAACCCGCTTCATGACGGGCCGAGCGCGGGAATCAAGGTCTCGTCGGTCGGCGCATCCGCGGCGCCCGTGCGCAACCCGCCGTAGCGGCGCTCGCGCTTCTGATATGCCACCACCGCTTCCAGCAGGTCGGTGCGCGTGAAGTCCGGCCACAGCGTCTCGGTGACGTACAGCTCGGCATAGGCGATCTGCCACAACAGAAAATTACTGATGCGCATTTCGCCCGAGGTGCGGATCAGCAGATCGGGGTCCGGGCAGGAGGCCGTGTAGAGGTTGGTCGAGATCAGATCCTCGTCCATGCGAAGCGCGTCCAGCGAACCTTCCAGGCGCGCCATCTCCAGCACCGCGTTCACCGCATCCACGATTTCGGCGCGCCCGCCGTAATTGATCGCCAGGTTCACCAGCAGGCCGCGGTTGTTGGCGGTGGCTTCCACCGCCCGATCCAGTTCGGCGCGCACCGGCGGCGGCAGCGCATCCAACCGCCCGATGGCTTGCAGGCGAATGTCGTTCTTTTGCAGATCCGGCAGCTCCTGCCGCAGGTAGTAACGCAGCAGGCGCCACAGCGTTTCCACTTCGTGCCGCGGGCGCTTCCAGTTTTCCACCGAGAACGCATACAGCGTCAGCGCTTTCACCCCCAGCCGCGCGCAAGCTTCCACTGTCGAGCGCACCGGGCCAATGCCCGCCTTGTGGCCCGCCACGCGCGGCAGCCGCCGCCGTTCGGCCCAGCGCCCGTTGCCGTCCATGATGATGGCGATGTGTTCCGGCAACCGCGCCGGGTCGATGGCCTGCGCCAGTTCCCAGTCGCGATCTCCAGCCCGCAACGTATCCAGAAGCGCCTTCATGGCAAACCATAATGGTACAACATCACAAGTATTCACAAGGCACTTGGCCGCGCAAAGCGGCGTGGGGCAGGTCCCCGTCCCGCCGCATATGCTCCGCACAAAAACCCCGGCGGCGAAGACCGCCGGCGTTACCGGGATCGAGTTTTCTGGTAGCGCCAGCGGTCTTGCCGCCGCTGTCTTTGCGAGCCACTGCCCACGGCTTCCGCTCCACCTCTAGCTCGCCAGTGGGTGGAAAGATATAATTCCCTGTGAGACGGTTCGAAGGCCGTAAAAGGAGGGGGGATGAAAGTCGGAATTCTGGGGTCGGGCGATGTGGCGAAAGCGCTGGCGGGTGGCTTCCTGAAGCATGGCCACCAGGTAATGATGGGCACCAGGACGCCCGCCAAGTTAACGGAGTGGGCGGCACAGAGTCCCCAGGCGAGCGTCGGCAGCTTCGCCGCCGCGGCGGCATTCGGCGAACTGATCGTGCTGGCGGTCACGGGGAAAGCGGCGGCGGAAGCGCTGCGGTCGGCGGGCGTGGGGAACCTGACGGCGAAAACCGTCATCGACGCCACCAATCCCGTTGCAGACGCGCCGCCCGTCAACGGTGTATTGAAGCTCTTCACCAGCCACGACGAATCGCTTATGGAGCGGCTCCAGCGCGAGTTTCCCAGCGCCAACTTCGTCAAGGCATTCAATTCCGTCGGCAGTGCATTAATGGTGAATCCGCAATTCAAGGGCGGCAAGCCAACCATGTTCATCTGCGGCAATAGCGAGGCCGCCAAGAAGAGCGTCGGCGGAATTCTCGATCAGTTCGGCTGGGAAGTGGCGGATATGGGCAGCGCGGAGGCCGCACGCGCCATCGAACCGTTGTGCATGCTCTGGTGTCTCCCTGGTTTTCTGCGCAACGAGTGGGTTCACGCGTTCAAGCTGCTGGTTTGATTCAGGGCTTGCCGGCGCCTTCTTCCACCGGATACCCCTGGTCGATCCAATCGGCCTTGAAGTTGTCCGGCACATAGAGCGCCCGGACGTGCGTAAAGCCCATTTGCCGCATCAGCTCCAGGGCCGGACGGATATTGGGGCAGTGGTCCCACGGGCAGCAGCCGCAATAGAGCACGATTTCGCGATCGCGCGGCAGCTTGGCAGCCTCGGCCTTCAGCAGCTCCAGTCCTTCGGGCCGGTTGGCGGGACCGGCGTAGATGGAGCCGGGAATGTGCTTGCTGCGGTATAGCACGTTCGGGCCGACCTGCAGAACCACAATCGCGCCGCGATGGCCCGCCAGTTGCCCCGCCAGTTCTCTCGGCTGAACTACAGCCGGGTCTGACGCCCATGCTCCGGCCAACGCCATCAACGCAGTGCACACAAAGTTCCGCATGTCCTAACTGTAGCGCCGAGGCGCCGCCTGTGAAACGGCCGCCCACTCGTCGAGTGCCGCGGCGCGTGGTTTAATAGAGGTTTCATGTATCGATCCCTAGGATTGCTGTCGCTCCTGGCCTGCGCAGCCGGCTGCCTGGATGCCGCGCCGCCCGTACCCACGCTAGCGGCGGCCCGCACCGCGCTGGCAGGGCTTCCGCTGCGGTTCGAGGCCAACCAGGGCCAGTGGAGCCCCGACGTGCGTTACCTGGCGCGTTCGGGCGGCGTGAAAGTCGCGCTCACCGATCGCGGCCCATCGGTCGGCTTGCCTGGAGGCCGCGTGGACCTGGTGCTCGAAGGCGCGGCCGCGCCTCGCATCCAGCCACTCGATCCGCTCGCCGTCCGCACCGATTATTTCATCGGCCCCCGCTCCAACTGGCACACCGGCGTGGCCAGCTATGCGCGGGTGCGTTATTCGCAGGTGTACCGCGGGATCGACGCGGTCTATTACGGAAATGAGGGCCGCCTGGAGTATGACTTCGTGCTGGCGCCGGGCGCCGACGCGGGTTCCATTCGCATGCGGTTCCGCGGCGCCGATCGCCTCCGGATTACGCCGGCCGGCGATCTGGAAGTCGATGGGGCTGGCGGCACACTCATCGAGAAGCGTCCCGCGGTTCGGCAGGGCGAAGTCGCGATTGACGGCCGCTACGTCCTGCTGGCGCGCGACCTGGCCGCTTTCCGTGTCGGCAGCTATGATCGCAGCCGTCCGCTGGTGATCGACCCGCTGCTGGTTTACTCGACTTACATTGGCGGCGCTGGCGACGAACAGGTGAACGCCGTACGGCTGACGGCCAACGGCTTGTTGTATATCACCGGGCCCACCAACAGCACCAACATGCCCTATGTGAATGGGGCTTACTCGAACGCCCCCATCGCGGGATCGACTAATATCTTCATAGCCATTCTCGATACCAGCGCCGCGGGCGGATTTCAGCCGACTTATTTCGGTTACATTGGCGGATCGGCAATCGATGTGCCGCTGGCGATGGTGCTCGATGCGCAGGGTGATATCTACCTCACCGGGCGCACCACTTCCACCGACTTTCCGGTTGTCGGGAATTCCATCCTGAGCACCTTTCCCACGCCGGCCGTTACCGGCGTGTCTACCGGCCCCAGTGAGTTGACGGACGCGTTCGTCCTGGAATTGAACCCCTCCCTCTATGGCGAAGTGTCGCTGCTCTATACCACGTTTCTCGGTGGCATCCAGGGCAACACTTACGGGAACGCCATCGATCTGGATCAGGCCGGCAATATTTACGTGGTCGGCACCACGCTGGCAGGCGACTTTCCGCTCACCAACAACGCTTATCAGACCGATCTGTGGGGAGGGCAAGATACCTTTCTCATCGAGTTCAACACCAACAGCGCGGTTCCCCTCTATTCCAGCTTGCTGGGCGGCGAACTGGACGATGACGGGCGCGCAGTCGCGGTTGCGCCAAACGGCCTGGTTTACATGGCCGCCTCCACGGAATCGACCGAGTTTCCGATGGCTGGATTCTCGTATCAGGGCAGCTTGGCGGGAGGTTACGATCTGATCGTCGCCGTGCTCGATCCCACCCAGTTCGGGACCGAATCGCTGATCTATTCCACTTATATAGGCGGCTCGGCCAGCGAAGAGGTGCGCGGGATGGCGGTGGACGGCAACGGGAACCTTCTGTTGACCGGCTACACGTTGTCGAGCGATTTTCCGGTTACCCCGGATGCGGCGCAGCCGGTCTATGGCGGTAATGGCGACATCTTCGTTACCGTGGTGAACCCGTTCAACCCGGAGCCGCAGTTCCTGGTTTATTCTACTTTCCTGGGCGGTTCGGATGCCGACGTGGGTTATGGCATCGGCGCCGATGCACAGAATAATATCTACGTCACCGGCTACACGCTGTCGCCGGATCTGCCAGTCACGCCGAACGCTCCCGAACACACCTGGCCGCAGGGCGTCGATATCGTCGCCGCCAAGGTGATTCCGCACGTGGCCGGCCCGAGCGGATTTGGCTACGTCACTTACTTCGGCGGAGTCAGCATCAACAGCGGGCAGGCCCTGGCGGTAGCGCCGGATGGCACCCTGTACGTGGCTGGCTTCACCGGCGGCGTCCTGACCACCACCAGCAACGCCGTGCAAGGCTCGTACGGCGGCGGCGTCACCGATGGCTTCCTGTTCGTGCTAGCGCCGTAGGCGCGCTGTGCCGGGCTGCACTCCCGACAAGTTGAATTGAGCCTACGCCGGGAGCCGACCGGCGCCCACCCCCAATAAGAGTTGACTCACGGCTGGACCGACCGGGAGATTTCGCGGCGGGCCATTTCTAAGCCCGGAGGGCGAAAGACAGTAGCCCACGGCGCAAGCCGCGGGTCCGAGGTATCCAGTCGCAGCCCCGGAACGGGGCGTGGGAATCCCGCCGGCGGGAATGTCTTCCGCCCCGTTCCGGGGCTGCGCGTTTCATGCGGTTCCCAAGGCTCACGCCTTGGGCTACTGTCTTTCGCCCTCCGGGCTTCCCGAGTCGGCGCTAGGTTAGCTCTTGTGGTGCGCACCCCCGCTCTCGTACCTGCTTGTTTCCGGCTACGCCGGGTGGTGTACTAAAGCAATTGGCGAGCAGCAAAGCTGCCAGGATCGCGAGTGGGCGCCGTCCCGCGCGGGTATGCGGGAGGCGATTCGGGATGTCAGGCAAGGCAGCTTTCATGGTGCTCCTCGCGCTGGGTGCTGCGCTGCTCACGCAGACCGGGTGTGACAACACTCGGTCGCTTCGTAAGGCCTGCGACTCCGGCAACGCAAAGAGCTGCTACGACGTCGCCAAGATGTATGAAGACGGGATCGACGAGCATAGAGCCAAGGCTGTCCAGTTCTACCAGAAGGCTTTCCAACTCTATAAGAAGGCCTGCGATAGCGGCGAAGCAAAAGGTTGCAGCGGTCTCGGGCGACTGTACGGCAACGGCAAGGGCGTGCAGAAAGACGAGGCCAAGGCGGTTCAGCTCTTTCGGAAGGCGTGTGACGGCGGCTACGCCAGGGGCTGCCTGAACCTCGGCTACATGTATGGCAAAGGCAAGGGCGTCGAACACGACGATACCAAGGCGGTTCAGCTCTACTCGAAGGTTTGCGATGAAGGCAATGCGGAGGGATGCTCCTGCCTCGGTGGCATGTACTTCTCTGGCACAGGCGTGCAAAAGGACGATGCCAAGGCGATTCAACTCCTCCGGAGGGCCTGCGACGGCGGCGACGGATTGGGTTGCTCTCGCCTCGGTTACATGTACGAAAAGGGCGAAGGCGTTCAGAAAGATGAAGCCAAGGCGCTTCGGCTTTACCAAAAAGCGTGCGACGGCGGCGATGGATGGGCTTGCGGTGCCATCGGCTACATGTATGCCAACGGCGAGGGCGTGCTGAGGGATCACGGCAGGGCTGTTCAGTTCTTCCAGAAAGCGTGCGACGCGGGCTCAGCGAGGGGCTGCACCAGCCTCGGATGGGTTTACGCCCACGGCGTGTCGCTGATGCCTGCGTACGTAAACGAGCCCGGCTCGACGTACCGCGGCAGTTTGGTGTGGAGAAACGATGACAAGGCGGTCCGCCTCTACCGAAAGGCCTGCGACGGCGGCGACGCGACCGGCTGCAAGGAGTTGGGCGCGATGTATGAGGCTGGCAAGGGCGTCAAAGAGGACGATGCCAAGGCGGTGGAGTTCTACCAGAAGGCCTGCGATGGCGGCGATGCAACGGGCTGCGTCAGCCTCGGCATGATGTGCAGCAGGGGTAGGGGCGTACAGGAAGATCAGGCCAGAGCCGCCCAACTCTACCAGAAGGCTTGCGACGGCGGTGATGCGCCAGGCTGTGGGGCCCTCGGGTGGATGTATACGAACGGTACCGGCGTGGAGAAGGACGATGCCAAGGCGGCGGAGTTCTTCCAGAAGGGGCGCGATCTTAAGAGATCCCAATAAGCGCGGCCGCGACTGGGCAGTCTATGGCGCCGCGAAAACAGCCTGCCGGCACACTAATCGTGCTATTATTCTAAAGGACTTCACTGTGGCGTCCCAGGCACGTCCTCCTGACGCGAAATAACCCTATCAATGAATTTACGTTCTCTTTTTAGCTTGTTTTCTTCGGATCTCGCCATCGATCTCGGCACGGCGAACACCCTGGTTTATGCCCACGGAAAAGGCATCGTGGTCAACGAGCCGTCCATCGTCGCCATCAATAAGTCCACCGGCGAAGTGGAAGCGGTCGGCAAGGAAGCCAAGGAAATGCTGGGCCGCACGCCGGGCAACATCGTCGCCATCAAGCCGATGAAGGATGGCGTGATCGCAGACTTCAAGGTCACCGAGCGCATGCTGAATTACTTCATTCAGAAAGCGCACGGCCGCAAAATGCTGGTGCATCCCCGCATCGTGATCGGAGTGCCCAGCGAAATCACGCAAGTGGAAAAGCGCGCGGTGATGGATTCGGCTTATCGCGCCAAGGCCAGCGAGGTGCACCTGGTGGAGCAGGCCATGGTGGCCGCCATCGGCGCCGGGTTGCCGATCACCGAACCCTCCGGCAACATGGTGGTCGATATCGGCGGCGGCACTACCGACGTGGCCGTGATCTCGCTTTCCGGCATCGTCTACTCGCGCTCGGTGCGCGTGGCCGGCAACGAGATGGACGATGCCGTCATGCAGTACCTCAAGCGCAAGTACAACCTGCTGATCGGCGAGCGCACGGCGGAAGCGATCAAGATCGAGGTCGGTTCGGCCTTTCCTCTGGACAAGCCGTTGACCATGGAAATCAAGGGACGCAACCTGATCGAGGGTGTGCCGCGCACCATCACCATCAACGACACCGAGATTCGCGAAGCGCTTTCGGAATGCGTGGCCACCATCGTCAACGCCATTCGCGTGGCCCTGGAACGCACGCCGCCAGAGCTCAGCGCCGACATCAGCGACCGCGGAATCGTGCTCACCGGCGGCGGCGCCATGCTGAAGAACCTGGACAAGCGGATCCGCGAGGAAACCGGCCTTCCGGTCTCCATCGCCGACGACCCGCTGGCGTCGGTGGTGCTGGGCACCGGCCGCATGCTCAGCGATTTCCGTCTGCTGCGCAAGATTTCGATAGACTAAAAGGAACGCGGGCGCGCGTATGGAGTCGTTCGTCAACCGTTACCGCAGCCTCACCATCCTTCTGCTGGTGATCTTCGCGCAGTTCCTGCTGCTGGCGGTTCAGGTGAAAAACGATCAGGACGTGCGCTTCATCCGCGTGTGGACGGTGACCGCCGTCACACCCTTCGCCCGCGTGGTGGAACTGCTGCGTGGCGGCAGCGTGGGCTTCTTTCGCAACTACATCCTGCTGCACGACGAAGACGCCGAAAACCGACGGCTGCGCGACCAGGTGGGCCATCTCAAGCTGGAGAACATTTTCCTCAAGAACGAACTGAACACCGCCGAGCGCGCCAAGGCTCTCGGCGTATTTCAGGCGCGCATCCCTTCCAAGACGTTGGCCGCCACCGTGATCGGCACCGGCGCCGGCTCCAACGCCAAGGTGGTTTACGTCGACGCCGGAAGCACGCGCGGGGTGGAGCGGGGCATGGCCGTGGTGACGCCGGATGGAATCGTCGGCAAGGTGATTGCCGCCTACCCCACTGCATCGGAGATCCTGCTCGCCACCGACGCCGATTTCGCCGCCGGCGTGGTTTCCCAGGACGGCGCCGTGCGCGGCACTTTGAAAGGCCAGGGAACTCCGCTGCTGAAGGTCGACTACGTGCCGATTCAGGAGAAGGTGCAAGTGGGGCAGTGGTTTTACACTTCGGGCGACGACCGCATTTTCCCGCGCGGCTTTCCGGTCGGCGTGGTGCGGAGTGTCCGCGACGCACAGCCATTCAAGGAGATCCTGCTCGACCCGGTGGGGTTGCAGCACGGCCTCGAGGACGTGCTGATTATTACCCAGGGCGCGCATCAGGACATCCCGCCCACTCCCGTCGCCGACCAGCCGGTGTATATCGCGCCGTCAACGCCCGATGATGAGTCCAAGCCCGGGCTGCCCGCCGCCGCGGGCGCCTCGCCGCCGATTACCGAAGCCGATAAACTGCGCCTGGAATATCAGGCTTCCGGTGAAGCGCAGGGCCACAAGTTCGGCTCCGGGGAATCCGGTCCACCCGACTTCAGCGGGATCGCCACAACTCCGCCGCGGATACCCGCGCCGGCTGCCGCCGTGCCAGCCGCCTCCGCGCCGGTCAATGCGGGCCCCAAGCCGGTCACCGGCGCTACCACCAAGACCACCGAAGTTACCCGCCATTCCAATCAGGCCAATGGCGAGCCAGTTGGGAGCACTAAGAGATAATGGCGTACTCCTCCGGGCGCATGCTGCTCAGCCAGAGCGATGGCCCGGTCTCTCGTTTTCGCGCCTGGGTCTTCGTCGTCGTCCCGTTGCTGGCGATCCTTTTTCAGGTTTACGTTCCGCTGTTTTTCCCCATTCTTGGTTTCCTGGAGATGCCGCTGCTGGTGGTGGTGTATCTGTCCCTCACGCAGCGCAGCCAGGTCGGCGGCCTGTTCACCGGCGCCCTGATCGGCCTGGCGCAGGATTCGCTCTCCAAGAACCCGCTCGGCATGTTCGGCATTTGCAAGACTCTGGTGGGATATTTTGCCGCTTCGGTGGGCGTGCACTTCAATGTGGACAACACCGTGATCCGGCTGATGCTATCGTTCTTTTTCTATCTCTTCCACCAGTTGCTGTACTGGGTGATGCAGCGGATGCTGCTCGCCCAACAGCCCCCCTTCGATTACCAGAGCTGGCTCCTGTTCGGCGCGCTGAACGCCGTGGTCGGCGCGTCGCTGTTCCACTTCCTGGATAAACTCCGCGCCACGGCGTGAACGGGGGGACGCGACACAGCGATGGCGAAACTCGCCAGGGTCGATCCGCTTTCAAGCTGACGCTGACATCGATCCAGATACTCGCAAAGGACTGCTCCGAAGAGCGCCGTCCACGCAACCAGGTGCGACCAGGCCGGTTCGTCAGCGGCCCAGGCCCAAAGCTCGCCTCGCCAAACGCGCTATAAAGGAAGTGGGACGTTCCGGCGGGATGAGCGGACACGGGGAGAGTGCATGAAGATCACCTATACGGGCAGGCAAGTGGAACTGAAGCCGGCGGAGCTGAAGAAGCTGGAGGCGCGGTTCGCCAAGATCGGTAAGCTTCTCGACGGGAGGCGCGAATGCGAGGCTCACGTCATCTTATCGGTCGAGCGGCATTTGCATCAAGCCGAAGCCACGGTAAATTACTACGGCCATCAACTGGCCGGCGAGGGCTCCAGCACGGACCTGTTCATGGCCATTCACTCCGCCGCGGAGAAGCTGGAAAAACAGGCCGTGAAGGCGCGCACCAAGTGGCGCGACATCAAGCGCACGCCGCGCAAGAGCGCCTCGGAGGTGGAAATCGAAGCTCCCGCGCCTGAGGTGGAGGTGGAGGCTGAGGAGGAAACCGCGCCACAGCACCGCGTCTTTCACGTGGGCCATCACAAGAAGCGCAAGCCGATGACGCTGGAGGAAGCGCTGCTCGAAATGGAGAACCGCGACTACGTGGTGTACCTCGATGCCGAAACCGATGGCGTGAACGTGCTGGTGCGGCGCCGCGACGGCCATTTCGACCTGATCGAAGCCTGAGCCAGCTCCATGCCGCGCCGCCCGGTTGCAACCGCTCCCAAAGCCAAGAACGCGCCCGCGCGCCGGCCCAGACGCGCCGCGCCGGCCGCCCAACCCGAACTGGTCATCATCACCGGCCTCAGCGGGTCGGGCAAGGGTTCCATGCTCAAGGCGTTCGAGGATCTTGGGTATTACTCGGTGGATAATCTGCCGGTGGAGCTGATCCCCAAGTTCGCGGAACTCACCCGCGACAGCTCCAGTTTCCAGTCTGCCGCGCTGGTAGTGGATATCCGCGAAGGCGGCGGCTTGGACCGCTTCCCCGCGGTGTTGGCGCAGATCCGCGACACGGTGAAGGCCCGCCTGATTTTCGTCGAGGCGGAAGATACCGCCATCCTGCGCCGCTTTAGCGAAACCCGCCGCCCGCATCCGCTGGGCACTAACCGTTCGATTCCCAGGAGCATCCAGCGCGAGCGCGCCCAACTCAAGAAAATCCGCGGCATGGCCGACCTCATCGTCAATACTTCGAAATTCACCGTGCACGAGCTGCGCGAGTTCATCGGCGAACGGTTTCGCGGGCAGGGCGACGAATCGAAGATCATGGTCTACGTCACCAGCTTCGGTTTTCGCAATGGCGTTCCGCCCGATAGCGACCTGGTCTTCGACGTGCGATTCCTGCCCAATCCGAATTACATCCCGAAGTTCAAACACCTCACCGGCAAGAATCCGGCGGTGGCGCAATACATCCGGTCGTTTCCGCAGACGGTGGAATTCACCGGCCGCATTTCGGACCTGCTGGTTTATTTGCTGCCTCACTACATCAGCGAGGGCAAGAGTTACCTGACCATCGCCTTTGGCTGCACCGGCGGCCACCACCGCTCGGTGATGATGGCCGACGAAATCGCCCGCAACCTGGCCAAGGCCGGATACCACGCCAAGGTGACGCATCGGGATATCGGATAGCGGGAGCGTGCGCGAGAGGAAAAAGTACCGCGCTATTCCTGCACGGCGGGCGCCGGCTCTCCCGTGAGGTCCTCGACGGCAACCGGGGGATTGTAGTACAGCAGCCGCTGGCAGCTTTCGCAGGACAGGATCTGGTCGTCCTTCTTGAGGTCCTGGAAGTATTGCAGCCGCAGCGCAATCTGGCACGCCATGCAGCGGCCGTCCACCACTTCGGCCAGGGCGATTCCCCGGCGCGCCTTGCGTGCCCGCTCGTATCGCTGCACCGTGGTGGCGGACATCTGCGAAACGATCGCGGCGCGTTCCTGCTGCAACTCGGCCGCGGCTTTCTTGTCCTCCGCCGTGCGCTCGCGCGCGCCGCTCTTCTCCGCTTCCACCTGCTGCTTCTCGGTCCGCAGCGCGGCCTCGGCGGCCTTCACATTGCGGTCCAGCGGTTCGGATTCGCCCATCAGATCCAGAATGCGATCCTCCAGCTTGCGAATCTCCGCCTGGCAGAAATCGATCTCGCTCTGAAAGGCGCGGTACTGCTCGTTGGTCTTGGCCTCGACCATCTGCCCTTTGAGCTTCGAAATCTTCTGTTCCCACACCTGGATATCGCCCTCGCTCTGCTTGCGTTCCTTCTGGTTGGCCACCAGAGCGGCGCGGTCGGCTTCGAGCTTGCGCTCGTGCGATATCAGTTTCTTTTCGATGGCGGAAATGTGGACGGGTAAAGCCGCGATCTCGCGCTGCAAGCCTACCAGGTGGGTGTCAATCTCTTGCAGGCGGATCGCCAGCTTTAGATCTGCGAGCATGGCTAATCGCAGTGTAGCATGCAGCTTCGAGCGTCCGAAGTTCCGCAATGCCGAGCGCCCGTGCCAGCGCATAAAAGACTCCCACACCGAGTGGAATCGAAACGGCCAGATCCGCCAGGTGCGCCAGCCGATCGCCTGCGATTGCGCCGTGAATCGCCAGGCTGGAGACGCGGCACACCGCGCCCATCGCCGCTGCCGCCAGCGCGATCTTGGCCGCGCTCACCGCCAGCCGGGGGCCCTCGATCGACTCGATGCGCCTGCGCAGCGCGGCGGCCAGCGCGGCCGCGCCGGCGAGCGCCACCAGCGAGGTGGCCAGCGCCAGCCCCGCCTGCCCCATGCGCGCGCCTCGCGCCAGGCCAATCGCCAGCAACAAGTTCAAGCCAATCGAGGCCACGCTCACCGCCATCGGCGTCCAGGCGTCGTCCAGCGCGTAAAAAGCCGGCGCCAGCAACTTGAGCGCCGCGTAACCTGCCAGGCCAACGCTATAGCACGCCAGCGCCAACGCCGTCTGATGCGTGTCATACGCTCCGAAACGCCCTCCCTGGTACACCACGCCGATCATACTTTCGCCCAGCACCGCCAGCCCCACCGAAGATGGAATGGTGAGCAGCAACGCCATCCGCAGCGAACCCGCCAGCGTGGCGCGAAACTCGTCCAAGCGGCCCAGCGCCGCGCTACGCGAAATGGCCGGCAGCGTGGCGCTGGCCAGGGCGGCGCCGAACAGGCCGAGTGGAAATTGCAGGAATCGGAACGCGTATGCCAGCCAGCTCACCGGTCCATTTAGTGCGTGCCCCGCCGCATCGGTAAGGCCCGAGGCCAGATTCGCGTTCACGATCGCTTTGATCTGCACCGCCGCGCTGCCAATCAGCGCCGGCAGCATCAGCCGCGCAATCCGCCGCAGCCCCGGATGCCCAAAATCGATGCGAGGCCGGAACGAAATGCCGGCACGCCGCAGGCTCGGCAGTTGCCAGCCCAGTTGCAGCGCGCCACCGATTAATACGCCGGCCGCCATCGAGACGATCATCCCTTGCGGCCATCGCCTGCCCACCGTCAGCCCCAGCGCCAGCCCGCTCGCCACGGAGCCGATGTTGAAGAACATGGAAGCCAGCGCCGGCACGCCGAACCGCCCGCGGGCGTTCAGAATCGCCATCGCTTCGGCCGCCAGCGCCACCAGCAGCAGAAAGGGGAACATGACGCGCGTCAACAGCACGGTCAACTCGAACTTGCCCGGCACGCGCGCGAATCCCGGCGCCAGCAATCGCACCAATTGGGGGCTGAAGATCATTCCAAGCAGGCAAATCGCGCCCGCCGCCAAGGTGAGCGCGGTCGCCACCACCTGCGCCAGTTCCGCCGCTTCGAGCGCGGTCCCGGTGGTCAGCGATTCGGTGAAGGTGGGGACGAACGCGGAGGATAGCGCCCCTTCGGCGAAGAGGTTGCGCATCAGGTTGGGAATGCGGAAGCCGGTCAGGAACGCGTCATAGACGGCGCCGGCGCCGAACAGCCGCGCCATCGCCGCCTCCCGCACCAGGCCGGTCAAGCGGCTCAGCAAAACCGCCGCCGAGACTACCCCCGCCGACCGCAGCAGGCCGTGCTCGGCGGCTGCCTCGCCGCGCGTCATTCCACGCGCCGGACTTCCACCTGGCGGTAGATTTCCTCGGTCTGCGCCAGCGAAGCGAAATTCATTCCCGGCAGCCGCGCCGATGCCGTGCCCGCCGCCACGCCCCAGCGCAGCGCTTCCGCAGGGTTTTGCCGGCGGCTCATCGACCAGGCGAAGACTGCCGTAAGCGCGTCGCCCGCACCGATCGGGCTCACCGCGTCCACCCGCGGCGGCAGAGCTTCCACCAGTCCATCGCCAAACGCGCCCACCGCCCCGCGGCTGCCCAGCGAGAGCACCACCGATTCCGGCCCCATGGCGCGGAGCTGCCCCGCCGCCTCGAGCGAATGCGCGCGCGTCAGAATCGTGCGCCCCAGCAGTCGCTCCGCTTCCGGCTGGTTGGGCGTCGCCACCGTGGGCCGCGCTTCTATGCCCTCCCGCAGCGAATCACCACCCGCGTTCAGCAGCGTCTTCACGTGTTTTTGCCGCGCCACCGCAATCAACTTCGCGTAAAAGGACGAGGGAACGCCCGGCGGTGTGCTGCCGCACAGCATCAGCCAGTCCGCGCCATCCAATGCCTGCCGCACCGCGCGTTCCACCCGCGCCACCTCCGGCCCGGTGAGCGCCGGCCCCACTTCGTTCAGATTCACCGTCAGCCCCTGCTTATCCGTGATAGTGAGGTTGGTGCGAATGGCGTTCTTCACCGGCACCTGTACGATTGGGTAGCCGCAGTCTTTGAGCAGCGCTTCGAGGCGCTTGCCCGTTGCGCCGCCCGAAATCAGCACCGCCTGCGTCTGGCCGCCGAACGAGTGGATGACGCCAGACGCATTGATCCCTCGCCCTCCGGCCGATTGCCGGATCGAATTGATGTAGGCGCGGTCTTCGAAGGCCAACCGGTCGACGCTGAGGATTCGATCGATGGCCGGATTGATAGTGAGAGTGACGATCAAAAACCTATTGTACCCGTGGCGCGGCCTTTTTGTGCTCCGTGTCGTCTCGAGGCCACATGATGTAGTGATTTGGGGCACGCGATTATTCTCATGTCGCTCACCGGCCGCGCCAAAGGCCTGGCCCGCCGCCAGCGCGGTACAATCCTGGGTGATATGCCGTTCCCGACTCATCGCCTCCGGCGGCTGCGCGCCACTGAATCCTTGCGCGGGCTGGTCCGCGAAACACACCTCCATCCGGGCCAATTTATTCTTCCTCTATTTGTTTGCCCCGGCGAGGGCGTGCGCCGCGAAATCGGCGCCATGCCGGGCAATTACCAGCTTTCTATCGACGAGTTAATGAAAGAATGTGCCGAGGTCCACTCGCTCGGCATCGGAGGCGTCATCCTCTTCGGTCTGCCGGAGACGAAGGACGAGTTGGCCTCCGGCGCCTATGACGAGGCTGGGATTGTGCAGCGCGCCATCCGCGCCATCCGCCGCGAGGTCCCGCGCCTGCTGGTGATTACCGACGTCTGCAACTGCGAGTACACCAGCCACGGCCACTGCGGCTTCGTCAAGGATGGCGATGTCGATAACGATACGACCCTCGGTTGGCTGGCTAAGTCGGCTGTTTCGCACGCCCGCGCCGGCGCCGATATGGTGGCGCCCTCCGACATGATGGATGGACGCGTGGCCGCCATCCGCCGCGCGCTCGACGCCGCCGGCTTCCCCGGCACGCCCATCCTTGCCTACGCCGCCAAGTTCGCTTCGGTCTTTTACGGCCCTTTTCGCGAGGCCGCCGATTCCGCGCCGCAATTCGGCGACCGGCGCAGCTACCAGATGGATCCGGCCAACGGCCGCGAGGCCATGCGCGAGATCGCGCTCGATCTCGAAGAGGGCGCCGACATCATTATGGTCAAGCCCGCCATGCCCTATCTCGACCTGATCGCCCTCGCCCGCCAGCGCTTCGACGTTCCGATCGCGGCTTATCAGGTGAGTGGAGAGTATTCGATGATCGTGGCCGCCGCGCGCAACGGCTGGCTGGATCACGATCGCGCCATGATGGAGTCGCTCACCTCCATCGCGCGCGCGGGCGCCGGCATCATTCTCACCTATTTCGCCAAACCCGCCGCCCGCCTGCTGGGCTGACCCGGCCGTGGCACGACCGTCCGCGCGTTTCGAGCCTCTACCAGCCGGCGCCGCAAAATGGATCCGCGCCGAGGGTACCCTCCAGTTCACTCAGATATTCCGGCGCGCTCACCCGCGCCAGTTGCTGGCGTGCATCGCCCAGCCGCGATTCGATATCGAACCCTTCGAAGGAAGCGCCGCTATCGCGAAACTCCTCGATGGAGCGGACGTGACGCGTCCACAGCGCGATATCGCGCGTCTGTTTGGCGCGCAACCGCTCGCAATACCAATCGCTCGCCATCAGATATTCGCGCGTGAACATGCGCCGCACGTCGGGATCGTCGACGCCCCTACCTTGCGATGACCCCTCAGCCATGATTTCGAGCAGCGCCCGCAGCGGAGGACAGGCCGCCGCCACGCTGCCGTCCTCGAAGTACTGCCGGGCGACACGCGTCTGAGCTTCCACAATGGCGTCCACACCGGCCGCGAATTGTTCGATGTCCTGCTTTTCCGGGCGCAGGATCTCCTCGGTGAAAACGGCGTCCGGCGTTTCGAAAAGCCGCCCGAGGAAACGGTCGACGAAGAGCGGCGTGATTCGATAGCCGAGGCGGCTGGCCAGCACGGTGCGGCCGTCCACGCAGAAATCGCAGACCTTCTCCAGGTATCCATGGGCCAGCAGGAATTCGGGATTGCGCTCGCCCACCCGCATGCGGCACCAGATCTCGGGAACCAGCAGGCTGATGTCGTGGTCGACCCGGTAATGCGGCCCGATGTAGCCCGCCGAAGTGGTGAATCCGGCGTATCCGGTCAGAATGAACGACACCAGCGCGTTGTTCAGATCCACCACTGGAGGCAAAGCGTTAAAGGCTGCCTTGGTCAACGCACCTTCGCTGCCAAAGCCGGTGGTGGCCGGGGATTTGCCGGTGAGGCTGCAAATGAAATCCATGAACAGCTCGGGCAATTCCTGATAGTGGATCGGGCTGTACACGGCGAGCGGCGGCAGGCCTGCCTTGGGATCCGCCGGGCTGTTTCTTCTTCCCGCGAGCACGGCGTTGACCGGAAGGTAAACCGGCCGCTCCGCCGGAATTCCCCTGGCCAGACGGGCGGCGATTTGGGCCAGATAGAGCTCATCCGGATGCTTGAGATCGGGCCTCTGCTGCAAGTAGCGCGGGTTGGTCGAGCGTGCCCCGTGAATCAGGCGCGGGTGCGCCGAGGAAACCACGAACCCGGTTTCCGGCCGCTCGACGAAACTCCGCAGAAGCTGCTTCATCGGCTCGGAGTATTGATCGAACTCGACCACATGTTCCACCATGGCCCGCGCCGCCTCGATGGTGATCGGCTCGAAGTTGGAGAGAAAATTTCCCGGGCCGGCGATGTCCGCCTCCGCCTGCGTGTCCACTCCCCGATAGATCGCGTTGTCGGGCCGCTGGAACAGGAGGCGCTCGCAGTTAGCCACCAGTTTGACGCTGGGGTCGTCGTACTCGGGGTCCAGGTCGTTGAGGGCGCGGCGCGGGAGCACGATGGAGGCGGTGATGTCATCCTCCATCTGCACCTTCCGGGCTGGGGAAAAATCCGGCCGCAGCTTGAAAATCCGCCAGGCCCCCTCCGGATCGTAGCCCACGCGCAGGTAATTGCACACCAGTTTCTGATCGTCGAATTTCAGTTCGTGGCCCAGAAAGCCGTTGATCCGGTCCACCGTAAAATGCTCGCGCCAGCGATCGCCCCATTCGGGCCGGTAATAACGTTTCAGGGTGAAGACGAGTTGGCGGACGGTCTGCGAAAGCTGGTGCGCCCACGCGTTGTGCTCGGCGGTATAGTCGGGCGACGGCGTCAGCAACTGGATCACCGACCCAAGCGATCGGGCCGGGCTGAGAATCGGCCGCCGCGAGCGCTCGTCGGGCGGGCGGTTGCGGTAGATGGCGGAGAAGTCCTTGGCGAGGACCTCAGCCACCTGATCCATGTCGTGGTGGTAGTCTTTGACGAAGACCGATCCCTTCAGCACCGCGTCGGCAATCGATTTGGAGATCTCCGACTTTCCGCCGCCGGACACCGTACACGGCTTGTGGCACAGCGTTCCGCGGGGCCGCGAACCCACCAGGCGCCATGCCGTGCCGGCAACCTGCTTTTGCAGCCTGACGCGATAACCGGAGGGAAGAACGTACTCGGCCTCGGCGCGCAAAGCCAGCCGCGCCTCCGCGCCGCCATTCCGCCAGCGAACGAATCCCTCCCGCGCGTGGAAGCTCGCGTCCTCCGGCACATAGTAGACGTTCGGAAAACGCCGGTCAACGGCGTGGCCGTCCGGCTGCGGTGCGATCAGACCGCCGAGCAGCTTCGTGACGTCGGCAAAAGTAGCCGCCTTGAGGCTGACGGTGCGGTCGGCGAAAAAATCCTGGCCGAGAACGTAGGTGGCAAAGGCCAGCGCGCCGCCCGCGTGTTCCTCCTCGCATGAGCCGTACAGGTTGGCCGCGAAGCTGATCTGCGTCTTCACCTCTTTCTTGCAGTACCCGTAATAGTTGTCCGCGATCACCGTGACCATCACGCCGCGGGCGTCCCGGCACGCCACTTTGAACGCGCGGCCGCCGTTGTACGGTTCGTCTTCCCGGGACCAGCACATGCCGTCGCGCCGCTGCCGCTCGGTAGCTTCGCTGGCGTGGGGCAGCCCCAGGGCTCGCTTGCCGATGCCCACCAGGTGCGGCGCCAGCACGACACAGCCGGTGTGCCCGGTCCAATGCCGCGCATCGAGCCCAGCGTCGTTTTCCGGCAGGTACGGATCGCCGCCGTTGCCGAAAATGCTCTCCACAAAATCGAGATTGCTGACCAGGCTGCCGGGCGCGAGGAAGCGGATCTCCATAGTCTTTTCCGGTTCATGGCCCGCCGCGGGGCAGACCAGCGGACGCAGCAGTAGGGAGACGAAGCAGCGGGCGGGCTTTTGCTCATCGGCGGTGAATGGCAGCGTCAGCAGGTCGGCCGGCGGCCGCAACGCGGCGCTCCAGAGTGCCGCGAAAGCCTGCTTGGGCACGGCGGCTTTGTCGGCTGGAACCGGAAGTCCTCCCTCGACGATGTGAAACAGGCCCTGCGTAGTCCGCCGGTCGCTACGCGGGTTGTGCAGCACGCCTTGCGGCAGACGATAGGAGTCCAGGTAAGGGGATGAAAAGGAATCCGAGGTCACCGGCAAGGATAAGACGCGGGCCATGCCTTCCCTGTCCAGCACAAAGGTGTTGGCCGGGAGCCGCGCGGCGCCTTGAGGACAAACCTCGCTGAGGTACGCATCGAGAAAATCCTGGATGCGGCTGTCGCTCGCGCAGAGCCAGTTTCCCAGTTGCCGGTCCTTCTGGCAATAGTTGCGCAGCAGCGGCCCGGCGATTTCGAGGAAGTCCGCGCCGGCCGTGTTCCGGCTGACCGGCAGCCCCAGCGCCGCGAGTTTGAGATTGATGTAGCGGTCCAGTTCCTCATCCCGTTTGCGGAACGAGTGCATCAGAGCCGGCACAGCCATACTTTTGCCTCCATCCGGCCAAACAAGATTCAGGGGGACGAATACGTGGTCCGCGATACGCATGCATGGGCAGCAATGGAGCCTGCCTCAAGCGTTCCTCCCAGTTTCTGCCGCCGTGGCGTGGGCTGTCAAGCCTGATGTGTCGAGAGTCATCTCGACATTTCTTGCCACTATTGCTTGGTTACATCCACCAGATTCTCATCCGCGTTCCGGTCGATCAGCTTGTGGTAAGGATCGATACCCGCCCGCGTCGGCGGTTGGTCGACGACGATCTCGAAGGTCCGCGTGGGCTGGCAGGGCGAGATTGACCTTGTCTTCACCGATGTAATCGGCGAGTGTGTACATGACTTGGCCGCCCTTCCGATACCAGACATAGGGTTGGGCCCGGACCAGCACGAGCAGACGCTCGCGGCGGGTTTCGCCGGCGCGGCCGCGCAGGTAACGATCGAGCTCGTGCGGCGGCGCAGGCGATCGATTGTCTCCCGTCTGGCTAGCGGATTAAGCGCCCGCCTGCCTGGCGGCTTCCGCCCGCTTGGCAGCCCAGCGCTTCTTGGTAGCCGCGATGATCGCCCGTCTGCCAGCCGCCGACAGCTTTCGTTTCGGCTTCGGCGATTCCGGCACAGCCTGCTGCCGCTTGGAATCGGCCCATCTCTTCCGCTGCGCCGCGGCGATGGCCGCTCTCCCAGCCTTGCTCATCTTTCGCCGCTTGCGCGAGGGCGGTTCGGAAGGAACGGCGGCTGGTTTCGAGCCGCCGTCAAGCATTTGCCGGATCTCGGCGATTTGGGCATCGATCCGCGTCTTCTGGATCTCTAACCCTCCAATGGCGGCAGTGAGTACTTCGGTTGTAAGTTTCGTCGGCATGGATAACTCTGAGTGACACCCTATGTCACGCCTAATTGTACATCGGATACGACTCTACGCGGCAACCGCTTGACGCAACAATTCTATCTGTGCCGAACGCCTAGGCGACTTTAGCGGTCGACAGCGAGAGGGTGTCAGTTCGGACCGGCGGTTTCGGCTGCCATGCGCCGGAGCAGGCACTCGCCCCCGGAATCGCAAAGCCGCGGCGCACTAAGTCCCTCGATGGTCACTTCCTGAATCGCCGTCAGCAATTCCTGGCTGTGAACCATACCAAGCGGGAACTCAAAGGTGGCTTTCCGGCCGTCTTCCGCTACCCAGCAATCACCTACCAGGTTGAACTGCGCCGGATCTTCGGCGCCCTGAATCGCTACTCTCAGCTCCCGACCGGCCAGCGCCAGAATCAGACCCTCTTGACTCAAACCATCGGAATAGAAGATATGCATTGCGGGCTCTCCTCCCTGTACTCAGCAGATGGAGACATACTCCCACGGCCACGGGAGAGCTGGCAAGTCCCAGCGACCAAAAACGGTACTTCCAGTTTCCCTCGTCTAGTACTAATGTTATGGTGCGTCGTTCTCGAAAGTCAGCAGCTTTGCAAGGCGAGTGGATAGGAAGCGATAGCTCAGTTCCTTCACGGCTCCGAACTGAGCCGCGACTTCTTTCGGAGCCGCTACCAAAGGGAGCGGTCCGACCCATAGAGGACATCACATCGCCGGAGGCTAGCGCTCGTGCTTCTTCCAATGAAGCATGTGGTGGTCGTCCACGGTGACCTTGGCGGGCAGGCTCAAACCGCATGTCTTGCAAATGATGACATCACGGCCGATTTCCCAATGAGTGCAATCCTTGCATTTGCAAATCAAAAGGTCGATCTGTTGTTTCGTACCCATTTAGAGTCTCCTGAATTCGTCTTTCACTTCCCGAACGAAGTCGGTGAAAGGCGCTGTGGTTATGATACCAGGCTGCCAGCACAGATCGCGCTCGATCAGATTGTACTCCTTCACGATGCGGGAGCCGGGAAGCTTGTTTCCGCCGCTGTCCGAATCGCGGCCCATCAGCCAGAGATGGTCGGCCACCGAGCACGCGGCGGTGACGTCATGGGTAACTACGATGATCGTGTTGAGGTCGTCCATATCGGCGACCTTGGTGATCAACTCGCAGGTCTTCTCGAGCATCAGCAGGTCTAAGCCGGAAAACGGCTCGTCCATCAGCAGGAAGTGCTCGCTGCACAGGATCTGCTGGATAATGGCGCACCTTTGGCGCTGGCCGCCCGATAGTTGAGCGGGGTACAGATTGTACTTATCTTCCAGTCCGAACTCGTTGAGCAGCGCCATCACCTTGTCATGGGCAACCTTGGAGTCCTTGTCCTTCTGCTTGGCCCCTAGCATCAGGTTTCCGAACACGGTGCGATGCTCGAAAAGAGGGTAGCTTTGCGAGACCACGCCAACCTCACCAGCCATCACCGGGCGATCGAAACCGTTGACGGTTACCCGGCCCGACGTAGGCTGGTTCAACCCCGCGATAATCCGGAACAGGCTGGTCTTGCCGCAGCCGGAAGGACCGAGGAATCCCACCACCTGCCCCTGCACCCTGCCCGGTACGATAATGTCGCGCACCTCACCGTTGACGTTCTTGAGCACGGAACGGCCGTCATACTCCAGACAGACGTTGTCGATCTTCAGCAGGGTTTTGCCGAGGCTGTATGAGGTGTTTGCCATTATTTCCTCTCCAGCGTCAGGGCCGCGTACGGACAGAACATGTTCTTCATCAAGCCGATCCCGTAGTCCTGAAGCAAGCCGAGCATGAGAATCGTCAACTGGATGGCGAAGACGGCGGCCAGCCGGAAGTGGTGGTTCTGGTCGAGCAGGATGGTTCCCACGCCGCCCTCGGACCGCACAATGCCTTCCACCATGGTCAGCATCATCCAGCCGATCGCCGCATTCTGGCGGAGGACGTCGAAGACCTTGTCCACCTGGCCCAGCACAATCACTTCCCAAACCACGCGCCATTCGCCCATGCGTAGTGTGCGGGCCAGGTCGAATTTCTCTTTCGGGATGCTATTGATAACGTCGGCCATGCCGGTGACGAAAAACACCGAAACCGAAAAGACCAGTAAAGACAGTTTCAGTTGATGGCCGCTCTTTGCCATCAGGGTAAAAAAGAAAGTCAATCCTACCAGCGATAGAAAACGAAGCTTGCTGAGCAACGCGACGATGGGGCGGAAGAAGGGCATCACCGTCGCATAAGCCAGCAGCAGCGAAACCACGGTGGCCAGAGCGATCGCTTCCAGGTTGAGATAGAAACTGGTGATCAGTTCCCCGCCGAGACCCTGATCCCACATGTCCCCCAGCGCGCGCAACACTTCGCCCGGTTTGGGGAACAACACCAGCGGACTGACGATCCACAACAGGAGCACCACCGCAACCTGCACGGCGACCAGGATCCGGACAGTGTTCTTGCTCAGAACCGCATTGGGAGAAAATACCGCTAAAGCGTGATTCATGGTTTAGGAGCTTGCTGAAAAAAGCCAAGACCGATGGGCCACAAGTACACACAGATCAACACCGATTGAAAAGAAGTTGCCTTATCCGCGTTCATCTGTGTTCATCCTTGGCCCAGAATTCCGTTCCCGCGGTACTACTGGCCGATCTGACTAATCTCCACGCGCCGGTTCAGCGCCTTGCCTCCGGCGGTCGCGTTCGAGGCCAGCGGGTTCTGCGATCCGTGGCCCGACACGGCCGTGAAGCGCGAATCCGGGAAGCTCAGCGGAGCCACCTGCTGGAAGTAGCGCTTCACCGCCTGAGCACGCTTCTCGCTCAATGGGACGTTCACCGCGTCGCTGCCGGCGTCGTCGGTATAGCCGTCAATCTGAAGTGCCAACTGCGAGTTGATGGCCAGCGCATCCTTGAGTTCGTTCAGCGTGGGAATGCTGTTCGGCAGGGGCTGATCGGAACCGCTCGCAAAGTTGATGTAGACGGCCTTGTGGCCGACCACGTTGCCGCTGGCGGCTTCCTTGGCGTAATCCACCGTCTCGGCGCTCGCACCCTGCACGCCGCTGGTGCTCAGCAACGCCTGCGTGCCGAAGAGGAACGAAGTGTCCACGGCTTCCTTGTACGGCGGAATCGGATTGTCCTTGAACAATTGCGGATAGTTCATGGTGGCGATCTTACCGAATGTCTCGTAAGTGGCGCGCATGTTGTTGTTGTGCTTGCCGTCCGTCCCGAAGTAGTTGACGTTGTCCTCGAGGTTGAAGACCGCCGAGCCGCCCAGCAACTGGCCCGACTTCGGATCGCGGAGACCCATGTAGTAGGTGTACCAGTAGTCGCCGTTCTGGTCGTTGTAGATTTTGGAGGAGATCTCGCCGGCCTTGCGGCGCACCGCGTCGAAGGCCTTCACCTGGTCGGCAGCCTGGAAACTCGCCGCCAGCAGGCCCTGCACTTCGTCGCGATTGTCGTTGAAGAATTTCTTGATGCCCAGGATGACGGCCGGCATCTGCGAGGCGTACTCATGCGAGGAAACAATCTTCGTCGTGCCCGGGCGGCCATGCACGGCCTGTTCGTCGCCGGGGGTCCAGGTTACAACGCCGTCCGGACATACCTTGGTAGTCTCGCCAGTCGGACGCCCGTCCTTCACCACCTTGCGGTCTTCGCAACGGTTGGGAACATACACCTCGGTCACGGCCTTGATGTAGTCCTCGTCCGGCGCCGCGATCCAGTTCACCGCATCCGGGTCGTAGGTGTTCAGATCCGGATTGTTCTTGAGAGCGTTGGAGCCCATATAATTCAGCGCGATGTTCCAGTCGCCATCGCGAATCACGCCGACCACCGTCTTACCCTTCATGCTCTGCGGATTCGATTTCCACTCGGCCGGGCCAAGCAGGGCATCCTCGCCGTTCGACCGGCCCACCGCGCCGATGATCACGGCCTGGTATTCCGGCCCCAGTTTCTTCAGTTGCGGATTCAGATCGGCCAGCCACTGGCCGCCTCCATCGCCCATCACCACCAGAGCCACGGCGCCCGAGGAGCAGGTCTTCTCGCCATCGTGCAACTGCTTGGCGCAGGCCAGCAGGTCGGCCTTCATCTGCGAGTTGGAATCCTCGCGGTGCAGCGCCAGGTTCACGCCGTACTTCTCCATCATCGAACCCTTGGTGGTCTCCTTGCCGCCGTTGGCGTACAGCAGCGCGAACATGGCGTTCCACTCCCAGATGTCGATCGGTATGCGCGCCGCCGAAACGTTGGCCGGGGCAGTGGACGGGTACGGCATAGCCTGCACGTTGGCCACTTGCGCCTCCGTCTGCGGCGGCAGGTCCACGCGAGTGGCCACAATCGACTTGATGATGCCCGGAGTGGGAATCAGACCGTGCTGCATGGCGGAGCGCAGTCCGTAAACCACCCCCACCGCCACGATCGCAATCAGGAAAACTTTCGCTTGCGGCTTCAAACGCGCCATTTGCTTCTTCCTCTCAACGTTACCGGTAGAAAAAGTCTACTTAAACATGTTGTCGTAGTCGCCGCCCGCGCTCTGCGCCGGGCCGGCGGCGGGCCGCGGGAACTTGACAGGTTCCGGCGCGGCCATCCCGGGAATCTCGATCATGTCGGCGCCGGCGGGCTTGCTGCCGTCTGTCAGCAGCTTCTGGCTGAACTCGGCAAACTTGCCGGCTGCTTCGTCCGCCGCCGCGCCGGATTCGATTTGATCGTCGGTCAGCAGTTTGTCGGTGTAGCGGGAGAACTCGCGGATCTCGCCCAAGGTGCGGGAGGTGTCGTCCTCGAGATAGTCCAGGGCCATATCGACCATCTTCAACTGCTCCGGATTGCCGCGCAGCAGCCGCTGGCCTACGCCGAGCGTAGCCTTGGCATCCAGAATCATCTTGCGCTGCTCGGCCAGGAAGCCGACCTTGTTCTCCGTCCGCTGAATCTTGCTGTCGGCGATTTGCGACCAGTGCTGGAACGTGTGCAGCATCTTCGAAGTTTGATCTTCGAGAGCCTGCAATTGCTTCACGCCTTGCATCAGCATCCCGGCCTTTTCAAGGAAGGTCTGGCGTTCCAGCATCAGACGTTCCTTTTCCATTTGGTCGCTCGCGGCCGCGGCCATCTGCTCCGCCTTGGCGGCCTTGTGGCCCAGACTGGTAATCTCGTCGTTCTTGGCGGCGATGCTGCGTTGCAGCCTTTCGTCGCTGCCGGCAAAACGCTGCAACGTCTGGTCCAGGTCAGACTTCGCCTTCTTCATGTCGTCCAGGTTGTTGCGCAGGATGCCGATCGGATCGGTCTCCACCACCCAGGATGCGAACCACCGCACCATGTATTGAAATAAGTTCCTGACCGCCGCGCGAAAGGTTGGATTGAACGCCAGCCAGAGCACCGCAATCAGCACCGCCGCCAGTCCGGCCGCGTACAGTGTGTTCGTCAGCAGCGTAATCAGGAACGGCAGGATCACGTACAAGCCGACGCCCGCGCCGACGATGATGGCCGCCAGAACAACCATCCCGAACGGGCCCTCGGGACGCTTCCAGAACGATTTCGGCGTATAGTTCTGCAGGTTCTGCGTGAAGTTGGGAACCGGTACCAGACTCATGACTTGTGTCTTATCCTTTTAGCAGCGCGGCGTACTGTGCCTTCTGCTGTTCGATTTCGCCGCCGCGGCGCTGCGCGGCCGCCGAAAACTGGCTTTGCACGTGCGTGCTCTTGCCCTGCGCCTCTACCAACTCCCCGGACAACTGAGCCAGTTGCTGTTGGAGCTGGGTAATCTGCGCGGTGATCTGGCCGATGTGATCCTGCCGGCCGGTAATCTCGCGAGCCACATACTGCTGCGCCTTCGCGTTGAACGCGTCTTCTTCCTGCTGCAGCCTGGCTTTCAGCGTGTCAAAGACCGCCAGAATGCCATCTTGCGTCAAGCCGGCTTGTGCCTGAGCCTGTAGGACGGCCGTCTTGAACTTGATGTTGGGAGGCATGGCGGTGTCCGGGATGGCCTTGAGCGGTTCCAGGAATTTGTGTATGGTCGCGGCCACCTCCGTTCCTTCGAAATCGGTCTTGGACAGAAGCTTCCGGTAGGCTTCGTCATTGTCCGGCACCACTCCCGTGTCGATCGGCAGAGAATATGCAGCCGGCTGAGGCGCGCAGGTTTCCGCCGGCGCAAACGTCTCGGCGGGGGCGGCGGGCGCAAATGTGTGAGCGGCGCTCCCAAATGTCTGCGCGGCGGCGGGCGTAGCAGTTGTAACCGGCTTCTCCGCTTTCTCCGGCTCGTCTTCAAAGGCCATGTGCTTCAGACTGTCGATCAAACCGTGTTTATTCGTGGGCATAATCCTCCCCAGGCAATCATTAGCGATTATACGTCCAACCGCCTCAATTTGGAGCCGTTTGTCTCATTCTTTTCGCTTCCGGCCGGCGGAAACGGCCCAGTTTATACTGCCGTGCGGCGAAAAAACCGGAAGCGTTTCATTTCAGGCGGCTTCGCGCGCATCCGCGATCGAAATTCGGCGTAACATGGTCGTCACATAAGGAAAGTGAGCGCTCGAAGCGCCCAGCCGCGTCTCATCCGGAGGTACGCTCGGCTTGCCGTTTCGGTTCCCGAAATGAAAGGCGCCGAAAACACCCGGGCCGGCAGTCCGCTGCCGGCTACGGCGCCAGCGCGGGAACGCTGGTTGCCAGACCCTCCGGCCGGTCGCTGGCGGGTTTGATCGCCCGGCGCTGCGCCGCCACCAAGCAAGCAGGCGCCAACGCGAAAGCAGCCGCGGCTGGGAAGGTGATCAGCGACCCGATCATCTCGATCGGCCACGCGTGGGAGAAGTGGGGAATCACCCACAGCGCCATCTCGCCGGCGCCGGTCAAGAAAATGCCGCACATGAACGCCGCCCAGCACTTGGAGATCAGCCCATTACCCATGTGGACTACCGACTGCCGGAGCAGCAGGGCTTCCAGCACCAGCACGCACAGGAAAGGCAGCCCGGCCAGCGAGCTCCAGTCCTCAATGCCGATCGGCCTGCCCGCCAGCGAAGCCGCGCCCGCCTCGCCGAACCGGCAGAGAGTGAACACGTAGACGATGCTGGCCACCGCCCAATCGGCGGCGCTAGGCCGCACCCAGAAGCCAAATTTCCGCAGGACCCGCAGCGCCGCCAGCATGCCCGCCGCCAGCAGGGCCAACTGTACCGGGCCGCCGGCGATCAGCGCACCGTGCCGGATCTGCTCGACCAACGCGGCTCGCGCTTGGCCGCCCCACAGCAGCGGGTTCAACTGCCAATCGGATCCCAGCAGTTGCGCCAGTGCGCCCGCAGCGGCTTGCGCAACCGCGGCACAGGTAATCAGCATCCACGCGCGCCGCAGCGGCGCGCCAGCCGGAAAACTGCGCAGCACCAGCAGGCAGAGCCACAAATTCACCGCGGCCATGGCGGTCACCGGCAGTGCGGATGTGCTTCCCGAAGTCCCTTCAATCGAGAAAGCGTGTCCGGCCATGTTCCAAAAGTAAAGCGCAAACAGATGGACGATCAAATAGGCGCCCAGGAACACCACGATCCATCGGGGCGCCGACTCGATTCCATCCAAGCTGCTCTTTCGCGTTATCGGCATATTTCTCCGGCCGGTTCTGCCCAGTCCACTCCGCGGAAGATATCGTCGCTCACCGCCTCCGCCGCTTGGGGGCCCAAGAAAACTTCGAGCATCTCGCTCGCCTTTCCGAACATCTCCTCCGCCCGGATCCCGGTGCCCTCCAAAGCCGAAGCAGCCGGGGAGCCAAAATACGTCTCCATTTGCCACCGTAGCCGGGCTTTCAATTCGGACGCGGCCGCGCCATTCCGTCCTTCCTGCCAAGCGGCGATCGCCGACAGCACGGCGGCCAATCCCTGCCGGACGTCGGCTGCCGGTTCGGCGGTGCGCGCCGATAGCTGGTCCCTCTCGCGTTCGATGCGCCCCAGCTCTTCGCGGCACTTCGCGCATTTCGCCAGGTGCCTGGCGATTCGCCGGCTTCGGCTGGCGCCAGTTTCCGTATCGCAGAACGCAACTAAAGTGGCGCGCCTAGGATGCATAGCGCTCTTCTCCCGCTACCGCCTTGCGCACGTCGCGGTTGATCTGGCCGCTATCGGCGGCCTTTCGAATCTTGCCGTGCGCCCTGGCGAGCAATGCGCCGACGGTTCCCGCACTCAGCCCCAGCACGCTGGCGATCTCCTCATAGCGCAAGTCTTCTATCCGCAGCCGGACGCATTCCATCTCCCTCGGCGAGAGGCCGATTTGCCGCAGTCCTTGCAGCAACTCGGAGGCGCCCCCAGTTTCCGTTCTTTCGGCGGGACCCGGCAGGTTGCGCAGCGATTCCATGCCGACTTCGTTCCGCGAGCCCGCTTTCTTCTGATCCAACACGTAGTTGCGCGCTACGCGGAACAGCCAGCCTTTCGGCGACCGGATTCCTTGACCTGCCGAACGGCAGAGGAAGAAACGGAAAAACGCCTCTTGCAGCGCATCGTGGGCCATCTCCCGATTGCCCGCCAGCGCGCTGGCGTAACGGAGCAGGGCGCCGGCTTCCTGCTCGTAAAGCTCGACGACCTCCTGCTCGATTCCCGCTTCGAGCTGGCTCTCCGGACAGCGCTCCATCGCACTCGATCTTACTCCGGAGCAGTCCCGTCATATAGATGACCATTATATAGCAGTTCGCCTGTCAACCTTAGTTAACCGCGCGGCGGCGTCACTAAGCGCCCACGCGAAAGGACGCGACTGGCGTGTGTTAGCGGGTCGATTGGCGGCGCGGCTACTTCTTCGCCGGCGCTTGCTTGGCTGGCGGAAGCGCGGGCTCCGGACCGATCCGTTCGAAGGTGACGCTGATCAGCTTGACGTCCGTAAGAGGACGTTTGCCACCTTCCGCCAGGTTCTTGCCCGGCACGTTGGAAATGGCCTTCACTACGTCCTGCCCATCCACTACCTGGCCGAAGATGGTGTAGTTGCCGTCCCAACTGGGGATCCGCGACGCAACGGTAATGAACCACTGGCAGCCGCCCGAGTTGGGCGCTCCCGTGTTCGCCACGGCAAGCCGGCCCGGCTGGGTGAATTTGAGGCCGGGAAGGAACTCATCGCGAATGGTGACGCCGCACTCGTGGGCACCGGTTCCGGTCGGGTCGCCGCCCTGGATCATGCCATTGGGCATGATGCGATGAAAAATCGTGTTGTTGTACAAAGGCCGCCGCACCAGGGCTCCCGTCTTCGGATCTTTCCATGGCTTGGTGCCTTTGGCCAGCCCCACGAAGTTGCGCACCGCGATCGGCGTGTCTTTCTCGTAAAGCTGGATGGTGATGTCGCCCATCGAGGTCTTGAAATGGGCGTAGAGCCCATCGGGCCGCGCCGCCGCGGGAGGATTCGCCGCCGGCGGCGTTTGTGCCGACTGGGGCGCTTGCGCCAACGCGGCCACGCCCGTCACGACCATCGATAACAGTAGCTTCGACATGGAATGCCTCCTCGGCTCACCGCAATGGACACGTCCATCGGGCTCGCGAACCAAGCAAGCATTCTAACCCCATTCGCAGTGCAGGAGCACGGTTCTTAACCTCCGTGCCCTCGAACGGAGCCGCGACCATAGGGAGCGGTCCTTTCGATAGAATCGAATCCGCCGGTAGAGAAGCTACGTACGCAACCCTCGTTACGATGCGCTCTTCAGCACCAAAACCCAATCCGGGTTTCCGTCGTGGTTGTTGCCGGGAGTCGTGAACTGCTGATCCCCGGTATTCGGCAAAGGCGCGCCCGGTACGGCCGTGTAAGTGCCATTCGAGGGGTCGTACCATTGCGCCGTCACCGGGCCGGAGAATTTGGTGAGGTCCACCGTCAACGTGGTCGGGTTCGGACAATAACTCATCGCCAGGCTTCCATCCGTGATCCAACTCGTAGTGCAGTAGGTGGCCTTGGTCAGATTCGAATTGGAACCATCGTAAGTACCGTACCCGCCTGTGACCACCTGGTGCGTCGAATCGGGTACCAGTTTCCACCAGGCTACGCTGCCGAAGAGCTGATTGATGTATTGAATCTCCAGGGCGCCCGGGCTGTTCAGGTAGGACTGCCAGCCTGTGTTAAACGTCCATAGGTAGTGGTTACCATAAATCTGTCCCACCCCGCCGCTAAGCATGGTCCAGTACGCTTGCTCGCGCAACACGTAGGGGCCGGTGTTACCGGGAAGCGCGCCGGTGTTGTTCTCGTATTCATAGTTCGATTCGACGAGGTAAGTCGGAATCGTCGGCGAACTATTATACGACTGGAGCACCATGTCGTAGGTCTCATAATAGGTGTAAGCGGAATCCAACGTGAGCAAAGAGCCCAGAATGGAGTCCTGGTTGGAATAGCTGGCGTCGTAGTTCAGCTCAATCGTTTGCAAGTGATTGTTGTCGACGCTGGCAATGCCGGCCATCACCTGCTTGACTAGGCTGTTATCCGTGCTGCTGCTCGACCATGACTGAAAATCGTTACCGCTTAACCAGACGATATTGGTGAAGTTCTTGTACCGGGTCCCGAGGTAAACGCCGTAATCATAGGCCTTGCTGCTCCCATTGCTCTCGAGTGTCACCAGCCAGCCGCCGGTTTCGATGGGGTCGAGAAATACCACAAGGTTGTAGGTCAGCGCCAGGTTCAGCATGCTATCGACTCGCGCAAAGTAAGCGCTGTTGGGCGTCGACAAGTCATAGTTTTCCGGACTGGATCCGCTGGTAAATGGCGCAACCCCGTCGTAGGTGGTCCCGTTGGCGTTGCAAGCCGTGTAGCTTGTGCACAGCAAATTCACCCACAGAGAGTTGAAGCCCAATTGCTGCCGATTCGCCATGTAGGTAGCCATATCGGTGGAGGCGAGGTTCCCTATGATGGCCTGCGGCGAGTCGCCCATGACCAGGAAAGCCGTCCCGTCCTGGCGGACCAGATAGCGATTGTTCGCACTGTCGAGCAAAGGCAGCAGCGATCCGGTGGTGACGGTGGCCACGCTGGAGGCGGCGCTCAGGTTCCCCGCTGTATCGGCGGCCTGCACCTGGTAGCTGTAGCTGGTGCTCGATGAGAGGCCGGTGTCGGCATAGCTGGTCCCAACCGGAGTCGCAATCTGTACGAAGTCCGTGCAACCGGCGCCCTGGCAGCGTTGCACAATGTAGTTTGCCAGCCCCAGGTTACTCGTCGAGGCTGTCCAACTGAGATTGATCTGGGTGGGGCTGGCCGCAATCGCCGTCAGATTACCTGGCGCCGTCGGCGGTTGCGGAATTTGCGTAGCGGCGGTTGCCGGGCTCGAAAACGCGCCGGCATTTCCGGCCGTATCGACCGCCTGCACCTGGTAGCTGTAGCTCGCGCCAGGCAACAGGCCCGTATCGATGTAGCTGGTCCCCGTCACGGTCGCAATCTGCGCAAAGCTGATGCAACCGGCGCCCTGGCAGCGCTCGACCACATAATCTGCGATGCCAATGCTGCTCGTCGAGGCCGTCCAGCTCAGGCCGATCTGAGTGGTGCTGGCCGCTGTCGCCGTCAAGTTACCCGGCGCCGTCGGTGGCGGCGGAGCCTGTGTGGCCGCGGTTGCGACGCTCGAATACGCGCCGGCAATTCCTGTCGTGTCTACCGCCTGGACCTGGTAGCTATAAGTCGTACTCGGCGACAGGCCCGTATCGTTGTAGCTGGTCCCAACCAGTGTCGCAATCTGCGCGAAGTTAGTGCATCCGGCGCCCTGGCAGCGTTGCAACACGTAATCGGCGATCCCAGCGATGCTGGACGAGGCCGTCCAGCTCAAGTTAATCTGGCTCGAACTGGTCGCGACCGCCGTAAGATTGCCTGCCGCTGTCGGTGGCGGCGGAGCCTCGGTGGCAGCAGTTGCGACGCCCGAATACGCGCCCGAATTCCCGCTCGTATCGATGGCTTGCACGCGGTAGCTATAGCTCGTGCTCCACTGCAGACCGGTGTCGCTGTAGCTGGTTCCAACCGTTGTCGCAATCTGCGCAAAGTTGGCGCAGCCGGCGCCCTGGCAGCGTTGCACTACATAATCCGCGATTCCAACGATGCTTGTCGAGGCTGTCCAGCTCAGGTTGATTTGGCTCGAGCTGATCGCAGCCGCCGTCAAAGTGCCGGGCGCCGTGGGTGGCGGGGGAGCCTGCGTGGCCGCCGTTGCGATGCTCGAAAGCGGGCCAGCATTCCCCCCAAGGTCGACTGCCTGCACTGAGTACGTATAACTCGTGCTCGCCAACAGCCCCGTATCGGTGTAGCTGGTTCCACCTGTCGTCGCCAGAACCGCGAAGTTGGTGCAACCGGCGCCCTGGCAACGCTCAACCACATAGTAGGCTATTCCGTAGAAGCCAGCCGAGGCCGTCCACCCGAGGTTAATCTGGGTCGCGCTGGCCGCCGCCGCAGTCAGATTGCCTGGCGCCGTAGGCGGTGGCGGAGCCTGCGTGGAAGCGGTCGCCGCGCTCGAAAACGCGCTGGTGTTCCCGGCCGTGTCGGCAGCCTGCACCTGGTAGGAATAACTCGTGCTCGGCAACAGACCCGCATCGGAGTAGGTGGTCCCCGCCGTTGTCGCAATCTGCGCAAAGTTGGTGCAGCCGGCGCCCTGACATCGCTGAATCGCATAGTCCGCTATCGCGTTGAAGCCTGTCGAGGCCGTCCATGCCAGGTTGATCTGGCTCGCGCCGGCCGCCGTCGCAGTCAAATTACCGGGCGCGGTGGGCGCCACATTTCCAACAGGCGTGCGGAATGCGACCATCTGCATGATCCACGGAGCCGCTGCGCTGAGGAGCGCGCTGGCGTCATAGGTGCCGGCGACTCCGAGCATCTGGTCTTCGAGAATGTTACCGTCCGGCACGGGCAGCAGCCTTTGGGTAAAGCCGGCGCCAGGGCCGATGGCCGCGGCTTGACTCAAGCTCGCTCCGAAGATCAGATCGGTCGGGTTAGTTGTAGTCGCGGAACCGCTGTCGCTGGTGGCGCTGTTCCCGGAGTTCGCGGACGTCGCGTCCACCGGGCTATTAGGATCCGCTCCGCTGTATTCGAGTATCCGTATGTCGGGGGATGTCGCGGCACTCGCAAAGGCCACCGTGACGGTGTTGGCTCCGGCAGCCGCAGGCGCGATGTTCGGCGCATAGTAAATGGACTGCGAAGCGTAGCCACTCACAATCGTCGGACCCACCGCGAGCGTATAGACATTGCCGCTTGAGTCGGTGACTCCACTCACCACGGCCGTACTGTCGTTCCATGCCACCACGACGACGTTGAGGTCGCCCGAAACCTGCGCGGCGGCATATGTCACACTCGCCACGGCCAGGGAGCTCTGCGACGCGGCGGAGTTATCCTGCACGTACCCGATTGCGGGAGTAATCGGCGCCGTATAGGTGAACCCGTTCAACAGGCTCCCGCTCTGCGCCCCGGGGTTCGTGACTGTCACCGTTGCGGCTCCCGCATTACCGGCCGGGGTCGTCGCCGTAATCTGCGTCGGGCTTACTACCACCACGTTAATCGCTGTCACTCCTCCGAACGAAACGGTCGCTCCTGAGTTGAAGTTCGTTCCTGTAATCGTCACTGTCGTTCCGCCCGCCACCGGCCCACTAATTGCCGATAGACTGCTCACTGTTGGCGGAGTCGCGACTCCTATGGATGAAACTGAAGCTGCGCTGCCCGATGGCGTGCGGAAAGCGACCATCTGCATGATCCAGGGTGCCGATGGGCCGACAAGCGTGCTGGTGCTATAAGTGCCGATGGCTTCGACCATCTCATCCTCGGCGACATCGCCATCCGGCGTCGTCAGCAGCCGTTGAATGAACCCGGCGCCCGCTCCGATCGTCTGGGTCTGCACCAGGTCCGCTCCGAAGATCAGATCGGTCGCGTTGGTGGTTGTCGCGGAGCCGCTATTGCCTATAGTGCCGATGCCGGAGTTCGCAGAGGTCACGTCCACCGGGTTATCTGGATCCGCTCCGCTGTATTCGAGTATGCGTATGTCGGGGGAAGTCGCGGCAGTCGCAAAAGTCACTGTAACGATGTTTGCGCCGGCGGCTGCCGGCAAGACGTTCGGTGCATAATAGATGGACTGTGAAGCGTATCCACTCTGAACCGTGGGACCTACGGCAAGCGTATACGTATTGCCGACTGAGTCGGTAACTCCACTCACCAGGGCCGTGCTGTCGTTCCATCCCACTACCACCACGTTGAGGTCGCCGGGGGCCTGCGCGGCAGTGTACGGCACACTCACCGTAGTCTGGGGAACTTGCGGCGTGGCCCAGTTGCTCTGCACATAGTTGATCGGCGGCGTGCGGAAAGCGACCATCTGCATAATCCACGGCCCCGCCGGGCTCACCATTGCGCCGGCGCTGTAACTGCCGGTAACTGCCACCATCTGATCTTCCACAATGTCGCCATCCGGCACCGTCAGCATCCGCTCGATGAAGCCGCTGCTGTCGAGACCGGCGGTTCCGGTCTCGACCAGGTTCGCGCCAAAGACCAGATCGGTGGCGTTAGTAGTAGTCGCGGAACCGCTGTCGCTGACGCCGCTGTTGCCTGAATTCGCAGACGAGACATCCACCGGCTGGACAGGATCCGCTCCACTGTACTCGACTATGCGTATGTCGGGAGATACAGCAGCAGTCGCAAAAGTCACAGTGACGGTATTTGCCCAAGGAGCCGCTGGCGCGATGTTCGGCGCGTAGTAAATGGATTGCGACGCGTACCCACTCAGGACGGTAGGACCCACCGCAAGCGTGTACGTGTTACCAGTCGAGTCTGTAACTCCACTAACCACGGCCGTGCTGTCGTTCCATCCCACCACCACCACGTTGAGGTCGCCGGCTGCCTGCGCGCCAATATACGGCACACTAACCGCAGTCTGAGGGCCTACGGGCGCGGCATAATTGCCCTGCACGTAAGTGATGGCTGGCTGCGCCTCCAAGCCGGCCGGACGCACCAAGCCAGCAAAAGCCACGGCAGTTATTAGCACAAAGTGGAAAGATTCTCGACCGGAGATTATCATAAGGGAACCCGAGTTTCGATTAGTGTACACCGGCATTATTGCTTTTGTCTATTGTTTCAGCGCGAATGGGCGCGCGCGGTCACGATGGCAAGTTTCTGTCAAAATATCCCATGTCTTAGCCCGCCAGCGATGTCCCTCGTTGGCTAGTAGTACTATAAGAAGAACGCGTTTCGGCGCTGCACTTAGCAGAGAATGCCGCTGTCAGTTGAAATGTCTCATTCATAACACAGTAGTCATGGGTCTTTTTCAGTTATTCTGCTTTGCGGGGTTCCGCCTATATGATCGAGTTCGACGCTATTCTGTTCGATTTTGACGGTGTGCTCGCCGACACTGAGCCTATTCACTGGGCGTGCTGGGCCGAGGTGCTGAAGCCATTCGGCATCGCGCTCGGGTGGGATTACTACCGCGGCCACGGCATCGGCATCGACGATAAGGAGATGCTGCGCGCGTTGGCCGGGCTCGCCACTCCGCCAGTCGACTGGCGGACGCTTTTCGCCGAGTATCCCAGGAAGAAAGAGCTGTTCCGCCGGCGCGTGCTCGCGCATCCGCCATTTGACCCGGCACTCGGGGCCTTTCTCGGGAGCTTGCAACGGACTTACAGGCTGGCTGTTGTGACCTCGAGCGCACGCGGCGAAATAGAGCCCTTGCTCGTCAGCGGCGGATTGCGGCGCTACTTCGACGCACTGGTAGGCGCGGAGGATGTGACACACTATAAACCCGACCCGGAACCCTATCGCAGGGCGGCCGAACTGTTGCGCTCACGCACGCCGCTGGTGGTGGAGGATTCCGCGGCGGGCCTGGCCAGCGGGCGCGCCGCCGGTTTTGCCGTGCTCGCCGTTGCCGGGCCTTCCGAGATGCCCGCGCTCGTCGCGCGCCGCCTGGCCGAAAGAGCAGGCTGACGGGCGGGACGCGCGCAGTGTAATCTGAAATTAGTGTCTCCCACACACGGGCATCATTCGAAAGCAGTCTCTCCGGGCGCCAAGAAGAAGCCCTCGGAAACGTTGCGCAGCTCTTGGCCGCTGGTGGTCGAGCTGGTGCGGCCGCGCCGCGCCCTGTTCGCTCTCGGCCTGTTGCTGACGCTGATCAATAGCATCTGCGGCATCGTGCTGCCCGGTTCCACCAAGTACCTGATCGACGGCGTCATTGGCAAACACCAGACGAAGCTGTTGCTGCCGCTGGTGGGCGCGGTTCTACTGGCCACCCTGATTCAAGGCGTCACTTCCTATTCGCTCACGCAATTGCTCTCCAAGGAGGCGCAGCGTCTGATTGCGGAAATGCGCCGCCGGGTGCAGCAGCACATCGGCCGGCTGCCGGTGGCCTACTACGACGCCAACAAGACTGGCGCACTGGTTTCGCGGATCATGACCGACGTGGAAGGCGTGCGCAACCTGGTAGGCACCGGCCTGGTGGACTTCGTGGGCGGCATCATGAAGGCGCTGTTTTCGCTCGCTGCTTTGGTCTACATCAGCCCGCTGCTCACCGGTCTGGCGATGCTGTTCATCGGCGCCTTTGGTTTCGGATTGAGCAAGGCGTTCACTCGCATCCGGCCGATCTTCCGCGAACGCGGCAAGATCAACGCGGAAGTCACCGGCCGGCTCACCGAGTCGCTGGCCGGAGTGCGCGTGGTGAAGGGCTATCACGCCGAGGCCGAGGAGGCCAGCGTGTTTGCGGCCGGCGTGCAGCGCCTGTTGGACAACGTGCTGCGAAGCCTCACCGCCATTTCGCTGATGAGCCTTTCCGCTACGGTGCTGATGGGCATGGTGGGAGCCACCGTTATGTTCATCGGCGCACGCCAGATCGTGGCCGGCACACTGACTCTGGGCGGCTTCATGAGCTTCACGATGTTCCTGGCTTTCCTGGTGGCGCCCATGTTCCAGGTGGTGGGCATCGGCACCCAGCTCACCGAGGCGCTGGCCGGCCTGGATCGCACGCAGGAAGTGTTGCACGAAAGGCCCGAGGATGAAGAACCGCGCCGCACCACCGCCATCGGGACCATTCGGGGTTACCTCGCATTCGAAAGCGTCACTTTCGCTTACGACCCCGGCAAGCCGGTGCTGCATGACGTGAGCTTCGCCTCCACGCCGGGCACCGTCACCGCGCTGGTGGGGCCGTCGGGCTCCGGGAAATCCACCATCATCAGTCTGATTGCCGCGTTTCACGAGCCAAGCGAAGGCTCCGTCCTGGTGGATGGGACCGATCTCTCTACCGTGCGCCTGGATGCCTACCGTACGCAACTCGGCGTGGTCCTGCAGGACACGTTTCTGTTTGACGGCACCATTCGAGAGAATATAGCCTTCGCGCGGCGGGGAGCGTCGGAAGCGGAAATCCTGGAGGCGTGCCGAATCGCGCGCGTGGACGAGTTCGCCGAGAAGTTCGAAAAGAAATACGACACCATCGTGGGCGAGCGCGGCGTCAAACTTTCCGGCGGCCAGCGCCAGCGCGTCTCGATCGCCCGCGCCATTCTCGCCAACCCGCGCATTCTGATTCTCGATGAAGCCACCTCCAGCCTCGATTCCGAATCCGAATCCGCCATCCAGGAGGGCCTCTCTTACCTGATGAAGGGGCGTACCACGTTCGTCATCGCGCACCGGCTTTCCACCATCCGCCGCGCCGATCAGATCCTGGTGGTCGAGGAAGGCCGCATTCTGGAGCGCGGCACTCACGAATCGTTGTATGCGCTGGGGGGCCGCTATTACGACCTCTACACGCGCCAGCATGGCATCGACGCCAACCTGTTCCTGGCGCCCGGCGAAGGCGACAAAGTCGAGGAAAGCGAAGACGCCCCGGCGCTGCGCAACGCCGCGCCTCCCTCGGCCGCGTCCCTGTTGCGCGGCGGCATCGCCTAGAAGTTCGTGGCGCGGGCAGTCCTGCCTGCTGTGTCGAGATTCATCTCGACATTTTTCTTTGCTTGATGCGGTCGAGACTCTGCCGCTGCCCGGAGCGATAAGAAAAGTCGAGACGACTCTCGACTCAGCAGGCTAACAGCCCGCGCCACGAACGGCAGTCGGTATTGAGCGCGCCACGGCTTATTTCACCGGTGCCAGCCGCAGCAGCACCACATCGTGCGAGGGCAACGGAGCCGTAAACTCGCCTTCGTTGCGGCCCAGGTCCTTCTTCTGCCACACATCGTGCACGCGGTAGGCGCCATTCAGAAAGGACAGGTGCTTCCAGTCGATCCTCAGTTGAACCGTCTCTTCGCTGTCGTTGAAGAAGCAGACCGCCCACTCGCCATTCGACAGTTCCTTCGACCAGATCTGCTTGCCGGGATGTTTCATGAAACGCGACCCTTCATGGCCCAGCGCGTCCTGATCGATCGCGATGACGTCCGGATTATTCAGCATGTCGCCGACCTTCGCCGGCATCTTGCGCACGTCGTTGCCCGCCATCAACGGCGCGGCCAGCATCGCCCAGAGGCTGAAGTGCGCGCGCGATTCCGCCTCGCTCAGGCCCGGATTCCCCACCTCGAGCATATCGGGATCGTTCCAATGGCCGGGACCCGCGTATTGCTCCAGGCCCACCTGCAACTCCAAAATGAACTTCCAGCCCAGCGAGTAGGCGCCCTGGCAGTCGAAGCAGTTCAAAATGTCTCCTGTGGTGCGCCACAAATGGCCGACGTCTTTGGCCCAAGTCCATGGCTTGGTGTCGCCCCACTCGCAAAGGCTGAAGACGATGGGCCGGCCCGCCGCGTGGATCGCATCGCGCATCGTTTTGTAAGTCTCTTCGGAGTTCGCCGTGCCGTGATTGCACCAATCGTACTTCAGATAATCCACTCCCCAGGAGGCGTACGCGATGGCATCCTGAAACTCGTGGCCGCGCCCGCCGGGCAGGCCGGCGCAGGTCTTGGTTCCAGCGCAGTTATGGATTCCGAATAGGAAACCGCGCGAGTGCAGGTAGTCGCCAATGGCTTTCATGCCGTGCGGAAAACGCGTCGGGTCGGGGACCAGGTTGCCCTGCGCGTCGCGCTCCGGGGCCTCCCAGCCGTCGTCGATCACGATATACCGGTAGCCCGCTTTCTGCATTCCGCTCGCCACGATCGCGTCGGCCATCTCTCGAATCAGGCTTTCGCTGATGTTGCCCTGAAACGTGTTCCAACTGTTCCATCCCATCGGCGGCGTGGCAGCCAGCCCTTCGAATTTCTGCGCCAGCGCCGGCGCGGCGAAGCAGATGAGCAAAAGTGCAAACGTGCATTTAGCATTCATGAGGTGCGTTTCCGATTGGCCTCCAGAATAGCATCGGAGCCGCGACCAAAGGGAGCGGTCAAGCGGCGCACTGTCGGCTTGCCAAACGGATGAAACCGAGCGCCGTGGCGCGGCTTGCCCGTGCACCATCCGGGGCCGTCTGGCCTGCGGAGCCGAGAGTCATCTCGGCTTTTCTTGGTTTTCAGCAGTCGAGCCGCGTACTATCGGCGGGCGCGGCGATGGTGTGGCTGTGTAAGTGTCTTCAGCCTGACCGCTCCCTTCGGTCGCGGCTCCGTTTGCCCGGCTCGGCTCGCAGCTACTTCGCCATCGGCTTGCCGTTTCTCAGATCGTCGACCAGTTCGAGCGAAGCTACGTTTTCGATTACGTCTGGCTGGGCGACGTTGTTGAAGACGCAATGGGCAATGCGTACCCCGGATATTTTCGCGTTGTCGTATCCGCGAAGATACAGCGCATAGCGGCTGCGCTCGGACGTGATGTGTTCCACTACCACGTTTCGCACGCTGGGTGTGAATGGGCCGCCGGGGCCTTCCTCATAATAGAAATCGATGTCGATCACGCCGCCCGCCACTTCGCCGACCGTGTTATTGCGGAAATAGAAGTTCTCCAGGTCGCCGCCGCGGTGCGAGTTGGTCTTGATGCGCAGGGCGCGGTCGAGGTGCGGGCTGTCCATGCGGTTGTTCTCCATGAACACATTGCGGATACCGCCGGAAACCTCGCTGCCGATCGAAACGCCGCCGTGGCCGTCCTTCATGCGGCAATTCCGCACCACGACGTTCTCGCAAGGTACGTTGACGCGCCGCCCGTCCCGATTGCGGCCGCTCTTGATGGCGATGCAGTCGTCGCCGGTATCGAATTCGCAACCTTCGATCAGCACGTCGGTGGAGCATTCCGGATCGCAGCCGTCGTTGTTGGGGCCGTGGCTGTTGATTTTCACGTTACGCACCGTGACATTCCTCGACAACACCGGATTGATCTCCCACATCGGCGAATTGCGGATGGTGACGCCTTCGATCAAAACGTTGGCCGACCGGTACGGAACAACGAAATTGGGCCGCAGCGTGGAGCCCTCCCCGTAAATGCGCCGGCTCACCGGCACGTCTTTTTCGCCCTGCTCGAGCAGGGCGCGGTTGTCGGAATTGGCCGGTTGCGGACCGCGCACGGCGTTTTTCTTCCACGGCCACCAGTGGTCCGCGTCCGCGCCGCCATCGAGGGTCCCGCTTCCCGTAATCGCAATATTGGTTTGCTCGAAGGCGTAAATGAATGGCGAGTAGTTCATGCACTCGGTGCTTTCGAAGCGGGTGAACACCACCGGCAGATAGTCCCGCGGGTCCTGGCTGAAGCGCAGCGTGGCGCCGTCTTCCAGATGCAGGTTGACGTTGCTGGCCAGATGGATGGCGCCGGTGAGGAAGACGCCGGCCGGAATCGCCACGCGGCCGCCGCCTGCCGCGGAACAGGCTTCGATAGCCTTGCGGATGGCTTCGGTCGCTAGGATCTGTCCGCCCTCGCGGGCGCCGAATCGGGTGATTTCGAACGCGCGATCCGGGAACCGCGGCGGGCGAATGCGGGCCAGAATCCGCTCCAACTGGAGAGCGGGGTCAAGCGGCGGCTCGGCGCGGAGCCGGAAGCGCGCAGCCGCCACCGCGGCGGCGCTTCCTAAAAGTGTGCGGCGTGTCATGAGGCGTTCCCCGATCATTATATAGGCGGCGCTCGCGCCGGCTTCATTGAGTTTTTCTAAAGCGCCGCTTTAACGCCGCGGGGTTGACGCTCCCCGCCGCCGCCCCATATATTCAGAGCCGAAGAGACTTTTCGTTAAAGCTTGGCATTGTGGCGGGCCTATCGTGAGCGATCAGAACGAACTTCGGCTAGAACGATATTCATTGGGCATGGGCGACCGGTTTTCTCACCAGGCGAAGGCGCAGCTCGCGGCTTGCGTGTGCGCCGCCACCCAGGGCGTTTCGGTGACGCCGGTGTGGAACAAGTCCAACCGCGAACATAAGATTGTAGGCTCGGAACCGGCGAGCACGCGCGCCGCCGCCGATGCGGCGGTGAAGGCGCTGGATTGGCAGCGGCCCTATTTTCTCGATGCGGACCACATCAATCTGGAGACGGTGGACCGGTTCGTTGGCCCCTGCGACTTCTTCACGCTGGACGTTGCCCACGCCATCGCGCATCGCCCGAAAGCCGGCGCGGTGGAAGCGTTCCTGGCGCGCCACCGCGAACTGGTGGGACGAATCGAGATTGCCGGGCTCGCCGGACCCCTGACGTTCACCAAGGAGAAGGCCTTTCGCGCCGCGTCCAAGTACTTGCACGCGATCGCCGAGGCCGCGGCCATCTACCGTCACATCGTGCAGCGCGCGCCGGCGAGCTTCATCACGGAAGTTTCGATGGACGAAACCGATTCGCCGCAAACGCCATCCGAGCTGCTGCTGATTCTGGCGGCCCTGGCCGACGAATGGGTCCCCGTCCAGACCATCGCTCCCAAGTTCACCGGCCGCTTTAACAAAGGCGTGGACTACGTGGGCAACGTGGAGCAGTTCGAACACGAGTTCGCGACCGACCTAGCCGTGGTCGCGCACGCCGTGGAGCGTTATCAGCTGCCCAAGGATTTGAAGCTGAGCGTGCATTCCGGCAGCGACAAGTTTTCGCTGTACGCGCCCATCCGCCGCGCGCTGGGGAATAACGGCGCCGGCGTTCATCTCAAGACCGCCGGCACCACCTGGCTGGAGGAACTGATCGGCTTGGCCGAAGCCGGCGCCGAGGGGCTGGCGCTGGCCAAGCAGATTTACGCGGAAGCTTTCGAACATCAGACGGAGTTGTGCAGGCCCTACGTCGCGGTCATCGACATCGATGCCTCCGAGCTGCCCACGCCGGCGACGGTGAACAGTTGGACGGCCGAGGAATACGCCGGCGCGCTGCGCCACGACAAGACGAATCCGCTCTTCAATCCCAACCTGCGCCAGTTGCTGCATGTGGGGTACAAGGTCGCGGCCAAGATGGGCGAGCGGTATACCAAAATGCTGGATGCCTGCGAAGAATCCATCGCGCGCAACGTCACCACCAACCTTTTCGAGCGCCACATCCGGCCGCTGTTTCTGGGCGCGTGAGTGAGGCGGGTCCCCGGCCTGCCAACACCTAAAAGTGCAGGCGCAGGCCCAGTTGGAACATGCGTGGGCCGCCGGTTCCCAAGAGCGGGGATAAGCCGCTGCCGGGGCTGCCGGTTCCCAGCATCATGTTCAGCATGGAAGAGGATTGGCCAAACAAGGGGTTGTCCAGGTAGCGCACGGGGTCGGCGAAGTTCGGATGGTTCAGCGCGTTGAATGCATCCACGCGGAATTGGAGCGCCACCTTTTCGCGGATGGGGAAATCGCGGCTCACGGCCATATCCAGTTGCACCATGCCGAACCCGTCGATCGCGTTGCGGCCCAGATCGCCCTGTTGGCCGGATGGCAGCACCACGAACGCAGCCGGGTTCAGACCGCGGCCGCCAGGCGTGTTCGGGTCGCTCAGCCACAGCGGTTGGCCGAGCAGCAGCAGCGGGCGGAAGGCGTTGGTCAGGGTGATGCCGGTATACTCCTCGTTTTCGAGCACCGTGATGGGAAAGCCGCTGCGCGCGCGGAGAATCGCGTTGGCCGACCACCCGCCCGCCATCCGCCGCCAGCGTTTCTCCGCTTCGCGTTGCGGAATGGTATAGCTCAGCGTGGTGGTGAACGAGTGGCGCAGATCGAAATCGGATGCGCCGCGATCGCTGGGCGAGCCGGGGCCGGCCCACAGCAGGAACGCATCGCTCGAATCGTTGTCGATGGCGTGCGACCAGGTGTACGATACCAGGCCGTTCAGGCCGGCTGTGAAGCGTCGCCGGTATTGCGCTTCGAAGGCGTTGTAGGCGGAGTGTCCGCCGTTGGTGGTCAGCGCAATCAAGGACCCAGTGGAACTGCCCAGGCCGCCAACTTCGCGGCGTATCAGATCGTAGCCCGCGGAGCCCACGTATCCGGCCGAGAAGATATCGTGCTTCCCCAGTGCCCGTTCCAGCGACAGGTTCCACTGGGCGGCGGCTGGTAAGCGCAGGTTGGGCAGAAACGCGTAACTGAGTTCGAAGGCATACAGCCCGTTATTGCCGATGAAACTGTCCACGCTCAGCGGACCGCCGTTGATGGAATCGGCGGCGATGCTCATGCTCGAGTTGTAGTACAGGCCGCTGCCGGCCCGAAGCACGGTCTTGCCGTCGGCCGTCAAACGCCAGGCGAGACCCAGGCGCGGCGCGAAGTCCCGGTAGGAAGTCGGCCACAGCGAAGTAACTTGAGGGCAACACTGCGTGGAGACATACGAAAACGGGAACACTTCTCCGGCGGCGTAGTCGTAGAACTTGGTGCTGGGGTCGGGAACCGGCGCGGGACTGAATTCCCAGCGCAGACCCGCGGTGAGCGTAAACCGCGGGGAGACGCGCCAGGTATCGCGAATCCACAGCGACAACTCCGTCACGCCGGCCGATTCTTCCAGCGCCGCGCTCGTCTCGGTCCACAGGTTCTGTTCGGTGGCCAGGGAGGCGACGCTATCGGCGATCACGTCCAGAGCCGGCGTGGCGTCGCGGCGGATGGCCAGCACGCGCCGGTAATCCGCGCCCACTTGCATGTCCTGCCTGGCGAGATGGTAGTCGAGCGACCCGGTGGTTTGAAACTGCCGTTGGCGGCGGTTGCCTTCCTCTCCGGAAACCAATTGGCCGATTCCGCCGATGGTGAACCGCACCAGGTAATCGCAGTCTTGGGTGACGTGCAGCAGGGTGGTCGTGAGCGGCTGCAACTGGCATCCCGGCCCGGTTGCGCCGCCGCCGCCGTTCCATAACGAATACGCGCTGGACTGGCTCTCGTTGGCGCGCACGGTGAGAATGGTGCGCGCGGTGGGATGGGCCGTCAATCCCAGGGTGAGGCTCTGGAAGCGCAGATCGATGCGGTTCACCTGGAAAGCGCCGAACTGGTTTTCCGAGGGCGCGTCGCTGTAGCGGGCAAACAGCGAGACCCGGGAGCCGATCGCCTGGTCTACGCGCGCGCTACCGGCAGTCAGAGCCGCCGGCTGTTCGGAGCGGCCCGCCCAATCTCCGATCTCCGTGGTCAGCGCGCCTTGGTTCGGGGCGGGGAAAATGCCCAGCACCGGCTGTACCCATAAGCCTGCCGTCTGGCGCGCATCGAGCGACGGCACCGGTTGGTTCCACACATACGGTTGCGTCAGTTCCATCTGCTGGAAGGAGAGGAACACGAAGGTGCGGTTGGCGCGCACAGGCCCGCCCAGCGTCTGGCTGATTTCGTTGAGCCGCGCCGCGCCACGGCCCAGGCTGGCCTGGTTGGCAAACCAGTCGTTGGCCGCCAGAATTTCATTCCGCCATTGGTAGTCGAGCGAGCCATGCCACTGATTGCCGCCGGATTGGCTGGTGATGGCAATCTGCGCCCCCGGCAGACGCCCCATCTCGGCGCCGGTCGACGAGGTGCGAATCGAAAACTCGTCCACCACTTCGGGAGAGATCAGCGAATCCAGGCTGCCGAACGCGCTCACCGGTGGCAAGGTTCCACCGGTCGATTGCGCCGGAATGCCGCCAGCGGTTACGCCGTTGTTGGCGCTGACGCCGTCCAGTGTGAAGTAGTTCGTGTTGGGCCGCTGCCCGGCGGTGGTGAATTGCCCGGCTTCCCCGCGCGTGGCGGGCGTGACGTTGGTGCCCGGCGCCGTATCCAGAAGCTGCAAAAGGCCCCCGCCGTTGAGCGGCAGGCGGGCGATTTCGTCGTGCTCGAAACCGGTTTCGGGGGCGGCGTCCGCGCGGTCGAGCGGCGATGGCACTCCTTCCACCGTGACGGTCTCGAAGATGCTGCCCACCGGGAGCACGAAATCGGCCGCCGCCGGCCGCGCTTCCTCAAGCGCCATGCCAAACCGGACCAGGGTGCGGAATCCCTCCTTGCGCACGGTGATTTTGTAGACGCCCGCTTCGAGCGGATTCACCGCGTAAGCTCCGCCGACTTCCGATTCCGCGCTGCGCCGAAACCCGGTTTCCTGGTTGGTGATGGTAACCACCGCGCCGGAAATGCCGCCGCCGGAGGTGTCCAGCACGTGCCCAGCCAGGCTGGCGTAATGCTGCGCGGCCACGGGCTGTCCGGCCACAAGAATCGCCCACAGGACCGCCATGAGACCACCCGCGCGCATTACTTCTACTCTATCAGCCGGGGTGGGGCGCGCCGCTTTGCCGGCATAAGGTTCGCAATGACACCAAGGGGCCGACTGCTGTTCGGAGCGGCGCCGATGAGGAGCGGATCCGCTCGTAAGCGCGCTAAGTCGTCTGAACCGGAGCAGCCAGGATAGCCCGAACTTTCGCGAGCAGGGTCTTTCCGTCGAACGGTTTTGGCAGGAAGGGCAAATTGATGTTCTGGCTGACGATTTCGGTCATGTCCGCGCCCGACATGATCAGCGCTTTGATTCCGGGCCGTTCTTCGAACAGATGAGCGCATAGGTCGGTGCCGTTCAGTCGCGGCATTTCCGCGTCTGTAATCACCAGGTCGATGACTCCCGGGTAATCGCGTGAGAGCTCCAACCCCTCGTGACCATTGGCCGCAGAGAGAACTAAATGCCCCGCACGCTGTAACAGCAAAGTGACCAGGTTGCGGATCAACGCCTCGTCATCGGCAACCAGGATTACGGACTGGCGCAGCCCGGAAGACTTTGGGTCCGGGAGAGCGATTGGCGGAATCATCGCGCCGTCGTTCTGTTCAGTAGGCTTTTCTGGCACGTTGTTGAAGCACGGGCGTGCCTCCGACACCAACTCTGCGCAGCAGAGCCAGCACGCCCATGGGGGACTAGGCACGCGGATTCCCTTCCGCCGGCGCTCTGGTGTAACTGACCTTTTGGCTCTAGCCCGCTCCGTTCGCCGGTATCCGTGTGTAGACTAGATAGTACCAAGTAAACCAATTGTGGTCTGGTCAAAACAGCTCACGCGTCTGGCAAACTGCCGGACATTCGACTTGACGGCTCGTCCAGGCCGCCGCCTTTCTTTGGCACGACAAGCTCAACCGAACCAGCCCAGCCAGCTCCGGTTCCGCTTGATTTCATTCAAAGAAAATGCGACAAACAGAGATGGTGCAGGTCGCCCCGGATGGCGGGATCCCCGGAGAGGACCGCAAAGCCCTGATGAAACAGCGCATGAAAGCGAAGAAAACGACCAAAATACCCTTCGACTTGAAGGTCTTTCTGAGTAACGCCAATGGCGGAAGGACGAATGCCGAATACCGTGCCAACGATCGCATTTTTGCGCAAGGCGAGACCGCGGATGCCATTTTTTATCTCCAGAAGGGCGAGGTCAAGCTCACCGTACTCTCCAAGCAGGGAAAGGAAGCCGTTGTCGCCATTTTGAGAGCCGGTGATTTCTTCGGCGAAGGATGCCTGGCGGGACAGCCGGTGAGGATGGCAAGCGCCGTCGCCATGTCGGAGTGCTCCGTGATGAAGGTGGAGAAGGCCATCGTGCTGCGTCTGCTTCACGAAGAGCCGTCGTTCTCGGAACTGTTCATGGCGCATCTTCTGTCCCGCAATATCAAGATCGAGGAAGATCTGGTCGATCAGTTGTTTAACTCCAGTGAGAAGAGGCTGGCGCGGGTGCTCCTCTTGCTGGCGAACTTCGGCAAGGATGGCCCGCCTCAAACAGTCATTCCAAAGATCAGCCAGGAAACGCTGGCCGGCATCATCGGCACCACGCGTTCCCGCGTGAGCTTCTTCATGAACCGGTTCCGCAAGCTCGGGTTCATTCACTACAACGGCGGCCTGCAAGTCCACGGTTCCTTGCTGAATGTCGTTCTACACGACTAAGCGCAGCATGGTAACGCCGGGGTAATGCCGCGGGTGCCTTTGTGCCGCCAGATCAGCTTCAAAAACACCGGCGGCAAAGACCGCCGGCGTTACCGGCTTCTTACGAAGATGTAGTTGCTCCAGTTCACGCCAAGCGCCCGTCGCAAGCCGTAAGGCCCTTCCATGCGCCGGACTGAAAGAATCTTCACTGACAACTTAGGACAAGTTATGCAGCAAATATCAGTATCTTAATCGGCATAGTTCAATAGGCGAGAATGCTAGCATCGTGACATGGAGTTAGCCCACCATGAGTTAGTGCATGTGGTTCAGAACCTGGCGCGGGTTGTTGTGTTGAACCGGGTGGAGACGGAGGCTCTTGGCGTCACGCTTGGTGCCTCGGGCTTAGTCTCGCTGGCGGCACGCCAGAATGCGTTGGAGCGCTACTCCGAGCTCTCAAGCCTGATCGACGAGGGTACTCAGGACGCATTTTCTCAATTGTTCGAAAAAATACTGCCCAATCTGTGATCGTGGAACCGGCTGGGTGGGGCTCTGACCCATACTTGACAGCTCCCGCCACCTGGCTTTGCTATCCTCATAAATTGACCGGCGGACTGGGCTCGCCGGGCCTCCCACCCTATGCACAAGCTTCTTGCTCTGAACCGTAGCGAAATCGCGATTCGTATTCTGCGCGCGGCTAACGAACTGGGCCTGCGCACGGTGGCCGTCTACTCGCAGGAAGACTCGCTCGCCCTGCATCGCTTCAAGGCCGACGAAGCGTATCTGATCGGCCAGGGCAAGGGCCCGGTGGAGGCCTACCTGGATGTCGAAGGCATCGTGGAGTTGGCCAGGGAAAAGGGCGTCGACGCCATCCATCCCGGCTACGGCTTTCTTTCCGAGAACCCGGCCCTGCCGCGCGCCTGCGAACGCGCCGGCATCACGTTCATAGGCCCCAACGCGGAACTGTTGGAACTGTTGGGCGACAAAACCGCGGCGCGCCGCCTGGCGGAAAAGGCCGGCATTCCGGTGGTGCCGGGCACCGATCAGCCGGTTCGCAATGCCAGGCGGGCGGAGAAAATCGCCGGCGAGATCGGCTTCCCGCTCATCGTCAAGGCGGCTTTTGGCGGCGGCGGCCGCGGCATGAGGGTGGTGGACCGGCCAGCCGATTTCGCCGGCCGCCTGGAAGAAGCCCGCCGCGAAGCTGCGTCCGCTTTCGGCAACGACGCGGTTTTCCTGGAGCGCTTCGTGCGCCGCGCGCGGCACATCGAAGTGCAGATTCTGGGCGACCGCCATGGCAACATCCTCCACCTTTACGAGCGCGACTGCTCGGTCCAGCGCCGCCATCAAAAAGTGGTGGAAGTGGCGCCCGCGGTGTCGCTCGATCCGGCGTTGCGCGCCGCTTTGGCCGATGCCGCCGTGCGCCTGGCGCGCGCGGCAGGCTATTACAACGCCGGCACGGTCGAGTTCCTGGTGGATGCCGACTCGGGCGAGTGGTACTTTATCGAGGTCAACCCGCGCATCCAGGTGGAACATACCGTCACCGAAATGGTGACCGGCATCGACCTGGTGCGCTCGCAGATCCTGATCGCCCAGGGCCTGGAGTTGCACGGCGCGGAGATGGACCTGCCGCCCCAGCCCCAGATCCCGCTGTATGGCTACGCCATGCAGTGCCGCATCACCACCGAGGACCCGGCCAACGGCTTCGTGCCGGATTACGGCAAACTGTCGACCTACCGTTCGCCGGCCGGATTCGGCATCCGGCTGGACGGAGGTTCGGCATACTCGGGCGCGGTGATCACGCCCTACTACGATTCTCTGCTGGTGAAGGTGACTGCCTGGGGGCGCAATTTCCGCCAGGCCTGCCAGCGCATGGACCGCTGCCTGCGCGAGTTTCGCGTGCGCGGCGTCAAGACCAACATTCAGTTCCTGGAGAACGTGGTCAACGATCAGGACTTTCAGGCGGGCCGTGTGACCACGCGGTGGCTGGAGGAAAACCCGGCGCTATTCCGCTTCACGCCGCGCCGCGACCGCGCCACCAAGCTGCTCAGCTATTTGGCGGACGTGATCGTCAACGGCAATCCGGCCGTGACCGGCAAGCCGCGCCCCACCCGCCTGGATGCCGCGCCCGTGCCGCGCCATGTGGCCACCGCGCCGCCGGACGGCACGCGCCAGTTGCTCGACAAGTTGGGGGCGGAGGGATTCGCCGCCTGGGCGGCTGCCGAGCGCCGCCTGCTGGTTACCGATACCACCTTCCGCGACGCTCATCAGTCGCTGCTGGCCACGCGCGTGCGCACTTACGACATGCTGCGCATCGCCAACTTCGTGGCGCACCGGCTGCACGGTCTTTTCAGCCTCGAAATGTGGGGCGGAGCCACCTTCGATGTCGCCATGCGGTTCCTCCACGAGGACCCGTTTGTCCGCCTGCGCCGCCTGCGCGAAGCCATCCCCAATATCTGTTTTCAGATGCTGCTGCGCGCCTCCAATGCCGTCGGCTACACGGCTTATCCGGACAACGTGGTGGCCGAGTTCATCTACGAAGCCTCCGCGCAGGGCATCGACATCTTCCGTATTTTCGATTCGCTCAACTGGCTGCCCAATATGAAGGCGTCGATGGAGGCCGTGCGCAAGACGCGCTCGGTGTGCGAGGCGGCCATTTGCTACACCGGCGACATTCTGGACCCGGCCCGTGACAAGTTTTCGCTCGCTTATTACGTCCGCATGGCCAAGGAGCTGGAGCGCATGGGCGCGCACATACTCGCCATCAAGGACATGGCCGGGCTGTGCCGTCCCTACGCGGCCGAAAAGCTGGTCAAGGCGCTGCGCCAGGAGATCGGCATCCCCATCCACTTCCATACCCACGACACCAGCGGCGTCAATGCAGCCTCGATTTTGAAGGCCGCCGACGCCGGCGTTCAGATCGCCGATGCCGCCATCGCTTCCATGAGCGGGCAGACCAGCCAGCCCAATCTCAATTCCATCGTGGCCGCGCTCGAACACACTCGGCGCGCAACCGGGCTCGATCTGGACGCGCTCAATATCTGTGCGGATTACTGGGAAACGGTGCGCGAATTCTACGCGCCGTTCGATACCGGCCCGAAGTCCGGCAGCGCCGAGGTCTACCTTCACGAGATGCCCGGCGGGCAGTACACCAACCTCAAGGAGCAAGCCGAATCGATGGGACTGGGCGCGCGCTGGCACGAGCTGGCGCGGGCTTACGCCGACGTCAACATGGCTTTCGGCGACATCGTCAAGGTCACGCCATCGAGCAAAGTGGTGGGCGACATGGCGATCTTCCTGGCCACCCACAACATGACCATGGAACAGTTCGGCTTCCTCACGCCGGAGCACAACTTCACGCTTCCGAGCTCAGTCATCGAAATGTTTATGGGCGCGCTGGGCGAGCCGGAGGGCGGCTGGCCGAAGAAGCTCCAAGCCATCATCCTGCGCGGCGCCAAGCCGCACAAACGGCGCCCCGGCGCGCACCTTCCAAAAGTGGACCTGGAGGACACCGCCGTCGCGCTTGAAAAGAAGATCGGCCGCCGTCCCGCCCATGACGAGGTGCTGAGCTACCTGATGTACCCGGAAGTATTCGTCAAATGCGCACACAACCGCCAGGCGTGGGGCGATGTGGATGTGCTGCCGACGCCGCAGTTTTATTACGGCATGGCTCGGTCGACCGACGTGGCCATCGAGCTCGAACCCGGCAAGACGCTCGTGGTGAAATTCCTCACCGTGGGCGAGCCGCACCCCGATGGCACGCGTACCGTCTTCTTCGAACTGAATGGTCAGCCGCGCGAAGTCACCGTCCGCGACCGCAGCCTGGACGTGAAGCAGCCTGCCGCGCCCAAGGCCGATCCCAATCAGCCGGGCCAGATCGGCGCGCCGATACCCGGCGTGGTATCGACCGTCGCCGTGCAGATGAACCAGACAATTGAAAAGGGCGCCCAACTGCTGGTGCTGGAAGCGATGAAGATGCAGAGCACGGTTTATGCGCCGGTGGGTGGCCGGGTCACGCAGGTGCTGGTGCATACCGGCCAGCATGTGGAAGCCAAGGACCTGCTGCTCGAGATCGAGTAAGCCGCCGTGGGCGCCTCGGCCGCCGTGGCGCACGCACTCGTGCGTGCCGCCCGGTAACGCCGGCGGTCTTTTGCCGCCGGTTCTTTGCATTTCGCGCGCGCTCGGGAAGAACACCGGCGGCAAAGACCGCCGGCGTTACCGGGCGGTTTCTTACGACACTTGGGCTTGGCCGGCGCGCATCGTCATAGGGGCCTGGCGGATGTGCGACCGGCAGAGGAATTCGAGCAGCACGATCATTTTGTGTTCCAGGTCGGGACCCGAACGGCGCGCATAGGAGTGCGAAATCTGGAATTCAGCGATCCGTTCTCCCAGTTCCGCCCGCGAGCAACCGGGTTGAGGGCCGGCTTCGAGGACCGATGCTCCCAGAAACTCGGCGATGAACCGCATTTCGTCGGTGGAAAGTCCTGCCAGGAATTGGCGGGCACTGAAGCGGCGCGACGGATCAGCGCATGCAGACAAGGCCGAAACCAGAGTGCTTCGCAAAGCCAATCTCCTCTTGGTGACCGGACATAGATCTAAAGTGGATCTGGCCGTATTATGGCGAAATCCGCACCCGGACGCAACCGGGCACTTGTCGCCGGCCTCATTGGTGCGCGATTTGTGCCTTCCCGTCCATCGCCGGGTTGTCCGCCAATACGGGCGTTGGCGGTGCCGTGTTTTGGATTCCTTTGACCAGGTGGAAGGCGCTCAAAACCAACATCGCCCATATCAGGCTGACTCCGATTGCGAAGCGGCCGTCCCAATGCATCCTTGTACCTCCCGATCCTATTCGTAGAGAGTCAAGACGGCCGCGGCGGCAATCACCGCCGCGGCCAGCGCCTCCACGGCCTCCGGCCCGCGAAAGCGGCAAACCCGGGCAAGCCCGCCCTCATATGTGCCAACCCGCCTCTCCATCCGCAAGTGGGCACCGCTCGGCGTTAGCGCCGGGGGACAGCTCAAGGGCTCGCGCGCCACGGTTTCAAACAACATATCGGCCGTTCATCCGGCTTCTTGAGCGACTCGCGCCCATCCGCGAACTCGCAAGCGGTTAAACTGAACGTGGTGGCGCGCAAGAAGTCCTTCACCGAACAAGCGGCGGAGTACAGCACGCTGGCGTTTGTGCTGCCGGCCGCGACTGCGGTCGGCTGGTTCCTGGGCCACCTGCTCGACAAGGCCTTTGGCACCGGTTACCTCTATATTGCCGGCCTGCTGCTGGGAATCGTCGCCGGTTTCGTGCAGATCATCCGGCAGGTGATGCGGGATACCCATGACAACGATGGTTGACGAGCTCGATTTCGAGCGCGCCACCCGCCGCATTGCGCGCTTCCTCGCCTGGGTGGCCGTGGCAGGTACCGCAGTGTCCGGGGCGGCGGGCGGCTGGAAATGGGCAGCCGGTTTCCTGGCCGGAGCGGTGGCGGCCTGGTTCAACTTCCGCTGGCTGAAACGGCTGGTGGGCGCGCTCGGCGGAGGCCGCGCGATCTCCTCTTTCCGGTTGGCTCTGCGCTACTTTCTGTTGGGCGTGTGCGGCTATGTTATAGTACGGTTTTCCTCGATACCGGCGGCGGCGATGGTGGCCGGAATGTTCGTCCTGATCGCGGCAATCTTCATCGAAATCTTTTTCGAGTTGGTGTATGCAAGAAAGCGAACTCTGGATCACCAGGATCTTTAACGACCATTTCGGCGCCTTGGGAAATGCCGCGCTGCAGCTCGTCGGGATCCATTCTCAGGCGAGGCCCTGGGCCAATTACATCACGATGCAGTTCGTGGTGTTCGCGCTGCTGGTGGTGGCCTTCGCCGTTTTGCGCGCGCGCCTTTCGGCTTCGAATCCGGGCAAGGTGCAGCTAACCCTGGAACTGGGGTACCAGACCATGCGCGCCCAGGCGGAGAGCCAGATGGGGCATGCGGCCGTGCGCTATCTTTCCTTTTTCGGCACCATCTTCATCTTCATCCTGGTTTCGAACCTGATCGGAATGATCCCTGCGTTCGAGGCTCCCACCATGAATGCGCCGGTCACGCTCGGCTGCGCCATGGCGACTTTCTTGTACTACCACCTGATGGGCGTGCAGGCGAACGGGTTCAAATACGTTCTGCAGTTCCTGGGGCCCAAATGGTGGCTGGCCGGGCTGATGTTCCCGATTGAAATCGTCAGCCATCTGGCGCGCCCGCTGGCGCTCACCATCCGTCTGTATGCCAACATGTTCGCCGGCGAGCAGGTGACGCTGGTGTTTGTCGGCCTGACTTACTTCGGTGCGCCGGTGCTGGTCATGGTCCTGCACGCATTTGTGTGCCTGGTGCAGGCTTACATTTTTATGCTGCTCACCATGTTTTACGTGGGCTCCGCGGTTTCGCACGAACATTGATTCCGGCTTTATGCCGCCCGCGAGCGTGAGCCCGCCGGTCTCCCCAGGCACGGCGGAAACCACCTACTCGCGCGCGATTTCATCTGAAGGAGAAGAAACAAATGACGAAGAAGCTGTTTTTTGTGCTGGTACTGATGTTGCTTGCCAGTTCTCTGCTGTGCGCGCAAACGCCGGCCAGCGCCGCCGCGGCCGAACCGTTCGATATTCGCCCATTGGCCGCCGGAATCGCCATGGCGATCGCTTCCGGCCTTTGCGGGCTGGGCCAAGGTAAAGCCATTTCGAGCGCGGTGGAAGGCATGGGACGCAATCCGGGAGCTGCCGGCGTAATTCAGTTGGCGATGCTCATCGGTGTGGCATTTATCGAGTCACTGGCGCTGTTTACGTTCTTGATCGTGGTTCTTTTCGTGAAGTAGTTCCGCAAAGAGGGGGAGCGGCACTTGTTGCCGCCCCCACTTGTACTGATAAGTCCCTGACTGTACTAATAAACCCCGAATGCTAGTACCTGTGGGGGGTCGTTTGTGGCGCGGTCTATTGATTTACGGGCCTGACGCCAGTAGCATTTAAGACGATCCACTCATGGAACATAGAAGAACCAGGCGATTCACCCTTCATCTCCCCCTAGCCGTCGTGCGCTCCGGCGTCGATCCAGTTACCCTGGCCGGCCATACCCGTAATATCAGTTCGACGGGCGTGCTGTTCACAACTGAAAACGAGCCGTCGGTGACCGGTCCGATTGAGTATGTCATCACGCTAAACCAAGAGGAGGCGCGGACCGTGAATATTCGTTGCCTGGGCAAGGTTGTACGGTTGGAGCGCGCCGCCAACGCCCGCCATGGAGCAGCGCAGGCTTACCACGTGGCCGCCACGCTCGAGCGCTACGAATTCGTGCGCGCCGAGTAGGGCGGCGCCTTCGCCCGCGTCGGTCCCCCCTTTCCGACAGCCGAGCCGGGCGGCTTGGCAAACTGCTCTACGGTTCCGAAAGGAAGTTCAGGATCTCACGCATCACCCGCTCGGCTTGATCCGTCGCAAACAGGAATTGAGCGTGGGCGGAGCCGTCCAAAACCACCAGCTTCTTCGGTTCCACGGTCTTCTCGTAATTGGAGCGGATATGGGGCAAGCGCAGGTCGCCGTCACCGCTTGCATCGTCCCGCGCGACGATGAACAGCTTGCGGCCCTTGATCTTCTCGGGCGCTCCGTCGGTCCACGCCGCCAGCAGTACCAGGCGGTCGATCTCGCCCGGCTCGGACTCGATCGATGCATCGGCGGCTGCCCCGCCGCCCATGCTGGCTCCCACCACCGATACGGTCTTAGCTCCTGTCCTTTTCAGATAGCGGACGGCGGCCAGCACGTCCCACTTGAGCGGAGCCGAAAGAGGATCGGCCTGGCCGGGTCCTCGGGATTGGCCATAGCCGCGGAAGTCGATGGCAAGCACGCAGAAACCCGCCTCCGCGAGCGTCCGCGCCTGCTTCTCCCAGCTCTCCTTGTTGAATCGCCCTCCGTGAGCAAGCACCACGCCGCGGGCGGCCTTCCCGTAAAGGTCCGCGTAGATCAGCCCTCCGTCCTCAGTCGGAAAGGAAACGTGCTCCTGTGCCACCGTGATTCGCGTCAGAAATAGAGTTACCGTCAGCACTCTGAAGGACGACGCGCCGCATAACACCATTCGGCACCTCCCCTCTGGCGATCTTACTTCAGATTTACTCCACATCGATGCGAAGAACTGACATGGCGGCACGGCGCTCAGAGAGGGTCGCGTCGTGCTTCCCAGGATCTTCCCGCTACCCACAACACCCCCGCAAGAGCGGCCGAGCACACGGGAATAAGATACATGGCATGGTGCAAACCGATAGCGCGGGCGGCTTCGAGCGCGATGCCGGAGTTAGCGGCGGCGCGGGCGAAATGGTCGCTCAGGCGGCCAGTTACTAGCGGGCCAAAGGACGCGCCGCATAAGTACATGGCGAGATAGTAGACGGCCATCGCCGTGCCGCGCAACTGGGCGGGCACGATATCCTGGATCGCGGCATAGACTAAGCCATAGTAAGTTTGCCATAAGCCGTAAGCCAGCATAAGCAGTAACACGGCGCCGAGCACGCTGCCGGCGGGAAGGCTGATGGCGGCCAGGGCTGGCGGGGCGGCGAGCGCGGCGGCCGCGGCTGCCAGCATCAGACGGCGGCGGCCGAGGTCGCGCGCCACCTGGTCACCCAGGTAACCCGCCGCCAGCGCACCGAGCACGCCCGCGGCGCCCGATCCAACTCCGCTCCAGACCCCTGAGCGGGCCACCGAGAGGCCGTGATAGCGAGTGAGAAACGCCGGCAGAAAAAGCGAGAAGCTGTAGAGCATGAAGTTGACAATGGCGCCGGAGGCGGCGATCCACCAGAAAGCTGGGATGCGCGCCAGGAGCCAGGGGCTGGGACTGCTGGCGGATGGGGTTGCTGGCTCGGGGGGAACCGCTCCCCTGCGGTCGTGGCCCGGATCGGAAGGGTCGCAGGTCGGACCGGAAGGTTGGCAGGCGGAATCGCCTGCCCCACCCGGCAAAGTGGGGCAGGCGCTTTCGCCTGCCAACTTCGGATTCTCACTGCGCACCGGCTCGCGGAGCATCGCCAGCGCCGGGACCAGTGCCAACGCTGGGACGGCGGCCACCATCAATGCCATTCGCCAGCCCCAGGCCTGCGCTACCGGTCCACCAAGGGCGAAGCTGAGGAATCCGCCCACGGGGACCGCCATCATGAAGAGCGCCATGGCGCGCGCGCGCCGGGCGGCGGGCACCAGGTCGCCAATCCAGCTTGTGGCGGCGGGAGCGCAGGTGGCTTCGCCAGCCCCTACGCCCAGGCGCGTAGCCAGCAGCATCCCGTAACTGGAAGCGACGCCGCCAAGCGCGGTGAGCGCGGCCCACACGCTTACCCCGATCGCGAGCAGGCGCTTGCGGCTCCATCGATCGGCCAGCCGCCCGAGCGGCAAGCCGGCCACCGCATAGAGCAGCGTGAAGGCCGTCGCCAGCACGGCGAGTTGGGTATCGGAGAGGCCGAACTCGCGGTGCAGCGGCTCGGTCACCGCGCCCAGCACCTGCCGGTCGTAAAAGTTAAGAACGTTGACGAGAAAGAGAATCAGCAGCGGGGCGGACGCTCCCGCCCCGCGGCCGGGGTTCACAGCTTGATCTCGGAGTCTTTGAGATTCTTGGCCGGAGCCTTGGGTTGTTGCGGCGCAGGGGGCGCAGCGGGAGCGGCGGGAGTGTCGGCCGCGCGCACCGATTCGTCGCCCTTGCGCACTTCCACTTCGCCGTGGGACGCGGTGAGCCGGATGGACGGGCCATCGCCCACCTTGCCTTTCAAAGTGGCGCTCCGTCCGAAGCTCTCTTTCTGAATCGGATCGCCGAAATCGTTGGTGGCATCGCCGCGCTCGGCGGTGGCTTCGAGGCGGAACGCGGATTTTTCGGGCAGCGTCAGCTCGATGTTGCCGGCGCCGGAGCGCGCTTCAATAGCGGGCACCGGCGCACCCGGATCGAGATCGATGTTGCCGTGCTCGGTTTCGATCACGATGGCCTGGCTGAAGCGGCCGATCTTGATATCGCGCGAGCGCGTGATCAGCCGCACCGGCCCGGTGAGCCCGTTGGCGGTGAACTCGCCCATATCCATGCTGATGTTGCCCGGCACGGCTTCCACGTGCAGTTCGGTGTTGCGCGCGCCTTCGAACTGAAGCGGCTTGGCCAGGTTCTTGAAATCCACCGTGCCAGTGAAGGCCCCGTTGATGGTGACCTGCCCCTGCACGTTTTCGAGCGAAAGGTCCGAGCCCTCGCCCTGCACGTCGATGTGACCCTTCACATCCACGGCGCGGATGGTGTCGCTGTGGCTCACTTCCACACGCGCGTTGCCGCCCAGACGCGACAGGCGAACGTCGCCGCGGGCGCCGCCCAGATCCACGTCGCCGTCGATATCGCCGATCTCGAAATCGCCGCGCCGGCCGCGCGCTTCCACCGCCATCGCCCTCGGCACGGTCACTTCAATATCGTCGGTGACACGCTGATTGTCGTACCCCTGCGAGCGGCTGGCACTGACCAGCAGGTGATCGCCTTCCGGCACCACCTCGAGTGGCGTACTGTTATTGATGCGATCGGCCTCCGCCCGGTCGAAACTGCGAATTACTTTGTTGCCGCTCACGACCACCTCTTGCGTATCGGAGCCGGTCACCTTGATGTTGCCGCGCGCCATGTCGAAGACGATGCGCTTCATCCCGGCGGCGGGAGCTTTGGCGGACACCGGATAATCGAATTCACTGCCGAAGACGTTGAGACCTTCTCCCGACCAGTGGATGCCGTGGTGGTAGCCGGCCCACATCGCCGAGCCGAGAATGCAGACCAGCACGACCAGCACCACTTCGCCGCCGCTGAAGCCGCCCTTCCACGGCGAGCCGGGCCAGGCGACTTCGATCAGCCGCAACACGCCCCAGAGGATCAGCAGAAACGGCCAATACAGTGCCATGACCTCATAAATGGGCGCTTCCGGGTGCATATTGCGCCACAGGAAAAGGCCACCAATGATCACCAGGATGAGCGGCCCAGTGAGAGAACGCGGTCTCATACGGCACCTCCAGGCGTGGAATTCTCGGGTGTAGCATCCGGATTGCGCGGGGCCGATGAAGCAGCCGGCTCCGCGCCGGCCGGCGGTTGAGCGTAAGACGTGGCGCGATACCCGCCTGCCGGCTGCTCGGCGGAGGCTGGAGCCGGCGGTTGCCAGGGCTGCCCCTGCCATGCCGGCGGCTGCCAGGCATACTGCGGTGGCGGCGGAGGAGGCGGTGGCGGCGGTCCCGCGGTCCGCGATAACAGGCTCAGCAGGCCAAACACGATCAACAGCACGGGCCAGGTCTGGCCGAAATCGTAAGGCGTAAAGTTTTGCAGAGCGAACAGGCCGCCCACCGTGATCAGCGTCACGGGTCCCCGGATGGCCCTAAATACGTTGCGCTCACCTTTCATGGCGCACCTCTCCCGGGGCCGGTTCCTGGCCGGCGAAACGCGACCACAGCATATAGCCGCCAGCCGCAATCAGCAGCACCGGCCAATACGGCACGATCCTTTCGAAATTCACCAGGTCGAGGGTGTGCAGCAGCAATAGCACGCCCAGCACGATCAGCGCCACGGCGGCCATGGGAAACCGCCCCGGCCCGCGCAACTGGAACACGCCCGAGTATTCATCCACCGGCTCGCCGCGTTGCAGTTTCTGCGCGGTGCGGTAAGCTTCGAACACCATGTAGGCCCACCAGGCCATCACCAGCATGACGAAGATGGGCAGCATGTCGTGAATCGAATTCGAGTTGGCGATGCTCATCAGCACGCCCCAGATCACGGCGTGAATCAAGCCCTTGGCGTATTGCCCGTTGTAGATTGCGCCCACGCCGGGAATCCAGCCCAGCGCAAATGCCAGCCCGGGATGGATATCGGAGCGCACGTAGGGTGAGGGCACGACCAGCGGCGCGTAGGGTGGCGCGGCCGCTGGAGGCGGCGCGGTGTAGGGTGGAGGCGGCGCGGCGGTGAAGGGCGGCGGCGCGACGGCCGGCGCATGCTCGGCGCAATACACGGTGCCCGATGCTTCCCGCCGGCACTCTCCGCATACCGGCTTGCCGCAGGTTCGGCAATAAGCGATTGCAGCTACGTCCGGATGATTCTGACAGTTCATGGCAGTTCCCTCAGTGTGATGTTCCCGGTCGCTGGGCGGGAGTTGTCCCGCCTGGTGTTTCTCCAGCCGGCGGAGCGGAAACAACCGGTAGCTTCCGTTCGTCGTTGAACGCGGGTTTGCGGAGCGGGGCCGCGGGCTCCCGTTCGTCTTCCCGTTGTTGCCAATCTCGCAGGGTGGTTTGAATCTTATAAACCACTTTCAAGTTGTCGTAGAACTTCTCCACGCGTCCCCAGGCATATTCCACGCGGGTTTCCACGCTGGCCAAAACCTTGGAAGGGCGCAGATCGTTGGGTCCGATCCCGCGCAGCGGAATCACCGAGCGCAGCAGCGAAAACGAAACGATGGTCATGGCGAAGCTCATCACGTAGCGCGGCTGCAGGATGGGGCTGAGCAGCCCGGCCAGCCACGCTCGCGGCTTCGATTTCGGGTTCTGGCGCCAGGGGGCGGCGAACAGGATACGATTCACCAGCTCGGCTGGAGGCTCCACATCGGCGGCGCGCCCCAGAAAGCGGACGGCGGCGGCGGAATCGCGCGCCAGTTCGGCGCACGAAGAGCAGCCGGCCAGGTGGCGTTCCACGGCGGCCCGCGTGGCCGCGTCGAGCGTGCCATCCACGTATTCCGCGAGCAGGATGTCCAGTTCGGCGCAGTTCATACTACCAGCTTCTGCTTGCGCAGCAACCGTGCCAGTTCGGCGCGGCCGCGGTTGATTCTCGATTTCACGGTGCCTTCCGGTATCGCCAGCACCTGGGCGATTTCCCGGTATTCCATTTCCTGCAGGTCGCGCAGGATAACGGCTTCTCGCAAATCGGGCGAGAGCTTTTGCAGCGTGGCCTGCAGAATCTCGCTGGCCTCGCGTCCGGCTACCGCCTGATCCGCGCGAGACGCACCTGCGGCGCTTCGATCCCCGATGCCGGGGAGTTGATCGTCGAGCGAATCGGTCACGCGGTCCTGACGCGTGCGCCGGTAATGATCGATCAAGAGATTGCGCGTCAGCCGCGCCAACCAGGTACCGAACGAGCCTTCCACCGCGCGGAACGAATGCAGCGTGCGGAAGACGCGCAGAAAAACTTCCTGCGTCAAATCCTGCGACTCCGAGCCACTATTGGTGAAGCGGTAACACAATCCGTAGACACGCCGGCTGTGCACGCGGACGAGATCCTCCCATGCCGACTCGTCGCCGCGCAGGCATCTCGAAACGAGAGAAGAGTCCTGGTCCAAGATTCGTTCTACCACATGGCTGGGCCGCGCACCTGCCAGATTGCCCAGGGCGTCCTGCCCGGTTGGCGAATTCTGGAATGCTCCCATGGCTAGTGTCGCGGTTGCCATCACTCCCGTTCCTTCGTATGAAGAAACGATGTTTTTCCCCACCAGGTTCAATCTTTTCCCGTATTCCTGTTCTTTTGAGATACTTGTACTGGCGCCGCTCCCACTTCGGAGAAGCGCCCGCCGTTCGAGGAGGTTCGATTCAGCATCGTTGGTGGAAATGGGCCGCGGCAGGCTTGGTTGTAGCCGCGGTGGGAGCTGGTCTGGTATGGCGGTTCTCCCCCCGGGTTTTCGATTGGCGTCTGGCGGCCGCGGCTTTGGCCGGCCTGGACTGGAGATGGATTGGCCTCGCTCTGGCGCCCGCCGCCGGCTCGTACTATGTGCGGGCCTTGCGCTGGGCGGTGTTCCTCAAGCCCCTCAAACCCCGCCCGTCGATACGCAACCTGTTTTCGGCGACGGTGATCGGATTCACCGCCATCACCCTGTTCGGCCGCGCCGGCGAGTTCGTGCGGCCGTACCTGATCGCGGTCAAGGAGAAGGTGCCGTTTCCCTCCCAACTGGCGGCATGGCTGCTGGAGCGGATTTTCGATCTGCTGATGGCGCTGCTGCTCTTCGCCTTCGCCTTGATGCGCATCACCTCCACAGGTGTCCGCGTGGGGCCCAGAATCGCTTGGGTTTTGGCCGCCGGTGGGCGTTTCGTCGCCGTATCCAGTCTGGGGCTGCTGGTCCTGCTGTTTGCCATGCGCCATTTTGCCGAACCGGTCCGCCGCTACCTGACCCACGCCATCCGCTTTTGGCCGGAGCGGTACCGCGCGCGTGCCGAGAAGCTGCTGGTGGCGTGCGTGCAGGGCGTGGAATCCACCCGCAGCGATGGCGCACTGCTCTTGATTTTCCTGTACTCCATACTGGAGTGGGCGCTGATTGCCGCCTGCTACTGGTGTCTGGCCCGCTCGTTCGACGCGGTATTGCATTTCACCGTCGTGGACGTCCTGATTTTTGTGGGACTGGTTTCGTTTGGGGCAGCCGTGCAGATTCCCGGGATAGGCGGCGGCTTGCAAGTAGTCGCGGTGGTGGTTCTGACCGAGTTGTTCCGCGTGCGCTTGGAGCCCGCCACATCGTTCGCATTCCTGATTTGGATTATTAGTTTTGTAGTAATAGTTCCGGTTGGACTGATAGTCGCGGTTAAGGAAGGGCTGGACTGGCGCAGTTTGCGCCGGATGGGACGCGAGGAACAATGAAGTGCCCTTTTTGCAGTCACTTACATGACAGAGTAGTGGACTCACGGGAAAGCAAGGAAGGCGACGCCATCCGCCGGCGGCGCGAGTGCCTTGCCTGTGAGCGCCGATTTACCACGTATGAACGGATCGATGAAGTGCCTTACATGGCGATCAAGAAAGACGGCCGCCGCGAGAAGTTCGACCGTCAAAAAGTGTTGACCGGGCTACTGAAGGCCTGCGAGAAACGTCCTATTAGTGTGTCGAAGCTCTCCGAGCTGGTGAATCGGGTCGAAGCGAAGGTCAGCGACTCGCCGGACCGGGAGATTTCAACTACAGAAATAGGAGAATTCCTGATGGAAGGGCTCCGTGAGCTGGACAAAATCGCCTATGTACGATTTGCGTCGGTTTACCGGGACTTTCAGGACGAGGAGGCGTTTTTCAACGAGCTCAAGAACCTGATGCGGCAGAAATTGCCATGAGGCGTATCGGTCGGCAAATGTTGTGTAACCTTATCAGTTTCAAGACATCTCTATAAAATAGAGCTTAACTTTATTGGGGAACGGTGGTATGATCGATTGGAAGATCTGCCCTGTGCCTGACAGTTGCGCGATGTGGCCGGGGAACAACCCGCAATTCGAGCATATTTCAACAAATACCCAATTTCCCGTAATTTGCGTACGTATCTGCGTGCCTTTGGGGAGGTGAGTCTTAGTGGACCGTTTTGAAGATCATTTTCTCGCCGAGAATCCTGAAAGTCTGGGGCTGAACTTCGAAGAAGATGCCAAATTCTTCGATGCGGAGGCCGCGCACGAGACCGACTTTCTGCATCAACCGCCGGTGGAAGAGTCCATCTATACGGACGATCCGGTGCGCGTGTATCTGCGGGAGATGGGAGCGGTTCCGCTGCTGACGCGCGAAGGCGAAGTGGACCTGGCGCGCCGCATGGAACGCGGCAAACTACGGATGCAGAAGGCGATCAGCCGTTCGGCCGTGGTGCAGCGCGTGGCCCTGGATATGGCGGAAGCGTTGAAAAAGGGCGCCATCGAACTGGAGTCGGTTGCCGATCTGGGCGACGTGGAAGAGGGGTCGCCCGCGGATCTGAAGGTGCGGGCGGATGCCTCCAAGCTATTTGCGGATGTGATCGTGCTCCACAAGAAACAGCAGTTGCTGGAAGAGAAGGTGGAAGCCACGCCCCTAGCCAACAAGAAGCCGCGCAAGCGGCTGCTTGGTAAGTTCAATCGGGCCAAAGTGGAAACCTCGCTGGCCATCCGGCGCTGCCCGTTCCGGGGCAACCGGTGGAAGGACTTCGCGCGCGAAATCGAGCGGGCGGTGGAGGAGATCAACCACCTGGATGGCGAGATCAAGAAGCTGGAGGTGCGCAACAACCCGCTATTGCAGGCCCGGCTGCGGGAACTGAAGCGCGAGATCCGCAAGCGCGAAACAGCCGCCGGCGCCTCGCTGCCCGAACTGCGCCACACGCTCACCGTGATCCGTCACGGCGAGGCCGAAGCCGAGCGGGCCAAAAAGGACTTGGTTGAGGCCAATCTCCGGCTGGTGGTTTCGGTCGCTAAGAAATACGTAAATCGTGGCTTGCACCTCCTCGACCTGATTCAGGAAGGCAATATCGGCCTGATGCGCGCGGCCGACAAATTCGAATATCGGCGCGGTTATAAGTTCTCGACCTATGCAACCTGGTGGATCCGGCAGGCCATTACGCGCGCCATCGCCGACCAGTCGCGGACCATTCGCATTCCGGTGCACATGAACGAGAGCATGAACAAGTTCCTGCGCGCCACCCGCGAACTCGAGAAGGAGCTGGGCCGAACTCCTACAAATGACGAAATTGGTCGGCGGATGGAAATTCCGGTCGAGAAAGTGCAGAAGCTGAAGACCATTTCGCGCGACCCGGTGTCGCTGGAAACTCCGGTGGGCCGCGACGGCGAATCGGCGCTGGGCGATCTGATCGAAGATCGCTGGGTGGGGTCGCCGGTGGATGCGGTGATCGAAACCAACGTTCGCGACGAGACGGCCGGCATCCTGAAGACGCTTTCCCCGAAAGAGGAGAAGGTGATTCGGATGCGGTTTGGCATTGGCTGCGAGCGCGAGCACACGCTCGAAGAGATCGGCCAGGAGTTCGACGTCACGCGGGAACGGATTCGCCAGATCGAAGCCAAGGCCTTGCGCCAGTTGCGCGCCCCCGAACGGGCGAGGCGCCTCCGCGCACTGATGGCGGCAAGGTAGGCTGGACTAGGTCGCCAGTCCTTGCAGACAACGATGGAAGTGCATGAGTTCCTTTTCCGTCATGCCTGCGAGGCAATCGGCCACGACGCGAACCCGTTCTCCCTTGTCGCGTGCCTTGGCGGCAATTCCCTGGTAGCCAGATGGGAACAGGTAATACTTCTTGTCGCGAGCTGCGTGCAAGAGCCGCGTGAATACGGCTCGCACGGCTCCACGCTGTCCGTTCTGAACCACGGCCAGGTCTTGATTCTCGATGACGTACTCCCAGATGAACTGCTTGAGTACGTCCACTTCCCGCTTCGCTTCGGCATTGACCGCCACAATCGAGAGAGATCCGCTCGGATTCAGCCTCAGAGAGCCCACCAGGTACCGTATCAATCCGGTAGAGAAGTCGTAAAGTCGTGCGCGATCCTGCACTGAGTTGCCATATCGTTCGCCGGGCTCGAAGGGAAACTGATCCACAGTGCACTCCAGGGCTTCGAGATACCTGGCCCGCTCCGGAAGCCATTCCGGTTTGCGCCCAAACATCGAGACGATCAGGCGTTCGCGCTCGCTGCTCAGCCGGCCCTTGCACCGGTCGATCGGTATCTTTCCAGCGCAATAAAAGTCCAGAAGATCGTGGATCGCGAAAGTGATGTCGTCGGCCCAGTCCATGATCTCGGCGATGCCGCTGCGCTGACGGGCCGGCCGGCCCGCTCGGACCCAGGCGAAGATGTCCCGCTCGGTTTCGTAGTAACCCCACTTTTTCGGATTCTGCCTATCGCCAGAGGGCCATGGATACTTGAGTAATCCATCCAGAGTCATCCGCGTCAAGTTCAGACCCGGGATAGCGTTTTCCCTGCGATCGCGGGCATCGCTGCTGGCGAGCCGCGTGACAATCCGAAATGACTGCGCGTTGCCCTCATAACCATCGGACACGCCTTCGTCGAGCACGAGCTGGTTCAGCTCTTCTTCGGCGATGTGCCCAAACGGCGGGTGGCCCATGTCGTGCGCGAGTCCGGCTGCCTCGGCTGCGTCCGGATCCAGCCCCCCGATCCTCTTGACATCGTCAGGCGCTTGCTGATTGAGGTACTCGGCGATTCTCCGCGCGATTTGGCCCACCTTGAGCGAGTGAGTCAGCCGGTTGTGAAAGACGTAGCCTCTCTCTGGCGAAACGACCTGGGTGATCTCCGCGAGCCGCGCGAATGCTCCCGTATATAGGATCCGGTCACGGTCGCGCTGAGCTGGCGAACGGCTGTCGGGAGGCGCCTGTTCGGCGCAAAAACGGCTTGCGGCGCTCTGCTGCCGGAGCGCTCGTCTATGCGTTCGTGTTACCAAGCTTGATCTTGAGGCCCGGAGCGTAGTCGAGCTTGCCGGTCGCGATCATTGGTTGAACGACGGAGCGGAAATCGGAATCCGGGAGGCCGCGCAGACTTGCGACCTTGCGCAGATCGTCCGCCATGATCCCCATACTCACGGGTTCGCGTCCCTTGACGTACTTCAGCACTTCGCGTCGAATGCCGTTCCTGATCGCTGTTGACATCGCAAGTTAAGTGTACCGCTTATGGGCCCTGTTTTCAATACATTTCGATCACTTGGGCCACCCGGAATCCCACCTACCCCGCTGGCGTCGGCGCGCTACCTGCGAGCAATCCAGCAACCTCCTGATACAGACGCTCATTGAGCGCGGTGCGGGCGTGTAGCTCCATGCCGGCGGTGGGGATGGGGGCGCCGATGCGCAGGATGGCCTTGCCGCTGCGCAGGTGGATCGAGCCCATCGGCAACAACTGGCGCATGCCGACCAGCGCCATCGGCACCACCGGCACACCCGCCTTGATCGCGATGTACGCGGCGCCTTCCTTGAATTCGCGCAGGCCTTCGGGGCAACGCCCACCCTCGGGAAACAACAGCACCGAAGTTCGGCGCTGGGCCACGATGCGGGCGCCCTCAGTCATGCTTTTCAAGGAAGCCCGCGGGCTGGAACGATCCACCGGGATGTGCCCGGCACGGTTCAGATGGCCGCCCAGGAAGGGAATCTTGTACAGCCCTTGCTTGGCGAAAAAGCGGAACTGAAACGGCAGGCAAGCCAGCAGCGCGGGGATATCCATGAAGCTCGCGTGATTGGCGACGAACACATAAGTGGCATTCCGGTCGAGCTTCTCCAATCCCTCGGTGCGAACCCGGATGAAACTCGCCCCGAGCAGCATCCTGCCCCAGATGCGCGCCAACCGGTGCTGGGTGCGGCCGGTGCGGTCGAAGAGCGATGCGAGAAGCGAGAGGGTCCCCATCACAACGGTGGCGAGCGCGATCAGGGGAGTCGAAAACAGCAGAGAGCGGAGGAAACTCATCGCTTCGCCACCAATCATAACAAGTGGCGGCGCGAGCAAGCTCCGGCGCGAGAGCGCGCCCAACCGGGCAGCCTGATATCCTTCGCATTGAGAGGCGGCGAAGAAAATGAACTGGAGCATGACCGGAGCGATTCTGCTGGCACTGGCCGTGGCGTTAGGCGCGTTCGGTGCGCACTCGCTTAGGGAGCGCGTGGACACCTATCGGATGAGCGTGTACGAGAAGGCGGCGTTCTATCACTTTCTGCACGCGCTCGGAATTTTGATCGTCTCCGTTCTGCCGCGGGCAGGTGCACTGACGGAGGGTGCCGCTGGCACGGTGTGCGCGGTGCTGCTGGCGGGAATCGTGTTCTTTTCGGGGAGTCTTTACCTGCTGGCTGTCACCGGCAACCGCTGGCTGGGAGCTATTACGCCGATTGGCGGGATTGCGTTTATCGGCGGCTGGTTGCTGCTGGCATGGCGGCTTCGCAGGTGAGTCAGAGGCCAACCTGATGGCGTTCCGTCTGATTCTGCGTAACGTTATCTCACCCTAGCTATAGGGGTTCATAACCACGAAAAAGCTTCATATCCAATGTTATGGGGGTCCTATATCGGAACATAGCCTTGTTTGAGTCACCCCGTACCGGTAGCCTATGAATGCACCCTCTCACGCGTCGAGATGGGCTTTCAAATTCAACCGGCTCGGCCGCCATCGCTGGCCGAGCCGGGAATTTTTCGACACATCCCGCCCGAACCCCTATTTCTTGCAGATCGCCGTCAGGAACCGGCCGTCGGGCGACAGGTGTACCCGCACCAGATCGAGGCCCCCGTGTTCGGTGAGCAGCCAGCGGAAGGCATCCGGACTGTAAGCATACTGGAAGTTGAGCCCGATGCGTTCCCCGCGCTGCAAGGAGATGTTCTGGCTTACCACGGTGGCGGATAAATCGGTTTCGGCGCGGAAATAGCGGGTAATCAAATGCAGTCCTTCGTGGCGCTCGTCGTGTTTCTGGTTGAAGCGAAGTTCGCCGTTGGACTGCTGGATGCCCACACTTTCGAGCACGGCCCAGATGAAGTTACGCACCGCGGGCCGGGTGTTCCGCTCCATGGTCTGCTCCGCGTGGTGGATCTCGCCGTCGATGATCAAGCGGTCTCCGGTCTTCATGCATTGCGCCAGGTAGCGGATCTGGGCCAGCGGATCGAGTGAACTGATGGTGTTGCCGGAGAGGATGAACAGGCGGGGCGGATCGGCCGCGTCGGCGGCGTACACCAGGTGCACGGGGCTGGAAATATCGGCCTTGATGCAAGTGGTTTCGATGTCGTTGTCCTCGGCCTTGGCCGACGCCAGTTCCAGCAGGCCCTGGCTCGAATCCACCGGGTAGTAGAGGCATTCGCAACCGGAGTCTTTCAGGGCTCCCAGCAGCAGTGCATCGCGCGCGCCGTCGCCCGAGCCGAAGCTGATGACGGGCACTCGTCCGTGGAAATGCGAGGCAAGATCGAGGGCGCTCGATCCCAGCTCCTTCCAAGTGGCCGTCAGGCCTCCGTAGAGGTCCGGGTCGGCCGCCAGCGCGGCCCAATCCGCCGCCGAGCGCGGGAACCAGTAGAAGAATTTCTCGGGCAGATCGCGCGCTTCGAAAGCGTCGGTGAACTCCTGCGCGAGATCGGCTTCGGTGAGAACCACTTCGACTTTCATTTAGAACCCCATGATTTGCATTCCCGAATCGACGAACAACACGTTGCCGGTGACGCCGCGCGCCAGGCCGCTCGCCAGAAACACGGCCGCGTCGGCTACTTCCGCCGGATCGGTGTTGCGCCGCAGCGGGGTGCGCGCGGCGGCGTCCAGAATGGCGGAAGACCCCTTGATGGCCCGCATCGAAGCCGTCTTCACTGGCCCGGCCGAAATGGCGTTCACGCGAATGTTGCGCTCTCCCAATTCGCTCGCCAGATATCGCATGGCAGCTTCCAGCGAGGCCTTGGCCACGCCCATTACATTGTAGTTCGGCACAACCCGCTGCGAACCGAGGTAGGTGAGCGTGGAGATGGAACCGCCTTCGGTCATCGCCGGCATCGCGGCGCGCGACAGCGCCACCAGCGAGTAGGCGCTCACGTCCTGCGCCAGCGCGAAACCGGCCCGGCTGGTCTCGAGGAATGGCCGCGTCAGGTCCTCGCGGTTGGCGAAGGCCAGACAGTGCACCGCCGCGTGGAGCGGGCGCTTCAGGCTAGCCAGCGCTTGCGTGAGGCCGGCCAGTTCTTCGTCCCTGGTGACGTCGCATGGTTGGATGAGCGCTACGTTGAGATCTGGCGCCAGCTCGTCGATCGAGACCTTTTGGCGCTCACCGAGATAGGTGAGCACCAGTGTGGCCCCTTCGCGCGAAAATGCCTGCGCAATCGCATAAGCCAGGCTCCATCTGTTGGCGATTCCGGTTACGAGGGCAAGTTTGCCCTCCAGCAATCTGGGCATGAACCTCCCAGTGTACCGGAGAACAAGCCGCCCGGTGGGGTTGTGGGGTCGAGTCGCGCAGACCCCGCCGTGCCTTCGCTCCGTCGCGAATGTCCCGTTTGGCTCAAGCCCGCGTCAGGCCTGGAAAGAACTACCGCAGCCGCAGGTGGACTTGACGTGAGGATTGTTGAATTTAAAACCGGCCCCTTCCAGCGTCTCGACGTAATCCACTTCGGCGCCGTCCAGATAGAGCATGCTGGCCTGGTCGATGTACACCTTCAGCCCGCCAAATTCATACGTCTTGTCCAGCATATTGGGCTGGTTTTCGAACGCCATGGAATAGCTGAAGCCGGAGCAGCCCCCGCCCACGACAGCAATCCGCAGGCCGGCTGGAGCCGGCTGCTGCGAGCTCATGATATCCTTCACCTTGCCGATGGCTTTTTCGGTTAGTTGCACCATCCGTTTAAACTCCTCTTGCGGGGCTCACCCCTGGTTATTATACAAGAGTGAGCCGGGCGCTCTCTCTTGCATGTGTTTAGATGAGCCGCCGGCCGGTTGGGTCGCGAAAAAATGGGGAACACGAGGATTCGGGCCGCGGGCGGGTCATCGGAGGGGCGATTTTGGCCGGCTTGGAAGCATGACGGGAGCGCGATGGTTTGGAACCAGGGCCCCTGCATTCGGCAAACTACTATTGATCCATTATTAAACTGAAACCCTGACCCCGCGCACAACGTCGGAAGCCATGTATGGGAGCGGCGACCGGTACTTTGACGATTCCGGGGTTCGGCAACAAGGTTGCGGCGAAACCCAGAGTGGACTATCAGAACACCCCGGAAGGCGTCTTGGTCAGCCGCGCGCAGGCCGGCGAAGAGGGCGCGTTCCGCGAAATCGTGGAGCGGTACCAGACCAAGGTGTTCTCCATCATCCACGGCATCGTGCGCCAGCGCAACGATGTGGAAGACATTGCGCAGCAAGTGTTTGCGAAGGTCTACGTTTCTATCCGGAATTTCGATTTCCGCAGCTCGCTGATCACCTGGATTTACAAGATCACGGTTAACGAGTGCTTCGATTACCTGCGCAAGCGCAAGGTGCGCAAGCTGGTTTATGAGAGCGATCTCAGCGAGGACGAAGTGCGGCGGGTGGAGAATTCCGAGCCCGCTGTGAACCGGCAGACACCGGCCGACACCAGCTTGTCGCAAAGGGATTACGTCGTGAAGCTCCTCGCCAGGGTCTCCGAGGAGGAGCGTATGTTGTTGATGTTGAAGGAAGTAGAAGGTTACTCCGTGGAAGAGCTGGCGGAGCGAACCGGGATGAACGAAAATACCATCAAGGTTAAGCTTTTTCGCGCCCGCCAGAAGTTGGTGAAGGCGGCGCAACGGCTGGACCGCCCGGCCGGGTTAACGGCTAGCTGAATCGTACGGGCGGTGTGTTGTGGTTGAGTATGAGGGCCTCCGAAGCGGGCGGCCGCTGACGGCAAGAAGATCCGCGGTGAGGCAGGTTCCGGGCGTAGTATTGCAGGCTAGTAAGGGAAGAAAAGTATGCACGCAGTAGTGATGGAGAGCCTCGAAGAGTACCTCTCCGGTGTGCTGGAGCCGGCGGAGTGCCGGCGCATCGAAACCCATTTGAACGATTGTCGAAGCTGCCGTGCCGAGTTGGATGGCATGGCGGAGGTATCGAGTCTTTTTGGCGCCCTGCGGGGCCAGGAGTGCGAGCCGGCTCCGGGCTTTTATGCCCGTGTGGCGGATAGGATCGAGGCTGAAAATGCCGCGCCTTCCCTGGCCGGTCTTTTCGCGTTCGACTTGGTCTTCGCCAGACGCCTGGCGTTTAGCTGCATGTTGACGCTGGCGGTGCTGGGCAGCTTCCTGGTGTCGCGGGAAATCGGTTACCGCGGCAGCTTCACGCCGGAATCGGTTTTGGCGCAAGACACCACCGCCGCATCCAGCAGCGCTCTGGCGCAGGACAATATGCTGCTTACGCTGACGGCGTATGAGCGCTAACCTGGTGGAGAAGGCGGCCGCGAGCGGCGCCTGGAATCCCAGAGTGGCCGGCCTCACCGTGCTGACCCTGGTGTTCCTGTGCGGCGTTGCCGCCGGCGCGCTGGCGATGCACCTGGGCTGGCACGACCGCCTCCACCAGCCGGCGTTCGATACGCCGGAAGGCCGTACTCTCTACTTCGAACGTCTGCGCAAGCAACTGGATCTGACACCGGCGCAAGCCGAGCAGATGCAATCCATCCTCAACGACTCCTGGCAGTACTACCGCACCGTGCTGAGCGACAGTAAGAACCGAATCGATCAAGTGCTCACCCCGGAACAGAGGCGTAAGTTCGAGCGCATCTTGCAGGAAGCGCAGCATAAGTAGGCCAGGGGCTGGCAGCTTTTGGCCACGAATGAACACCGATGAACACGGATAAGCCAAAGCGTTTTTGATCTGTGTTCATCCGTGCTTATCTGTGGCCCGTCTTTTCTCCGCGTGCCGGCAATTGACACGCCGGGCGCCGGCCGCGACAATGGTTCTGCCGATGCGCCTTCATAGTTGGCTTTTCCTACTGGTTGGGCTGTGCGCCTTATGTCTTACTTCCTGCGCCGAGCACGCTTGGGAAGTCCGCACCTATTCGATGGGGCAGAAAGTGACGCTGGGGGGTCTGACCTATCTCGGCATCGACACCCAGTGGTTTCCCTCGTTCGGCGAGGGCCCCGGCTCCAGGGCGGCGCAGAACCAGTTTCTGCTGGTGCGGCTGAGTATCACCAACGGCGGCCACGCCGACGCGGCGCTGCCCAGTCTTAGCATCGAGGACACCGCGGGGCGCCGTTTTCCCGAACAGAGCGACGGAGAGGGCGTAGAGGAATGGATCGGCATGCTGCGAACGCTGGCGCCAGCCGATACGATCGCCGGCAACGTTCTGTTTGACGTGCCTACCGGCCACTACACGCTGCACATTTTCGATGAAGACGGCCAGCGCGAGGCGCGCATCGACCTGCCGCTCAATTTTCAAAATGGATCGACCGAAGGCCCCGCCCCGGACCTGAGGAACGCGCCGCCTCCGGCCCGGAAAAAGTAGCAACGAGACCGGCTACGCGCCGGCTTGGATGGCGGGAAGATCTAGAATTGAATTATGTGGGGCACGCTGGCGGCACTCTTCTTGCTGGTGCAAGCGTCCGGCTTCGTGGCCGACGGGCTAAAGGCGCTCGAGACCGGCCAGTATGAGACCGCGGCGGAGGCGCTTGGCAAGGCCGTGGCGGCAGATCCCTCCGATTACAGCGCGCATTTCAACCTGGCTCTGGCTGACGGCTTCCTGGGGCGCGACGAGGACGGGATTGCGGAATACCGCAGGACGCTCGAGTTGAAGCCGGGCCTGTACGAAGCCGAGCTCAACTGCGGCATGTTGATGCTGCGGCGCAAGGATGCGGGCGCGACGGCGCTGCTCGAAGCGGCCGCCGAACAGAAGCCCGGCGAGTTCCGGCCGCGCTATTACCTGGCGGAAGCCGAAGCGCGGGCAGGCGCTCTCGACCGCGCCGAAGCCGATTACCGCCGCGCTATCGAATTGGACGCGAAATCCGCCGCCGCCGAATCCGGCCTGGGCAGCGTGCTGGCGCGCGAGGGCAAGCTCGACCTGGCGGCGCCGCACTACCGGCAGGCGGCTACGCTCGATCCCAAATACCGCGGTCTGATGCTCGATCTTGCCGGCGCCTATGAGAAAGCCCACCGGTTGGCCGAGGCGACGGCCATCTATCGCGATTTCGGCGATCCCGCGGTGCAGGCGCGCCTCGGGCAGTCGCTGATCGAGGGCAAACAATACGCCGAGGCGGTGACGGTTCTCGAAACCGCCTACGCCACGGAGCCGTCCACAACTAATGCCGTGGCCCTGGCGAAGGCATATGTACTTACCGTGCAACCCGCCAAGGCGGCGCCGCTGCTCGAAAAGGCGGCGGCCGCCGACCCCGCTAACTTCGATTTGCGCATGATCTGTGGCCACATTTTACAGGACGCGCGCCAGTTCCCCGCGGCCGCCGCGCAATTCGCCGAAGCCGGCAAACTCAAGCCGGGCTCGATCGAGGCGTGGCGCCAATTGGGCGACGCATTGTATATGGCCGGTGACCTGCCGCGGGCGCTCGAAGCATTCGACAAAGTGCGCCAGTTGGGCGAGAATAGCGCGGGTCTGGCCTTCATGCGGGCCATTACTCTGGATAAGATGCACCAGTTGAAGCCCGCGTTGGAAGCCTACCAGCAGTTTCTCGCCGTCAGCCAGGGCAAGTTCCCCGACCAGGAGTTCCAGGCGCGGCAGCGCGTGCGCATTATCCGCCACGAGTTGGAGGCACATCGATGACGCGCGGCCGGTGGGTTGTGTTGGTGGCGCTGGCGCTGGCGTGGATGGCGGGCATCTCCCGCGCGGACGAGCTGGCGCAGGCGCGCTCCGAACCGAACCTGGAGAAGCGCGCGCGGCTGGCACTGGACCAATCGGCCGCGGCGCTTGAAGCCGCGCGCTCCGATTACCAAAAAGGAGACACCGACCGGGTAGTTGCCGACGCCGCGAGGATCGTCGATTCCGTGGATTTGGCCTTTCTCTCGCTCAACCAGACGGGCAAGGACCCACGCAAGAGCTCGCGCTGGTTCAAGTACGCCGAAATTCAGACCCGCGGCCTGCTCCGCAAGCTCGACACCCTGGAGCGGGATATGAACTTCGCGGACCGCCCCGTGATCGAGAAGGCCAAAACCGAGGTGCAGCAGGTGCATGACAAGCTGCTGCTGGGCCTGATGGAGGGCAAACCAAAATGAGAATCCTGACGTGCTCGGTTTCGATCGCCGTGTTGCTGGCTCCGGCCTGCCTGGCGCAGCATCGCGATTTCCTTTCGGCTGACGAGGCGGACCAGATCCGCGAGGCCCAGGAACCGAATCAGCGGCTGGCCCTCTATGCCGGCTTTGCCCGCCAGCGCCTGGACCTGGTGAAGAACATGCTTGGCAAGGACAAGGCGGGCCGCTCTATTCTGATTCACGATGCGCTCGACGACTACAACCGGATTATCGACGCGCTCGACGATGTGGCCGACGACGCGCTGCACCGCAAGATCGACATTGCCGAGGGACTCAAATTTGTCGCCGGCGCCGAGAACGAACTGCTGCCCGCGCTGCGCAGGATTCAAGACAGCCACCCCAGGGATTTGGATCGGTACGATTTCGTTCTCAAGGACGCCATCGACACCACCGGCGACAGCCTGGAGCTGGCACGGGAAGACATGGGGCAGCGCGCGCACGACGTGGAAGCGCGCGAGGAGAAGGACAAGGGGGCCCTGGAAGATGCCATGTCGCCGGCAGAGCGCAAAGCGAAACAGGCATCTGACGAGAAGGCCGCCGCGGCGGAAGAGAAGCGCAAACCGCCCACGCTGTACCGCCCCGGTGAAAAACCAACCAACGGAGCAGCGGACAAAACCACCGACAAGACCGGCAAGAAGGATACCAGCGACGATAAACAGAACTGAGTGGCATGATTGGCGTGACGGAGCCGGGACGAAGCAGACCAAGTCCAAATCCAAAAAGAACACCACTGGATCTTCTTGTTGCGGTATGGTAAAGTCCTAAACGTAACCGTTGTATCGCCCAGATAAGGAGGGACTGGCGTGAAACGTTCGAGGACTGCCATTCTGCGAGTGGCGTGTGGTTTTTTTGTTGTGGCTTGGGCAGCATATTCGCTGGTCGGCCCGCTTGTCAATGGAAGCTTTGCAACCGGCGACCTGACCGGATGGAATACGCTGGGGAGCGCAGCCGTAGTGGGAACGCAGGGCAATCTCGTTCCGACAACCGGCAGCTTCCAGGCGCAGATCGGGAGCGGTAAGGACGAGGGCGGCGGAGAAGACGCCGTTCCCGCCTTCGGGTTTGCCAAGCCCGGTTCGGTGCACCGGCGCGCTCGCGCCCGGCGGCCCGCGGTGAGCCATCCCGGGAACCCGACAGCGAACGACCCCGACTTCGCCGACGTGCCGGAAGCCACCCTGGAAACCGCTCTGAACTTGCCCGCCGGGGCGATTCAGGTGGCCTTGCCGAACAACTATGCTCCCACTAACGGCTCGGCCATCTACCAGACTTTTTACGCCACGGCCGGAACCACACTTTCCTTCAACTGGAACTTCGCGACCAACGAAGACCTTGGATCGCAATGGGACGCGGCGCTCTACAGCCTGCAAGTCGGCTCAAGCCCGGCGCAAGTATTTGAGCTGGCCGATACCACCGAGGCCAGCGCACTGAGCGTGGCTGGAACTGGGGCCAATCCTTTCGCCGCCATGACCGGATACAAGACCACCACCGTGTCACTTCCGAACACCGGAACCTACACCGTCGGGTTTATCTCGATGCAGACAGGGGATGATAGCGTCTCCTCCGCCACCTATATCAGCAACGTGCAAGGCGGGTCGACCCCGGCGACAGCGACACCGGCTCCGGCTGCGTGGTCGCTCGGGCTAATCGGATTGGGATTCATCGCGATCTATTCCGGCGTGCGCCGACTGCGCCGGGCGATCTAAGAACTTCGTTGCTAATCTACCGCAACCCAACTGCGAGCGGCTTCGCGGAGTGGCTACCAGTGTCGCGGGATGCATAGTCCACATCGGCTGCGAGACTAAGCGACACGCTACACGGCCGGGCAATGCCGCTCTGAACTGCGGGCCCGCTCAGCAATACGGCCGAGACCGACACAGCCCTACTTGAAGGCCGAGGCCATTGAGGACCAGGACCCCGCTGCCAGGGAGTTCGATAGGAAGGTCCATGTTACTGAGACAGCGTTTGTGCTGTTGACGACGAAGTGACCCCAGCCGTTGTTCTCATCCACCGGCTCGGGCCCTGAAAGGGCTTCACCGGTGAACATATCGGCATCGTTGAGACCATTGACGAGACCGGTGACGGTATTGTAGTCCACGGGCATCATAGTGAAGATCATCTCGGTCGAGGACGTGCTGGGAGTAATCGAGAATGCCGTGAGGTTCCCCGCCTCGGATTGACTCCCCGTGGCGCTCGCTGTCGTGTCTAACGGGGATGCGGCAGCTCCCGCCACGTCATAGAACAGGATCGACTGATCGCCATCAGTCACGTTCCAGTTTACGGTCACCGTGAGCGTGTTCGAGCAACTGGCGCTAGCCGCGTAGAACGTCTGGAGGTCCGTGTCGCCATATGTGACGTTTTGCCCAGCCTGCTCCCAGCTATTGCCGTTCGAATCGGTCATGCCGGTGATCAGGTTGGGTGGGTTTCCGCCGCCCACTAGCGCAACCTCCAAGTTGCCGGAGCAGGGTAGTTCCAAAACCAATGGGTTAGAGAAGGGATTCCCGGTGCCACCGGAGGACGTGTTTGTCGGGATATTCTCGTGGTCCAGGTGGACGATCCTCATTCCGGACGGAACGCCGCCGGCGCTTCCGGTCTTGAGCAGGACCGCCGCCGAGATCCACGTGCCGCCGGTCCCCATAGCCATGGTTGGATCGATGGCACTGGTCGATGTGTAGACGCCATATTGTGCCGCCAAACCGTCCATCAAATCGGCGCTCAGCAGGCCCCAGGCGGTGTTCGACTGCGAGCCAGCCGTGAAGCTCGATTGCCTCTGATTCGAAGACAAGGAATACCCAATCTGATACGCCAGATCGCCGCTCGTTGAGGGCGTGATGCTTCCCGCGGCCAGCGACGCGCCGGTGCCCCGTTCTCCGGCCGATGCTGCGTCCGCGCCGATCACGTTGTCAAATTCGGTCGCCATGGGCTGGACGTAGCCGCCGGGATTGCCCGCGAAGCAGACGGAAATCTTCCGTGCGCCCGCCGCGACGTTAAATGCCGCGGCGATGGCGATGGACTGACTGTCCGCGCTGTCATAGTAATTGGTCAACATCGTAAAGGCGTCGTTCATGTCGTCCGTGATGGTCGCCGCGGTGCTGCCGTTGAAAGTAAATCCCACCACCACCGCGTTTCCGGCGGTCGTGTATCCGGGAAGCCACAAGTAGTAACAGTATGGGCTTGAAAAGCCGTTATCGCGCGAGTTCGAGCCGCTGACGTGCTGAACCAGCTCCGGCGTAGCCGCTGACGAAGAGGTGACGGTGAGTGTCGTGGAGCCGCTGATGGAGCTGGAGGCAGCCTCAATCGTTGAGGTTCCCTCACCCACGGCGGTCGCCAGACCAACCGCCGTGATCGTGGCGACGCTCTGGTCCAGAGACGACCAGCCAACCGAAGCTGTGAGGTTTTGCGTGCTGCCGTCACTATACTTTCCCGTGGCTGTGAATTGCTGCGATGCCCCGCCAGAAATCGTAGGATTCGCGGGCGTCACCGAAATCGACGTCAAGCTGGGAGATCCGGAAGAAGTGTAGGTGAACCCGCTGGCTAGGCTTCCGCTTTGTCCGCTGACCGTCACCGTGACCGTCACGGCTCCCACGCTTCCCGCCGGAGTCGTGGCCGTGATTTCGGTTCCGCTTATCACCGTCACGTTGGTTGCCGCCGTCCCGCCAAATGTCGCCGTCGCTCCCGCGGCGAAGTTCGTCCCGGTGATCGTGACGGCTGTCCCGCCCGGCGTCGAGCCGCTATTCGGAGATACCCCAGTCACTGTCGGCGAAACTGTGCCTCCCGATGCAGTGCGGAAAGCGACCATCTGCATGATCCACTCGCCCGATGGAGTGACCGGTCCGGTTGCGCTATAGCTGCCCGCTGCCGTCACCATCTCGTCTTCCGCTATGTCGCCGTCGGGCGTCGTCAGCATCCGTTCGGTGAAGCCGCTGCCCGGACCGGTGGCGCTGGTCTGAACCAGGTTCGCTCCAAAGATCAGATCGGTCGCGTTGGTGGTTGTCGCCGAGCCGCTGCTGCCGGTGGTGCTGTCGCCTGTAGCCGCAGCCGTCACATCCACCGGATTGCTAGGATCCGCACCGCGGTACTCGAGGATGCGGATGTCTGGGTTCGTCGCGGCACTCGCAAAGGTCACGGTGACGCTATTTACGCCCGCAGCCGCCGGTGCGATGTCCTTGGCATAGTAGATGGACTGCGAAGCGTACCCGCTCTGAACCGTGGGGCCCACCGCGCGCGCATACGTGTTGCCGGTTGAGTCCGTGACTGCGCTGACCACGGCCGCGCTATCGTTCCACCCTACCACCACGACGTTGAGGTCGCCCGAAACCTGGGCAGCCGTGTACGCGACCTTCACCGTGGTCTCGGCTGTTTGCGGCGTGCCGAAGTTCCCCTGCACGTAGGTGATCGCCGAGGTCCCGACCGTCACATAGGTGAACCCGTTCGCCAAACTTCCGCTCTGTGCCCCGGGGTTCGTCACCGTCACCGTCACCGCTTCCGCACTGCCGGCCGGCGTGGTGGCCGTTATCTCGGTTCCGCTCACCACCGTTACGTTCGTCGCCGCCGTCCCGCCAAACGTCACCGCAGCGCCGGCGGCAAAGTTCGTCCCGGCGATCGTGACTGCTGTCCCGCCCGCCGTGGACCCACTGCTCGGCGATATGCTGCTCACCGTGGGCAGGGAACTACCCGTATAGGTAAATCCGTTGGCCAGACTCCCGCTCTGTCCACTGACTGTCACCGTTACCGTAACCGCTTCCGCACTGCCCGCCGGCGTCGTGGCAGTGATCTCAGTTCCGCTCACCACCACCACGTTGGCCGCCGCCGTCCCTCCAAACGTCACCGCAGCGCCGGCGGCAAAGTTCGTCCCGCTGATCGTGACTCCTGTCCCGCCCGCCGTGGGGCCACTGTTCGGAGATATGCCGGTCACTGTGGGGATCGAACTACCTACGTAAGTGAACCCACTGGTCTTACTTCCGCTCTGTCCACTGACTGTCACCGTGACCGTCACGGCGCCGGCGCTTCCCGCTGGAGTTGTGGCCGTGATGGTGGTACTGCTCACTACCACAACGTTCGTAGCCGTCATGGTCCCAACCGTTACTGTCGCTCCGGCGGCAAAATTCGTACCAGTAATCGTAACTGCCGTCCCACCCGCTGTGGATCCGTTATTCGGAGATATGCCGGCCACCGTGGGCACGGGATTACCTGTATAAGCGAATCCATTGGCCAGACTTCCGGTCTGTCCGCCGACCGTTACTGTCACCGTCACCGTGTCGGCGCTCCCCGCCGGCGCTGTCGCGGTGATCTCCGTGGCGCTAACTACCGCCACGTTGGCCGCCGCCGTCCCGCCAAACGCCACCGTGGCTCCGGCGGCAAAGTTAGTTCCCGTGATTGTGACTGCTGTGCCGCCCGCCGTCGGTCCGCTGTTCGGAGATACACTGCTCACTGTCGGCGACACTGGGCCTTGTGCGCCTCCCGCCGGAGTGCGAAAGGCGACCATCTGCATGATCCACTTGCCCGACGGACTGATTGGCGCACTCGCGCTATAGCTGCCGGCCGACGTAAGCATCCGGTCTTCCGCGATGTCGCCGTCCGGTGTTGTCAGTAGTCGTTTGGTGAAACCGCTGCCCGGACCGGTGGTACTAGTCTGAACCAGGTTGGCGCTGAAGAGCAGATCGCTCGCGTTGGTCGTAGTCACGGCGCCGGTGCTGCAGTTGGTGCTGCTGCCTGTCGTGGCAACCGTCACATCCACCGGATTGTTAGGATCTGCGCCGCTATACTCGAGTATGCGTATGTCGGCGGAGGTTGCGGCACTCGCAAACGTCACCGTGACGGCGTTTGTTCCGGCAGCCGCCGATAGGATGTTCTTCGCATAGTAGATGGACTGCGATCCGTACCCGCTCTGGACTGTGGGACCCACGGCGCGTACATATATGTTTCCTTCTGAGTCCGTAACCGCGCTGACAACAGCCGTGCTATCGTTCCACCCGACAGCTACGACGTTGAGGTCACCGGCAACCTGCGCGGCTGTGTACGTAACTTTTACCGTAGTCTGAGCTGTTTGCGGTGTGTTGAAATTGCCCTGCACATACGTGACACTTACCGCTGCTTGCAAGCTGGCCGGATGAAGCCACCAAGTAAGCGTAACAGTTGCTAACAGCACTAAACGTGCAGACTTAGTTATGGTGCGTCTCATGCTCACACGATCCTTAAGATAGAAACTGAGCACGCCTCTGGCCAACGTGCCGATCCGGGCTAAATGGCAATGAATGCGGAGACTTACTGCGCTCGGAGTGCAGATACTGCCCTTCAATCGTGCAGTTTCTGTTCATGGCACATACGCCGATGCCGTAGACTGTTCCCACTCGACGCGACCGGAGGCTAAGACTCGGGTGAGTGGTCGCATCAACCAGTACCGAGGCTACTATATCGTCACCGGAGTGGATGGGCGGCGCGTTCAGAGTGAGATGTTCTATCTGGCGCCTAAGAGATCCGGCAGCATTCCGTGTGTAGCGGCGAAGGTGGCCGTCTCAGCGGTGCCCGCGGTTTACGCCTTCAGAAACCAGTTTCTCTTGTACATGCCGTAAGCAATACCGTACATCAGCAGCACATAGCAGATGGCGTAGGCGAGCGATGCGTTCCGGGGGGAAGTCAGCGGCGCGAAGACGGTCTGGTAGATCCATTCATGAACGCTCGGACGTGCCGGGCCGCCGACGTGGATCAGGCTCAGCATCTCTTCCAATAACTCGGAAGCCAGATAAACGGCAATCGCATTCATGCCCATGATGGCGAGTGGCCGCACATAGCGCTGATAGCCCCGGCCATCGATCAGCCATACGAAACCGGCGAAGATAACGAAATCCATGCCACCCATGAACAGGCTGAAGGAACTGGTCCAGAGTTTCTTATTGATGGGCAGCCAGGTATTGCAGATAAGCCCTGCGGCGATCAGAATGCCGCCGGCCAGATATAGCCATGTGGTGCGCTCGGATAGATCACGCTTCAATTTCAGAATGTGTCCGGCTAGGACGCCGAGCAGCGCCGTGGCGATCGAGGGCAAAGTGCTGATGAGGCCTTCCGGATCCCAATCCTTAGTACCCGCATAATTATGCGCGCCCAGCACGACACGGTCCACGTAGTTGGCGATGTTGTGGCCAGTCGCCAAATCGCCGGCGCCATAACCCGGCACCGGCACCAGCATCATGATCAGCCAATAGGAGGCCAACAGTCCGATGATCCAGACCACCTGGGCGTGCCAGCTCGTGGTCAGATAGATTGCGGATGCAATCAGGTAGCAGATCGCGATCCGTTGCAGCACGCCGAGCAGGCGCTGCGTTGACAAATTGAAATCAGGCGCGGCATAGACGATGAGACCCAGACCAAAGATGATCGCCGCTCGCCGCAATACCTGAAGAAACAGGCGCGACTTGGGAACGCCGGCCGCGATCCGCTTGCCGAGCGACAGAGTGATGGCGACCCCTACGATCCATAGGAACGCGGGAAACACGGTATCGGTAATTGTCCAGCCGTTCCACTCGCTGTGATTCAGTGGTCCGTAGGAGTTTGGCCCGCCGGGGGTATTCACCAGCACCATCAGCGCGATGGTGGCGCCGCGAAAGGCATCCAGGGAGACGAGGCGCGCTGGAGTAGTTTCGGCGGGTTGGCTTACCGAGACGTGTGTCACGAGGCTTCTGGTCAGTATATACCCCGGGCCACCCCAGTCACTGCTTCTTCTTCAAAACAATGACCGTGCCGAGTTGGTTGAGGACCGCCTCGGTCACTTTTCCCGCGGCGTCCCGTTTGAACTCGAGGGTGATGCCGGGAACGTCGGCGAGTTGGAAGGTAGTGCCGCGCTTCGCATTCAGTTTGTAGTCGGGCTGGCCGGGAACGCTCACGATAAGCGAGTTCTCACCGCGGAGCGAGACTTTCAGCACCACAGGAGATCCCTGGATCTCATAGTCGCCGGTGAACGCTTCGATGAAGCTGCGCTCGGTGAGCTGGCGGTCGGGCATGTGCGTGAAGACGATGTCCTTCACGTCCGGTTGCAGCGGCATGGATAGGCTGGAGATGTCTCCATCCATGTCGGTGATGAAAACGACCTTCATCTTCTGCAAATTATCGAGCGGGTCGGCCGGCACCTGAAACACATCGTAATGATAGTGCTCCAGCGATCGCGTCACTTTGTTGAGTGTCACCTTGAATTTGTCGCCATCGGGCGCAATGGTGACCATCCCGTATCCAGGGTTCGAGTAATCGCCGGCGTAATCCTTCCAATCGTGAGATGGGTGGGTTCCCAGCTTGCGTGGCGTGTAGCCCTTGTCTTTGGCTTCCTGCTCGGATTTTTTCCCGCCCGCTTCGGCGGCCAGCGCGCGCTGGTTCCACGGAACCTGATCGAGGCCGAGCAGACGGTCGAAAACGTTATTGGTGACAATACCCGGCAGCGGGTTCCCATCCAGATTGGTCAGGACGACGACGCCGATCTTCTCCGACGGCAGGAATGTAAGGTCGGCGCTGAAGCCGTCGATATTCCCTCCATGCTCTACCTCTTTGTGCCCGCGGTAAGAAGAGAGAAAGAAACCCATTCCGTAACTGGATTCCCCGACTTCCTGATAGACAGGCGCTCCCGGAATCGCCATTTGCGGGGTTTGCATCTGAATGGAATTGTTCTCGGAAAGCAACTGCTTGCCGGCGGCCTTGCCTTTGCCCATATGGAACAGCAGGTACTTGCTCATGTCCTCGACGTTCGAGTTGATTTCGCCAGCCGGTCCCATGGCGCAGCGATTCGGGCATTGGGCGTCGAAGGGGATGCGCTTCAGTTCAGCCTTCAAGTCGCTGCCTTTGCGGTAGGGCTGCGCAAAATCGGCGCTGTTCTGGGTGTCCTGTTCGGAGAAATTGGTGCCGGCCATCTCCAGTGGCTTGAAGATGCGCTGGGCGATCGCATCCTCCCAACTGGTGCCGTTCAACTGGCCCGCGATATAGCCCGCCGTCATGAACATCAGGTTGTTGTACTGGAACGTCGTGCGCAGGGGCTTGCTGGGCTCCAGATATTGCAGGCGGCGCAGCAAGTCCTCGCGCGTGAAGTCCGATGTGTACCAGACGAAGTCATGACGCGGAAGGCCGGAGCGATGCGTAATCAGATCGCGGATCGTCATCTGCTCAGTGAGGACCGGTTCGTACAGTTTGAAGGTGGGAAAATAATCGCGGACCGGCTTGTCCCAGTCGATTTTGCCTTCGTCCATCTCCATGCCCAGCGTAGTCACGGTGAAGGACTTGGTGATCGAGCCAATGGCGAAGAGAGTATTCGGCGTGACCGGTAACTGCTTCTCCGCATCGCGGTAGCCGTAACCCTTCTTGAGAATCACTTTGTCGCCCTGGACGATTGCGATAGCCAGTCCAGGCACCTTCCAGTCCTTCATGGCCTGAGTGATGAAGTCATCCAGGCCGTCTAAACCGGGCTTCGATGGCTGTGCCGTAGTGGCCGCCGCGGTTTGCGCGGGCGCACGTTTGAAATTCAGTTCGAGCGATTGTCCCTGCGTCCAGGTGCCGGCGATCTCCGTCGCTTCTTTGTTGACAGTGCCTTCGTAGGTCCCATGGACGGCATCGATGGTCATGCTCAGCTTGGAATCCTTGAGTGAGATGGCGCTCACTGGAATGCCGTTGGCGCCCTGATCGACGCTGTCCAGTGTCGCCGTGAGGCTGCCATCCTTGGCTGCGACGATGTGCAGGGCCAGGTGGAGCGTGGGGCCCGGAGTTTTCAGCGTTCCCAGCCAATCGCCGGCTACCGGCGATTGCGCCCGGCACAAGGGCGAGAAGGCTAATACCGAAAGCACCATCGGGGCGAGTCGTCTCACGATACTGCTCTTCATTGGATCTCCTCATGTGGAGGACAGTCTCGGAATCCTCCGCGTTATTCCAGTCGTTGGTCAATGGAAAGCGAACAGACCGAGGCCGCGGTTTCCGCTCGCCAGTATACCGTACGCACCTTGCGGCTGAATGGTTCCGTCTCACGATATGGCCGCGGCGAGCCGTGCCGATATTGCGCAACCCCTGGACGCTCAGTTTTCGACAAACGACTTTAGCCTGGTCAACGTCTGGTCCCATTGCTCGGAAACGAGATCGAGGTATTGCTTGATTTCTTCCATCGGCCGCGGATCGAATGCGAATCGCTTCTCGCGCCCCGTCCGGACGCTGTGCACGATTCCAGCCCGCTCCAGCACGCGAAGGTGCTTGGTGATGGCCTGCCGGGTCAGCCTGGAGCCCCCGGTCAACCGGGAAATCGAACAGGGCGGCCCAACCGAGAGCCTGGCAACCAGCGATAGCCGCGTCGCGTCGCCGAGAGCGGCAAAGACCGGTGCCTGAGCCCTCCGCTTGCCGGCGTTGCCGCTACGGCGTTTGTGCGACATAGCTTTCAATGTTCTTCATTTGCTCCGTCCAGCCGCCGTCATTCCTGCGGAATGCTTCGAGGCGGCGCCCGGCGGGGATCTGGTCGAAGCCGGACTCGGTGAGCAGAACGAGCGTGCCGGCGGCGGTTTTTTCCAGCTTGAATTCCACCAGCGTGGGCGTCTCCTTCGAATAGTCTGTTTTGGGATCGACGGAATAGGGGTGCCAGGTGAAGGAAAAAAGACGCTCCGGCTCCATCTTCTGCACCACAGCCTCCCATTTCACGTGCTCGTAGCCAGGGTGGGTGATGTGTCCACGCGATACTTCACCCGGCACGAACGGGCCATCCAGTTTTACCCGAAACCACTCGCCAAACTCACGGTAGTCCGTCAGTGCGCGCCAGACCCGCGAAACCGGCGCCTTGAGTTCTATGCGCTTTTCGATGCGATCACTCATCTTAAGCAACCTCCAGGTTGCATATTAGCGCGGCCTCGCGGAAAAGGCAACCCTTTGGTTGCGCTTGGCGGGCCGGCCGTCTTCCAACATGTAAATTATCGCGGCATCGGAGTATCCGCTAACCAAAGACATGGTACCGGCGGGCAGGCATGAAAGATATGATGTTCTTGGACGGCCCCGAGCCGCCCGCAGGAACCCACACTTGGATCAACTCGCAAAGCAGGCTGCCGAGATCGCTTTACGGCTGGCCGCGCTCCCCGCCGATGGATTGCGCAACAACACCGAAGCTCTCGACTCCATCGAGCAACTGGCGGTTCAGATTCTCAAGGAGGTCTCGGCGGCTCGTGCCGACAAAACTCGACTGCCCGGCGAATCGAGCGGGATGTGGCGCGCCAGACAACTCGTTCCGCGGTAGTGGGCGCGGCGACACGGCGGGAGGCTTAGTGGGATCGGACATCGGCGTGAGCGAAGAAAAGCCGAGACGACTCTCGGCTCAGCCGGCCTGACGGCCCCGGATGGTGCACGGGCAAGCCGCGCGACGGCGCTCTACCGGCTCCGACAAAAAGCGGCTCAGATAGATAGTGCGGCGCCGATCGCCTAATGCTGGTGGCCCGCGTGTCCTTCGGCGGACACCGGGATGGCGCAGCCGGTTTCGGAAATGGCGCAGCTCAAGTGCTCGAACTGCACCGTGCTGTGGAAGATGTGGAACCGCTCGGCCAGTACGTGGTTCAGCCGGTGCAGCACCACATCGCTGGCCGATACCGGAATATCGGCAATGGTCACATGGCAGCTCAGCGCGCGGGTGCTCGAGCCCAGGCACCAGATGTGGAGGTCGTGGACGTCGAGGACGCCTTCCACGTCCCGCATGCCGGAGATGACGTCGTTCAGGCTCAGGCCGCGCGGCAGGCCCTCCAGCAGAATGTTGAGCGACTCGCGGATGATGTCCCAGGCGGTCCACACGATCAGCAGCGCGATGAGAATGGACAGCCAGGCGTCGATTTGTAGCCAGCCGGTGAAGCGGATGGCCACGGCGCCGATGACGATGGCGATGGAGCCGAGCGCATCGCCCAGCATGTGGACGAACGCGCTGCGAACGTTGAGATCGTTGCGCGAGGATGCCCGCAGCGCCAGCATGATGCCGCCGTTGACCAGCAGGCCGAGCGCCGCCACGGCCATCATGAGACTCGCGCTCACCGGCGCGGGGTGGCGCAACCGCTGCGCGCTTTCCCACAGGATCCAGATCGAAAGCGCCACCAGCGTGGCCGCGTTGACGAACGCCGCCAGCACGCCGGCGCGGTGATAGCCGTAAGTCTTGACCTCATCGGCCGGCTTGGACTGGAAGAATACGCCGAACCAGGCCAGCAGCAGCGCCAGCGCGTCGGTGAAATTGTGGCCGGCGTCGGAGAGCAACGCCAGCGAGTGGGCGCGCATTCCGGCCACCACTTCCACCGCCACGAAAACCAGCGTGGCGGCCAGCGACCAGCGCAAAACGGCGCCCGCGTTAGCGGAATGAGAGTTGGTATGCGAGTGCAAAGAATCCTCGGCCTGAGCCGGAAGCGCGGGCGACTGTTCGGCCCGCGAACCTGCTTTCCTCTATTTTAACCGGGTGGGTGGGGCCGAGAAAAATAGACGGCAAGCTCAAGCGTGCCCTACTGCACTTCGATCCATTCGGGCATCATGCGCAGCATGCCGCCGCGCATCCAGGCGCGGAACGGAACGCGGCCGAACACGGCGCGCAGTTTAGTTTCGAGCGCGTCGTCCTGCGAGCGTTTCAACCAGACATCGAGCAGGCTGCGGCGTCCCGGATAGAGCAGCAGGCCGACCTCCTCACCGGCAAAAATCCCGGCTTTCTTCTTGAGCAGGGTGACGGCCGCGTCGAGGCCGCCCAATTCATCCACCAAGCCGCGCGGCTTGGCTTGCGATCCCAGCCAGACGCGCCCCTCAGCCACCGGTTCGATGTCGGCGATGGCGCGATGGCGCGCGGTGGCGACCTTGGCCACGAACTCGTGATAGCTTTGGTCGATGCCGTGTTGCATCAGCGCGCGCTGGTCGGCATCGAGCGAGGTGTAATCGGAATCGATGCCAGCGTTGCGCCCGCGCTGGATCGAATCCTTGGAGATGCCCAGCTTGTCGTACAGCCCGTGCAGGTTCGGCTTGCCGAAGACCACCCCGATGGAGCCGGTTTCGGTTTCCGGATAGGCCACGATCGGGTCGCCCGTCATCGCCATATAATAGCCGCCCGACGCGGCCACGTCGGACATGGAAATCACCAGCGGCTTCTTGCGGGATACGAGGCTCATCTCCCGCCACATCTCGTCCGACGCAGTGACCTCTCCGCCAGGCGAATCGATGCGCACCAGGATGCCCTTCACCAACGAGTCGGCGGCAGCCTCGCGGAGCAGCTTGTCGAACCCGTAGGAAGTCAGGCCTTCGCCGCCATCGTCGCTGGGATCGCCGCGAACGATATCGCCCTCCGCCACCACCAGCGCGAAATGATTGCGCGGGACGGTGCGCGGTGCGGCCTTCAGGTACCGGGACAGGGCGAGCTTGTTCGGCTCTCCAATCTGTAAACGCTGGTGCAGTTCGCCCCACATCTGGTCTTCGAAGCGCAGCTCATCCACCAGCCCCGCCTGCAGTGCGTCGGGAGCGCTGAACGGCCCCTGGTCAATGAGCGCCCGCACCTGGTCCGGCTGCTTGCCGCGCGCGGCGGCGATTCGGCTAACCAGGTTGCCATACAGATCGTCCAGCAGCGCGTTGAGGACCTCTTTGGTTTCCGGGCTCATATCGGAGCGGGTGAACATGTCGCCAAAGTCTTTGTATTTCCCGTCGTGCTCCACGTCCACCGAAACCCCGAGCTTGGCCAGCGTATTGCGGAAATAGAGGATTTCCGCGCGCATGCCTTTCAGCATGAGCGGGTCTTCCGGGCCGAGATAGATGCGGTCGGCGGCCAATGCAACGTAATATTCTCGGGCCGACGGATTGCGCAGGTAGGCGAAGACCGGCTTGCCCGATTTGCGAAACTGCTCGACGTCGCTGCGGATCTCTTCGAGCTTGGCCCAGCCAACTGACAGGCCCTCCGGCTCCAAAACGACCGCACGTATGTGGCTATCCTGGGCGGCGCGGCGCAACGCCATCCACACGCTGGCGACCGTGACGGCGGCGCGCGGGTTTTCGGCGAATGGCACCTCCATGGCAGGCTTCTCCGGTATCTCGCCTTCCAGGCGCACCACGAGCACGGAGTTGGAGGCGATTTCCGGCGGCCGGTCGCGAAATTGAAACAGGATTACCAGCAGCAGAATGCCTCCGAGGAAAACCAGCAGCACGCCGGTAAAGAGTCCCAACAGAAACTTCAACATGGTACTTCGAAAGTACCACAGGGGTCGTGCGCGAGGCGCTTGTCGAAAAACGCCAAAACAGGATGCGCCACGGATGAACACAGATAAAAACAAGACCGACGTTTTTGGGCCCCTTCGTGTTCATCCGTGTTGATCTGCGTTCCTCTGTGGCTGACGTTTCCTTCTTGGGCAAGCTAAAGCGGGTCCTACCGGCCCTACAATAGTTGCTTGGCGCGAAGAAGATTCTTTGTCGATGCGGTGTGCGGCGGCGTGGCCGAACTGGCCGGCGACGCCGCCCGCCACCTGACGCGCGTGTTGCGCGTCGAGCCCGGCCAGCGGTATGAAATCTCCGATGGCCACGCTGCCTGGTTGGCCGAGATCGCCGAAGCGCGCGGCCCGCGCGTGGTGTTTCGCGTGATCGAGCCCGTCGAAACGGCGGAGCTCGCGATCCGCATCACACTCTGCGCGGCCTTGATCAAGTTCGACCGCCTGGAATGGATGATCGAAAAAACCACCGAGCTGGGCGTCGAGCGCATCCAGCCGGTGGAAACCGCCCGCAGTGAAAAAGGCCTGTTCGAAGCTTCCGCCAAGCGCGCCGAACGCTGGGTGCGCATTGCGCGCGAAGCCGCCGAGCAATCGCGCCGCCTGCGCGCACCAGAGATTCTGCCGGCCGCGCGGCTGCAAGCTTGCTTGATGGAAGCGGCCGGCGCCCGTTATCGTCTGGAAGAGGCTGCGGCGCTTCCGCTGGTGCGCCTGCTTGCCGAAGCGCCCGAAACCGATGGCGAAGTGCGGTTGCTGTTAGGGCCCGAAGGCGGTTGGACCGACGAGGAGCGCGATGCCGCGGCGCGCGCCGGGTGGCTCGCGGCATCACTCGGCCCGCGTGTGCTGCGCGCGGAAACCGCGGCTATCGCGGCCGTCGCCGTCGTGAGCTCGGCGTTCGCAGCCTCCAGTTACAATGAAGCAGCGGCGATTGAGAAAGGCTTGAATCCCTAACCCGCGTGCGCTACCTGATCCTGAGCGATCTTCATTCCAACTGGCAGGCCCTCGAGGCCGCGGCGGCCGCCGCCGCAGGCCACTACGACCGAGCCCTCTGCTGCGGCGACCTGGTCGGCTACGGCGCCGATCCCAACGCCGTGGTGGATTGGGTGCGGGCCAACTGCGCGGCGGTCATCCGCGGCAATCACGACCGCGCCTGGACGGCCGAGGAGGATCTGGGATGGTTCAACCCCGTGGCGCGTCACGCCGCCTTGTGGACGGGGCAGGCGTTGACGCAGGAAAACGCCGCCTATGTGACGGCGCTCCAGAAAGGGCCGCTGCTGGTGGACGGTTTCCAGGTGGCCCATGGCACCCCCTATGACGAAGATGAATACATGATGTCCGCCGAGGACGCCTCGGTGGCATTCGAATATATGGAGACGCGGCTGGCGTTTTTCGGCCACACTCACCTGCAGGGCGGCTTCATCTGGAATCACGGGCGGGTCGAGACGATAGCACCGTTTTGGCGGGGGCCCTGTCCGGACGTGATGCGGGTTGACGGAGACTGCGGCTATCTGGTGAATCCCGGCTCGGTAGGCCAACCGCGCGATGGCGATCCGCGCGCCGCATACCTGATCTACGATTCCGAAACGGCCGCTGTGGAATACTATCGCGCCGCTTACGACATCGCAACCGCGCAACGGCGCATTCGCGAAGCCGGCCTGCCTCCCATTCTCGCCGATCGCCTTTCGGAAGGCCGGTGATTGTGACGCCGGCGGTCCTGCCGACGGTGCTCTTTCCAGGCACCGGCGGCAAAGACCGCGGCGTTACGGCCTTACCGCGGTTTCACGTCCCCGCAGTCCGGGCCGAGGTACCTCGTATTGACGGTCATGTTCATCTTCTGGACGCCGTCCTGGCTCATCTGTATGGTCGCCCTGCCGGACTCCGGGCTGAGCGCTTCGAACGTCATGGTGCCCGTCAGTTTGTTGTTATCCATGGTGCATTCCATGTCAACCTGCTGGCTGGTGGAGGACGAACTGACCACTTTGACCTGGCAGTTTTTCCGCTGCTGGGCGCTGAAGTCGAGCGCTTTGCTCATCGACTCCTTCGTCAGGCACACCTTCGTCACGGTGGGCTGACCCCGCCCCGCCATCATGGCTTCCATCTGCGCACGCCGCGCGGGCGGCATGTTCGCCATGGCGGCTTCCATCTGCGCGCGCTGCTCGGGCGGAATGCTGGCCATTGGCGAGCCAGTCTTCATATTCACCGTGGATTCCCACAAACCGGGCTTCAGCCCCAGCGGGGTGAAGTCGGCCGCAGCCGCTAGCAGCGGCAACAGCAGCACGGTTCCCATTACGATCTCTTTTCTCACGAATCCTCCGTACGGTCCAGCACTCCGGACCGGTCAGTCAAAGCATCGCACGGCACAACGCGTCACGCAATGGGGCGAAGGGTAACAGCCAGAGGCTGACTGCGTGATGGCCGCGCCAACCGCGCCCTGTGGTCGCGGCTCCGAATGCGGACGTGACTCCGAGCACATCGGAGCCGCGACCATAGGGAGCGGTCCTGTCGCAACAAATGCGAAACGCCCCCTAGTGCATGGCGCCGCCGCGGGTCTGATAACGCGGCTTCTTCATCACCAGCAGCAACGGCAGCATGAGGAGAAAAACCACCGAGAGTACCAGAAACGTGTCGACGAAGGAGACCATCGAGGCCTGCCGTTGGACCATGCCCCAAATCGTTCCATAGGCGCGGTGGAGGGCGGTAACCGGATCGCTCCCGCGCGCGATCATGCTGGTTTGGATGCCCCGCGCCATGGCCCGCACCTGCGGGTTCAGCGCGGTGACGTGCGCCCCCAGCAGTTGCGTATTGTATTGCTGGCGCCGGAACAAATACGTGGTGGCGCTGGCGATGCCGAAACTGCCGCCCAGGTTGCGCATCAGGTTGAACATGCTGGTGGCGTTGCCCATCTCTTCCCGCGAGATGCGGTCCATGGTGGCGGTGGTCAGCGGCACGAACAGCATCGCCAGCGCGGCGCCCTGGATGAATTGCGGCCAGAAGATATCCCAGTATCCGGCGTTCAGATTCAGCCGCCCCAGCTCATAGAGGGTCCAGGCGGCGATGGTCAGGCCGCAGGCCAGCACCTTGCGCGGGTCGAAGCGGCCCAGCACGGTGCCGACCACCGGCATCATGAGGAACGATCCCAGGCCGCGCGGCGCCATGGCGATACCGGCATCGAGCGCCGAGTATCCGAGCAGCGTCTGCAAGAAGATCGGCAATAACAGCAGGCTGGCGTACAGCACGAAACCGAGCACGGTCATCAGAAACACGCCGGCGGCGTAGGTCCGCTCCTTGAATACGCGCAGGCGCACCACCGGGTCGCGCGTGGAAAACTCGTGCGCCACGAAAATCACCAGGCCCGCCACCGCGACCGCAGCCAGCGCGGTAATCCAGTGGGAGCCGAACCAGTCCGCCTCCTGCCCTTTGTCGAGAACTATCTGAAGCGCGCCCACCCACACCGCCAGCAGGCCGATGCCCCAATAGTCGATTCCCAATCCGCGGCGGCGAATGTAGGGCGGATCGAAGATGAACAGCCGCGTCATTATAATCGACGCCAGGCCCACCGGCAGATTGATGTAGAACACCCACCGCCAGCTCCAGTTGTCGGTCAGCCAGCCGCCGATCATGGGGCCGAGCATGGGCGCCACCACGATGCCGAGGCCCCAGAACGCCATCGCCTTGCCGCGGTCGCGCGGCGGGAACGCCTCCAGCATCACCGCCTGCGAGAGCGGCTGCAACGCTCCGCCGGTAGCCCCCTGCAGCACGCGGAAGAAGATCAACATGCTCAGCGACGGCGCCAGCCCGCACAGGAACGAAGCCGCTGTAAATCCGAATACGGCCGTAATCAGGATGTTCTTGCGCCCGAAGCGGCTGGCCAGCCATCCGGTCATGGGCAGGATCACGGCGTTGGCCACCAGGTAGGAGGTCAGCGCCCACGCCGCTTCGTCCACGCTCACCGAGAGACTGCCCGCGATATGCGGCAGCGACACGTTGACCACGGTGGTGTCCAGCACCTCCATGAAGGTGGCGAACATCACGGCGACGGCTACAATCCAGGGATTGACGTGTGGAACCTGCGCGCTTTCAGACGGCATCCGGCTCTATTGTTATTTTGAAGCACTGGCAGTCCACTTTCCGCTCGCGGCCGCCTTCCAGTTCCCGAGGCGCGGCTGAAAGTGTGCTCGGCGCTTCTCCGCTCCTGGTAGAATTGGATGGTTCCGCCATGGCGCAGGATTCGACGGAAGGGTCGCTGAAGGAGCGTGGGGTTCGCCTCACACGCCAGCGGCAGATCCTGCTCGAATTGATCGACCGCACGGGCGCCCACCTGGATGTCGACCAGCTCTATCGCATGGCCAAGGAACGCGATCCGAAAATCAATCGCGTCACGGTGTATCGCACGCTGAAGATGCTGAAAGCCGGCGGCCTGGTGGATGAGCTTGACCTGATGCACTACGGCGGCGACCAGCACTATTACGAAACCCGCCTCAAGCAGGAGCACGCTCACGTGGTCTGCCTGCGGTGCGGCCGCGTGGAGGAGTTTTTCGGCGAGCCGCTACAGCGCCTGCGCAAGCAGATTGAAAACCACTTCGGATTTCAGATCCTGGTGGCGCGCACCGAAGTGGGCGGCTACTGTGCGCATTGCCAGACGCTGCGGGCACGCGAAATCGAGACGGTGCGCCAGGAACCAAGAAGCGTTGCGAAGCCACCCGCCGGCGGCACACGGGCACGGCGCGCACACGCCCGGCCTGAGTAAATGGAACCGGCCGCTGCCGCTTCGCCCGCCCCCGATCCGGCTTCGCTGATCGTCACCGATCCCGGCGGCCATCGCACCCGCGTCTCCCTCCAGCCGCTCCCGTTCCTGATCGGCCGCCAGCCGCAAAGCCATCTGATCCTGCGCGACAGCCGGGTCTCGCGGACGCACGCGCGCATCCTGTTCGAACATGGCGGCTACGTGCTCGAAGACGCCGGCAGCCGCCACGGCATCTTCGTCAACGGCCAGCGTATCGAACGGCAGCCGCTGGCCAATTCCGACCGCATCGATTTCGGCGCCCAGGATTCCTACCAGCTTCTGTTCATGATGGATGGCGCGGAATTGCGGCGTTTGATGGAGCAGATGGCGGCTCCGGAAACCACCTCCGGCGCGCCTCTGCTGGGCGGCGGCCTCGCCCGGCTGCGCGCCGTGCTGGACCTGGCGCGCACGCTGCAAGGCTCGTTCTCGCTCGAAGACGTGCTGGCGCAGGTGGTGGATACCGCGCTGGCCGTCACCGGCTGCGAGCGAGGTTTCCTGCTGCTCAAGACGGGCGATGGGCTGGAGACCAGAGTGGCCCGCCATCGCCGCGGCCACAAACTGCCGCTCGACGAGCTGCGCGTGCCGCGCGCCGTCATTCATCGCGCCCTGCAGCACCGGCGCGAGTTGCTGTCCATGAACTTCGACGCGAGCGCCGGCGGGCAGACCGCCGAGCATACGGTGGCGGATTTGGATCTGCGCAGCGTGGTGTGCGTGCCCCTGGTGCGCATCCGAGCCGGGCAGGGCGACACTACCAGTCTAGTGACTACCGGCGCCGAAACCGTGGGCGTGCTGTATCTCGATTCGCGCCTGGCCGCGGCCGATATGGCGGGCGGCAATCGCGAGCTGCTCCAGACGCTGGCAATGGAAGCCTCCACCGTTCTCGAAAACGCGCGTCTGCTCGAGGAAGAGCGCGCCAAGCAGCGCATGGAAGAGGAACTGAAGGTCGCGCGCGATATCCAGCAAAGCCTCCTGCCGCCCACCCTGCCCTCCGCCGGCTGGCTGCGCGCGGCGGGCAGCAGCGTGGCTTCGGCGCAGGTGGGAGGCGACTATTATGACGTGATGGCCGTCAACGAACGCTGTTGGGGCGCGGTGGTGGCCGATGTTTCCGGCAAGGGCGTCAGCTCCGCGCTGCTGGCTGCGCTACTGCAGGGCGCCCTCATCCCGGCGAGCGATCACGCCGACGTGCTGGCTCGCCGCATGGGCCGGCTCAACGCATTTCTGATCGATCGAACCGGCGGCGAGAAATACGCCACGGTTTTCTACTGTCTGCTGGATCAAAGCGGGCGGCTCGATTACGTCAACGCCGCCCACTGCCCGCCGATCGTGGTTCGGCCCAGCGGCGAAACCGTGGAACTCGAAGCCACCGGCGTTCCGGTCGGCCTGCTCGAGGGATCTACTTACGATCTTGCCGGACGTCAGCTCTCGCCCGGCGACAAACTGGTGATTTACACCGATGGCGTCACCGAGGCCCAGGACGCGCACGGCGCGTTCTTCGGCCGCAAGCGCCTGTTTGACCTGGTCCGCGCCCACGCTGCCGGGTCCTCGTCCGGGCTGCATGACGCCATTCAAGGCGCCGTCCACGATTTCACCGAAGGCGCCCCCCAATCCGACGACATCACACTGGTAGTGCTGGACTATCGAGGGTAGGGGACGGCCGCCCTACCCAACTCCTTGTCCCGACAGCCCTTACGCCATCTTCCGGCGGCAACTCCGGGCTTTAACTGCTCAGCCGGTCCCATCGCGCGGCGGCGAACGGGCGCTCTGCCAGCGCTCCTGCTTACCTTCCGGGTATATCCGCCTGTGAACCTTTTGGTAATGGACACCACCTTGCCCGCGGCGGTACAACGAGTCATGTCATCATGCCGTAGTGTCCTCACCGTGCTCCTGGCCGGCTTGTTCGCTTCCATATTGCCGGCCCAGCAGGATCGCATCACGAGCGCGATCGATGCCCGCCATTCGGTAGCCGTCAGGGGCAGTGTTCCTCGTCAGGCGCAGCCGAAGTTCGATCGGGGCGCGGTGGAACCCGGTTTCCGGCTCGGCAACATCACGCTGATGCTAAGGCCGTCCGCCGCTCAGCAAGCCGCGCTCGATCGATTGCTGGCGGAGCAGCAGGACTCCGCATCGCCGAACTACCACAACTGGCTGACGCCGGAAGGTTACGCCGAGCGGTTCGGGGCCAGCGCGGCGGATCTGGACAACGTCGCCGCCTGGTTGCGCTCAGAGGGCTTCGCCGTGCAGTATACGGCGCGCGGCCGCGACTTCATCAGCTTCAGCGGCACGGCCGGCCAGGTGCAGGCAGCCCTCCATACGGAAATTCACCGCTACCAGGTGGCTGGCGAAACTCACTTCGCGAACTCTACCGAAGTGTCCTTGCCGGCGGCCATCCAGCCCATGGTGGCGGGTGTCCTGGGCCTGCACGACTTTCACCCAAGGGCGCCGCGCAGGCAAGCCCTGCCCAACTACACGGCGGCTGACGGAACCCACTTCCTGCTGCCGGACGACCTGGCGACGATTTACAATCTCGCCCCCTTGTACGAATACGGGTATACGGGCTTGGGACAGAGCATCGTGATCGTCGGACAGAGCGACATCGATCCTGCCGACATCGCATTGTTCCGCGGCAGTTGGGGCCTGCCCGCAACCAACATACAGGTGGTTCCGGTCGGTACGTACCCGGGGTTCAATGGCGATAACGAAGTCGAGGCGGACCTGGACCTGGAATGGGCCGGCGCCATGGCTCGATCGGCGACGCTGATTTTCGTTTTCAGCGACGACGCGGACTATTCGGCTTATTATGCGATCGACAACAACCTGGCGCCCGTGATCAGCGAGAGCTTTGGCCTCTGCGAATACGACGTGGGAATCGAGCGGCTGGGCCTTTACTACTATGAGCAGGAGGCCCAGAAAGGCAATGCGCTGGGAATTACCTGGCTGGCTTCGTCGGGCGATTCGGGAGCGGCAGGCTGCGATTATCAGGACGCGTTGGCAACCCTGGGTCTGGCAGTTGGCCTGCCGGCCAGCGTTCCCGAGGTGACCGCGGTGGGCGGGACGGAATTCAACGAAGGCAGCGGCAACTATTGGAGCGCGACCAACGGGATCTACGATGGCTCGGCGCTATCCTACATCCCCGAGATGGCGTGGAACGACACCGCGGCGAGCGGAGGACTTGCGGCTAGCGCCGGCGGGATGAGCGCGTACTACAAGAAGCCTGCATGGCAAACCGGCCCCGGCGTCCCCAATGACGGCGCGCGCGATGTGCCCGACGTCGCTCTGGCCGCATCGAATGCCCACGACCCCTACATCATCGTTACCGGCGGCGATGTCGGCGGCGTGGGCGGCACGTCGGCCGCGGCGCCTTCTTTCGCCGGAATGGTCGCCGTGCTCAATCAATACCTGGTCGAGAACGGCGTGCAGGCGAAATCGGGCCTGGGCAACATCAATCCGAAGTTGTATAGCATGGCGGCAGCCAAGTCCGGCGTTTTTCACGACGTGACCACGGGCAACAACATCGTTCCGTGCCAAACGGATACTCCGGACTGCACCAACGGCAGCTTTGGCTATACCGCCGGCCCGGGTTACGACCTGGTAACGGGCCTCGGTTCCGTGGACGCATACAAACTGGTCACGGTATGGGGCAACCTAGGGATTACCGACACCACGCTTACGCTCACCGTGAACCCGGCAGTAATCGTGACGAGCGGGTCCGCGGTGCTGACCGCTACCGTGAAGGCCGCCAGCGGCACCCGGTCGCCCACCGGGCCGGTCGCCTTCACGCTGGGGAGCAATATGCTGGGCACCGCGACGCTGGCGGGGTCCGGCGGCAGCGCCACCGCCTCCGTCACGGTTTCCGGCGGAAAGTTGCTGGCCGCCAACAACACGGTACAGGCGATCTACGGCGGCAGCCCCACGTTCGGTTCGTCATCGGCCGCGGCAACCCTTACCGTGGATAATCCCGCAACCTCCCAAGTGGCCGTGTCGGTGACGCCGAATCCGGTCTACCAACAGGCGCCGGATGCGAAGGGCGCCACGTTCTCTTTCACCGTCACACTGAGCGATACCGCCGCGGTTCCCACTACCGTGACCGGGTTCACTTTAGACGGCGTGAGCTTTGCGAGTTCGATCGCGCAGTTCTTCGGCAGCGCTACGCTACCGGCGCACGGCTCTCTCTCCGCGAATTTGAAGGCTGGAAACATTGCGGTGCCGTCAACAGTGACGATGACATTCACTGGCCAGGACGCGACCGGCGCCGCGTGGAGCCAGCAGATCGCGGTTCCCTTCCTGCCGCAGCAGTAACCGGCGGCGGTCAAGAAACCGTGGCCCTTTGTGAAAGCAGGCGGCGGGCGCTATTTGACCTTGAGGATGCGATACGTGTCGTCGACGATCTTGAAATAGAACCGCCAGTCCTTGTTGACCCTTGCCTGCCAGCGGTCGCTGCTCTCGTCGTACTTCTTGGCGTGCAGGGAGGGGTGTTGGAGGTTCTGCACCAAGAACGTCACCTGCTTGAAAAACGCCTTGCGAACGGAGGAAGGCGCGTTTTCCAAGGCCTCAATGGCAGCCTGGCTGTATTCGACCTTCATCAGGCGCGTTTGGGTTTCTTAAGAGCCGCCCGCTTCTTCAGTTGGACATTCATGTCGGCGATCGCCTCCGCGGCGGTGCTGAAAGGGCCGCGAAAAGGACCTTTTTCGGCTTCATCCAGTTGGGTGTCGATGATGTGCCGCTGCTTCGCCGTGTATTCGGCGCCGGCACTGGGAACTCTGGGAACGATAGTGATCACGCCGCCGGAGACCTTGAAATCAGGCCGGTCGCCGCGCTTGATGCCAGCCTGGCGCTGAACGCTGGGTGGCACAACCAAGCCGGTGTCTTTTACAGTGACGGTCATAGGGAATCCCGACTACATATTCTGCCGTTAGCATAGCAGACGCGCGGTCTCGGTAGACCGTCAGGCACGCCGCCGCGCCGGGTGAAATAATACTCGTCGTGCGCACTATCATCGAACCGTTCCGCATCAAGAGCGTGGAGCCGCTGACTTACTCGAGCCTGGCGGAGCGTGAAAGCTATCTCGAAGCGGCCGGCTACAATCTCTTCCTGATCGAAGCCCGTCACATCCTGATCGATCTGCTCACCGATTCCGGCACTTCGGCCATGTCGACCGAACAATGGGCGGCGGTGATGCGCGGTGACGAATCCTACGCCGGCAGCGAGAGCTTCTTCCGGCTGCGGCGGGTGGTGGAAGCGCTCACCGGCTTTCGCCACATCATTCCGACCCACCAGGGCCGCGCGGCGGAGCGCATTCTGTTCACCGTGCTCACCAAGCCGGGGCACGTCGTTCCCAATAACACGCACTTCGATACCACCCGCGCCAACATCGAATTCACCGGCGCACGCGCCGTGGATCTGCCCATCCCGGAGGCGGCCGATACCCAGGCGCGCCTGGATTTCAAGGGCAACATGGACGCCGCGGCTCTGGAAGCTCTCATTGAGCGCGAAGGCGCGGAGAAGATTCCGCTGGCGATGCTCACCATCACCAACAATTCCGGCGGAGGCCAGCCGGTCTCGATGGCGAATATCGAAGCGGTGAAGCGGGTCGTGTCGCGCCACGGCATTCCGCTCTACCTGGACGCCTGCCGATTCGCGGAGAACGCCTGGTTCATCCGCGAGCGGGAAGCCGGGTATGCGGATTGGTCGCCCAAGCAAATCGCACAGAAAATGTTTTCGCTGGCCGACGGGTGCACATTTTCCGCCAAGAAGGACGCGTTCGCCAATATCGGCGGCTTTCTTTGCACCAATGACGACCGTCTGGCGCAGCAGGAAACCAACCTGCTCATCCTCACCGAGGGCTTCCCGACTTACGGCGGGCTGGCCGGCCGCGATCTGGATGCCATCGCAGTGGGCCTGGAGGAAATCCTCCAGCCGGATTACCTGCGCTACCGGATCGCTTCCACTGGCTATTTGGGCCGCCACATCGCCGACCACGGCGTGCCGATCGTCGAACCTCCCGGCGGCCACGCCATCTACATCGATGCCGCCAGAATGCTGCCGCACATCCCGCCGCATCAGTTTCCGGGCCAGGCGCTGGCGGTGGAACTGTACCGGCACGCCGGCATACGGTCAGTCGAGATCGGCTCGGTAATGTTCGGCGCGGCGGCGCGGCATGAGCTGCTGCGGCTGGCGATTCCGCGCCGGGTCTACACACAAAGCCATATCGACTACGTCGTGGAAGCAGTGCTGGAGGTCAACGCCCGCAAACGCGACATACGCGGTCTGGAGATTGCCGAGGAACCGCCCTTTCTGCGCCACTTCAGCGCCCGCTTCCGGCCGCTATAATTGAAGGTCCTTTGATGACAGCCGATTGGTCGCCGTTGTGGTTCAGCCTGCGCGTGGCGCTGCTGGTGAGCCTCCTGGCGCTGATGATCGCGCCCTGGCCCGCTTGGCTGCTGGCGCGGCGCAATTGGCCGGCGGTCACGTTGCTGGCAGGATTTCTTTCGATCTTTCCGGCGGTGATCGTCGCGGCGCTGACGGCGCCCGTTTTCACCTGGCGGGTGGCGGTGGCGGCCGGCCTGGTGCGCGCGGTTCCCTACACGTTTTCGGCGTGCCGCGCGGCGTTTCAATCCCTGAATCCCGGCTACGTGAAGGCGGCGCGCATGGCCGGCGCTTCCGACCTGCGCATCTTCTGGACGCTGGCGCTGCCACTGGACGGCCGCGCCGCGCTTCGAGCGGCGGTGCACGTGTCTGCGGAGGCCATGCTGGAGGTCGCGGTGGCGCTGTGGATCCTAGGCCGGATGAGCCTTCCGCCCGCCGGCGCCGTTTTGCTGACGGCTCTGGCCGGCCAAGCACTCGCCCTGTGGTTGCGGGGCGAAGGCGCATCCAGCGTGGAACGGCAGGCTGGGCGATGACCGGCATTCGCATCAAGAAGCGGGTCTCGGAAGCGTTCGCGCTGGAGGTCGATTTCAGCCTTGGCGCGGGAATCACGGCGCTGATCGGGCCGACGGGCGCGGGCAAGACGCTGCTGCTCGAAATAGTGGCCGGCCTTGCCACGCCCGACGAAGGCCGCATCCTGCTGGACGATGCCATCCTGTTCGATGGCCAGGCGCGCGTCGATCTGCCGCCGGTCCGCCGCGGCTGCGGCTATATCTCGCAAACCGATTCGCTGTTTCCCCATCGCACACTGCGGCAGAACCTGGAATTCGCGGCGCACCGGTTTCGGCGCCTGGAGCGTCATCGCCGCGTGGCCGAAGCCATCGAGCACTTCGCGCTTGCCGAAGCGGCTGAGCTGCGGCCCGCCGATGCCGGTCCCGACGAGCGGCTGCGCTGCTCGATTGCCCGCGCGCTGATTGGCGCCCCCGCGTTGCTGTTGGCCGACGATGCCGGAATCGATGGCGCGCTTTTCGGCCTGATCCGCGCGCACTTCCGCGGCCCTATCCTGATGGCTGCGCGGGACCTCGACCTGGCTTGCACGGCGGCCTCGGAAATGGCCTTGCTCGATCGCGGCCGGATTGTGCAGCGCGGTGCGCCGCGGACTGTCCTGGACCAGCCGGCGACGGCGGAAGCGGCGCGGCTGGCCGGCTATGAGAACGTCTTGCCAGGCACCATCTCGACGCTCGATCGCGCCGCCAACCTGAGCCGCCTGGACCTGGGCGGCTTCTCGCTGACCGTGCCTTATCTTCCCGGTCACTTGCGCGGCGATCGCGTATGGGTGGCCATCCGTGCCGCGGCCGTGCGCCCGCACCGCGCCGATTCGCCGCCGGCGCCGAACCTGGTTGCGGCAGAGTTGATCCGCGTCTCGCCGAGAGCGCAATCGGTGCGCCTGGAGTTCTCCGGTTCCATCGCGGCCGAACTCTCGCTCGCCCAGTTCGCGGCGCTCGGCGACAACAAGAGCTTGTGTCTCGAATTTCCCGGCGAAAGCCTGCGCGTGATCGCGTGAAAAACGCCGCCGGCCGTTCGAGGCGATAATCGTTCGCCGCAGCAAGTTGCTTTTTGCTCCACGAGTATGCGTAGATGGGCCTAGTGACAGCTTCCCCGCAAACCGAGAGCCACGAGGCACTGGCGCACGTCGATCTCGCCACGGAAATCACGCGGCTCAAACGCGAGATGAATGCCGTCATCCTGGCGCACTTCTATCAGGAACCGCGAATTCAGGACGTGGCCGATTTTGTCGGCGACAGCCTGCAATTGTCGCAGCAAGCCGCGGCTGCTTCTGCCGACGCGATCGTCTTCTGCGGCGTGCTGTTCATGGCCGAAACGGCCAAGATTCTCAACCCGTCCAAGTTGGTTCTGCTGCCCGACCTGGCGGCGGGCTGTTCGCTGGCCGATGGCTGCCCGGCGGACGAGTTCCGCGCGTTTCGCGGGCGTTATTCGGATCATCTGTCGATCACCTATATCAACTGCAGCGCCGAGGTCAAGGCGCTCAGCGATATCATCTGCACTTCCAGCAACGCGGAGAAGATTATCCGGCAGATTCCGCCCGAGCAGCCGATCCTGTTCGCGCCCGACCAGCACCTGGGCCGCTTCCTGATCCGGAACACGGGACGCGAAATGCGGCTTTGGCCGGGAAGCTGCATGGTGCACGAGCAATTCTCCGAGCGCAGGCTAATCGAACTGAAAGAACGCCATCCGCACGCCAAAGTGCTGGCCCATCCCGAGTGCCGGGAAGCGGTGCTGCGCCATGCCGATTACATCGGCTCGACCAACGGAATCCTCAAGACAGCCCGCGAGAGTGCGGCGGCCGAATTCATCGTCGCCACCGAAACCGGCATCCTTCATCAGATGGAGAAGGCCTGCCCGGAGAAGAAGTTCATTCCGGCTCCCAGCGAGGGCGGCTGCCAATGGGGCGAAGGCGGCGCGTGCAGCGAATGCCCTCACATGAAGCTCAACTCGATGGAGAAGCTGTACCTGGCAATGCGCGATCGCACGCCGGAGATCGCTCTCGACGAAGATCTGCGCCAGCGTGCCCTCCGCCCCATCCAGCGCATGTTGGAGATGAGCTAGAGTGGTGGGGCAGGCGCTTTCGCCTGCCAACAAGTTGTTTCCTGGAGTTGGCAGACGATAGCGCCTGCCCCACATTCCATGTCTGAATCTCTCCATGCCGCCAGCTACCGCGATCTCTTGCGCGGGTTCCTCCAAGAAGATCTTGGGGCCGGGGATCTTACCACCGAAACGGTGGTGCCGGCCGGGCTGCGCGCGCGCGGGGAGTTGATCGCCAAGGCCCCGCTGGTGCTGGCCGGCCTGGATCCGTTCCTCGAAGTCTTCCGGCTGCTGGACCCCTCGGCGAAGGCGGAGATGGCGCGCAAAGACGGGGATGAACTCGGCCCCGGCGAAAGTCCGGCGCGGGTGCGGGGCCTGGCGCGCGCGTTGCTTTCCGGAGAACGCGTGGCCTTGAACCTGCTCCAGCGGCTGTCCGGCATCGCTACGCTCACGCGCCGATTCGTGCGGGAGGTAGCGGCTACCGGCGCGCAAATCCTGGATACCAGAAAGACCACGCCAGGACTTCGCATGTTGGAGAAATATGCGGTCCGCGTGGGCGGCGGCCGCAATCATCGAAAAGATCTGGCGGAGGCGGTTCTCATTAAGGAGAATCACATACGGCTGGCGGGCGGAGTTTCCCAGGCGCTACACGCGGCGCAGCCTGCCAAGGAACGCGCGGGGTGGACCGAAATCGAAGTGACGAATTTCGACGAGTTACACGAGGCGCTGGGGCACGGCCCGGATGTCATTCTGCTCGATAACATGACTCCCGCGCTGGTGCGCCAGGCGGTGGAACGGGTGAGACGCGCGGAAGACCGGCGGAGGATTCGCATCGAGGCCTCCGGCGGAATCACGCTCGAGAACGTGAAGGAGTTCGCGGAAGCGGGCGTGGACTGGATTTCGGTCGGTGCGCTGACCCACTCGGCGCCGGCGGTCGACTTGAGCTTCGAGATCGAGCCCGAGTAATGCAGGACAGCGTAGAGACCGATATTCTGGTGATCGGCAGCGGCCTGGGAGGACTGGCGGCAGCGTGGGAGGCCGCGAAACGGGGCTGCCAGGTCACTCTCTTGACGCGCGCCGCGGACCCCGTGGAAAGCAACACGGATCGGGCGCAGGGCGGCATCATCTATCGCGCACCCGGCGAATCGCCGGAACAACTGGTGGCCGACATACTATCGGTTGGCGGCGGCCTGAGCTCGCCCGCAGCCGCCCGGCTGCTGAGCCGCGAAGGCCCGCGGCTGGTGAAGGAAATTCTGATTGACGGGCTCGGCGTTCCCTTCGATCGCTCGACCAATAATCCCGCGGAGCTTGACCTCACCCGCGAGGCGGGCCACTCTTTGCCGCGCATCATTCACCACAAGGATCAAACCGGTTCGGCGATCGAAGGGGCGTTCCTGGAGCGGGTTCGCTCGCACCCGAACGTGAGGGTAATTTCAAATGCGACCGCGGTGGACCTGCTGACCGTCTCGCATCACTCGATCGAGCCCACCGACGTCTATCGCCTGCTCACCTGCGTCGGCGCCTACGTGCTGGACCGGACCACGGAGAAGATTTTCTCTCTGCTGGCCAAAGAGACCATTCTCGCCACCGGTGGTCTGGGCAGCGTCTTCCTGCATACCACCAATCCTCCGGGCGCGCGCGGCGATGGCATCGCGATGGCTTACCGCGCCGGCGCTCGCTGCATCAACATGCAATACGTTCAGTTCCACCCGACCGCGCTGCTGGCGCCCGACGGCTGCTTCCTGATTTCGGAAACCGTACGCGGCGAAGGAGGCCGGCTGGTGGATCGCCGGGGGAGGGAATTCATGCAGAAGTTCCATCCCGACGGGTCGCTGGCGCCGCGCGACATCGCCGCGCGCGCCATCTACCAGACCATGCTCGAATCGGGCGAGCCTTGCGTCTACCTGGACATTACGCACAAGCCTGCCGAGCAGCTTCGCGAACGTTTCCCCGGCATCTACGCGGTGTGCATGGAGCGCGGCATCGACCTCACGCGCGAACCCATCCCGGTGGTTCCCGCGGCCCACTATAGCTGCGGCGGCATTGCGGTGGACGATTGCGGCCGGACCACGGTGGACCGGCTACGGGCGGCGGGCGAAGTATCCTGCACCGGATTGCACGGCGCCAACCGCCTGGCCAGCACGTCACTGCTCGAATGCCTGGTTTGGGGAACGCGGGCCGGAGCGCAAGCGGCCGAAGGCATCGCACGCGGTGGCGACTACTACTTTCCCAAAGTGGCCGACTGGCGGTACGAACGCGAACCGGCGGACCCCGCGCTGATCAGCCAGGATTGGCTGACCATCCAGCACACCATGTGGAATTACGTCGGCCTGATCCGCAGTGAGCGGCGTCTGAACCGGGCCATGCGGATTTTGCGCGAACTCGATCTGGAGATTGCGCGCTTCTACGAAAAGTGCGAGATCAGCGATTCCATCATCGGCCTGCGCAACGGCATCCTCACTGCGCTGCTGATCCTGGAAGCCGCCGAACAATCCCGCGAAAGCCGCGGCTGCCATTACCGCATCAACTGACGCGTGCGGGCATTGGCCGCCGGTTGGGGGATTGCGGGTTCAACCCGAACTCCGAGATTAGGTGCCTCGTATCATGGCACGGCTACAGCCGTGCCAGGGGCAGGATACATCCTGTGTTTTCGGTAACGCCGGCGGTCTTTGCCGCCGGTGTTTCTGAAGCTGATCTGGCGGCGCAAATACACCGGCGGCAAGACCGCCGGCGTTACCGGGCCTCTTACGAAGATGTAGAAACTCCAGGGCACGGCTTCAGCCGGCTGAAGCCGTGCCCTGATACGAGACCAGTTGTCTCGCGGTGCTCCGCTGCGGGAATGCCACTTCGCCGAAGCTGACTTCGGAATTCAGCATCCATCGGCAACCGCTCACTTTGGCCTTGGCTCGGAGCGTAGAGCGCGCAGCTCGTCCTCGGGCATTTCGTAGCAGTGCTGGGCGGCGGGAAACGCTCCCTCGCGGACTTCGCGGATGTAGGATCGGGCCGCGTCCGCGATCATTCCGCCCAACTCGAGATAGCGCTTGGCCAGGCGCGGGCTCCATGGCGTCAACCCCAATGCATCGTGCAGCACCAGGATCTGGCCGTCGCAAAATGGTCCGGCGCCGATGCCGATGGTCGGCACGGTCAGCCGCTCCGTGATCAAGCGCGCCACCTCGGCCGGCACGCATTCCAGTACCACCGCGAACGCGCCAGCGCCCTCGAGCGCGATCGCGTCATTCAGCAGCTCGCCCGCCCGCACCGCCGTTTTGGCCTGCACGATGTTGCTGCCGAACCGATGGACCGATTGCGGCGTGTACCCGAGGTGCCCCAGCACCGGAATCCCCAACTCGGCCAATCTCTCGACCACGGCCAGCACCGGGCCTGCGCCCTCCAGTTTCACCGCCTCGACGCCGCCCTCCTTCAGAAACCTGCCCGCATTGCGAACCGCGTCGTCCAGGCCGGTCTGATACGAGAGGAACGGCATGTCGGCCACCGTCAGCGCCCGCGTGACGCCGCGTGCGACCGCCTTCGAGTGGTGCAGCATCTCGTCCATCGTCACCGGGAGAGTGGTCGGGTAGCCCAAGACGACGTTGGCCAGTGAGTCACCGACCAGGATCATATCGATGCCAGCCTGGTCCAGGAGCTGGGCGGTGAGAAAATCGTAGGCCGTGAGCGCGGCGATCCTTCCGCCACTCTGCTTGATCTTCGCCAGGTGATTCACCCGAATCTTGCCTGGCTGTTCGGGTTCTGTTTGAGAGGCCACTTATGTTCCACGATAACGGAGAGCATTGGCGGGAAGCAATCCGCATGACCACCGGCGCCGCGCGCGAAGATCACCAGCCCATCTGACTCATGCGTTCGAGAATGATCGAGCTGTAGTCAGTCATGTGTTCCGGCCGCCATCTCAATGGAGCGGGGAGGATCGCGGCGAGCCGTGCGCCCTGCTCGCGGCTAACGCCAGATGCGGAGATCTTGTAGTGATAGCGGGATGCCGCTTCGGCCCCATAAACGCCCGGCCCCCACTCCGCCACATTCAGATACAGTTCGAGAATGCGCCGCTTACCCAAGACTAACTCGGCCACCGGAACCAGCGTGAACTCGGCGCCCTTGCGCAGGTAAGATCGGCCGGTGCCGAAGAACAGGTTCTTGACGAGCTGCTGCGTGATGGTGGAAGCGCCGCGGCCGCGGCCTTTCTCCAAATTGGCCTCCATGGCAGTCTGCATCTCATGCCAGTCGAAGCCGTGATGCTGATAGAACCGTCCGTCCTCCGCGGCGATCACCGCATGCTGAAGGTTGGGGGAAATCCGGTCGAGCCGGACGAATAGGTACCGCTTGTGATATGCCTTCTTGTGCATCCAGGCCTGCACGCGCCGCTCGATCTGCACGGCAGTAGACGGCGGGTCGATCCAGCGAAGCGCCACCAGGCTGAGAGCGAGCAGCGACCACACAACGAGAACGATGGTGAAACACCATCGGATCAGACGGCGGAGGATGCCCTTGCGAGGTGGTTTTTCGGATCGAAAACGTTTTACTGAAGCCACATTCCAGGATAAGCCGGGGCGGGCGGCGTCATGGGGGCGCGCCGAAAATGGCTATACTCCAGTATGCGCTCCGTTGCTTTCTCGCTCTCCTTGTTAACCGCCGGCCTGGTATGGGCCGCCGATGCCTCCGCTCAAACGATTAGCGTGAGCTTTCCTTCCACGCGCTCCGAAAAGCCGCTGGACGGACGCCTGCTGCTATTGCTTTCGAACGATCCAAGCGATGAGCCGCGCATGCAGATCGACGATTCGATTAAGTCGCAAATGCTGTTCGGCGTGACCGTCGACGGGTGGAAGCCCGGTGAGTCCATCGCTATCGGCGACGACGCGCAGGGCTATCCGCGGGCGAGCCTGAAGGACGTGCCGGCGGGACAGTATACGATTCAGGCCGTGCTGAACATCTATGAGACCTTTCACCGGTCGGACGGTAAGACGGTGAAGCTGGCGCCGGATCGCGGCGAAGGCAAGCAATGGAACATGGCGCCCGGCAACCTGATGTCGAAGCCGCGGCTAGTTCGCATAGGTCCAGGCGCGCCGCCGATCACGGTCTCGCTCGATGAATCGATTCCACCGATCAAGCCAGCGCCCGATACCAAGTACATTCGCCACATCCGCATTCAATCGACTCTGCTGACTCAGTTCTGGGGCCGGCCTATGTATCTCTCGGCGGTGGTTCTGGTGCCGGAAGGTTTCGACACGCACACGGAAGCGCACTATCCGCTGATCGTTTTCCATGACCACTTTGTAACCGGATTCAGTGACTTCCGCGAGACTCCGCCGGACCCTGACCTGAAGCCGGATTACTCGGAACGCTTTCACTTGCCGGGTTACAACCGGATCGCGCAGGAGGAGGCGTATAAGAACTACCAGGCGTGGATTGCGCCCGGTAGGCCGCGCATGTTGATCGCGAAGTTACAACATGCCAATCCTTATTACGACGACTCGTATGCGGTGAACTCGGCCAATGTGGGGCCTTACGGCGACGCCATCGAAACCGAGCTGATCCCGGCTATCGAACGCGAGTTTCGCGGCATCGGCCAAGGCTGGGCCCGATTCGTTTATGGAGGCTCGACCGGCGGCTGGGAATCGCTCGCGGTGCAGGTCTTCTATCCGGAACATTATAACGGTGCGTTCGTCGCCTGCCCGGACCCGGTCGACTTCCACGCTTACATGACGGTCGATCTGTATAAAGACGACAACATGTTCTATATCCAGGGCGCGAACAAGCAGGTGGAGCAGCCTGGGATGCGCGACTATCTGGGCCACACGCTGATGTCGATGCGTGACAACATCGCCTATGAAGCGGCACTGGGCGATCGCGGCCGGTCGGGCGAACAGTTCGATATCTGGCAGGCGGTCTATTCTCCGGCTGCGGCGGATGGCTATCCGCAGCCGATCTTCGATAAGCATACCGGCGCGATTGACCACGGCACAGCCGAGTACTGGCGCGAGCACTACGACTTAGATGCTATCCTGCAACGCGATTGGACGACTCTCGGGCCGAAGTTACAAGGCAAGATACACCTCTATGTCGGCTCGGACGACACTTACTTCCTGAACGATGCGGTTTACCTGATGGAAGATTTCCTGAAGCAGACCGGCACTGCCGGACACGGCGTTCCTTACGAAGGTGAGGTTCGCTACGGACCGCGCGCCGAGCACTGCTGGAATGGCGATCCTACCAAGCCGAACTGGTACTCGCGGCTGCACTACAACCAGATGTATGTCCCGCAGATCCTGGAGCGCATTCAGAAGACGGCGCCGCCAGGAGCGGACCTGACAAGCTGGCGATACTGACCGGGGTTGAACTGTGGCGCGGGCAGTCGTGCCTGCAGCGTCGCCATTCGTGGCGACGTTTCTTAGTGACGACAGAGTATCGCGCAAGAAGAAATGTCGAGATGACTCTCGACACGGCAGGCAGGAATGCCCGCGCCACGCGGGCATTCCGGGAAATGCTAACCAAGGTCTACAACCGCGCCTGGTGGCGCGCGGCCTGCGCGGTGCGCGTGGCGCGGTGGCGTAAATCGCCCAGGTTGAGGTGCGCCAGCGCTGTCGCGATAGCGCCGCCCACCAATAGGGGCAGGGTGAGCGAAAAAAACATGATGAACGAAAATGTTTTGGCAGCGTCCTTCTCCACGTCGAACAGGCCCAGCGCCACCACGCACGCCACTTGAAACAGTCCCAGGTTGCCGGGGGCGTTGGGTATCACGGTTGCCAGCCGCACCACGGTGAGCACGCCGCCGGCCACCCAGAAGGAAAGATCGAAGCCGTCGGCTTTCATCAGCGCCCACACGGTGGCGATTTGGAGCGCCAGGTAGAGCAGGCTGACCAGCATCGTCTTGGCCAGTGTGGGCAGGCCTCCCATCAGGCAGAGTCCTTCCTCCACGTGGCGCAGAGTGGAGGACCAGCGGCCCTGGCCGATTGCGGAGTGAGCATCGTGCTTGTGCCACACCACCCAACAGAAGACGCCGGCGCCGGCCAGCAGCAGCGCTGCCAGGATCCGCACCAGCAAAGTGAGGTCCGGCGGTATTCCTTTGACGAAACCGGCGGTCACCGCGAAGGCGGCCATCATCCAAAGCCCGTCCATCAGCCTTTCCACGGCGGCCGAGGAGAGGCTGAGCGAAATGCGGAAGTTGTTCCAGTGGGCCAGCAGGTAGCAGCGAATCACTTCTCCAGTGCGCAACGGCAGGAGTTCGTTAGCGAACAGACCGATGTAGACCGCCTGCACGGTGCGCCACAAGCGCAGCCGGACCACTGGAGCCAGCAGCGTATTCCAGCGCCATGCGTGGCAGACGTAGACGGATAGATCGCAGGCCACTGCCAGCAGGACCCAGCGAAAGTCCAGCGCGGCAATCGCGCTGACCAGGTCGCGCAGGGGATAGCCGTGTAGCACCCAGACCAGGCAGGCGGCCGAAAGACAGTACAGGACCGCCTGCGGCAGCCAGGCGGGAATGCGGCGCCGATGCGGAGGGGTTGCGGCGGGAGAGGCCATAGGCGGTCACGGCCGAAAACGGGCGGCTGGGAGTAACGGGACTTGGCGTCCGGCAGGCGCCGGCGTTGGGGGCCTCACGCATCCATCATAACGTGGCAGAATGGATGGCTGAGATGAAAACTCGCTTACAGATTCTGGCAATCGCGGCTGCCTCGCTGGCGGCGCCGGCGCAGACGCCCGAACCCGCAAAGCCGGACCAGGAACATACCCGCGCCGCGGCGCAACCGGAGCAGACAGCGGCGAGCCTGCGCGGCGTTCTGATCGATGCCGCGTGCCGCGACTTTTCCCGCTACAATTTGCGCCTCCCTCCGCAACCTCTTCCCGCTCCGGCGAAAGAATCCGACACCAAGCCGGCTGCCGGCGCCACAACCGCCTCGGGGATTACGGTGGACGCGCGCACGATGGATGCGGAACGGGCGGACGCGATGCCGCACCAGGTCGCCGATCTGGTGAGCCGCCAATCCGATCCCACCTGCGCCGTCAAGGCCAGCACGCACGCCTACGCGCTGCTGCTGCCGGATGGCCGCGTGGCGGACCTGGACGAAGGCGGCAACACGTTCGCCGATGCGGCCGTGAAAGCCGACCCGCAGGGCCGCGCCATGCTCGCCGGCCAGGGCCCCGGCTTCAAGCCCACCGTCATCGTGACCGGCCACGTGCAGGGATCGAGAATTGTGGCCAGCGCGGTGAAGATCGCACCGCGGTAGGGCTTGGTTTATTCCACAGCCAGCTTGATGGACGGGATGCTGCTTTGCGTTCCGATTTGGACGCGGATCTCCGGATTGGCGCCGGTGTTCGCGGGGATGGTGAAGTTGATCTGGTACAGGCCGCAGTATCCGGGAGTCACGCCGGCGTAGAGAATCAGGCTGGGATCGATGGCGGCTCCGTTCAGCAGCAATTGAAGGCTGCCCATCGACGTGATGCTGGCCGGGTATTGCGCCACCTCTCCGGAGGCCCACGGGGGATTCGTGTGGCCCAGGCCGGTCGAGTACAGCACGGCGATGTCACCGGCATGCGCCGGAGCGGCGGATGTCATGAGCGTGTAGCCGGTGGTCCAGTCTTGCGCGATGGCGAAGCCGCCGTTCATCACGAACAGCGCAGGCGCGGCATCCATAAGGGTGATGGTCACCGCCGGACCGTTCCAGCCCTGGCGCACCACGGTCACTGTGACGTCACCCGGGATTTGCTCGGCAGGCATCAGAAAGTTGATCTGCGTGGGAGAGGCGTAAAGCAGCGGCACCGGCTCGTTATCCACGAAAACGACGGTGTACGCCAGTTGAGTCGGCAGCCTGCCAGCGGCAAGTGTTTCGGGGGTTATCGCCTCGGTGCTCCAGGCCAGGTTGGCGCCGAATAGCGAGAGCACGGAACTCGGGGCGAAGGGCCCCGGCGAGTAGTCGGAGGCGTTCACAATGCCGGCGGCGGTGTAGTCAGGCGCTTGCGCCCAAAGACTACGCGAAAGCGCCGCAACAGCCAACACGGCGGCGCGCAGCCATGGTAACGCGCGGAATCGTGACCCCAACATGCGCGGTTGCAGAGTTTAGTAGTGCCGCTGGGCGGAACAGATTCTCACCTTCGGGGCGCCGCTTGCCGGGCCCGAACCGGTCCGCCACGGTATTGGAGATGTCGCGGCGAATGATGGGAAGACAGGCGACCGAACCGATCGCCTGTCTCTCCCCCAGATCTGAATGCCGGAGCTTACACGGCCACGGGCGCGGCGTAAGTGTTCGCCATGGTTTCCAGACTGAGCGCCTGGTAGTCGCTGGCGTGACCGGCCTGGCCGAACTGGGTCATGCGCAGCGCCACTACTTTCTTCATGGCTTCGCGCGCCGGCTTCAGGTAGCTGCGCGGATCGAATTCCTCGGGCTTCTCGAAGAACACTTTGCGGATAGCGCCGGTAATGGCCAGCCGGCTGTCGGTGTCCACGTTGATCTTGCGCACGCCGTTCTTGATGCCGAGCTGGATCTCTTCCACCGGCACGCCCCAGGTGGGCTTCAGCTTGCCGCCGTACTGGTTGATGATGTCCTGCAAGTCCTTCGGCACGCTGGAGGAGCCGTGCATAACCAGGTGAGTGCCGGGCAGCCGCTTGTGGATTTCGAGTAGCCGTGCCATTTTCAGCGTCTCGCCGGTCGGCTTGCTCGAGAATTTATAAGCGCCGTGGCTGGTGCCGATGGCAATGGCCAGCGCGTCCAGGCCGGTGGCCTTGACGAAATCCACCGCCTGATCGGGGTCGGTCAGGTGCTCCAGACCGCTTCCGCCCGAGCCATGCCCGTCTTCAATGCCGCCCAGACAGCCGATTTCGCCTTCCACCGTCACGCCTTTGGCATGCGCCGCCTCGACCACCTTGCGCGTGGCTTCCACGTTGTACTCGAAACTCGAGGGCGTCTTGCCGTCCGGCATCAACGATCCGTCCATCATGACACTGGTGAAACCCATCTCGATGGCGCTGAAGCAGGTTTCCGGGCTGTTCCCATGGTCCAGGTGCAGCACGGTCGGTATCTCCGGATACAATTCGGTGGCAGCCAGCATCAGATGATACAAAAACCGGTCCTGCGAATAGGCGCGGGCGCCCCGGCTGGCTTGAATGATGACCGGCGACTTAGTCTCGCGGGCTGCCTCCATGATCGCCTGAATCTGCTCCATGTTGTTGACGTTGAACGCGCCAACTCCATACCCACCCTTGGCGGCCTCATCGAGGACCTGCCGTAACGACACTAATGGCATAATTGGTTCTCCTCAGTTAGGAAGTACTTCCGGGATTCCTTAAATTTCACCGTAGCATGATTGTGCAAAACGGGGCAACGGAGGTCAGGGGATTTGCCATGAGGCGGGCGACACGATTAGCGGCGCGACCGCTCCCTACGGTCGCGGCTCCGATAGCATGTCGAACGCATCGCAGCCGCGACCGAAGGGAGCGGCCGGCTTCAGTGGTTACCGCGGCTACTGTGTCTTCTGATAATTCGGGTACGGCGGACGCTTGTACTTCGGCAGAGGATTGGCGGTCAGCTCCTGCATCACCACTTCGATGGCCTTATCGAGTTGCGGATCGTGGCCCTGCCGGACCGCCGCGGGATCAAGCTGCACCTCGATGTCCGGGGTTACGCCGCGGTTCTCCACGTCGAAAGTTCCATTCGGATTCCAGACCGCGAAGTTCGGCGCGAAGACCGTTCCTCCATCCATCAACTGGGGGAATCCGCTGAGCCCAACCAGGCCGCCCCAGGTGCGCTCGCCAATCAGCTTGCCCACGCCGGCGCGATGGAAATACCACGGCATGGCATCGCCGCCGGAGCCGGCGAATTCATTGACGATCATCACCTTCGGTCCGAAGATGGCGCCCTGTGGCTGCACCATATCCGCGCCGTCGCGCGTGGTCACCAGGCTCATCGGCTTGCGCTGGAGATACTCGATGATATCGGTCGCCAACTGCCCACCGTGGTTGAATCGCTCGTCGATGATCACCGCCTCTTTGTCCACCTGCGCGAAGAAGTAGCGCATGAAGTTGGTGTATCCGCCCCTGGAAGTGTCCGGCATGTAGACGTACGCCACGCGGTGATTGGTGGCCTCATCCACTTTGCGCCGGTTCTCTTCCATCCACTCGATATGCCGCAGCGCAAATTCGTCGGCAACCGGCGTCACCTTCACCTCGCGCGATCCGGCGCCGGTTGGGTCCGCGCCCACTTTCAGCACCACTGTCTTTCCCGCCGTGGTTTCGAAGAAGCTGTAAATGTTGTCCGTGGCGTGCAACTCCCGCCCGTTCACCGCCAGCAGGTAGTCGCCGGCCTTCACGTTGATGCCCGGCTGCGTGAGCGGCGCTTTGGTGTCGGGATTCCAGTTTTCGCCGTTGTACACGTGCGAGAAGCGGTAGCGCCCGTTTTCGATCTTGTAGTCGGCGCCCAGCAATCCGGTGGAGACGTGCTTCACCTCGGGCCGGTCGCCGCCGCCGAGAAACATGTGGCCCACGGTGATGTTGCCGAGCATCTCGGTGAACAGGTAGTTCAAATCGTCGCGCGATGCCAGGCCGGGCAGGTAGACGCCGTAACGCTGTTCGGCAGCTCCCAGGTCCAGGCCGTGATAATGCGGATCGTAAAAGAAATCGCGTTCGATCCGCCACGCTTCGTGGAACATCTGTTTCCATTCCGCGGCCGGCTCCACTCTCACTTCCAGGTCCGCGGTCTTCAGGGTCTTTTCGTTCCCCGGTTTGGCTGGCGGCGCGTCGGGAGCGTCCGCGGGCGGCGCCGGAGTGTCGGCGATGATCCACTTGTCGCCTTGCCGGTAGAGCATCTTTTCGCCGGTGAAAGAGATCTGCACGTTCCCCACGCCGCTCAGCACGGTATCCGCCTTGCGCTTGTTCAGATCGAAACGATGGATGGTCGCGGCCCACGGCCCCGGCGTCCCGGGCGCCGGCCCTTCGGCAACATAGACCACGCCGGCCTTGCCTGTGGCGAGACCAAGGTATCGCCGCGCCGGCATCGGCAGCGGCAGAATGCGCTGGCCGATGCTCTCCAGATCCACCTTCACCTCCACCTTGTCCGCGCTCTTGTCCTTGTCCTTATCTTTGTCGTCCTTCTTGGCGTCCTTGGCGTCGTCTTTCTTGGCGTCCTTGGCGTCGTCTTTCTTCGCGTTGGCGTCGTCCTTCTTCGATTCGTCTTTCTTGGCGTCCGGCTTCTTCTCCTCGTCGCTCTCCGGCTCGAGCGGCGAGGCTTCGGCCTTGGACAGCACTACGGCGTAGACGCTGGCAGTTACCGGCCGCGCAAAGCTCTCAATGTCCGGCTGCATGGCCGCGCCCGAGTTGGTGCTGGCGATGAAATAGAGATACTTGCCGTTCTTGTCGAAGGCCGGGCTTTCCGCGTCGCTCAGTCCGTCGGTCACCTGAGTGGTTTTGCCGTCCGCCAGCGAGTAGAGATAAATGGCCTGCATGTGGCTTTTCAGCGTCTTCGAGTAGGTCAGCCACTGGCTGTCCGGCGACCATGCGGCGGAAAGTCCATTGCCGTTGGCGTAGTAGTCGGTCTCCACCAGCATCGGCTTCTTCTGCTCCAGGTCGATATAGAAAAGATGACTGTGATTGTCCAGATAAGCGATCTTCTTGCTGTCCGGCGACCAGTTCGGCGAGGAATAGAACGCCTTGTCGCCGAGCGGGATCTTCTTGACTTCGCCGGTGCCATCCTGGTTGCGGATGTGCAGCGCGTAATCGCCCGATTCGTCGGAGAGATACGCAATGCTCTGTCCGTCGGGCGACCATTTCGGATCCCGCTCCATCACCGCGGAGCTCTGGGTAAGATTGCGCGGGTCGCCCTTTTCGGCCGGAACGGTGATGATCTCGCCACGCGCTTCGAACACCGCCCGCGCCCCGTTGGGCGAGATGTCGGGATTGGTGAGCCGCTTGCCGACGTTGACGTAGTGCGGCCGCACCTCCGGCAGATCGCCGGCCAGGGTGACCGCAACTTCCTTGGTCCGCCCGCTCTTCAAGTCATATAAATGCAGCGAGCCGAACTGTTCATACACGATTGCGCCCGGTCCCGCCGAGGCCGACTTGAAATCCAGGCCATGGTTTTCGATGGCGCGCGTGACTTTTGTCGACTTCGTGTCATAGAAGAACAGTGTCACCGGCCCTTCCCGGTCGGAGAGAAAATAAATCCGGTCGCCCACCCACATCGGGTTGAAATCGTTCGAGTTTTCGCGGGGAATCGGGACCACGCTCGAATCCGCCAGATTGGCGATCCAGATCTTGCGCGTCTGCCCTCCGCGGTAGCGTTTCCACGCGTCCTGCCACTGAAATAGCGGCACGTAGGCAAGGTGCGAACCATCGGCTGAATAGGAGCCCTCTTCGGCGATTGGCAACGGTAACTCGTCGGGCAACCCGCCGCCTTCCACTGGCATCGTGTAGAGCCGGTCGCCATCGTTGGGTACAGCGCGATGCGAGCTGAATAGCACGCGCTTGCCATCCGGCGTCCAGCCCACCGTTACGTCGCGGCCCGGATGAAAAGTCAGCCGCCGAGGCACGCCGCCTGCCGCCGGGATGACGAAGACATCCATGTTACCGTCGTACTCGCCGGTGAACGCGATGGTCGATCCGTCCGGCGAAAACGCCGCCGATGTCTTCACGCCGGGACCCGCGGTGAGCCGCCTGGCCTGGCCTCCTTCGCGCGGCGCGCTCCACAAATCGCCCGCATACGTGAACACGATCTGGGTCCCGCTCAACGCCGGCTTACGCAGCAGCAGCGGTCCCGTCTGGGCAGCGGCGATCGAGGCCGCAAGCAGAAACACGCAAATGAATGGACGCATACGTTACAGTATCCTCCGAAAAACGCCCAGGTGGGGCGCGCTTTTAGCTTGCCCGAAAATCAGTGAAAGAGATGTCTGCGCCCCGAGGATTGGCCAACCGGCGAAGCCAAGCAGGCCCGGCCTATGCCCGTTCTTGATACACTGCAAATTCCGGGGATCAATCCAGTGAAAAACGTCTTGGTCGTATTGACCGTGGGTTTGGCTTTGACGGGCTGCCAACAAAAAGCCGCGCGGTCTGGGATGGGCGGCATGCCGGTGGTACCGGTATCGGTGGCCAAAGTGTCGCAAGAGTCCGTTCCCACCGAGCTGAAGGTAGTGGGGACCGTGGAGGCCTCGGCGATTGTGCAGGCCAAATCGCAGGTGGCGGGCGAGCTGATGGCGATCCATTTCACCGAAGGGCAGAACGTGGCCAAGGGCGATCTTCTGTTCGAGATCGACCCACAACCCTTCGATGACGCGCTGCGCCAGGCCCTCGCGGCGGTGGAGCGGGACAAGGCGCAGATCGCGCAAGCCGAGGCCGCGCTCGAGCGCGACAAAGCCACCGCGCGCTTCGCCCAAAGCGATGCCCAGCGGCAGGCGGAACTGAACAAGAGCGGGCTCACGCCGCACTCGGTCTACGACCAGGCGCAATCGAGCGCCGACGCGGCGAGCGCCTCGGCGCGCTCCACGCTGGCGACCATCGATACGGCTAAAGCGGCGCTCGATTCCGACCAGGCCGCGGTGGAGCGCGCCAAGCTCGATCTGGCCTATTGCAAGATTCGCGCGCCGATTTCCGGCCGCACCGGCAACCTGCTGGTGCACCCAGGCAATCTGGTCAAGGTGAACGACGTGCCGCTGGTGGTGATTCACCAGGTGTCGCCGATCTTCGTCAACTTCGCCGCGCCGGAGGAGTACCTGGGCGCCATTCGCCGGCTCGCTGGCGAGGGCCATAAGCTGGCCGTGCGCGTCGAATCGCAGGACGATCCGGGCCGCGTCGCCAACGGCTATCTGGCGGTGATCGACAACACGGTGGATTCGACCACAGGAACGATTCACCTGAAGGCGACCTTCGATAACGCCGACCGCCTGTTGTGGCCGGGCCAGTTCGTCACCGCTACGCTCACGCTCGATACCATTCAGAATGCCGTGGTGGCGCCGGCCGAGGCCGTGCAGAGCGGCCAGCGGGGATACTTCGTGTATGCCGTCAAGGCGGATAACCACGTGGAAATCCGTCCCGTGACGATGGGCCGCGCCTGGGGCGCCAAGGTAGTGATTGCGAGCGGCTTGAAACCCGGCGAGACGGTGGTCACCGACGGGCAACTGCGCATCTTCCCCGGCGCGCAAATTGCGCCCGTGGATCCAGCCAAGCTGGGAACGGGGCCGCTGTGAACCTCTCGCGCATCTTCATCGACCGCCCGATCATGACGACGCTGGTGTGCTTCGCCATCCTGCTGTTCGGCACGGTGGCGTTTCGCGGGCTGCCGGTGGCCGCGCTGCCCAGCGTCGATTACCCGACCATTGAGGTGAGCGCGGCGCTGCCTGGCGCGAGCCCGGAGACCATGGCGTCCTCGGTCGCCACGCCGCTCGAACGCGAGTTCTCCACCATCGCCGGCATTCAGTCGATGAACTCGGTGAATTCGCAGAGCAGCACCGATATTACCGTGCAGTTCACCCTCGACCGCAGCATCGACGCCGCCGCGCAGGATATCCAGGCGCACATCGCCGCCGCCGGTGGAAGGTTGCCAGCCAGCATGCCGCGGCCGCCCTCCTATCAGAAGGTCAACCCGGCCGAGCAGCCGGTGTTCTACCTGGCGCTGGTCTCCGACACCTTGCCGCTCTACACGGTGACCAACTATGCAGACGTTCTGCTGGCCCAGCGCATCTCCATGGTGAGCGGTGTGGCGCGCGTGCAGGTCTATGGGGAACAGAAGTACGCCGTGCGCGTGCAGGTGGATCCCGATAAACTGGCGGTGCACAATATCGGCATCGATGAAGTGCAGAACGCCATCGCCTCCAGTAACACCAACCTGCCCACCGGCCGCCTGGACGGCGCCAAACAGGCCTTCACCATCGAATCGAGCGGAGGCCTGCTCAACGCCGCGGCCTATCGGCCTATCATCGTTTCCTGGCGCGGCGGCACGCCGGTGCGGCTGGACCAGCTCGCCAACGTGGTGGATGGCGTCGAAAACGACAAGCTGATCGCCTGGTATAACAACCGGCGCGGCGTCATCCTGGCCGTCAACCGCCAGCCCGGCACCAACACGGTGGAAGTGGTGGAAAACATCAAGCGGCTGCTACCCGAGTTCGAAAAGGAAGTTCCTCCGGCGGTGCAGCTTTCGGTGGCGTTCGACGCTTCCGAATCCGTGCGGCAGTCGATTCACGACGTGGAATTCACGCTCACCCTGGTGGTCTGCGTGGTGGTGATGGTGATCTTCCTGTTCCTGCGCAACATTTCGGCGACGCTGATTCCCGGCGCCGCGGTTCCCTTTTCCATCATTGGCACTTTCGCCGTGATGTACCTGCTGGGTTACAGCCTGAATAATCTGTCGCTGATGGCGCTCACGCTCTCGGTGGGCTTCGTGGTGGATGACGCCATCGTCATGCTCGAAAACATCGTGCGCCATATGGAGATGGGCAAGTCGCGCATGGAAGCCGCCATCGCGGCCTCGCGCGAGATCGGCTTCACCATTCTCTCGATGACCTTCTCGCTGGTCGCCGTGTTTATTCCGGTGCTGTTCATGGCGGGAATCGTGGGCCGCCTGCTGCACGAGTTTTCCGTCACCATCGTGGTGGCGATTCTGATTTCCGGCTTCGTCTCGCTGAGCCTGACGCCGATGCTGGGCAGCCGTTTCTTGCGTAGCGAACGCGAAGCGCGCCACGGCTTGCTGTACCGCACGTTGGAGCGCGGCCACAGACTGACCGAGCGCTGGTACGAGTCCACGCTCGCGATCGCCATGCGCTTCAAGCTGGTGACGCTGGCGGTCGCGGTGCTGATGCTGGTGGGCACCATATATCTGTTCAAGACCATGCCCACCGGCTTCATTCCGTCGCAGGATTCGGATTTCTTCTTCGGTATCACGCTCGGGCCGCAGGATATTTCGTTCGAGAATATGGCCCGCCATCACCGCGCCGTGTCGGAAATCGTGCGCGCTTTCCCGGGCGTCTCCGACGTGGGCTCCTTCGTCATCGGCGGCAATCAGGCGTTCTTCTTCGCCAACATGAAACCGCGCGCCGAGCGGGCCCTTTCCGTCGATCAGACCATCGAAGCACTGCTGCCGCGCGTGATGGCCGTGCCGGCGCTGTTCCCCATCATTCAGAACCCGCCGCCCATCTCCGTCAGCGGCCAGTTCGGCGCGGCGGATTACCAGCTCACCATGCAGAGCCCCGACCTGAAGGAACTGTACGCGTGGGCGCCCAAGCTCACCGCCAAGATGCAGCAACTCCCCGGCTTCGTCGGCGTCAGCGACGATCTGCATATCGCCGCGCCGCAGTTGATGGTGGATATCGACCGCGACCGCGCGCTGGCGCTCGGCGTCACCGCGCAGCAGATCCAGGATGCGCTCTATAGCGCCTTTGGCCAGCGCCAGGCCTCGGTGATCTATGCACCTTCCGACCAGTACGAAGTGATTCTCGAGCTCGACAAGCAATACCAGCGGACCGCGGATTCGCTGTCGAAGCTCTATATCCGCTCCTCGCAGGGTTCGCTGGTGCCGCTCGATGCCGTCACCCGCACTCACCGGCAGACCGGCGCGCTCAATATCAACCACTACGGCCAATTGCCGGCGGTGACTGCATCCTTCAATCTGCGGCCCGGCTTCTCGCTCGGGCAGGCCGTGGACCAGGTGGACCGCGCCATCCTCGATCTGCACATGCCCTCCACCATCTCGACCGGCTTCCAGGGAACCGTGAAGGAGTTTCAGAACTCCTTCCGCAATCTGACGGTGCTCCTGATTGTCGCCATCCTGGTGATCTACATCGTGCTGGGCGTGCTGTACGAGAGCTTCATTCACCCCATCACGATTCTCTCCGGCCTGCCCTCGGCCGTGTTCGGCGCGCTGCTCACGCTGCTGCTGTTCCACAAGGAGCTTGATCTTTACGCGTTTGTCGGCATCATCATGCTGTTCGGCGTGGTGAAGAAGAACGCCATCATGATGATCGATTTCGCGATCGGCAGGCGCAAGGAAGGCCTTTCGGCCGAGCAGGCCATCTGGGAGGGCTGTATGCGGCGCTTCCGGCCCATCATGATGACCACGGTCGCTGCGCTGTTCGGCACGCTTCCCATCGCGCTCGGCTACGGCGAAGGCGGCGACGCGCGCCAGCCGCTAGGCCTGGCGGTAGTGGGCGGCCTGCTCGTCAGCCAGTTCCTCACGCTGTATATCACGCCGGTGATCTACGTGTACATGGAGCGCCTGAGCGGCGAGCGGGTAGGTGCGACGGTGCAAAGGGAAGCGCAGGCGACGATTTAGGGGCGGTCAGGAGAATGACGATCTCATTCGCCGTTAGGCGAAGCGGAGCTGGCGCACCTAGTTACATGCGGCAATGGACGCCTGAACTCGAGTGGCGAGCCATGCGAAGTCTTTATTCCCCGGTGATTCGACGGGATTCGGATAGTCCGCCGCGCACGCCAGCAACAGGCGCATCGCCCAATTGATTCCGAGACCGATCGCTACCTTGCGGTTCTCCTTGTTGAGCAGGCTGGTACGATCGATGAAGCCGGCCTGTTCAATGGCGGCGTCGAGCTCCGCCTTGAACCGGTAAGCCGGAGTACCCAAAGGCAGGCCGAACGCCTCAAGTCCGGGAAGCTGCTGTAACTGGCACAGGCTTTCCAAAGCCGCTCGCCAATGGCCTGTACCCAAACGCGCCCCTAAGTGCCGGCAGGCGGCTGTGAGAAAGAAGCAGAGGGGCGAATAGAGCTTATCCTCTCTGTCCAATTCCGCGCGATAAATTATCCGGGCATTTCTGATCATCGAGTCGACCACGACCGCATCCCGATGCGGCCCCTCCGGTGCGATGCCAAAAAGGCTACGTTGCGTCAGGTCGAAGACGCTATCAAACCATTCGGTCAATTCCGCTGCTAGATAGCCAAATTGCGGATCCATTTCACGATGCTCCCGCGGATAAAATCGCCTGCGCCGGGGAGTCGAAGCCCTCATACACCCAGGCTTCCGGCTCGGCTATCCACCGGGCGTCGGCGAATTGCGGTGGTAGCGCCGAAGCATCCATGGGCCAACAACGTGGCCCTTCCGCTCGCAAGATGGCCTGTTCTCGCTCCGAGAGTTCGATCCACGCCCTGTCCATTTCATCGAGAACCTCATCTTCCTCGACGGACTCGTCTCCCGCATTCCGCCATCGGATCAGCCAAAGGCGGCGCTCCAACTGGCGGTAGCGAACGAATTCCCTTGTCACGTCGGGCGCCTCAGTCATAGACGTTGCTCCACGAGAGACGAGTTGCCCACAGGTCTTTCTGGTACTGCTCGAATAGACAGACTACCGCGGGTTCTACGAAGGCGTGAGGGTATCGATCGGGGCGCACCCACAGGCGGGCAGGCAGCGCCGCGGACGACATTCTGAACACGGGATCGCGGCCTTCGCCTCCGAGTGACTTCGGAAGACGGTGCTTTGGCAGGTTCCGCGCGTTATCGAGCGCCACGGACATGCCACCGGTCCCCGGAGACACGGCTCCATCCTGCCCAACGAAGATATCGCGACCCGGACCATCGATTCGCACGCCTAATGCGCGGCTTGAGGGGCCCGCGGTTGGGTAGCCGTCAACGTCCGCTTTCATGGCGCGGAACATGGGCTGCGCGCCAACAGCATTCTCCATTCGGGCAGACGGCGCTTGCTGTACTGGCACACAAAAATGTTATCAGAACGAGCGACCGGCTGCCGAGATCACATCGTTGCCTGGGTCGAGCTTGATCGGCCGCCAGAGAGGCGGATCGCGTGAGTCCAGGCCACGCCGAAGCCCCGTGCTGGCGTTCAGCCTAACGTTCGTCTTCCACCGGCCATTTCCCCAGCACCCACTCCAGCGCTTCGGCTGGCTTGTTCAGCCGGTGTTCCAATTGGGCGTCTTCGACGGCGGACAGGATCTCGGCGAAACGCGGGCCGGGGCGGTAGCCGGCGGCGATCAGGTCGGCGCCGGTGATCAGCGGGGCGGGTTTGATCTCTTCGGCGGTCATCTCCTCGAACTTGCGCTTCACCAGGGCGTAGGTTTCCAGATGACCGTTGCTGGCCAGGCAATCCAGGCGATGCAACTCGAGGTGCTCCTCAAAATGGGGCAGGCGCATCAGCCGCTTGAGCGTGCTCTCTTTCATGCGGCCAACGTCTTTGAAATGCATGTGATGCGCGACGAGTGATTCCACCTGCGCGGCGTCATCGCGCGAAAAACGCAGCCGGCTGAGAATCGCGCGAGCCATCTCGACGCCTTTCTCGACGTGGCCGTCGAAACGGATGCGGTCCGCCACGCGGAATACCGGCGGCTTGCCCACGTCGTGCATCAGCGCGCCCAGGGCCAGCGTCGGCGTGGCGCGGTCGAGACCAGCCAGCAGCAGGCGCGTGTGCGTCCAGACGTCGCCTTCGGGATGAAACTCGGGCGGCTGCTCGACGCCGTGCATGGCGGCAATCTCCGGAAGCAGCGTGGTCAGCAGGCCGGTTTCGTCCAGCAGGTCCAGGCCATAAGCTGCGCCGCCTTCGGTGAGGATGCGGACCAGCTCGTCGCGTACGCGCTCGGCGGAGACGCGCGTAATCAGCGCGGCGTGGTGGCGGATGGCATCGAAAGTGGCCGCTTCGATCGTGAACCCCAGCCGAGCGGCGAAGCGCACGGCGCGCAGCAACCGCAGATGGTCCTCGCGAAAGCGTGCGTCGGGATCGCCGATGGCGCGGATGAGGCGGGCATCGAGATCGGCGCGGCCCCCGACATAATCCAGCACGGCGGGGTTGCCAGGGGAGTTGGCAGGCGGAAGCGCCTGCCCCACATTACAGGCATCGGCGCGGCCCTCAATCGGATCCATCATGAGGCCGTTGATGGTGAAGTCGCGGCGGAGCACGTCGGCTCTTGGGTCGGTCTCGAAGTGCACCGCGTTGGGCCGACGGCCGTCTTCATAATCGTGGTCGCTGCGGAAGGTGGCGACTTCCACCTGCGCGAAGGCGTCGCGCACCAGAACCACGCCGAAGTGCGCGCCGACCAGGCCGGAGTGGGGGAACAGGTCCATGATGCGGTCCGGCCGCGCATCGGTGGAGATGTCGAAATCCTTGGGAACGGCCCCGCGCAGCAAGTCGCGCACGCAGCCACCGACCAGATACGCCTGGTGTCCGGCCGAGCGCAACCGTGCGATGACCTGGCTCGCCAGCGATTCGGCCTGGGGCTGCGGCATTTTGACCCTGTCCATATGTTAATATGTTGGAGCCGAACTCCACTTGGGGGCGGGGATTACCAGTTTGGGGCGAAGTCCCGCGTAGGACAGATCGCATTCCAGTTCCAACCCGTCAGCACCTCGCAGGCGCAGTCGTGATGCGCCACAGCCCCATCGGCCAAGCGGGGAGAACCATCTAGTGACCAATCAGCAACGTCCGGCGGCGGTGAAAGTCGTGGTCGCCACCACCGTGATGCTGTCTTTCATTTCGTTCTGGCGGGCGGCGGCCATCGTCCTGAGCGATCTGGCGAGCTCAGCCTATTACGTGGGAGGCATCGCCGAAACGGCCATCGGAAAAGCGGCGCCATGGTTCATCCTGGCGATCATGCTTTTTTCATACGCCGTGCGCGCCATCTATATCGAAAGCTGCTCGATGTTCGTGCGTGGTGGTGTGTACAAGGTGGTGCACGAAGCGATGGGCGGCACGCTCGCCAAATTCTCGGTTTCGGCGCTGATGTTCGATTACGTGCTGACCGGCCCCATCAGCGCGGTCAGCGCGGGCCTGTACCTCGGCGGCCTGATCAATGAAGTCGGCCCGCAATTCGGGATGCCCAACCTGCACGTCAACCCGCCAACCTTCGCGGCGGTGTTTGCGGCGGTGGTGACGGTTTATTTCTGGCGCAAGAACATCATCGGCATCCATGAATCGAGCGAGAAGGCCCTGCGCATCATGCAGATCACCACGGTAATGGTGGTGATCCTGATCGTCTGGTGCATCGTCACCATCTTGACGAAAGGCTACCAGCCGGTGCCGCTGCCGACTCGCGCCAACCTCAAATTCAGCCCGGAGGCGCTGGGCTGGCTGAAGGGGACGGTGGCGCCATCGATCACTGTCATCGCCGTGATGATCGGCCTGGGCCATTCGCTGCTCGCCATGAGCGGCGAGGAGAGCCTGGCACAGGTGAACCGCGAGATCGCGCATCCCAAGCTGAAGAACCTGGAGCGCGCCGGCTTCGTGATCTTCATCTACAGCATGTTGTTCACTTCGCTGGTTTCGTTTTTCGCCGTGATGATCATCCCGGACGCGGCGCGTCAGGGATTTCTGGACAACCTGATCGGCGGCCTCTCGATGTTCCTGGTGGGACCGATCTCGGTGCGTCTGCTGTTCCATGGCTTCGTGGTGCTGGTGGGAACGCTGATCCTGGCCGGCGCGGTGAATACGGCCATTATCGGCTCCAACGGCGTGCTCAACCGCGTGGCGGAAGATGGCGTGCTGCCCGATTGGTTCCGGCATCCGCACAAGAAGTTCGGCACCACGTCGCGCCTCATCAACGTCATCGTGGGGCTGCAACTGATCACCATCCTGATCAGCCGCGGCGATGTCTACATGTTGGGTGAAGCTTACGCCTTTGGTGTGGTGTGGAGTTTCGCCATGAAGGCGCTTTCGGTGCTGGTGCTGCGCTACAAGCAGCCGGAAGGGCGCGAATGGAAGGTGCCGCTGAATTTCCACATCGGGAAGACGGAGATTCCACTGGGCCTGATGGCCATCACGGTGGCGCTCTTCGCGCTGGCTATCATCAACGTGCTGACCAAGAAGGTCGCGACCATCTCCGGCGTGAGCTTCACCATCGCCTTCTTCATCGTCTTCGAGCTGTCCGATATCTACAACCGGAAACGCAAAGCGGCGCACGGCGAGGAGATGGAGAAGTTCCGATTGGATACGCGCGACGATCTGACCGCGGGCTCGGTCGGCGTGCGGCCTGGCAACGTGCTGGTAGCGGTGCGAAATCCCAACCGGCTGCAACACCTGGCGCGGATTCTGCACAAGACCGACACGCGCAAGATGGATATCGTGGTGCTTTCGGTGCGGCAGGTTACCCAGGCGGCTTCCGGCGAGCATCCGCTCGATACAGAGCAGCTTTTCTCGGAAGCCGAGACCAATGTCTTTAGCCACGTGGTGACGCTGGGCGAAAAGGCCGGCAAGCATGTGGAATTGATGGTGGTGCCGGGCACGGATCCCTATGAGGCTATCGTGCAGACGGCGGCGCGGCTGCGCAGTTCGCGCATCGTGATGGGGTTGTCGCCCAAGCTCACGCCGCCCGAGCAAGGCGCGCTGGTGGGAGCCTATTGGGAGACGTTGCCGGAACCGCGGCCGTCCCTTTCGCTCGAGATCGTGCTCGAAAACGAGAAGGACGTGGTGTTCTTCAACCTCGGCCCGCACCCGCCGCGGCTCTGGCCGGAGGATGTCGCGCTGGCGCACAAGCTGTGGCTCGAGTTGAGCTGCATGGGCCCCGGCTCGAAGCTGCACCACCGCGACGTGATCGGCGTCGCCCTGCGCCGCATGAGCGACGAGTTTCACTCGGAGCGCAAGGAAGAAGTCGTCGGCGACGTGCTGCGCGAACTGGGCAACGGCCATTCGGAACAGAACGGCATTAACGGGGCTAACGGGGGCAAACCGAAGTAAGCTGAGGGAAATGCAAGCGGCCGAGCTACGCCTTTACGCCGGTACCACGGCAGCCTGGAAAACGCCAGTCCCGAAGGTTCTCGTTATCCGAACACTCAAGTGATTTATTTTCAATGCCTCAGGGAGGCTGGAGAAAGTGTGGAGCGCACCACTCGGCCGTGCCGATCCCCGTTATTGACCCACGTTCGTAAACGCGAGCAGGGCCCCCCGAGCGCCTTCAGGCTTCTCCCTTGCGGGGCCCTAAGGGCGCCGCCGCCAGGAGCTTGCTCACCAGCGCGTTGCAATCGAGTCGGGCCCCTATTTTGATAGTGTTGGATCAAAATAGGTGGACCGACACCTGCTTCGCAGGAACGCTCCACTCGAATTATACCGCAAGCTCCGCGACATCTGAAGTGAATTTCCACACTTGCCCTTGTATTCGCCTTGCAATGGACATAGCATGGAATCGAGGATGCGATATTCAGATGAAACTATCTGTTTTGGTCTCGCTGCTGCTCGCGGCAGGTACGGTGGTCTGGGCTGAGCAGCCCATGCCGAAAATGGTCACGGTGGATCCGCTGAACGGCAAGGCAGGAGACGTGGTCGTCGCGACCGGAGAGAACCTTCAGAAGGACGCGGTCGCCAAGCTGTACCTAACCGATGGCAAGAATGACATCGCCTGCGAGATGATCGAGCAGACGGGCACCACCATCAAGTTCAAGATTCCCGTCAAAGCTCCTCAGGGAGCGAGGCTGACGGTGATGGTGCTGACCACGGGCAAGGACGCCAAATACATCGAGCAACCGGTCAAACTGGAAATCGACGAACCGTAGCGGGGCGCGCCTAACCGATGCGCCTGTGGTAGGGCGTCTCCAGGTATTTCCTGGCTTCCTGCGCGCCGTCGGCTTCGGGTGCATAAGCAATCGCCTTGCGATATGCCTCCAGGGCTTGCGCGCGGTGCTGCTGCAAGTCGTATATCTGGCCAATCCTCAGGTATGTATTTACGCTCGTATTCAGGTCCAGCTCAGGAGCGGCCGCGACCTGTTGCAGATGGCCCAGCGCGTGGTCGAGTTCGCCATACCAGAATTCGATGGTGCCTTGCTGATAGTAGATTTTCTCCCACGGAAGGCGATCGTAGCCGGGGGCGTGCCTGGTCTTGAGTTCCGCTGCTTTGGCAACCGCCGCCAGCGCATCCGTCTTGTCGCCGGCCATGCTATACATCTGGGAAAGCTCGAGCCGCAGCAGGTAGTTGCGCGGGAAACGGCCAAGCAGGTCCTCGATGATCGGCACCGCGCGGCGGGTCTGGTTCTCGCGCCGGTAAAGCGCGCACAGAAAGATCTCGGCGTCGATCTTGTTATCGTCCCCGTGCGCCGCCACCTCCTGCACGAGGTGGATGCCCAGCTCCTTGTCGCCGTGGATTCCGACTAGAAAACCGAGCATGCGCCAGGTCCAGGGAAGGCAGCCTACCAGGTAGTCGTCCAGCCCCTCCACCAGGCGCGCATCCACGTTGTTGGGTTCGAGCGCTTCCACCCGGTTGTGCAGGCGCCGCGCCGTGGTGGCGTCTTTGAGGGAATCGCGCCACGCCTTTTTCACCACCCAGTAGTAGTTGGACCGCAGCCCGTAGGAGATGCCCAGGGAGTAAAGCGCATAGGTGTCGTTGGGGTTTTTGTCGATCCGCGCTTGCGCCAGGCTCATGGCTTTCCCCACCTCGCCCAAAAACCAGCTCTCGGTCTGCGGCGAAGGATTTAGTTTCGGCCGCCGTAGAAACGCGTTGTTGCCCGAAACAAGTTCGCTTTCGAGCGCGCCATCGCGGTACATCTCCTGAAACACGATCGCCTCCGCCAAGTGATTGTGCACTTCCGGATCGGTGGGGTGAAGCGCGATGGCAGACTTGAAATCGGCGATCGATTCGTCGTATTCGAGATTGTAAAAATGGACGAAGCCACGCTCGACCAGCGGATCCTCGGCCCAAGCCGCGGATATCAGAAGCGAAGACAGAAGGAGCAGCCGCACACTTTCATCGTATCGCGGCGGGGGTTTCAGGTTGTTGAACCGGGCGGCGCCTGGCGCGGGCATGCCCAGCGGATTCCAGCAACCACGTCCCCGTGATATTCTGTGGATGGTTTTTTCGCGAGGTAAGGAGACATATCGTGAGAGTCGGCGTATTCACACCCCTGCTGTCGCAACTGTCGCTCGAAGACGTTCTCAAGAAACTCAAGAGCCTGAATATCGATACCGTGGAGCTGGGTACCGGCAACTACCCCGGCGACCCGCATTGCAAGCTGAGCATGCTTTCGAGCGCGGGCGAACTCCGCGAGTTTAAGCAGAAGCTCGCCGATCACGGCTTCTCGATCAGCGCGCTGAGCTGCCACGGCAACCCGCTGCACCCCGATACGGCGCGCGCCCGGCACGACCAGGATGTCAGCGCCAAGACCATCCGCCTGGCGGAGAAGCTGGGCGTCCCGGTGGTGGTGGATTTCAGCGGCTGCCCGGGCGACTCGGCCAAATCCAAATGGCCCAACTGGGTCACCTGCCCCTGGCCTCCCGACTACCTGGAGATCCTCCAATGGCAGTGGGAAAAAGTGGTGGCGCCCTATTGGATCAAGCGCGCCCAGTTCGCCGCCGATCATGGCGTCAAGATCGCCATCGAAATGCACCCCGGCTTCGTGGTCTACAGCCCGGAAACGATGTTGAAGCTGCGCTCCATCGCCGGGCCGGCCATCGGCTGCAATCTCGATCCCAGCCACATGTTCTGGCAGTCGATCGACCCTATCGCCGCCATCCGCGTGCTGGGCGATTGCATCTTCCACGTTCACGCCAAGGACACGCAGATTTACGACCGCAACCTGCCGCTCACCGGCGTGCTCGACACCAAGCCCTACACCGACGAGCGCCATCGCTCCTGGATCTTCCGCACCTGCGGTTATGGCCACGATGCCGGCTGGTGGAAGGAGTTCGCGTCCACCCTGCGCATGTTCGGCTACGACTACGTGCTCTCAATCGAGCACGAGGATAGCCTGCTCTCGCCCGAAGAGGGCCTCACTAAAGCCGCCGAGCTGCTGAACGGCTTAGTGATGCGCCAGCCGCCCGCCGCCGCCTGGTGGGTGTGAGACAGCGCGGCTGGGCGCGTTCACCATCAGCGCTGGCCTGAGGCGGAGTTTTTCGCGGGACCGCCAATCCCCCATTCGGCGAGAGTAAGCAGAGCCTGACCGGAGGTTCCAACCTCCGAAAACCGGCGTCCGGGGCGTCTGACTGGACACCTCCGCGGAACGGGTGTTCCCTGGCCAATTGGAATCTGCCGGTTTCTTCACGCACCAGTCGCCAGCCGCACTTCGCTAGCTAGGGGTCGGTTCAACCTGCGGCGCGACGGAATGGCGCCACCGGATAAGGTCCTTACGGTATATCGACTGTGCCGTTCATGGCGGACATCAGTTCGCCTTCCGAATCGCCCACCACCAGCCGCACCAAATACGAGCCGGCCTTGGCTTCCAGACTCATGGGGACCGTGATGCCCTTCGCCGGAGATTCGTCGTGCGGACGCAACTCGACGTGCTTCACCTGTCCAGTAACCATGTTCCCGTTATGGTCAAATAGCGCCGCGGCCAGCGTAATGTGGTCCAGGCTGCGGCCATCCGCCTTGCGGAACTTCACATTCGACAGGTCCAGGTGGACCAATACGGTTACCGTTGCCGTGTCGCCCGCGCCTTTCGAAAACCGCGTGCCCATCGTGACAGGCAGATCGCCCGTCTCCGAGCGCGAATATATGGCGTCTTCGATCTCCCGTTTGGCGGCGGCCGCCGCGTCTTCGACGCGCGTGGGCGCGTAGTAGCCGCGGCGCGCTTCGATAGAGTAGCCAGCTTTCGATTCGATCGCCACCTTCAGCCCGTGAAAGCTCCCGTCGAGCTTCAAATCCTGCGGCTGGAAGCCTAGCAGGTAGTAGAGCTCCGGTGCCGTTGCGGTGCGGCGAAAGCCTTCGTCCAGATCGTTGTTGTTATGGAAATAGACGCCGCCGGTATCCGCCGCGATCTCGGTTAACAGGGCCTCCTGCAACGCTTGGCTTTGAAGCTTGAGGTTTTGCCTGACCTGCTCGACAACCGCGGGCGGCATTGAAATGGCGGAGGTACCGACGATCATCGCACGGGAGGCTTCAACATTGGTTGTATAAAGACCACTGGCGTTGAGGACGTTGATGACGACGCCGGCGCGGAGGGCGTGCTCGATAGCATCGTACTCGTCCGGCTGATGTTCCGCCAAGGTGAGGAAGCCCGGGGACACCAGCACCAGCACTCGCTCGCCGGGCATCGTCGACATGCGCCGCACCACGTCTTTGAGCGTCGCCAGCGCGACCCGAGTCTCCCGCTCCCCTGCGATCAAAACCCGCCGCGCTTCCACCTTCGCAATTCCGGCAGCTGTTCTTGGGTCCACGTTAAGGCATGCAACAGCCTCGGCAACCGCCGCGTCGAGAGCTCGCGCACCATCCGTGACAGCCAACGGATCATCCTTGTTGACAATGAAGTCGGCCTGGTAGTAGCTGATGTCCGGGCACTCCTGGCCCCCGGCGCGGGCGATGGGGTGCGGCGCCAGGCGCGCCAGGCCTTTGCGGAGCTGGTCGCGGTCGTCCGTGAAATCCAAGTTGCCTTGGCCCGAAGTCGTGAGGATGGCGGCGCGGTCGGTAGCCTTCAACTGGGTTTTGATATGGCGCTCCGCGGCGGCGCGCACGCGTATCAGGTCGGCGACTTCCACATGGATGTCGTCGAAGAGATAACCGATAAAGCGCTGCGGTATGGCAGCCGGAGAGGCCGCTGCCGGCACAGCTTCTCCCGCAGTTCGCTGCTCCTTTGCCGCCTGCGCCTGCGCCGGCACGCTGCCCGCCTTTTCCACTGTGAACCGGTCGATCTCTTGTGGCTTTCCTTTGTCGAACAGGCGGAAGGACTCTTTAGTAAGGCCGTCAACGACATTCCCCTGCTTGTCGCGAACCACTACCGGCACCATCACCAGGTTGACGCGAGTTGTGAAGGTGGCATGTTCCTCGCGGGCACTGACCGCCGGCTGGCTTTGCGGCGCTGCCGAGACAGCCGGTTCCTGGCGGGCGGCTGGAAGCGGCGGCGCGGCCGGCGCTACCGCAACAGCCGGTTCCATTCGGGCGACTGGAGGCGGAGTTGCCGGGACGGCCAGCTCCTCTCGGGCGACCGGGGGCTGGGCTGCCGCAGCCGGATTCGTTCCCGCGGCGGGGTGCGTAGCGGTCCCGCCCAGCTCAGTTGCGGCGCCGGCTCTTTGCGTCTCCCAGATCATCCAACGTCCACGGCCGAGGTGCAGGCTGTCTCCTGGAACGCGGAACACACCGAAGCGCGGCGCGGACTTGTCGATGTCAAATCCGGTGGGTACGATGCGGGGTGCTTCGGGCAATTCATCCAATCCTCCATGCGAGCCGGCCCCAGAGAGCACGTGCGTCTCGAAACGCGGGCCGACTAGCCGGGCTTGGAACATGATGCGTTTGCCAGCAAAGGTCAGGGAGGAGAACTCCAGGCTCACCACAAAGCCTTTCCACGGCTGGAAGTACTGCTCCAGGCCTCGAATGCGGCCGGATACAGTGGCGCCTTTCGGAATACCAACTCCGGGAGCATGGACGGAGCGATTGAGTCGCGCCGTAATCGGGTCGCCGACCGCGGACGCTCCGAACGTGATCGGAGTCTCCAGGCTCAAGTCCAGGGAGATTCCTCCAGGGAGTTCGCTCGCTTCCGTCTTCTCCTGTGCACCTGGCGCCGATTCATACTTCGAGTCGAAAGAAACCGTCGAGTGGCTTGTATACTGCCTGCAGGCGGTGTAGTGAGTAACGTTGCGGAAATTCTTACCCTCCAGATCGGTGACAGTCAGCGTGTCATATTGCGGCAGCAGGAAATCGCCCGAGCCGACCCGCGTTCGTCCATAACGGATAGCCTCGGAGGACGCCGCCAGCGGAGCTGGAATCTCCTCGTCTTGAATCTCCAGCGTCATGATGTCCGATGCGGCCGGGTCGACACAGATCGATCCTGCATACGCCGATTTGACTCTGCGGTCACCCACTTTGAATATGTGAGTGCTGGAGGATCGCGGCACGCGGAAGGTGAACCGGGATCCACCCCTGCCCTCCACCATGCATGCCCCGGCAAAAGTAAAAGCAGGTGCGGAAGGACCGAAGAGACTGCCGACCCAGCCGCCAAAGCCGCCGGTAGCAATGGCGCCGGTTTGTTGAGGCAGTTCGGCGAACAGGTCCGCGTCAAATTGCTCTGACCCTGGCCAGGCAAACATCTCGTTGCCACCGACGTATGCCACTTCCAGGTGAATCCTGTCGCTGACCAGAGGATTCGTTTTGCCGGCAGTGCGGACCGACCGCTCGATGGTTTCCAGGCAGGTGTAATCCGGCAGAAGCTTGATGTTGTCCGCCATCCGCCGCCCCACCCGTTGCACCAACTCACGTTCGAGATCCGGGCGCGGCTCTTGGCCGCCAGATGCGCGGAGCACTAGAACCAGAAACAGCACGAGACATGCGCGCAGCATTCCTGCTCCGTTCCGAAGCCTGAATCAGCGTAACACTGTGCCCGAAAACCGGCAATGCTGGTTTCCTGTGGACGAATCGCCATCCCGGGCTTATGGGATGCACGTCCCCCGGTCAGTTGCAGGCCGCCGGTTCCAGGCTGCGCACTTTGGCGGACAGCGTGGTGCGTTTGAGCCGTAACATGTCGGCGGCGGCTTTCTTATTGCCGCCGGTCTTGCGCAGGGCCTGTTCGAGTATGCTGCGTTCAATCAGCCCGACCGTCCGCTCATAGTCCAGGCCGCCGTCCGGCAGGGGCACCAGGGGTGTGTCGCTGTACTGGACCGCAACCGCCGTCCGATCCTGGATCGCTCGATCCTTGACCTGGAGCGGGAAGTCGCCGGGAATCAGCACGTCGCGGTCGCCGCTCAGCGCGACGGCCATTTCGATCGAGTTCTCCAGTTGGCGGACATTGCCCGGCCAACTCTGGGCGCACAGCCACTCTACGGCCGCCGGCGCGATGGTTTTGGGCGGGATCTCTTCCTGGCGGCAGATCTTCTCCACAAAGTGCAGCGCCAGCGCCGGCACGTCGCCGGTCCGCTGGCGGAGAGGCGGCATCCGGATCGGCACCACGTTGAGCCGGTAAAAGAGGTCCTCGCGGAATCTGCCTTGTTCGATGCGCTGCACCAGATCGCCGTTGCTGGCGGCGATCACACGCGCATCGGCACGAATGGTTTCCGAGCTTCCCAGCCGCTGAAACTCCCGTTCTTGCAACACGCGCAGTAACTTGGCCTGCAGGTCCAACGGCAGCTCGCCAATTTCATCCAAGAATAAGGTCCCGCCTTGCGCCTGCTCGAACCGGCCCGCCCGGCTCTGCACGGCGCCGGTGAACGCGCCGCGCACATGGCCGAACAACTCGGATTCCAGCAGGTTCTCGGGCAGCGCGCCGCAGTTCACGGCTACCCAAGGTCCTTGGCGGCGCGGCCCAGCCAGGTGCAAGGCGCGCGCCGCCAGCTCCTTGCCGGTGCCGGTTTCGCCGGTAATCAACACGGTGGCCCGGCGGGCGCCGACCAGCCGGATCAGGTTGCCCACCTGGCGCATCTCGCGGCTGTCTCCCACCAGGAGCCGTTCCCAGTCTTCCGAGCCAGTGCGCCACGCGAGTTGCGCCAGGCTGTGAGTCTGGCGCGGTTCGAGAGCCTGCACGATCTGTTGGTGCTCCTCCCCCAGGGTTAGAAACTGGTGGATACCGAGCCGCGCCAGCCGCACCGCATCGTTGAGAGTCGCCGACGGATCCCGGACCAGTACGGGAACCTCGGGCGCCAGGCGCCGCACCTGTTCTACCAGATCGGCGGGAGTCCAGCCAGGTATCGGAAAATCCAACACGATCACCCCATAGCTCTGCCGGGCGAGGCGTCCGATTCCCGTTGCCGCGTCCAGGTGCTCCGCCGTCCAGGCCGCAGCCAAAGCGCAAAGCTCTGGCGGAGGTATATTCTGGTTGCCGCGGATCCACAGGACTTTGCTTGCGTTCATAGCCGGTTACTCCAAGCAATCGGCGGAATCCGCTGGGACTTTAGAAATTAATCCAAATTAACCGCTCGATTCGGCTAAAGGGGTTGCCCGTTCTCGTCGATATGACACACAGGAAGGCCAACGGCTATGAAGGTTGTCGATCGAAACTTGAATGGCGGCTCGCCGGTCGAATCGGGGCGTACGCAGGAAACTCAGCGCGCCGGTACAACCGCCCGAGGCGCCCCCACGGGGCAGGCAAGCGGCGGAGACCAGGTGGAGTTCTCTAGCACTCTAGGTAGCCTGGCACGCGCCATGTCCACGTTCAACGCCAAAAGTGCCAATAGAGTGCAAACGTTGGCGGTGCAATATCAGAGCGGCGCCTACCAGGCCGATTCCCTGTCCACCAGCCGGACCATGATCGCCCAGGCTCTAACCGCAGGGAACAATTAATCATGGCGTTGGAGGCGGCAAGCGGGATCGAGGCAGTCAGCGGGCTCGCGGCCGTGCGCGTGGAGGTGGAGGGCGCGTGCCAGTCGTTGCTTTCGGCATCGCCGGAAGCCTTGGCTCGCTGTGAGGGGGCGCTTCAGCGGGCAGTCGAGGCGCTGCGGCGGGGCCGAACCGGGTGGAATTGGAAATCGTCGAGTAAAGCCGTCAGGGCGGAGGCCGCGCACCTCGAAGCCGCGATTCTCCGCGCCGGGCGCCTGCTGTCCAGCGCTTCCCGCTATCACGCGGGTTGGCTCCGAATCCTCTCCGGCATGACCGGCGGGTACTCGCCGCGGGGCGAAGCCGCCTCCATGCCGGGCGTGCGGCGGATCTCGCTGGAGGGATGAACCGGATGCCCGGCCTCATATCCGCTCTTTATCTTCAGGCGGGCGCCATCAATGCGTTCGAACAGGCCATTGCGGTCACTTCAACCAACGTTTCCAACGCTTCCACTCCCGGTTACGCCAGCCAGACCCAGACTCTGGTGGCCATGCCCGAGGACATCGGCCTGGGCGCTATGGGCGGGGTCGAAATCGGGCCGGTGGTGAGCTCACGGGACCAGTACGCCGAGCAAGCCGTCCGCAATCAGCAAACCGCCTTGGGCGGGTCCACCCAGAACGTCAACAGCCTGACCAACTTGCAATCGCTGTTCGACGTCACCGGCACGGGCGGCATTTCCACCGCGTTGAGTGCCCTGTATCAGAGCTTTTCGGCTTGGGGACAGACGCCCGACGACGGGACGGCGCAGCAAGCGGTGCTGACGGCGGCCGGCAACCTGGCCACGGCCTTCCAGCAGACGGCCTCTGGACTGACCAGTGCCGCCGCCACGGCGAACCAGCAATTGCAGCAGACCGTCAGCCAGGTCAACACGCTGACGGGGCAGTTGCAGCAACTCAACACGCTTGCCATGGCGGGCGAGGGGAACAACGCGGGCCTGGACGCCCAGATCAACTCGACGCTCGAAACCCTGTCGCAGTACGTCCCAATCAGCGCCGCCGGGCAGCCTGGCGGCTCGTATACGGTTCTGCTCAACGGGCAGACCCCGCTGGTGATCGGCAACCAACAGTACCCGTTGAGCTTCGACCTGTATCAGCCGGACGGCGCCACCAACCAGAACGCGCCTCCGCTGGCGCAAGTCAAGGCCGCCGACGGCACCGACATCACCGGCGGCATCGGCGGCGGGCAGCTAGGCGCCCTGCTCAACTTCCGCAACGCAGTTTTGCCGTCGTACATCGGCGATGGCAGCCAGGCGGGCAGCCTCAACGCCATGGCCCAACAGTTCGCCGACACGGTAAACGGGATACTCACCTCGGGGAACATCTCCGACGCTTCCGCGGACGGCGCCATACCGGCGGTGCCCGGCGTGCCGCTGTTCACCTACGACACCACCAACTCGACCAACGTGGCGGCGAGCCTGTCGGTAAGTTCCACCATCACTCCCAGCCAACTGGCGGCGATCGATCCGGGCCCGCCCGAGGTTTCCAACGGCATTCCGCTCGCGCTCGCCCAGCTCGAGAATCCCCAGTCCGCCGCCGATGAAACCAATGGGGAGAGCTACACAGAGGCCTTTGGCGACATGGCGTCCCAAGCCGGGAACCTTCTCAACCAGGCCACGGAAGACCAGCAGGTCGCGCAATCGGCGCTGACGCAAGCGCAAAACTTCCGCCAGCAGCAATCCGGGGTGGATTTGGACCAGCAGGCCGTGACCCTGGTCGAGTACCAGCGGGCTTACGAGGCTAATGCCGAGATGCTCACCGTCCTCAACCAGTTGATGCAAGACACCATCAACATTCTCGAGCCAGGGACGACGTAATCGGAGGCGCCATGACCATCAGCAACCTCAGTCCGGCCGGGCAGGCGTTTGTGGCCGGCGTGAATCAGATCGAGCAGCAAATCACCACGGCCACCCAGCAGCTCACCTCGGGGCTGAAGATCAGCGCTCCCTCGGACGATCCCGCCCAGATCGACGACCTGCTCCAACTGCAGGCCAATCAGCAGCTCAACACGCAGATTGGGAGCAACCTGACGATGGCCAATTCCATAGCGTCGGCCGCCGATAGCGCGATTGGCGGGGCCATCCAGGCGGTCGATTCCGCCATCCAGATCGCCACCCAAGCGGCCAATTCCCTCACCGGGCAAAATACCGATAGCAGCCTCGCCGTCCAGGTGCAGGGCCTGCTCTCGCAAATGGTGAACTACAGCCAAACGCAAGTGCAGGGTCAATATATCTTCAGCGGCGATCAGCCGGAAAGCCCCTATTATCAGTTGGATCTAGCCGCACCCCAAGGCGTGGATCAGCTTCTGAGCACCGGCGCAACCCAGCAGATTCAGGATCCGGCCGGCGGCTCCTTTGCGGTCTCGCAAACCGCCCAGACCATCTTCGGCGATCAGAATGACGATGGCACGCCCGCGGCCGACAACGTTTTTGCCGCCCTCAACAACCTTAACCACGCTTTGCAGGCCGGCAGCACGGAGGGCGTCGAGAGCGCATTGGACGATTTGCAGAAGGCATCCAGCCATCTCAACCAGATGCAGTCCTTCTACGGCGGCGTCGAGAACCGCATCCAGAGCGCCACTACTTACTCGAACACGCAGAACACCCAGTTGCAAACCCAGATCGGCGGCATCCAGGACGCCGACGTGACCAGCGACGCGATGCTGCTGTCGCAAGCCAATACCCAGCTACAGGCCGCCTTTCAGGCCGAGGCCCAGGCTCCCAAGTCTACCTTGTTCAATTACCTGAGCTGAGCGGTCCCACTTGCCTGAGTTGACCCGGCGCACACCCCGGGAAAGCCACAGCGTTTACCGGTAGACAGCGCCGCCAAATCCACAACCTTGAGGATTGTCCTTATCGTCTTCCCAGTTGCCACTCTGCTTAACAAGGAACAGGCACGTCCCGGCGCTGCCAGCAGAACTTCCCACGGAATAGCAAACCCCGGCGCGTGTCCGATCTCTGTTCAGACCAACGGCAGACACGGTGGCAAGATCTACCGGCCCACTTCTTTGGAACCACTCCTGACTAGATACCATCGAGTAAGCTGGAAGATCGAATTTCCGCTCAAGAATGAGTTTGCTTTGGTTCTTCATGGTGTAGTCGTCAAGAACCGAACGATAAGTGGATGCCAGGTTCTGAGTCGGTTTCAAACAGAACGTGAAGGGACGGGTTTCTTGCATGATCTTCCAGGCTTCGACGCTCGGCTTCCTATGACGCAGTACGGCTGAATATATCTGGTAGGTATCTTTCTCTTCGGCTGGGCTTAGCTTCAGTAGGCCTGCAGGTTCCTGAGTCGAGCTTGGAGCCGTGGCGGGGAATTGACGACCCGCGCTGGAGAAGGTGAAAAGCACGGCCGTCACGAGAGAACATGGTCGGTGCCAACTCACCGGACCATTATAAGGCGGACCAAGCCGGCGTCCGCCGTTCCGCCTTACATGGCCAGCTTGCCGTGGTAGAGCAGGTCCTTCACCCGGAACTCCAGCTCCCGCTCGGGGAAACTCAGCCCGGCCAGATACAGGCGGAACGTCACTGCTTTGTCGGCCGGTTTCACGACGCGCGGGAACACCAGGCGCAGGACCGGGTCCGATGGCGTGGGCGGGAAGTGGCCGATGATTGGGTAGCTCTTCCGCCCCACGATCATCTGGCAGTCCTGCTCCATGCGCCGGTCCTCCTCGGCGTGCCCCAAATCCTTGAGGGTCGGGTAGGCGACCGCCAGCACGAAGGAGTTGTCGCGGTTCTCGGTTAAGTAAGCGGCATAATCCGGATCGGGCTCTTTTTCGGTGTGCCGGGTGCGCAAGCGCGCCTCCGCCTCGGCTTCCTCGACAGGTTGGGCGGTAGCCAGCCAGACCAGAAGGTTCGGCGCCGGTCCCACGGTTTGCACCCACGGGCTCGAGTGGCGTACGGCATCGATCTCGGCGTCCGACCATTTCTCGGGCGGTTTGGCCTCCCAAAACGGCTGCGCCAGCAGGAACAACAGAACCGGCAAAGTGCGCATAATACATAATTATCAACCCGGACGCCAACCTGATGATTCCACAGTGACGCACAAGGGCTCACAAGCACCTCGGGCGAGGCGCGCGCCGGCAGGCAGACAAGAGGGAGAATGACCTTATGAGAGGCACATCGTCCCGTAACATGTTATTGGCCGCATTCCTGCTCGCGCCGGGTCTCGGCTTGTCACAGGCGCCGGCACAGAGCAAAACTTTGACTGTTGCCGGCTTTTCTGGACAGGTTCCGCTCATCCTGGTAAGCGGCAAGTCCTACGTCGAAATCGAATCACTGGCACGCCTCACAGGCAGTTCCCTGACCTTTCGGGCTAATCAGACTATTTTGACGTTGCCTGCAGCGGCGAGTACCGGAACTCCGGAGACAAGCCAGCCGGCAAAATCAGGATTTTCGAAAGAATTTCTGCGAGCTGATATTGAAGAGATGACCGTGATCCGTGAGTGGCGGGTTGCGATCGTCAATGCCGTGCGGAACAACTATCCAGTGACAGAGGACTGGGTTGCACGCTACCGAAGTGCGGCCGATACCAAACTGGCGCTCGCGGCCACGGCGTTGGCTACGGAATCCGACCGGAATGGAATTTCATTGCTCAACAACGAGTTCAGCAACATGCAAAAGCTCAGCGACAAGTATCTGGCGATGCACAAAAGCCAGACGTATACCTCTCCGGACTCGTTGGACGACGACCCGTTGAATCAGCAGATACTGGACTGCGCACGCGGCCTGGCGGCCTTGGTTGTGGGCGGTCAATTCCAAGACGTTTCCACGTGCCACTGAAACTCAGGAAACCGGTGACAGGCGCCGCTGGCACAGTTGTCAAGTGCTGCGGCAACGAATTCGCTTCCGTGGCGGGCTGGCAGTGGAGGCCGATAGCCTGCAAGCCGAATCCCAATAGCGGACACCGAAATCCGAAATTGGACGGTGGCTCGAAAAATAAACGCTGAAGAATCCGTGACTTAGCGCCGGCAGCCAATGTGCATACTGAAGCGAGAACATGATGCACGGACTCTATGAGGATCTGCGTTATGCCGTCCGGGTTTTGCGGGGCAGCCCAGGCTTCACGGCGGTAGCCGTGATCACACTGGCGCTCGGTATAGCTGCGAACGCGACCGTATTTGGTTGGATCGACACGTTATTGCTGCACCCGTTCCCGGGCGTAACAGCGGGCAGGCAACTGGTGGAACTGGAAACAGTATCGCCGACAGGCGAGTATTCCACCACGTCGTACCGCGATTACCGCGATTATCGCGACCGACTGAGGTCGTTCTCCGGACTGGCAGCCTCGCTGTTCAACCCATTTACGGTCGGCCCGGTAAACGGCCCACGGCGCGTATTTGGGGAGTACGTCTCCGGCAACTATTTCACTGTGCTCGGAGTCAGCCCGGTGCGTGGGCGCGCGTTCCTGTCGTCAGAATTTGCCGATTCCGCGGGGGCATTTCCGCTAACGGTGGTCAGCTATCAACTTTGGCAGTCCCTTCTGCACGGCGATCCGAACGCGGTGGGCCGGACGATCCGCGTGAATCGTCACGAGCTCACGGTAATCGGCGTCGCACCGCCCGAGTTTCGCGGCACCATGCCCGCCATGGCGATTGACATGTGGATTCCCATCACCATGGCGCCGCAACTGAACGGGCAGGGCAATTGGCTACTGGAGGGCCGTTCGGCGCGGCAGATGTGGATTACCGGCCGGCTGAATCCAGGCGTTTCGATCGAGCAGGCGAATGCGGAAGTGGAAGCGTCCTCGCGGCACCTGGCGGAAGAATCGCCGCGCACTAGCAAGGGTTTCCACGAGATCGTGCTGCCAGTGTGGAAAGCCCATTTCGGAGTGCAGGTGGTCCTGCTCGCTCCCTTGCGGATTCTGATGGCGGTCTGCTTCGCCCTTTTCCTTATTGTTGGCGCGAATCTGGCAAACCTGCAGTTGGCCCGGGCCACCGCGCGCCGGAGGGAATTGAGTGTGCGCATGGCGCTAGGCGCCACCGGCGGGCGTCTGATGCGGCAACTTCTCACCGAGAGTTTGCTGCTGGCGGCGATGGGCGCCTTGGCGGGAATCCCGATAGCTTCGTGGTTGGGACGCTCCCTGCTTTGGCTTATGCCGCCGGTGGGGTTTCCCATCCAGTTCGATTTCAGCCTGAATGCGGACACGCTTGGGTTCACAGTGCTGTTGTGCTGCGCCGGCGCTCTTTTGACCGGCTTGGCTCTGGCCATTCATCCGGTGAGAGGCGGCATGATGGACGCACTGAAGGAAGGCGGCCGGAGCGGGACCGCCGGCGTGGGCCAAAATCGGACCCGTAGTTTGCTAGTGGTATCCGAAGTGGCGCTGGCGCTGGTAGCGCTCGTGGGGACGGCGCTCGCCACGCGAAGCTTTCAGGCCGCGCGCGCGATTCGCCCCGGATTCGACGCGCATGACGTTCTGTTCGCGAAATATCACCTCGACACATTCGCTCCGGACGACGCGTCGCGGACGCAGTTCTGTCTGCGTTTGCGGGACCGCGTCAGCGCTCTTCCGGGGATCGCTGCGGTCAGCTTCTCCGATGACGTTCCGCTGGAGTTGGGCACCCGCTCGGTTACCGACATCACTGTGGAAGGATACACGCCCGGGCCCAACGAGCAGGCCGGCATCGCCAGCGCGATAGTGGCTCCACATTACTTCGACGTGCTGCGAATTCCTTTGATCGAGGGAAGAGATTTTACGGAATGGGACGATGGCGCTCATGCGCCAGTGGTGATGGTCAACCACGCCTTCGCACAGCGGTATTACAAAGGCGGGAGCCCGGTGGGACGCAGAATCCGCGCGGACGGCCCTTGGGCGACGATTGTCGGCGAGGTGGCGGACAGCAAGTATCGCAGGCTGACGGAACCGCAAACGCCGTACGCCTACACTCCCTATCGCCAGACGAATGGCGGCCAGTTCTGGATGGCGTTCTTCATTCGCACATCGGGGCCATCGAACGGTTTTATCTCCGCGATCCGGCGTGAGGCGACGGCTATCGACGCCAACGCCGGCGTGTCGGAGATTGTGCCGTTTAAGGATGAGATCGCCGGAGCGGTATATGCCCAGAGGGTGGCGGCGGCGCTGTTAGGTGTGCTCGGAGCGGTTTCGTTGCTTCTGGCAGCGCTTGGGATATACAGTGTGCTGGCGTTTTCCGTGAGCCAGCGCCAACATGAGTTCGGCATTCGTCTGGCGCTCGGCGCGAAGCCATGGGACGTCTTGGGATTGGTGCTACGCCGCGGGCTGGCGCTCACGGCGGCAGGCATTGCGCTCGGAGTATTCATTTCGGCCTTCGCGACGCGAGCAACGGCGGACCTGTGGGTGGGTGTCAAACCCGACGATCCGCTGATGATTGCCGGCTCGGCGATCTTCCTGAGCGTTGTGGCTTTTCTGGCCAGTTACCTGCCGGCTCGCCGAGCCACGCAGGTCGACCCCATGATCACTCTGCGCGAACCCTGACGCGCCGGGCAGGATGGCATCCCAACCTGTCTTGCGTGTAAAGGGGAGCGTCCCCCGGACCGCGCGGGACGCCCTCGCCTGGGCGGGCCGGCTAAAACTCACCAGAATCAGACTCGGAGCTCACGAAAGCTCCATTCCCGATTGGGACGCATCGCATCTAACCTCTAACAAAAAGCCTGGCCGACACGGTCTTATCCGCCATCTGCGCTTTGATGGCGCGGACCGAGCAAGTCCCATCGGTTCCCTTCGAGGTCTAGGAAGACTGCGACATTGCCGTACGGCTCGATTCTCGGAGATGACACGAATCGGACGCCGGCCGCCACCATTCGCTCGTAGGATGCATCGAAGTCATCGACACGGAGGAAGAGCCCCACGCGGCCGGCGAACTGCTGCCCAACCAGCTTTGCTTGTTGCTCGCCATCGGCGCGGGCAAGCAGGACGCCTGTCTTCGCCCCAACCGGCCTGACGACAACCCACCGCTTCGGCCGCCCGTCATTGGTCAGTGAAGGTGTGTCTTCCGCCAACTCGAACTGAAGCACATCGACAAAGAACCGAATCGCCGGGTCGTAATCCCGCACCACCAGGGCCACGAGTTCGAGATTCGCCATGGAACCCAGTTTACAGCCGGCAGACTCGCTCAGCCGACGAAGGTTCCCGCGTGAAAGATCTCCCGCTGAGCTACGGCTGTTTTTTCGGACATGGGTTCGCCGGGGGAGACAGTGTACAGCCGACAACCGCGCTAGGCTTAGTTTGTGAGCAAAACGGGTCGAGTGTCAGCCCAAACAGTAGAACCGCGCCGCAGGGGCGGAGGCAAAGTGACGGGCATAAGCGGACCGCCGGCATTGCTCTGGTTTCGGCAGGACCTGCGGGTGTTGGACAATCCGGCCATGGCCGCCGCTCTGGAGCGAGGTTCTCCGGTGATTCCGGTTTTTATCTGGGCGCCGGAGGAGGAAGGGGCCTGGCCACCGGGCGCGGCCTCACGCTGGTGGCTGCACCGTTCGCTGGCCAGTCTGAGTGCCGAGCTGGAGAAGCGCGGCTCGCGGTTGATCATTCGACGCGGGCCCACGGCGGCCGCGCTGGCACGTCTGGTGGCCGAATCGGGCGCCGGCGCCGTTTTCTGGAATCGCCGTTATGAGCCCGCGGCCGTTGCGCGGGACCGCGACGTGACATTGAAGCTGCGCGAGAGCGGATTGGCCTCCGACAGCTTCAATGGCAATTTGTTGTCCGAACCGTGGACGATTCGCAACAGCAGCGGACAGCCTTTCCAGCTCTTCACGCCTTTTTGGCGAGCCTGCCTGCGCGAATCGATCGCACCTCACTCGAAGGACGCGCCGAGACTGCTGCCATCGCCAGACCAGTGGCCGCACTCGCTGAGCCTGACGGATCTCGGGTTGGAACCCGCAGTCGATTGGGCAGGCGGATTCCGCGAGGTTTGGCAGCCTGGCGAACCGGGGGCAAGGCGCGAACTGCAACGCTTCTTGCGGGAAGGTATTGCGGAGTATCCGGCGAACCGAGACAGGCCCGGCGTGACCGGCACATCGCGGCTGTCTCCACACCTGCACTTCGGCGAGATCAGCCCCGGCGAGGTTTGGCGCGCGGTTCTGGGGATGATGAACCGCAACCCCGCGGCGTGCCAGGCCTACCTCAGGCAACTCGGCTGGCGCGAGTTCGCGTACCACTTGTTGTATCACCATCCGGAATCGCCGCGCCAGGCTCTGCGGCAGGAGTTCGCCCGGTTCCCCTGGCGAATGCACCCGAAACACTGCAAGGCGTGGATGCGAGGCAAGACCGGCTACCCGCTGGTGGATGCGGGCATGCGCGAGTTGTGGCACACCGGCTGGATGCACAACCGGGTGCGGATGGTGGCCGCATCGTTTCTGGTCAAGCACCTGATGATCGGTTGGCAGGAAGGCGCGGCCTGGTTCTGGGACACCTTGGTGGATGCGGATCTGGCGAATAACACGCTCGGCTGGCAATGGGCCGCCGGCTGCGGCGCCGATGCGGCGCCCTACTTCCGAATCTTCAACCCGGCAATTCAGGCCAGGAAGTTCGATCCCGCTGGAGACTACGTCCGCCGTTGGGTTCCGGAATTGGAGCGTCCGCTTCCGATCGTCGATCATGGCGAAGCCCGTCAGAGAGCCCTGGCCGCGCTGGAGAAAATCAGGAAAAGACGAAGCCGCTAATCCTCGTCGCAGGCGCCACCGGTTATAGGCGGCCCGCCAGAGAGGAATGGACTCCACATGACGCACTGGCCCGCTTGGCAAAACCGGCCGTCACCGTTTAGTCAAGAAACACTGAACTTAGCGTACTTTGAATTCCGTGGACGCACGCAGCGCTTTCGTTACTTCGCCGGCAATATCGTCCTGGACCATCAGAATGTCCTTGAGCGGCCGGTCGTAGGTCTCGGTCCAGACTACGTACCCGTTGTCCGCGCGAATCAATCGGGCGGCGATCCTCAGCCTGGCGCCTGACTTGCGCACGCTCCCATCGAGTACGTAGGCGACAGCGAGCGTCTTGGCGATTTCGGCGACCGGAGTTTGTTTGCCCTTGAAGTAGAACGACGACGTGGGACCCGGTACCCGCACGTCCGGGAACTTGCTGATCTTGTCGATGAGTTCCTCGGTCATTCCGTCGGCGAAGGGCTCCTCGTTCATCCCCTCAGTCAGGTCGAGAAACGGTAGCACGGCGATGGATTTCTGAGGCCGCGGGGCGACAGCGGATGGTGCCGGCAGAAGGTTGTTCGCGGTCTTTCCGTGGAATAGAACGACCGCGGCGAGCGCGAGCGAAAGCGCAGCGCCGGCGGCCCATGGGAAGCCGGCTCCGAAGCGTGTGCCGGACTTGGGCGCTACTCCGGTTGCAGGAGTCAAAGCAGGCGAAGCGCCCGTCTGTGCGCTGGACTGATCCGTCAAGGGATCCGGACAAGGACCGACGGTCGCCACCAACCGATACCCCAGTCGCGGCGCGGTCACGATATAGGTGGGCTGCTTAGGATCGTCGCCGAGCAGACGGCGGAGCGTCGCCACAGCCTGGTAGACGGAATCGGGAGAAACGGTAACCCCAGCCCAGACATGGTTGAGCAACTCGTCGATGGGGACCACCTCGCCGGCGTGCTCGGCGAGGCACAGCAGCAGCCGCATCGTCCGCGCCTCCAGCCGCACGGTCTCGCCATCTCGTGAAATCTGGCCGGACACCGGATCGATGCGCCAGGCGCCGATCGAAAGCATTGTCGTAGCTGGACGTTCCATGCGGATCGGTTCCCCTCCGATCTTGAAGAAAGGTGCCCTCGGCAATTGTATCAATATAGCGGAGGCCGGCCGAAGGTCCCGGCCGGATTTGCGGCGAGCGCAGCTAACCCAGCCGCGCCATCGCCGGTGCATGATTTCAGAAGTATTCAGACTGTTTCAGCCCGAAATCAGGGAGCCGAGATTAGCATTAGCCTCTACTTCCCCAAACGCGTCGGCACTCCGACGCTGCATGCGCTCGCGCTCAAGCGCGCGGTGGTCTCGCAACATGGCGACCAGACCCGAGCGGAGAAGATAGAAGGCGGAGTTGCTACGGCGCCAGCGCCTTGGCTCGGTTCGACCGGGACGCCCTGGCGCTGCCCGGCGTGACTCACATTGTGCTGCTCGAAGGGATCAATGACATCGGTTTCCCGGGCGCAAAGCTGAACGGCCGCTATCTTGCCGATCCCGAGGATGTGCGCACTCCCGACGACGTGATCGATGCATACCGGCAATTGATCTCCCGCGCTCACGCTCACGGGGTCAAGCTGATCGGCGCCACGATCGGTCCTTTCGAGCGCGTGGAGCTGCCCGGTTACTATTCCGAATCCAAGGAAGCAGCCCGGCAGCGGGTGAACAACTGGATCAGGACCGGCGGCGCGTTCGATGCAGTGATCGATTTCGACGCGGTTTTGCGCGATCCGGATCATCCCAGCCGGCTGCTGCCACGCTTCGCTTCGCGAGACCATTTGCATCCCAACCCTGACGGTTATCGCGCCATGGCCGGCGCATTCGATCTCGCGCTCTTCCAGTAATGCAAACAAAGAACCCGCGGCATAATACATAAATATGCCAGCAATCCGGCGCGGTGGCGCGGGAGATTTGGCCGCCATCGCGGAAATCCAGGCCGCCAGTGCCGAGGCCGCGCAGTGGAAGCCCGCCGATTATCTGGCGCAGCTCCTGCTGGTCGCCACGGGCGGCGCCGGCGTGGTGGGCTTCGTCGTGGCACGGCCGGTCGCCGATCGGGAGTTTGAGATACTGAACCTGGCCGTGGCTCCAGATTTTCGCCGGCGGGGAATCGCGCGCGAGCTTCTAGGGGCTTTGTTCCATGACTATCACGGTACTTTTTTTCTGGAAGTCCGGGAGTCCAATCAGGGCGCCCAAATGTGCTATAAGGCACTTGGATTTCAGTTGGTTACGCGTCGTCCAGGCTACTATGAACGCCCCTCCGAGGCGGCTATTGTCATGAAGTTTCATTCATGTTAAGGTTGCGAGTAGAGACGGTGATGCCGCCTTTTCTACATCACGCAAGAGATTACCCACCGAGCCATTGCCCACTCGACTCGGTGCGGCAACCTGACTGGGAGGAATTGCCCCATATGGAACGGAACGCTCTGGAGCAGTTGAAAGCGCATCTGATGGACACGAACGACGAGTTTCGCAGGCTCGCCAGCCAGCACTCAGAGTTTGCAAGGAAGCTGGACGACCTGGAAGCACTTTCTCATCTCACCAACGATGAGCAGTTGGAAGAAAGCCGCCTGAAGAAGCTGAAACTCCGCTTGAAGGATCAGATGGAAGCGATCGTAACCCAGTACCGGTCACAACAGGTCGCTTAACATCAGGTGCGCGCGAAAACGGCGAATCCGACGCCCGGCCGGTATCCCCGGCTGGGCGTTCTTATTTGGTGAGGTTCCCGGCACATTGTTATGGACGGCGGCGAGCCCATTCCGATCCCCATCACCGACGTGTTCGATCTCCACAGCGTGCCGCCACCCGACGTCAAACCGGTAGTCGAAGAGTACCTCTATCAGGCGCGGGCTAGCGGCTTCCGATTCGTGCGCATCATTCACGGCCGTGGCATCGGCGTGCAGCGCGAAACCGTCCGCGCCATCCTGGCCCGCACCGATTTCGTAGCCGGTTTCCAGGACGCTCCGCCCGAGGCCGGCGGCTGGGGCGCGACGATTGTGACGCTGCGGTAGAAGAACGAGCGAGTCGCTCGGCCCAGGCGTATTGGCAGGGCTCGGCGGTCTGTAGGGCGGATCCGCAGGGTCCCCATGCAGGCGCCGTTCCGGTGCGAACCCTGAAGCCGAACGGGAAAGAGTCTTCGCGCTTTATCCTCGTGTCACGAACCGGAAGAACAGCGCCTGCTTGGAAACCGGCTCGGCCCGCTCGGCAAGCGATGCCATCTGGTGCTCGCTGAGCGGTGTGAACTCGCGCGCCAACGTTACGTTTTCTTCGAGTTGGGCGATCGTGTCGCAGCCGATAATCACCGTGCTGACCGGGTGCGAGAGCGAATAATACAGCGCTTCGCGCATGGTGAGCGGCCCCGGCGTCGTCGCGATCACGGCGCCTTCCCACGAGTGCCGTTGCTGCTCGAGCGGCGGCGGAGTCCAACTGGCCAAAAGCCGGCTGCGCCCCGGCACTTTCATCCCAATGATCCCCATCTGCTTCTCCACCGCCAACCCGAGAAGCTGCTCCTGGAAACTGAAATGATGCCGGTCGGCCGCGTTCAGCGCCATCAAAATGGTATCGAACGGATGGCGGCGGATGGCTTCCATCAAGGGCTCCGGCCGGAAGTGGCCGGTGACGCCGAGGTAGCGCACCATCTTCTGTTCCTGTGCCTGCCGCAGCGCTTCCATGGCGCCGCCTTTCGCGAACACGGCGTCTACGTCTTCCATCAGGCCGATGTCGTGCAGTTGCCAAAGATCCAGGTGGTCGGTTTGCAGCAGCTTCAAGGATTGCTCGATCATGCGCAGGCTGCCATCGCGCGTGCGCTCCTTGGTTTTGCTGGCGAGGAATGTCTGCGCGCGGCGCCGCTTCATCACCGTGCCGACGTAGCGCTCGCTCCAGCGTTCCGGGCCGCCATAAATCGACGAGGTGTCGATGTAGTTCACGCCCAGGTCGAGGGCCCGTTCGACAATCGGCACCGCGATGTCCTCGTTATGTCCGCGCTCGAGCGCCGCTTGCCCGCCGAGGCTGAAGACGCCGACCTTGTAGCCCGTCCGCCCCAGGTTGCGCACCGGCATCGGCAGCGCCGCCGTCGGGTTCTCTGTCGCGGCAGTTGCGGTCGTTTGGCCCGACGCGGCATGGCCCATCAGTCCCGCCGCCGCCGCGCCGCCCAGTTTCAGGAAAGCTCTTCTACCTGCCTGTTCATTGTCCGAAGTTCTTTTTCCCATGGTGTCCCTCCTTCACTTCACGAATCCCAACCGCCGGAGCGTGGCCGCCGGCTCGGTCTCGTCAAACCGCGCCAGCACCGCTTTCTCGCGGCCTTTGTCGACGGCCACGCCGAACGGGTACGCGGTGTACCTGAAGGTGCGCTTCAACAAATCGAAATCCGGCGTGATGACCGCCTTCAACCCGGTGTCGGCGAGAAACTGCGGCGCGTACTGCGGCATCTCGACGGGAACCACCACCACGCGGGTTGGTCCCCAGTCGAACCTGGCCATGCGCTGGGCGGATTCGAAGCAGTGCGTGCAGGCCGGATTGAAAAAAAACAGAAAGTACTTTCCGTGAGTGAGGTCGTAGGGCTGGCCCTCCACCACGATGGTGGCAGGCGCCCGGGTCCCGTTCTGCCGCACCTCGTTCACGCCGTAGGAAACCAGCGCGAAAACCACCACCGCGCCAGCGATTACGATCATGCTGCGCAACGTGCCCGACGGCGTCGACCACCACCCCGCCAGCACCGCCAGCGCCAGCATGGCCAGGTCGCCCAGGAAGAACTGCGGTCCCACCGCCCGCTTGATCCAGGGGAAGCAACTGCAATCGGCGCCGCGCAGCGCGCTGTAATGAAGCGCGAAATAGCCTATGAACGCGATCAGCAGCAGTCCGATGAGGATGGCGCCCCAGCGGCGAAAGCGCGGCACCAGAATCAGCACTGCGCCAAAGGTCTCGGCAATCCCGACCACCAGCGCCAGTGGTACGCCCAGCGCGCCTGGCAGCATCAGTTGCGTGATGCGCTGCGCCCAGGCTTGGGTGTCGGTGATCTTCCATAAACCGGAGGCGAGGAACAGAACGGCTAGCAGGACTGCGGCTACCCAGCTTAGCTTGGTTTTCCAACCCGGCAGTTCAACGGCGCGCAAGCGGAGACAGGCCCTCCCTCGGCTGTGCCATACTGACGTGCATGGCCTCATTGTAGCCCCTCGAAGACGCGCAAGGGAGGGAGCGACAGGGCCTCGGTGTGCGACGCAGAAATGGCGAAACTCTCAATTCCTAGTGAATTCGCATGAATCCGAATGCGGGGGGACGCAACGCGTCGCTCTTTCGACAGGCGTTCGATCAGGGGACGGATTCATCCGTGCCGCAGGATCGAGAGGGAGGTTTGGGCTTTAGCCCCTGCGCCCGCGGGAAAGTCTCAGCGGCTAAAGCCTTTGGCTGCAGATGCGTTGCGGCACGGATGAATCCGTGCCCTGATACAGAGCCGGCCGCCCCGCCCCCACATTCGTGTGGCACACACCCTTGGCCTCCGGTCCGCCTCATGCTCGCCCTGGTCTGCGCGCTCGCGTTTGCTCCGGTTGCGGAACTCGTCAACCAGGAGTACACCATTCCGGCCGATGAGTGGCGTTACGTGGATCTCGGAATCGGGCAGCGTCCGGCGCTGGTCGAGGCCGAGTACGAAGTGCGCGCCGGCTCGGACCAGATCCGGCTGGCCGTGATGCGCCGCGCCGATTTGGAGCATCTGCGCGAAGGCCTGGCGCACGGGGTAGTGGAAGCGACCGAACCCGGCCGTTCCGGCAAGCTGGAGTGCCAAGTGCTGCCGCCGGGCGACTACGTGGTCGTGATCGACAATCGAATGGGCGATGGCCGCGCGGCGGTGGTCCGCCTACGCATCCGGTTCGCGTTTCCACCGTCCGCTATCGCGATCCCCGAGCGGATCTCTCCCCAGCGCCGCCTGACCGTGATTCTGGTGAGCTTCGCCGCGTTCTTCGCCATCGTCGCCTGGTCGGGACGGAAGCTACTGCCGCCGGTCAGGCGCTGAAGGCTTCGCGCGCGGCGGCGACGGTCCACCGGATATCGTCTTCCGTGTGTGCCGCCGAAACGAACGCGGCTTCGAACTGCGATGGCGCCAGGTACACGCCGCGCTCCAGCATGGCGCGGAAGAAGCGGCCGAAGCGGGCCGTGTCGCTTCGCTTGGCGGATTCGTAATCGGTCACTTGTCCCGCCGTGAAGAAGAAGGTGAACATCGAGCCCACCCGGTTCACCGTGACGCCGGCCGGCGCGGCGGCGCACAACGCGGCGGCGCGCGTCTCCAGTTGATCGTAGATCTCGGGATGCCGCTTCAGATGCCGCAGCATGGCCAGGCCGGCAGCCACCGCCAGCGGATTGCCGGAAAGCGTACCCGCCTGGTAGACCGGCCCAACCGGCGCCACGTGCTTCATAATGTCCCTGCGACCGCCATAAGCGCCCACCGGCAAGCCGCCGCCGATCACCTTTCCCAGCGTGGTCAGATCGGGCCGGATGCCGTACCGCTGCTGCGCGCCGCCGAAAGCCACCCGGAATCCCGTCATCACCTCGTCGAAGATGAGCAGCGCGCCGTGGCGGCTGGTCAGCTCGCGTAGCGCTTCGAGGAAACCCTCCGCCGGCGGCACGACGCCCATGTTGCCCACCACCGGCTCGACAATCACCGCCGCGATGCGCTCGCCGTGCAGGCGAAACGCTTCCTCCACCGCTGCGGGCGAATTGTATGGCAACGCGATGGTCGAATCCGAAAAGCTCTTGGGCACGCCCGCCGTATCCGGCAAGCCCAACGTCGCCACGCCGGAGCCCGCCTTCACCAGCAGCGAATCCACGTGGCCGTGGTAGCAGCCTTCGAACTTCACCGTCAGGTCGCGCCCGGTGAAACCGCGCGCCAGGCGAATCGCGGACATGGTGGCTTCGGTGCCGGAATTCACCAGGCGCACCATCTCCATCGATGGCACCGCGTCGCGAATGGCCTCGGCCAGCTCGACCTCGGCTTCGGTAGGCGCGCCGAAACTGGTGCCGATCTCGAGCGCGCGCTCGATCGCTTCGAGGATCTCCGGATGGCGATGGCCCAGCAGCAGCGGTCCCCAGGAGCCGACGTAATCGATGTAGCGGTTCGCGTCCACATCGATGACGTGCGATCCTTCGCCGCGCGCCAGGAACACCGGGTTCCCGCCCACGCTGCGAAACGCCCGCACCGGCGAATTAACGCCGCCCGGAATCAGTTCCTGCGCGCGACGAAAGAGTGCTTCGGACTTGGAGTGGTTCATGTCAACCTGCCGCATTTCCTAAGCCGCCACCGTGGCGCGTCCTCTAAGCCCGGAGGGCGAAAGAAAGTAGCCGACGGGGTCGGCGTTACCTCCGCCGCCTAGCCCCGGAACGGGGCGTAAGGTGTTTCTGCCAGCTACCTTCCGCCCCGTTCCGGGGCTGGACAGCGCGCATCGGGCTGCCTCACGGCTCACGCCGTGGGCTATTCTCTTTCGCCCTCCGTGCTGAAGGCATCGTTTTGCGCGTGCGTAAGCACAGGTACCGTCAGATCTCCTTGGAGCCAAGGGCCCGGTCCAATCTATGTCGCGCATCCGCAACCCTCACTGTTCAATCCGCCGCCGTGGCGCGGCTTGCCCGTGAACCATCCCGGGCAGTCCTGGCTGCTGTGTCGAGAGTCATCTCGACATTTCTTCTTGATGCGTACGACCATGTCGTTGCCAAGCAACGTCGCCACGACTAGCGACACTGCAGGCACGACTGCCCCGGATGGTTCACGGGCGAGCCGCGCCACGGCGCTTGTCACGACAGCCAGCCCGCGCTTCTCCGCGGCACAATCCGCGCAAACCCGAGGCTCATCGCGAGGTCGTAAAGGCTGCCGTTCAAATTCCGCAGCAGCCGCCGTTTGAGACTCGCATAAGGCTGCCGCCCGGCGAACAAATCCTGCATGATGAGAGAGAAGCGCGGGCTGCGCCGGGTGAACTCGACCATCCGCTCGGTCACCGCTCCGCACAGAATCCGGCCCACGAAGAAGCGCTTTGCCAGGTGCGCGCCGAATTCCAGATCGGCCGCGAAATCGTGCCGCAGCAGCGCGCGGTAATGCGCCAGCTTCGCCGCCAGGTCGCCCACCTCGGCCAGCAGCGCGCGCGCCGCCAGGTCGGCCGAGCGGATCGCATAGTACAGCCCTTCGCCGGTGAGCGGATCCACCAGCCCGGCCGAATCTCCCACCGCCATCCAGCCATCGCCGGCCACGCGGTTATCCTGCCAGGAGCCGCTCTCGAGCGAAGGCAGCAGGTGCGAATAGAACCTGCCGTCTTTGCGCGAAATACCGCGCTCCGCCATGAAGCGCTCCAACCGCTGGCGCAGCGCGGCCGCCGGCTCGCCCTTGCCGCAGATACCTACCGAAAGATGGCCGCAGCGCGGAAAGATCCAGATGTAGCCTTCCAGGCCCGGCAGGAATTGCAGGTCGATCCGCTCCTGATCGCCGGGAACGTAATATCCCAGCGCCGCCATGGTGTCGCGCGGCTTCAATTCGGTGCCCACCTCGCGCAATGGGTTGCGCGCGCCCATCGCCACGATGCAGAAATCGGCATTGGCGTCGCCGCCCGAGGTGTGCAACCGCCAGCCAGCGCCTTGCCGCGTCATCTTCAGCACGCGCGCCTTTTCGATCTGCGCTCCGGCGCGCTCGGCCCGCTCCAGCAGCAGTTGGTTCAGATCGAAGCGCGAGTAAATCACCATTGGATCGGTCAGCTTCAACCTGGCTTCGCCGCCGCGCGGCGCGCACAGTACCGTCTCATGTACCAGGCGCTTAGGCGTCGAGTTCTCGATCAGAAAAGGATACTGGCTGTAAGCCTTGTAAGTGAGTCCGCCGCCGCAGGGCTTCTCCCATGCCAGCTTCTCGTCGAACACAGCCACCCTGAACCCGGCGGACGCCAACCGCTCCGCGGCGAATGCTCCCGCCGGCCCGCCTCCCAGGATTGCGACGCGTTTCATTTTTTCGTCTTGTCGATGGGAGGCAGATCCTGCGGCGCCGGCATCGCGCCGCCCGCTCCCGCTCCGTGAGGATTCGCCATCCCTCCCGGAATCGTTGTGCCGTGAGGATTCGCCATTCCGCCAGGCATCGATCCACCGCCATGCGGCGCTCCGCCGGCTTCCTTGCGTCCGGTCACCACCCACCGGTCGCCCTGCTGCTCGATCGTGTAAATCATCGACATGCCCTGCGCGCCCGGAGCGCTCTTGGGAGTGAAAGAGACGTTGGCTTCGCCACGACCGCCAGAGAGGTTCACCGCCGTCACTTCGATGTTCATCGCGGCCACATTCAAACCGCGACCGCCAACATAGTCGATCACCGCCTGGCGCACGGCGTCCTTGTTGGCGTTGCTTTTGTGACAGCCGGACAGCGTCAGCGCCGCCGCTAAAACCAGGGCACACGAAATTCGCACCTTCCGATTATAATCCGCCGCCACGCGCCGGCTGGAGCGGGCGAAAAGCGTGGTAGCATAATTCTCCAGGCCAGTCCGCGATATGCTCGGCTTTGACCAGCGCGCCGCCCGCTCCACGTGGACCGCGGCGCTTGTGCTGCTGCTGCTCTACGTGGTTTATCTAGCGCGCAAGACGCTGTTCGTTTTCACGCTGGCTTTGCTGTTCGCCTATCTGCTGGCGCCGCTGGTGAACCTGCTCGACCGCATTTTTCCGGCGCGCCGCACCCGAACGGCGGCGCTGGCTGTGGCGTTTGTGATCGTGGTGGCGATCGTGGTCGGGCTCGGATATCTGATCGGCGTACGGGTGGTAGACGAGGCTTCGGTGCTCGCCCTGAGGTTTCCCACCATGGTGGAGAGCTGGCAGCACCCGGCGCTCAGCGACCATTCCTTGCGGGCGCAGATCGCGGAAAGAGTCCGCTCCGAAGCGGCGGCCCGTTCGAGCAGCCTGATCTCCGAGCTGCCGCAGTACGGGCTACAAATTCTGAGCGTAGCCAGCAACCTCATCTATGTCGTGATCATACCCGTCCTGGCGTTTTTCTTCCTGAAGGACGCTCCCACCATGCGGGGGCACTTTCTCGATCTGCTGGAGGAGGGTCCGCGCCGCGCGCTGCTCGACGACGTCATCTCCGACGTGAACCTGCTGCTGGCGCATTACATGCGGGCGCTGTTCCTGCTCTCGGCAGCGGCGTTCGCGACGTACGCCATTTTCTTCTCCGTGATGCGCATGCCGTACGCGATTCTGCTGGCGGCCGCCGGCGGCCTGCTGGAATTCATTCCCATGTTGGGCCCGGTTACCGCCGTCGCGCTGATCCTCATCGTGGCCAGTCTGGCGGGCGTGAGCTTGCTGCCGATTATCGTGTTTGTGGTGCTCTTCCGCGTGGTACAGGACTACGTGGTCTCGCCGCACCTGATGGGGCGCGGAGTGCAACTGCATCCCCTGCTGGTGCTGTTCGGCGTATTCGCCGGCGCGGAGATCGCCGGCATCGCGGGGACCTTCCTTTCGGTACCGGTGCTGGCAATGGTGCGGATCGTATACCTGCGGATTCGCAAGGCGCGCCTGAGCGCGCGGCAGGCGACCGCGTAAACTCCGGTAACGCCGGCGATCTTTGTCGCCGGTGCATGACAGGGTCGAAACCGCCTCAAAGTCCCGGGAATCCCGGGTAAATCACCGGCGACAAGATCGCCGGCGTTACCCCAGCTCACATCACCATCAGCACCAGGCGCGAGGGATGCTGGCGGTCATGGTAGATGGTCTGGTTGGCCTTCACCAGGCGGGTTTCGCCCGCTATGACGCCGCCGGTATTGGGATTGCGGTCGAAGCGCGGGAAGTTGCTGCTCGAGATCTCTACCCGGATGCGATGGCCCTTGAGAAACTCGTTGCTGGCGATGCCTGCATCGAGCGTGATTTCGTACACCTCGCCGGGCCGCACCGGCTCGGGCCGCTCGAGCGAGTTGCGGTAGCGCAGCCGCAAAATGCCGTCGGTCAGATTGCGCGCGTAGCCATCGGGGAAGACGTCCACCAGCTTGGCGGTGAAATCCGTGTCGCGCTGGTTGGTGGAAACCCAGAGCACGGCATTCACGGGTCCCACCACTTCCAGATCCTGCTCGAGCGGACGCGTCGAGAAGACCAGCACGTCGCTGCGCCGCTCCACCGGGCGTTGGTCCATCGGACCCCAGGGGAAAACGCGCGGGTTGCAGCATACCGCGCCGCCGCGCGTGGGCACGGGGTCGCGCGGATCGAAGGTAAAGCGATCGGCGGTGGCGCGCCGCCGCGGCGCATCCTCCAGCGCGCCATCGCCCGCCTCTGTGTTGGCGCGGCCTTGACTGGCCAGGAAAAAGCTGCGCGCCCGCGCACGCTCGGGCGGCCATTCGCGATCTTCCAGCCACTTATCCGCGCCCATCACGAAGATGCGCACGGGCGCGGCGGAGGCGATGCGCGTGTCCTTGCCGTTCAGCCAGTGGTCGAACCAGTCGATCGTCAGACTGCGCACCGCCACCTTGGACTCGGAGCCAAAGTCCGTGCCGGCGAATTTGTACGACATGTTGTGCGGCCAGGGACCGATCAGAACGTGATTCAGCCCGGACCGCTTGTGCAGCGTCGCGAAAGCATTCAGATCGCTTTCCGCGAAGTTGTCGTACAGGCCGCCCACCGCGAACACCGGAACCCGCATCTGGTCCAGGTGCTCACGCGTGCTGATGGATTGCCAAAAGTCGTCGAAGGTGGGATGCGCCAACGCCTGCTGGAACATGCTGGAGACGCGGCCTGTGGCGGCGACATCGGCCGTGCGCAACGGCAGGTGCCACACGAAGAGGTTGAAATCCGGGTGGTAGCCCGGCGTCTTGAGGTTTTCCGACATCCACTCCAGCCGGTTGCCCAGCTTCAGGGCGCCGCCCGTCGAGTAAAAGCGGTCGCGGTAATCGTCATCGCCGGCCACCACGGAAAAGATCGCCTTCAGATGCGGATTGGCGCGCAGTGCGACTTTCCATTGCGCGATGCCGAGGTACGAACCACCGGTCATGCCGATCTTGCCGTCGCACCACGGCTGGCGCGCCATCCAGTTCAGCGTGTCGTCGCCATCGGCCGGCTCTTGCGTGAGCGGATCGAACTCGCCTTCGGATTCGTAGCGCCCGCGCACGTCCTCCACCATCACCGCGAAGCCGTGCTCCACCAGCGCCTGGTAATTCGGCGAGAGATCCTCGCCCTTGCCGTAAGGAGTGCGCACCAGGATGGCCGGCACTCGCGCGCGGTCCGGCGGCAGGAAAACGTTGGCGTAAAGACGCACGCCGTCGCGCATGGGAACGGCCACGTGCAGCGGCTTTACGGCCTGCTGGCGCGGCTGGGCGCCGAAAGCAACGGCGCAGGCGGCGATGAGGCACAGTACTCGCACAACAAATTCCAGTACAGGCTTCCGGCCAAGTCCACCCGGTGGCGCGTCTGAATGTGCCCGGCCCCCCGCAGGCCAATGGCACGCGCCACATCTGACATCGATGTTAACAAAACGATGTGCGCGCACAGCGATTGGCGCTCGCCCAGACCCGGCGCCACGCGAACCACGGCGTCTTCGGGAAAGCGCTCGCATTCTTTGGAATCCGTCACCAGCACCGGTTTGCCGATACCCATCAACCGAATGGCGATGCCCGAGCTCTCGCCCGCCGCCGGGTAGCGCAGATTGATGCACGCATCCACGGCGCTCGAGGCCAGCCAGAAATCCGCGCCTGGCAGGTAGGGAAGGCGGCGGACGAATGGCGCTTCCAGGAGCGGCGCGGCGGCGCGCTCCAGATCGCGAGACGAAATCGCCAGCCACCAGCAGCATGGCTTGGGGAACCTCGCGCGTGACGGCGGCGAACGCGTCGAGCACTTCGAGCAGCCGCTTGGTTTCGCGCAAATAGCCGAAAACACCGAACAGAAATGCGCCGGGCGGCACGCCCAGCCGTTGGCGAAAGCGCAGCGCTTCCGACGGCGAGGGCAGCTCCGGCGGCACGAACAGATGCGGGATTTCCACCACGCGCACTCCCGTCGCGTGACGCCGCACCATTTCCGCCGCCGCCGGGTTGTGTACCACCACCGCCAGGGCGCGCTCCGCCGCGCGCCGCAGCATGGGGAAATCGAAATAACGGCGATCGGAGCCGGCGGCGGCGCGGCTTCGCCACAGTTCGCGGCCCAGCCCGCGGTTCCACTCGCCGTAGTTGTACACGAACTCTTCGGTATACGCGGCTTCGTCAAGCTGGCCGAGATGGAAATGATTCAGCACCGCGTCATGCAGCACCACCACGCCGGGCCGTTCGATGGCGCGCCGGTAGATGGCCGCATGCTGCGCGTTGTTGCCCAGGTGATAGAGCGCCACGTCGCAGCGCGCGGGCGCGATCTCCACTCGTCCGCGGCCCCGCAGATCGGCCGCGAGCGCCGCCGCGTAGTCCGCCACGCCGGTCGGCGCCGGAGGCAGCGGCGCATAGAAGCCGGCGGTCACGCTTTTCGCCGCGCGCCGAACAGCGCCGTGCCCACCCGCACGCAGGTGGCGCCCTCCTCGATCGCGGTCTCCAGGTCGTGCGACATCCCCATCGAAAGCCCGCTCAGGCCGTGCCGCTCCGCAAGCTCGCGCAAGCGGCGAAAATGCGGTCGCGCGGCCTCCGGGTCGTCGGACCATGGCGGCATGGTCATCAGGCCGCTGAGGGTGAGGTGCGGGCATTCGCGAACGGCGGCGATCAGCTCCGGCAATGCGGCGGGATCGGCCCCGCTCTTGGCCGTTTCACCCGAGAGTTTGACTTCGAGCATCACTTCCAATTTGCGGCCGGCCGATTCCAGACGCCGCGCCAGCTTCGGCGAATCCACCGTCTGGATACAATCGAACAACTCCGCGGCCTGGTTCGACTTGTTGGATTGCAGATGGCCGATCAAGTGAAATCGCGCGCCCCCCAGGTCGCGGACCTCCGCCGCCTTGCCGGCGAATTCCTGCACGTAGTTTTCGCCGAATTCGCGCAGGCCCAACGCGTAAGCGTCGCGAATCGCCGCAGCCGGAAAGACTTTGGTGACGGCCAGCAGCGTGATCTCCGCCGGATCGCGGCGCGCCCGCTCGGCCGCCGTCCCGATACGCGCGCGGACCGCCGCCAACCTCTCCGCCAGAGTCTCCACCGCCGGTAACACGTTCCAGTATGCCACGGGCGGGAGGGCCGCTAATGCCCCAGGTCTTGCGGCATATCCGCAGCGTCCGTTTTCCGCGCACTTACAGCCGCCGTCACCAACGGATCAATAAGACTCGAAGGATCGTGTTCCACAATCGGAATCGCACTGGCCGGCGCCACGCAACGGAAGCCCTAGGGGAGCCGCTCCTTCAGGGCACCCAGGTTCTTAAGAACCGGCTCGGCTCGGCCGCCTGCACTTCCGGTTGCGCACCCTCGTCGGGAAACAGCCAGACGTCACCGCGCCGATATGGCTCTGCGCCAATGGTCCCCGTCCCCTCGATCGCAATCCACAGTTGACAGTTGTGCGCCTCCGGCATCTCCGAGTCGCCGGCTCCCAGCCGCACCAGCTCGGTGATGAAGTGACGGTCGCGCACCAGTTCCTCGCGGCGATCGCTCACCCGAACCGGGCGCACGGCGCCGGGATGCACGCCCAGATCGGCGATCGGCACCGCCTTCTCCACGTGGATGGGCCGCGGCCGGCCGTAGTCCCACAGGCGATACGTCACATCCGAGTTCTGCTGGATCTCGCAGAGGACGATGCCGGCGCCGATGGCGTGAACCGTGTGCGCCGGCGTGAAATACGTTTCGCCCGGTTTCACTTCGATCCAGTTCAACAGGCGCTCGATCTCGCCGCTGAGCGTGGCTTCCATCAGCCGCTCGCGCGTGGTCGCCTCGCGAAAACCGGCGGCGATGGCCGCGCCCGGCTCAGCTTCCAGAATGTGCCACATTTCCGTCTTGCCGCGCGGCCCGTCCTCGCCGTCATCGGGATGCACCTGCACCGACAGCCGCTCGGAAGTGAAGATGAGTTTCACCAGCAACGGCAACTCGCGCTCAGCGAGATACCACGCTTCGCCGATCGGCGTAGCCGAATCGGGAAACCACGGTTCCAGCCGCATCTTGCCCCACACCTTCTCGCGCAGCGACGGCGTGAGGCGAATAGCTTGTGTCATGAAAGAAAGAATAACAGCCACCGATCAACACAGATAAACACCGGGACTTTCTCAGCAAGCCTCCAAAGCATGCCCTGCGTTCGCGCGGGTGTCGCCGCGAGCTCCGCGCTATGTGTGGATGATCACGCCGCCTGGCAGCCCCATGGCACCGCTCAAGGCAATGCGCGGAGCCGCGGGAATCAAAGGGGTTTAGTGGTCCAAAACCACCAAAAGTGGCTGAAAAGAGCCAACAACCGCGAGGCGGCTTCGAGCGTCCAATTGAGTGAAGGCCAGGAGCGCAGGGCCGGGCGGCGAGGCCGCTGGCAGGCACTCCGAGGCAGGGAGGTGGCGAAATGGAACGCGGCTCGGTGCAACAGTGGTTTCGGCAGGCGGTCTCGGTGGCCTGCATTTTGGGGATGACGGGGCTTGGAACGGTTGCGCTGGCACGGGGAGCAGCTACAACTCCGCCTCCGGGTCAGGCCCAGGCTCCTGCCAATGCGCCGGCTTTGGCCCCGCAGCAACTGGAGAACCTGGTTTCGCCCATCGCGCTCTACCCGGATCCGCTGCTGGGACAGGTGCTGGCTGCCTCGACGTACCCGGTGGAACTGGTGGAGGCGCAACAGTGGCTACAGGCCAATAGCAACCTGCAAGGCCAGCAGTTGATGGATGCGGCGCGGCAGCAGAATTGGGATGCCAGCGTGCAAGCGATGGTGGCCATGCCGGACGTGCTGGGCAAGCTGACGCAGAACATCCAATGGACTACCGATCTGGGCAACGCCTTCCTGGCGCAGCAAGCCGATGTGATGCGCGCCGTGCAGCGCCTGCGGTCGCGCGCACAGGCGAACGGCAAGCTGCGGTCGACGCCGCAGGAGACGGTGACCACCGAGAACCAGGGCGATCAGGCGGCAATCGAGATTCAGCCGGCCGATCCGCAGGTGGTCTACGTCCCGACTTACGACCCTGCCTACATCTGGGGGCCTCCGGTTTGGGGATACTATCCGCCGCTCTTCTATCCGAGCTTCGGATTTGGGTTCTGGCCCGGAATCAACGTCGGATTCTTTTTCGGCGGCTGGGGCGGTTGGGGTGGCTGGGGCTGGGGACCGAACTGGTTCGGCGGCGGGCTATTCATCAACGCCGGCTTTTTCGGTCATTACGGATTCCACGGCTACGGTTTTGGTGGCGGATTCGGAGGGAGAACGGCGTGGATGCACGATCCGGCTCATCGGATGGGCGTAGCCTATTCGAACAGCCGGCTCAACGCACGGTACGGCGCGGCGTCGCAAGCTTCGCGGATGGCCGCCGGGCGAAGTTTCGGAGCGGGTAATGCGGGAACGCGAAGTTCGTTCCGGGGCAACGCGGCTTCGGCAGGCGCGCGGAGCTTCCAGGGCGCAGGAGGATCCGCGGGCTGGCAGCACTTCCAGGGCCGTCAAAGCTATCCGGGTGCCGCTCAGAGCTACCGGGGTTCAGCCCAAAGCTATCGTGGTTCGGCGCAGCGCAGCTTCCAGTCGGCGCCTCGCATGTCGGCTCCAAGCTACCGCGGTGGAGGCGGAAGCGTCCGCAGCTACGGAGGCAGTTCGCGCAGCTACAGTAGCGGCTCACGCAGCAGCGGCGGCTCGCACAGTTCTGGTGGAGGCTCGCGCAGTTCTGGTGGCGGCCACGGTGGCAGACGGTAGTTGCGCCAGCGCGGTTGGCGAGGGCTTGCCCGTGATCGTGAAGGCTGCCGGTCCCTGGAAAGAAAAGTCGAGATGTCTCTCGACTCTGCGCGCCTGACGGTCCCGGATGGTGCACGGGCAAGCCGCGCCACGGTGCTCGGTTTCAAAAAGGCATCGGAGCCGCGACCGCAGGGAGCGGTCGCTGTCGATTTGACCTACCCCCCACCAAAGAAGCTGAGCGCGTTGTCGGCTTGCTTCACCACGCGGGTGCGGCGCAACGCGCCGAACGCCTCGGGCACCGTCAGATGGATCGAATGCTGCGCGATGACCAGCGGAGGCGGCGTGGATCCCAGCAGATCGAGCGCGGCGAGCAATTCGCGTTCGAGAGTGTAGGGAGGGTCGAGAAACACGATGGCCGCCGAGAAGCGCGCGATGGACAGCAACGCGGGGCCGGCGACCACCGACGAGCGCGCTTCCAAGTCAAGCGATGCCAAATTCTGCCGCAACACCTGAAGCGCGGCGCGGCTGCGTTCCAGGAACCAGGCGTGGGCGGCGCCGCGGCTGAGCGCTTCGATGCCGACAGCGCCGGTTCCCGCGTAAGCGTCGAGGAAGGTCGCGCCGCGAATGCGCGGCGACACGATGTCGAACAGCGTCTCGCGCAGGCGGTCGGACGTGGGGCGGGTCGAATCGCCGGGGATGCCCGCGATGCGGCGCGAACGGAGATCTCCCGCGATGACGCGCATCAGCACACCGCCTTTGCAATTCGTCGACAAAAACCCGGCGAGGCTAAAGCCGCGCCCTCTCTCGAAAGTGGTGTCGCGGGTCGTTGGTTCTGTTTGGACGGTGCGTGAGAGTCGGTTGGCAGGCGAAAGCGCCTGCCCCACTTTGCTCGCTCGGAGTGCCTAGCTTCATCTTTGCGCGTGACGTCTGCTTCGTGATGCGACTGATACCAAGCCCGGAGTGCTGAAACCGTGGCCTGGCCTGGAGTTCCGGAATCACGCTGCGAACTTGCGACCGAGTGCATCAGCCTACCGTCACCAGGCCGTAACGTCGCTGCCAATGGTCGCGGATGTACTCGATGGCGCGCCGCAGGTCCTCTTCCGACGGCGGGCGTGCGACGAAATCGACGGCCTCGCGCCGCGCTACTTCCAGAATCTCCGCATCGCGCAGAATATTGGCCACCCGCAACGCGGGCAGCCCGGATTGTTTGGTGCCGAAGAATTCGCCTGGGCCGCGCAGCTTGAGGTCGATTTCCGAAATGTGAAAACCGTCCGTGGAGTCGACCAGCGTGCGGATCCGTTCGCGCGCGGTGTCGTTCATCTTCTCCGTCACCAGAATGCAGTAGCTTTGCGCCGCGCCGCGGCCAACGCGCCCGCGAAGCTGGTGAAGTTGCGCCAGGCCGAATCGCTCGGCCTGCTCCACCAACATCACGCTCGCGTTTGGCACGTCCATGCCGACCTCGATCACCGTGGTCGATACCAGGATCTGGACGGAGCCCTCCTTGAAGCGCCGCATTGCGTCTTCCTTTTCGTCACCGCTCAGGCGGCCGTGCATCAGGCCGACGGCGAGATCGGGGAAGACCTCGCGCGACAGGTGCTCGTACATCTGCTGCGCGGCCTTCATGGCCTGCGTCTCGGATTCTTCGATCACGGGGTAAACCACGTACGCCTGGCGTCCCTCCGCGATCTGGCGCTTGAGGAAGCTGTAGACCTGCTCGACACGGTCGGCGGTCGAGTGCTTGGTAACGATGGGCTTGCGGCCGGGCGGGAGCTCATCGATCACCGAGACGTCCAGGTCGCCATAGAGCGTCATGGCAAGCGTGCGAGGAATCGGCGTGGCGGTCATCACCAGCACGTCCGGCTGTGCGCCTTTCTGCACAAGCTGGAGCCGTTGCAGTACGCCGAAACGGTGCTGCTCATCGATGATGGCTAGGCCCAGGCGGTGGAACTCGACGTCCTTTTCGAGCAGCGCATGGGTGCCCACCACCACTTGCACGAGACCGGCGGAAACCAGTTGCTTCAGCTTATCTTTTTCGCGGCTGGTGAAAGATCCTGTCAGCAGCGCGGTAGAGTATCCCAGCGGCGAGAGAATCTGGCGAAAGTAGAACGCGTGCTGCGCGGCGAGGATTTCGGTGGGCGCGAGCATGGCCACCTGATAGCCATTTTCGATGGCGATCACCGCGGCCTCAGCCGCTACGATGGTCTTGCCGCTGCCCACGTCGCCTTGCAACAGACGGTTCATGGGATGCGGCTGGCGCATGTCGGCGACGATCTCCTGGATCACGCGCTTTTGCGCGCCGGTGGGCTTGAACGGCAGCATTTGCTTGACGCGCTGGCGCACGCGCTCGTCGATTTCGAAGGCAATGCCGGTGACCGTGCGCGCCTTGGAGCGCTTCAGCGCCACCCCGCATTCCAGCCAGAAGAACTCTTCGAAGATGAGACGGAATTGCGCGGGCGAGCGGAAGGCGTTGAGCAATCGCAGGTCGGAATCGGGGGGCGGGAAATGTACGTCCCGGATGGCGGTCGCGCGGTCGGGCAATTTGAAGCGGGCGCGCAAGTGCTCGGGGAGTGGGTCGTCGAGGGGCGGGAGCGTTTCGAGAATGCGGTGCGTGAAGACCCGCAACAGCCGCGTGGTGAGCTTGGAAACCGCTTCGTAGATGGGCACCAGGCGGCCCACGTGGAGCGTGGCGTCACCTTCGTCGTCGGACAGGATTTCGAATTCCGGGTGCAGCATGGTGAGCTCGCCCGAGTAGGTGTCGAACTCCACCTTGCCGAACAGCGCTACCTTCATACCATCGCCCAGCACCTTCGCCAGGTACCCGCCGTGGAACCACTTGCCCGCCAGGATGGCGCGGGAAGAGTCGCTGAAGCGGGCCTCGAACATCCCCAGGTTGCGGCGGCGAAAGCCGGAGAGTTTGGCCGAACTCACAGTGGCGATCACGGTTGCCATCTCGCCCGGCGCCAATTGGGCGATGGTCTTCATGTTGCTGCGGTCCTCGTAGCGGAACGGGACATAGCCGAGCAAGTCCTCTACGGTAGCGAGACCTTTGGCTTCCAGCAGCGCGGCGCGCGCCGGACCGATGCCTTTGACGTAGGTGAGTGGGGTAGCGAGATCCATGCGGGTCTCGAACACAAGTTTACACTGCTTGGGGTGTCCGGACGGGCGCAGCTTGAGTTGTTCGGTTGGAACTCGTTGGCGCGAAAGCGTGAGGCGCAACAAGCGTTGCGGTATCCGCTGCTTGGTTGCTACACTGGGGTTTCGTTTGGCCAGGTAGCTCAGTTGGTAGAGCGC
>Ga0187847_10000022_pt1 | contig 177211 bp, 133 predicted proteins | sample June2016WEW_4_10_FD_132458 | JGI IMG/M metagenome (GOLD analysis project Ga0187847, IMG submission 132458) | Peatland microbial communities from SPRUCE experiment site at the Marcell Experimental Forest, Minnesota, USA - June2016WEW_4_10 | ecosystem: Environmental > Terrestrial > Soil >...
CGCTCCAAACAAGCCCTCGACCAGGCCATCACCCAAATGCTCCCATGCATTACTCCTCAAGACGCTCAGGCGTGGTTCAGACTCCGCTTTGGCACATTATAGTAACGATGCTATTGCTCTAACGTTATGGAGCGACCGCCTCCGTGGCATGGTTGCCATGGGGGATCACGACCAGTGCGGTGGGTTTATCATCCGTCGGGTACGGCGTGGCTTGAGTGGTACTGAGCGCGCCCGAAGTCGGGTTCAGACGAAAGCCGGAGACGGAGTTGCCCAGGTAGTTAGCTGTATAGACAAACCGGCCCAGCGCCGGGTCAACCGCGACAGCAACCGGCTGCGTATCAGTGGAGTTGAGATTGCTGCCAGTGGGGTTAGTCGAGGTTGTGGGAATGCCGGTTGCCAGAGTTATTTCATACGCCGAGACCGTGGAATCCAGCGCATTCGAGACATAGATAAATATGCCGCGCGGGTCGATTGCTATAGCCGAAGGCTCGTTCCCAGTCCTGAACGGACCACTGGTCAGGAAGCCCAGCCTGCTGCCATCGAGAATTGTGTAGCCGATCAGCCCGTTGGAAGCATAGTCGGTAACATAGACGAAGCGGTCGGTGGGATCGGAGATGATGGCGGTGGGCTTGATGCCTGCTTCATAAGGATTAGTAGCCGCAGTCAAAGCGCCGCCCGTGCCGATGGTGTAGCCGAAAATCCATCCGGGGTTAGCATTGCTGCTTACGCTCCCACCAGGGTTGTACGCAAACTGATCGTAGGCCGTGACGTAAACAGCATTGCCGAGAATGTTGCTGCCGTTGTTGGCCAGCACGGTGATCCCCGTGGGAACCAGAATATCGCCGCTAAATGAAGCGAAGCTGCCGTAGAGCTTAAGGGTCTCCTGAGCAGCCGCAGCACCGATGGTGCCCGAGGTGAGGGCATACTCGGTCAGCGTACCGGTGTTGGTGCAAGTCACCGCGGGAGATATGGCAGAGTTGGTGCAAGACGCCACATACAGATAGGTCCCGGCGGTGTTTACTGCCAGGGCAACCGGCGCGCTGCTCAGGGTAAGCGTGTCCTTCGCTGTCAGGGCGCCGTTCGTAGCGATGGTGAAGTGAACAACCGAGCCGCCAGTTGAACTTGTCCCCTCGTTGGCGACGTAGAGATTCGCGTAGTCGGATGTGACGGCCACGGCAACGGGATTCAATCCGCCAGATGACACAGTGGCTCCTCCAGGGCGCAATGCCCCGGACTCGGAGTCCACTGCATAGGTCGCGATCTGTCCGTCGTTTGAGCTTCCCGAGACGGCGGAACTGGAACTGGCCACGAAAACGTAGTCGATAGTGGTAATCTCGCAGGCAGTCAAAAAGCTGGCCACTAAAAGGCCGATAGAAGAGACCAGAAAAAGCTGGCTCAATTTGCTGAACTTCATGCGCTTCCTTCGTCGTGGGCTCGTCAGATGCGAGCCCCATAAAATCCGGTTAGGTTGCCCCGTATGCATTGTAAAAGCCCGGTACGGGGTGTTGCTAGATCAGACGGCGGACGGCCGTTTCCGCGATTACTGCGACGAGTGACCGTGCGGAATGGCCGCCACTGCCGTCGGCTGTGCGTTGGCCGTGTAAGGAGAGCTTTGCGCATTGGTGAGCGCGCCAGTGGTGGTGCTCAACTCAAAGTCGGATATGTCGTTGCCAAGAAAATTGACCGTAAAAAGAAAGTGGTTGGCCGACGGGTCAATGCCGATGGCCACTGGCTGAAGGCCTGCAGTGAAGCTTCCGATGCTGGTAAGCGTTCCGCTGCTGCCAATGGTGTAAGCGCTCACCGTGCCGTCCAGCGAATTGGCAACGTAGGCATACAGATACTGCGGATCGACGACAATCGCAGAAGGTTGATTGCCCGTCGCGCTGGCGCCGAGCCTGGTCAGGTCACTTGCTCCAACCGAGTAACTGATCAAAAGACCGTTCGTGGAATCCGTTACGTAAACGTAGCTGACACCGTTTATGGTGTCGCTGGCAATGGCCGACGGATGAACGCCAAGTCCCGTGGCGCCAACTCCCATATTATGGGGACTAGCGCTGAGGGGAGTGAGCACGCCGCCAGAACCGACGGTGAAGCCAAAGATGTAGCCAACATTAGGCGTCACGGAGACATCGTAGCCAGTCACGAAAACGTTCGTGCCCGATTTCAGCGCATTTACCGCGGTTGGCACAATCACGTCATTGGGGCTGGAGGGCAGCGTCAGCGGCCAGTAATTCGTGCCGGTGCTCGGATTGGTTGCCGGCGTTCCTAGCGAGTCGGTGGGCACCGGCGGCGTCAGTGCTTGCGCCTGTGCGGCACTCAGAATTGGAAAGACTCCGACCGAGCCTGCGCACGGATCAGCACTGGAGCAGGTAGTCAGCGGCTGATAGGTGTTCACCACAAACAGATTCGTTCCGCTCACAGTAACGGCGAGCGGGAATATCCCTACTGGACTCTCCGTTCCGGTTGCGGAGTAGTTGCCTGTGGTGTCGTAGGTGTTCTGTGGGTAGAGCTTGCCGTCGCTGCCGATAAGAAACTGCACGATGGAACTGTCGTCCTCATTGACCACATACAAGTTCGTGTTGTCGCTGGAGACAGTTTCGGCTACCGGGTTGCGTCCGCCCGAAGGAAAAGGCGAGGTGCGAATCTGGCGCATAAAGCCGGACACCGAGTTGATCTCGAAAACGTCGATCTCACCGTAGTTGTTGCTTCCCGCAGCCTTCGAGCTGGCCACGAAAACGAAATCTACGGTGTCCGTTCCGCAGGCAGTGATAATTCCGGCCACCAGCAGGCTGACCGCGGAGACCAGCAGCAACTGGCTCGATTTGTTGAACTTCATGCGCATCTTTCGTCGGTGGGCCAAAATCTCAGGCCCCTGAAAAATCATGTTTGGAATCGAACCCCATGGCGCCCGAAGGAAACATCGCGCCCGGCATTCGGCTGCGTTCTTGAAGACTCAGGAAAAACCGCCGCCTGGAGCGTGGAACAAGCCATCGCCCCCGGCGCAACTGCATCGAGCAACGGTTTAATTGGTACGTCCATCCACCAGGCACCAAGTGGGCGGACCGGCAAGTGCATAGCTGGCGGGTGCTTTTGCGAACTGCGTGAGGACGCCAGCGTTTTCGTCGATCACCTGACCGGTTACGGTTGAAGAGTTGGCGTTAGCCGTATAGATGAACTGATTTGACGGGTCCTCCACCAGGCACTGCGGACCGGGGCCGCTGCCAAATCCGATGGGCTCGCCAGGGATCTCTTGCGGCTCGAATGGGCTTTCCAAATAGTAGCCGGCAAGACCGCTCTCGGCCGTTCCCGTGCCAATAACATTGTTCCCCTCGTTGGCCACATAGAACCACTTGCCCTTGCTCTCCACCACCAGATAGATGGGATTAGATTGTGTTGCGTCATCTGGAATCGGACCGCTGGTCGCCGCCGACAGCGAGCCGCCGGAGCCGATGGTATAGGGCAGAATCTGGCTTTGGGAAGCGGTCACCCCACTCACCGATATGGGCTCATTGTCCAGCACCCAAATATAACTGCCGCCGCCCACAATAGCTGTTCCCTCCGCAATATTCAGCGCCTGCGCATTATTCTGGTTCACCGTCAGCTGCCCGTTACTCGAGCTGTAGCTATAAGGAAAAACCGTTGAGCCGCCAGTGTACGGATAGGAGGCGGCGGCAGTGGTTCCGCTCAACGTGAGAAGGTTTCCGCCTGACAGCACAAAGTCGACAGGATTCGACGGAACCGGGAAATAGGGTAGTGCTGCGCCGCCGCCAGCCGCGGTTACCTGGGCATTCACCACCAATTGCAGCCGCCCCGTGGTCGAGTCGATCTTGAAAGCGGTAATGTCGCCGCAGGTTGTCGAGCCCGTCAGCGCATTGGCGCAGTTCGGATTCGGATTGGTCGCACTGGACACAGCCCCGTTGTAAACGGAATCGTGATCAAGTACATAAATGTAGGTTCCCGAGCCATCGGCGATCATGCGGAATGGGTTCATGCCCTGCGTGTAAAAAGTCTCCGGCTGCGCCGTGAGTATGCCGTTAGCGCCGATCGCAAACTGAGTGATGCTGGGATTCAGGCAAGGGTCACTCGAAGTGCAGTCGCCGTTACCCTCCTTGTTCACGCCCCGGTTGAGAATATAAACAAAGCGGTCGCCCGTCAGCAGCACGGCGCGGACCGGGTTTGCACCGCCGGTCGAGATGGGAGGATTCAGCCCGTTGATGGCCGTCAACTTGCCCGTATTGTGATCTATCTTGAAACCTGCAATGTAGCCGCTGCCGTTCGTCTGGGGCGTCTCCGTCCCCGTCACATACAAATAGCCGACCGTATAACTTTCAACGCAAGACGTAATACTGAGAACAGCGCCAACAGAAAGTGCGCTCATCAGAAGGGCCTTGCCGAATTTCGTCAACTTCATGCGATTCCTTCATCCTGGTCCGGCGTACGCCGCCAAGTTTGCTAGTTCCACAGCAGTGCTGGGTTGGGACGGGTCCCTGTTGCATTGTAAAAGCCGAGGGCAGGTTGTGCCTAGTTTTGGCAGCAACTCCGCCAAACCGTGCATTATTCCTGACCGTTCCGCCTGGGGGCGCAGCGGAAGCCCTTGCTTTTCGGGCTGATAGGCCCAATTTCGGCCATGACTGCGCTTTGGACGCCCGGAAGACGGGAAACGTCAACGCAGATGCGCCCGGTAAGGACCTCCCAAGTCTGTTTTCAAAAATAAGTCCCCATGCCTAAAGCCGCAATCCAGAGCCGTGGCACGAATCAGCCTCGGCTCCGAATCGCGGCTCTCTCAAGCATACAGGCCTGGGCCTGGTTTACCACACCCTGCAGGAATTCGTCGGATACATAGGCGTGCCTTTAGTGCAGCCAAAGGCTTTGCCGAATTGGTCAAAATTCTGCACCGAGCCGTTCACGCGCCAAAGGCCGGGCGAGTGAGGATCGGTGAGCGCAGATTGTCGCGCCGACTCCTCGGTCCGGTTCTGGCACCATACCTGCGCAAAGCCCAGGAAGTAGCGCTGCGCCTCCGTGTAGCCATCGATCTTGTCGTCGATGCTCTTGCCTTGAGCCGCCAACGTGTCCAACAGGGCCATGTAGGCGATGCGCAGGCCGCCATTGTCAGCCGTGTTCTCGCCCAGTGTAAGCTTGCCGTTCAGCTTCTGCGCAGGGGTTTCGCCTTTGGCCGGTGCAGCCTCAAAACCGCTGTATTCATCCGCCACACAACCAGTCTTCTCCGTGAAGGCCTTGCGGTCTTCCGGTGTCTGCCACTCGCGCAGATTGCCCTTGCCATCGTATTGCGAGCCCTGGTCGTCGAATCCGTGCGTCATCTCGTGGCCAATCACCACGCCGATAGCGCCGAAGTTCACCGCTGGATCGATGTTGAAGTCGAAGAACGGCGGCTGCAGAATCCCGGCCGGAAAGTTGATGTCGTTGAACGAGGGATCGTAGTAGGCGTTGACCGTCGGCGGCGTCATCCCCCACTCCTTCTCGTCCACCGGCTTGTCCAGGTGATCGAGGTTCCAATCCGTCTCAAAGACCGAACTGCGGCGCAGGTTGCCGATCAAGTCATTCCGCTCCACTTTCAAAGCCGAATAGTCGCGCCACTTCTCCGGATAACCGATCTTGTTCCGGATCATGTTCAGCTTCTCTTCTGCCGCCTTCTTTGTTGTATCCGACATCCACGGCAAAGACTGAATGTCGTCGCCCAGCGACTTCTCCAGAGCCGCCACTAGCTGATCCATGCTGGCCTTGGCCGCGGGTGGGAAATTCCGCTTCACCCAGTCCTGGCCCACCGCCTCGCCCAGTGCGCGGTCCGTCATGGTGGTGCACTGCTTCCAGCGCGGTGTAGGTTCCTTTTGCCCGCTCAGAGTCTTCCCGAAAAAGGCGAAATTCTCGTCAAAGAAAGCCTTGGGCAAATTGCTAGCCAAGCCGTGTATCGTGTGCCAGCGGAAGTAAGACTTCCATGCGTCGACAGGCTCTGTCGCGATAAGGTCGTTCAGCGCCTTGAAGAAATTCGGCGTCGCCACGTTCAGCGTGTCGAAGGGCCGCACCTTTACCGCCTTGAAGTAGATCGAATAGTCGAACTCCGGGGTCAGCTTCTGGAAGTCGGTCACCGTATAGATGTGGTAACGATTCGCTGGATCGCGCAAGTCCGTGCGGCTGGTCGAGGCCTTGGCCAGCGCGGTCTCGATCTCCATCACGCTGGCGGCTTCCTTGGCCGCTTTCTCCGGCGTGTCTCCGGCCAGGGTAAACATCTTCGTCACGTGCTCGATGTACTGCTTGCGGATGTCCTGGAAATGCTTGTTGTCCAAAATGTAGTAGTCGCGGTCAGGCAACGACAGGCCGCCCTGGAAGATCTGGGCAATCTGTTTCGAGGAGTCCTTGTCGTCCTGCGATACTCCAAAGTTGAACAAGGGCATCGGACTGCCCTCGGCCTCTAGCTCGCTGGCCAGCACTGCCACCTTATGCGCATCCTTCAGCGCGTCGATGCGCTTGAACGCCGGCTCCAGCGGCTTCAGGCCCTTCTCTTCCACCAGCGCTGTGTTCATGCAGGAGGCAAAGTAGTCGCCATACTGCTTTTCGAGAGCGTTCTTGGGATTGCTGGCCGCCTCGTCCAATTCCTGCCACAACAGATAGCGATTCCGCTCCCGAAGCAGCGAGAAAGAACGCGCCCAGACCACTTGGTCGGCCGGAATGGGGTTGTTCTTCACCCAATTTCCGCAGGCGTATTGATAGAAATCCGTGCAAGGGTCGGCAGTCTTGTCGATGGCCGTCAGATCGAAACTCTTGATCTCCGCCGGCGGCGTGGGTTTTGATGCGTCAGGCGACTGCGCCAGTGCGGACGCAGTCGCCAACAACAGAATGGGGGCGAAACGAAAACAGTTCATCGGATGTCCTCTTTATTGGTGGGGTCAACCGGCCTACTCTATCGGTCCGGCAAGTGCAACCGGATGAAGGCCAGGATCGAGCTTGCGGCAGCCAATTCCGCGCGGACTGCGTTGCCTAGCAGCCTATCATGGCGGATGGGGTGGTTGCCTACAAGCGTCTCCCAGCATCACGGCAACGTCATGAAATCCATCTTGCAGATTATTTACCGCCGGCCAGTTACGATCGAGTTGGGTCAGCCTCTCGCTCTGGTCGGAGCGGAGTCCAGCGTTCGGGGGAAAGGCACCCCCCTCCCCCCCATATTTATTGTGAAACTGTGTAACTGTGATGGAATTCTAGCGTGTTCGTGCTCCTGAATTGCTATGAGTAATCAGGGACGCGAGCGTAATATAACCTCTGTTCTCCGGCGTCCAGCGGAAAACAGAAGGTATCTATGCAAAAAAGGCTGATCCTTGCCGTCCTGCTTCTATCCGCGATGAGCCGCGCGCAGGACGTGCATGTTCGTGTATCACCCAATGTAAAGACGGGCGTCGAAGCCACAGATGAATTTCCCACCATTCAGATGGCGATGGACCACCATCCATTCGCCGGCAAAGGCTCCGACGGCAAGCCAGGCCGCGTATTTATCGAGATCGCGCCCGGCACTTACCACGAGCGCGTCATCGTCACGCAGAACCACACCAACATCACCTTGCTGGGCATGGGAAAATCACCCGCCGATGTGGTGATTACCAACAGCCTCAACGCCAAACAAGCTGGCGGAACCTTCTTCACACAAACTGTCGAGATCAACGGCACTGGCTTTGAGGCCGATAACATCACCTTTGAAAATACCGCTGGCAACACTGGCCAGGCCGTCGCAGCAGCCGTGCGCTCGGATCGCTCCATCTTCAAGCACTGCCGTTTTCTCGGCCATCAGGACACTCTGTTCGCCGACTACGGACGCCAATACTACGTCGATTCCTACATTGAGGGCGGCGTGGATTTCATCTTCGGCAACGCCGCCGCAGTCTTCGATCATTCCGAAATTCACGCCATCGCGCCCGGCTACCTCACTGCGCAGTCACGCACCTCGCCCGATCAAGCCACCGGCTATGTGATCATCAACAGCAAGGTCACCAGCAGCATCGAACACGCCGCGGGATCCAATTTAGCCTTATCCGCCAAAGATAAAACCAATCTCGGACGTCCCTGGCGTCCATACTCCCGGGTTATCTATATCAATACGGAACTATCTGCCGACATAACTCCGCAAGGATGGAATACATGGAACAAAGCCCCTGGAGATCCGCAGGCCTTCTATGCTGAGTTCCACAGCACAGGCCCCGGCGCAAATCCTTCGGCCCGCGTCCCATGGTCCCACCAACTCGACGCCAAACAAGCGAAGCAATTCCAACCTAGGTTCTTTCTCGCCGGCTCAGACCACTGGAACCCGAAAGCGGAGGCAAGCAAGCTCCCGTAGTAAGAAATCATCGCCGGCTCAATCGATAGCTTGCAAAACAGCGGCTTTGCAAACCTCCGCCAGCCGCGCGATGCCTTCCCGAATTTTTTCCGGCGTTGCATTGGAAAAGTTCAGGCGCATGAATCGCCGCCCGCTGGCATCCGGAAAGAAATCCCGCCCCGGAACAAAGAGAACCTTGCGCTCGAGCGCTTCGCGCATCAATTCAGATGTGTCGATTCCCAGGGGGCAAGTTACCCATAAAAACATTCCTCCCTCGGGATGAGTCCATGTAAAGCCCGAAGGCATGGTCTCGCGGAGGGCAGCGTCCATGATCGAGAAGCGTTCTCCGTAGGATTGCCGGATAAGCTCAATGTGGGCCTCGCTGTCGAAGTCGGAGAGGTAGCGATGAACGATGCGCTGATCCAGGCTCGACGTATGCAGATCGGCAGCCTGTTTGGCGATGGTCAGCTTGCGGCGAATCTCCTCGCCTGCAACCACCCAACCGATCCTCAGTCCCGGCGCAATAGTCTTCGAAACGGTGCTGAGATAGATGACAATTCCTTCCGTATCCAGAGATTTAATCGAAGGAATTTCTTTCCCTGCGTAGCGCAAAGCCCCATAAGGATCGTCCTCGACCACAATCAATCCGTAGTGCTTCGCAATGGAATAAAGCGTCCGGCGCCGTTCCGCGTTGAGAGTAACTCCCGTGGGATTTTGAAAATTAGGAATCGTATAGAGAAACTTGGTCCGTTCGCGTTCAATCAATGCCGGCAGGGCTTCCGGAATCAGGCCCTCGTCATCGGTAGGCACGGCGGCAAAGCGAACCTCATAGGTTTGAAATGCCTGAAGTGCCGCCATGTAAGTCGGGCTTTCAGTGAGAACGCAGTCGCCTGCATCCAAAAAAATCTTGCCCGTCAGGTCGAGCGGCTGCTGAGAGCCGGTCGTTATCAAGATGTCGTCAGCGGTGCACGCGATTCCGCGCCTGCGAGACTCAGCGGCGAAGCTTTCTCGCAATGGTGCGAAGCCCTCGCTGGGGCCATATTGCAGCGCACCAGCGCCGCCCTCGCGCAACACGCGTTCGGTGGCGGCAAGAATGTTGGCCACGGGAAACAATTCCGGCGCAGGCAGCCCGCCCGCAAACGAGATGATCTCCGCCTGCTCGGTCACCTTGAGAATCTCGCGAATAGTCGAAGGGCGCGCAACGCCCATTCTGCGCGCGAAGCTTGTATTCATGCCTCTTCCTTGCTCTTTTCCTGGATTTTTTCGACGGCGCAACTGCCTGTCGAATGAGTTTAGCAGAACAGGAACATTCATCTTAACGCGGCACGAGGCGAATCCGAAGGCTAGTCCCCCGCAGGCGATTGCAGAGAATTACCCTTAACTGACGCACAATGTGAGAAGGAGTTCGGTGAAGGCAATGATGGCAAACCGTGGTCGCGCGCCGAAAGTAGTTACGAGGGAACCGGAAAACTCCGACTTCTCCCGCCGTACCCCCTCCCCCCCTTTTTATATTTTCAAAATCTTGCAGGTAATTCTTTAGTCAATACATAAAGACTCAAAATAAATGACTTCCATACACATTTCGCAGAGAATTCCACCGACTGTGAACCCGTGAAACTGTGGACGTCGTCCGATCATCTGGTTTGTTTGGTTCTCGGTCCGGATACAACAAGCTGGGAAATGTCCTGGCAGGAATAAAGCTCACGCGAAATCAAGAGTTGGAAACCAGCACTAACGAAAAATGAGCGGAAAAACACAGCGGGCATCCCGTAAGCCGGGACGCCCGCTGTGTTTCCTTCAGGCAGTTGGGCTTTAGCGCCAGTAGTAGTATCCGCCCACGACGTAGTACGGACGATAGTAGGGCGCAGGATAGCCGTAGGGATAGCCAGCGGCGTAATACGGCTGTCCATAAGGGTAATAGCCGCGTCGGTAGAGGGCTGGGCCGCCGGTATAAAGCCCTTGCGCAAGCCGTGCATCCTCTCGCAAGCTCACCGGCGTAACCGTCACCGGGGTTTTCAAGTGGAAGTCCACTCGTGCCTCGGAGGGAATCCAAACGCCCGGTCCGGGTGTTGCAGCAGCAGCAGCCGTGCCCGCAGCTACACCTGCTCCAGCGCCGATAGCACAGCCTGCGCCTCGGCCCGCGGCGCAGCCGATTATGGTGCCCAGAAGTCCAGCGCCAATCACATCATGAGCGGTTTGTGCTCCTTTGCCTGGTCCCTTGACCTTGAACTGGTCGGTATCGAGCGGATAGCTCTGCCCGCCCAAGTCAAGCGACGTAAGCTTGAGCGCCAGCTCCGGACTGCCCGCCAGATCGCCAGCCTTCTTGGCCTCGGTCACCACTCCATGAACGGTTGCGCCGCGCGGAATCGCCAGCACGCTGCCGATGGCCACGTCGTGGATCACCAGGAACTGAACGTCGGTACCCGCCTTGGCATGCTTGCTGTTCACCGCCTCAATAGTCCGCAGCTGCAACAGGGTTCCCTGCGGAACGGTCACCGGGCCATTAGGCTCGTCATAGGCCTGCATCGAAGGCCGCCTGGGCGGATACTGCGGGTATTGAGGCTGCTGAGGCGCGTACTGAGGCCGCGCGGGAGGCGGTGGAGGCGTCTGAGACTGGTTCGGGACTGCCTGCGGTCCATCTCCCGGAGCCGGGGGTGGAGGCGGGGCGGGTTCGTCCGCACCACCAGGCTGGTTGTCTGCCATCTGCTGACCGGAGTTGGCCGGGTCCTGAGCCGCCTGGGCATTTTGCGGATTGCCCACCTGTAAGTTGTTGTTTACCTTGGTCACACCCTGCACGTGGCTGGCAATCGACTCTGCCAGTTCGCGAGAGGCTTCGCTCGATACGGTTCCTGAGAGCGTCACCTCGCTCTGAATGGTGGCTGCCGTGATGAGATCCTGCTTGAGCGCATTGGATGCGTCGAGTGCCTGGACCACATCCATCTCGATCTGGCCGTCCGTGCGCGTCGTCTCCGCCGCCGGGGATGGGGCTGTGGCCGCAGCAGTGTCCTGGGCCAGCGCAATCGCGCCGCTTAAGCCGACTAGCGCCGTCCACGCCAGAACCTGCGGGAAAACTTTCTTAGCCAATAGCCGATTCATGATTTTGTTTCTCCTACGACTGAAGTTTTGCTCCCGGATCTCCCTGATTTAGACGGGGGGCGCGGGAGCCGTCATCGGTGATAACCCCGGCGCTGGGAAAAAGTTCCGCGCCGACCGTAAGGAATTCAAGAAGAAGCGGGGAGCTTTCCCGCCTGGTTCCGTTTCTACGCCAACGCAGCATCGACAGCCGAGGCCAACGTTTTCAATCCGGCAGCGACATCGGCTCCCAGATGGACGCGCACCGCCCGCCGTCCACGCGATTCGAGTACGGCCAAATCCCCGGCAGCCTGGGCGTCAATCACCACGCCAAAGCTCAATTTCTGCCCCGGAATAGCCACATCGATGGCGTGATCGCCGGTGATCTCCAAAAAGACTCCGGTGTTGGGCCCACCCTTATAGTCCTGACCGGTAGAGTGAAGGAAGCGCGGGCCGAAGCCGACGCAGGTGGCCACGCGTTTGGCGTCGCGCACCTTATGACGCAAGCCCTGAATCGTCGCTTCGTGCTTCGGGAACATGGGCAGATAGGCCAGCGCGGCGAAGTAGTCGCCGGGGTGAATCTGGTTGAGATGGGCGCGCAGATAGCCAGCCAGGGTTTCCGCCGGCGCAACAGCCTTCAGCTTGGCAGCGTAGGCATCGGTGGCGTAGAACTTGATGCCTGCGTCTTCAAGCACAGGGTCGCGTCGCGGTAGCTTGCCAGTCTGTTCGTAAGCCGCTGTCTGCGTGCGGGTCACGATCTTGGCCGACTCCACATCTGGCTGGTTGAAAGGATTGATGCCCATCACCGAGCCGGCGACTGCAGTGGCGACTTCCCAGGTAAAGAACTGACCGAAGATCTCATAGAGATCCGAGATTTCGATGTGCACGACGGGATGCCCAGCGGCTTCGATAGCCGCAACCTTGGCGTCGAGAGTCGAAGCGGCGTTTTTGTCGGCCGTCGCCGCATAGCGGATGTAGGCGAAGATGCGGTCGTTGCCATAGACCTCCGGCGCGGCGATGGCTTCGCGATCCACGGGCGTAATGCCTTTGCCCAGCTTGCCGGTGGACTCGGCGACCAGTTGTTCGAGCCAGGCTCCCAGGTCGTAAATCTCCGGCGAGGTGAAGATGGTGAGCTTGTCACGTCCGGCGGTGGCGGCAGTGCCCAGATTCAGTCCCAGCTCGACTGCCGGGTTCTCCGCCGGAGCAAGTTTGGATGAAGCTACGGCCTTGGCTGCCTCGGCCAACAGTTTGCTCACATCCAGGCCAGCCACCGTGGCCGCTACCACGCCAAAGTTCGACAGCGCCGAGAAGCGGCCGCCGATCGTGGGATCGCCATAGAAAATGTGCCGGAAGCCGTCCGCATTGGCCACCTGCTCCATCTTCGAGCCGGGGTCGGTAATGGCGAGAAAATGGCTGCCAGCCTTGTCAGCGCCCACGGCCTTCTTCATTTCCTCGAAGAAATATTGTTTGAGGATGTTTGGCTCGAGCGTCGAACCTGATTTGCTGGCCACCACCACCAGCGTCTCAGCCAGATTGACCTTGTCGCGAGCGGCTTTCACCTGCACAGGATCGGTCGAATCGACGATGTGCAGCGCGGGAAAGCCGGGCTGCTGGCCAAAAGTGACGGAAAGCACCTCGGGGCAGAGGCTGGAGCCGCCCATGCCCAGCAGCAAAACGGATTTGAAGCCAGCCGTCTTGACGTCTGCGGCCAGCGCTGCAAAGGCAGCCAAGTCTTTCTGTTGCCGCTCGACGATGTCGATCCAACCCAACCAGTTTTCCTCACCGTCGCGGGTCCACAGGCCGGGGTCCTTTTGCCAAAAGCGGGCAACGTTGCTGTTGGCGTGCCAGTCGGCGACCGCCAGGTTCACGGCACCGCGAAGATCATGGGGGAGTGCGAATCGAATGCTCATATCGCTTTTGATTGTGCATCAAAGACGGGCTTTAGGAAAAGTGTGGCAACCATTGCCGGAAAAATTTCTGAATAAAACAGCTTACCGGACCGCTGCGGCCAAGTTGCGGTCCAAGGTCGGCTTGGCTGCTTCAAAGGCCAGACGAATCCCGGTTTCCAGATCGACCTTGGGCTGCCAGCCTAGTGAACGCAACCGGCCGGAATCCATTAGCTTGCGCGGCGTACCGTCGGGCTTGGAGGTATCGAAGACCAGGCTGCCTTGAAAGCCGAGCACCCGGCAGATCGTCTCCGCCAACTCCCAAATGGTCACATCGCTGCCGTAGCCCACGTTGATTAGTGGCGGCAGATCCTCGCGAAGCAGCGCCCCGTAGGTCGGGCCGTCGAGAGTCATCAGGTGAATGCAGGCATCGGCAAAGTCGTCGCTGAAGAGAAACTCGCGCAGCGGCTTTCCTGTGCCCCACACCACAACTTCCCTGCGCCCCGCACAACGGGCGTCATAGACTTTGCGAATCAGCGCCGCCAGCACATGAGAGCTTTCCAGGTCGTAGTTGTCGCCTGGGCCGTAAAGATTGGTGGGCATCGCGGCGAGATAATGTGTCCCATATTGCCGGTTGTAAGACCAGCACATTTCAATGCCTGCGATCTTGGCCAGCGCATAGGCGCGGTTGGTCGGCTCCAGCGGCCCGGTCAGCAGATACTCCTCGCGGATGGGCTGCGGGCAGTCGCGGGGATAGATGCAACTGGAGCCAAGAAACAAGAGTCGCTCGACGCCGTTGCGCCAGGCGGCATCAATCACGTTGGTTTGTATCTGAAGGTTGTCACGAATGAAATCAGCCGGGCAGGTGCTGTTGGCGTGAATTCCGCCCACTTTGGCCGCGGCAAGAAAGACCACGTCCGGCCTCTGATCGGCAAAGAACGCTTCCACGGCTGCCTGCTGCGTCAGGTCCAGCTCGGCATGAGTGCGAATGATGAAATTGCCGAAGCCGTGGCGTTCCAGGCTGCGCACCAGTGCGGAACCAGCCAGGCCGCGATGCCCGGCCACATAGATTCGGCTATTCTTGTTCATCGTTTCCTCTGCTGGTTGGACTTGTAAAACTCATTGCCGGGGATCCAATCTCCCAATCTCGGTAACTCAGTTCCAGCGCAACAAACCTGACTCAATTATCGTGGAATCCAACCGCCGCTTGATAACCGTGCTTCTGCACAAGCAGATCGCGCGAGGCCAGTTTCATATCCTCGGTCACCATCTCCGTTACTAGCTGCTGAAAAGTGGTGCGCGGCGTCCAGCCCAGCTCACGCTTTGCCTTCTCCGGATTGCCCAGCAGCGAGTTCACCTCAGCGGGGCGGAAATAACGCGGATCGATGCGCACAATAACCTCGCCGCGCCCGTCAATGGCATATTCCTCGACGCCCGTCCCATGCCATTGCAAAGTTATACCCAGCTCTTTCGCGGCGGTATCCACGAACTCCCTCACGCTATGCTGCTCGCCGGTGGCGATCACGTAATCGCTTGGAGTTTCCTGTTGCAGCATCAACCACTGCACCTCGACATAATCCCGGGCATGGCCCCAGTCGCGCAAAGAGTCCAGATTGCCCAGGTAAAGGCAATTCTGCAGGCCCACCTTGATGTGGGTCAGCGCGCGAGTGATTTTGCGGGTCACAAATGTTTCGCCGCGAATGGGCGACTCGTGATTGAAGAGAATGCCGTTACAGGCATACATGCCGTAGGATTCGCGATAGTTCACCGTGATCCAGTAACCGTAAACCTTGGCCACGCCATAAGGCGAGCGCGGGTAAAAGGGCGTCGTCTCCGACTGCGGAACCTCTCGCACCAGGCCGAACATCTCTGAGGTCGAGGCCTGATAGAAGCGAGTCGTTTTAGTTAGCCCCAGCAGACGGATCGCTTCCAGAATCCGCAGCGTGCCCAAAGCATCGGTGTCGGCCGTATACTCCGGCTCTTCAAACGACACCATGACGTGGCTCTGCGCCGCCAGATTGTAAATCTCGTCGGGTTGAATCTTCTGGATCGTATTTACCAGGCTCGAAGTGTCGGTCAGGTCGCCATAGTGCAACACCAATTGGGGATGGTCGGAATGCGGGTCCTGATAGAGGTGGTCGATGCGCTGCGTGTTGAAGAGCGAGGAGCGGCGCTTGATTCCGTGGACCTCATAGCCTTTTTTGAGCAGAAACTCCGCTAAATAGGCGCCGTCCTGACCGGTAACTCCGGTGATCAAAGCCTTAGGCATCGCGTGCCGTCCTCCCGGCCACCACTCGCTTCAGAGGGCGGCAGACTTTCAGCTTCCGGCCGTTCTCGACGGCCTTTCTGTCGAGCGGGAATCGTCCGCTTCCATCTTAAACAAAGCGGGCAGTCGAACGGACAAGGGAGTAGCTACTGATCTCGCGTAGTTGGAAGAAACCTCTCAGGCCAGGCCGGCGAACAATTGCCAGACAAACCTGAAGACGAAGCGGGGATTGTTCTTGAGGTAGCGCATGGCCAGACGCCGGGGCTCCGATGCGAAGCGAAACGCCCATTCAAGTCCGCAGCGCATCATCCATCGGGGAGCGCGCCGCTTGCTGCCGGCGATGAAGTCAAAGGCCGCTCCGACGGCAAGCATCACCGCCTGAACCTGGCCCACATGCTCCGTGATCCAGTTTTCCTGCTTGGGGCAGCCAAGGCCAACGAAAAGCAGCCGCGTTCCAGAAGCAGCTATGCGCTCCACGACGGCCCGGTCCTCTTCGGGCGTAAGAACCCGGAATGGCGGGCTATCATAAAAAACTATATTGAGCTTCGGATGCCGCAAACGCACCGCGCCAACCAAAGAATCGAGCGTTGACCGGCTTCCGCCGTAAAAGCCAACCGATACTCCGGCCTTTTCGGCCGCGGCCAGCATGGCTGACATAGTGTCGGGGCCACAGACCCGCTGAGCACCGCTTTCGCCCATTGAGCGGAGCGCCCATGCCAGAGGCATGCCGTCAGGAAAGACAACATCGGCAGCATTCAGCCGGGCAAGAAAAATCGGATCGTCCACTGCTTCCATGACCATGTGAACACTGGCAAAGAAGACTGCGCGGGAGTGGCGTTCCTTGGCCCAGAGGAGACTCCTCTGGATCGCTTCATCGCAGCTGCTGACTGCAACATTGACCCCAAGAATGGGCCGGTAGATGATCAGGTCCTGAACCTCAGAGCTTGCGGTCAAAGTTTGTCGCCTCTCCAGAAAAAGTCGAAGTCAGGGGCAGCAAGCAAATCAAACAGACAGCGATGGATAAGCGAAATTGCTTTGCGCTTAAGCCTGAGTCAAAGCGGAATCGAAAAGTCTCAGGCAAGTATCTTCCTAGAATTCTCTATTAATAGTATGTGACAAAACGCACAACGATGGACACAAAAAAAGCGCCCAGGTTACTGTCGTACCCCTGCGCGGTGTTCCCCTCCTATCACGGCTGCGGTCCGGTACACCGTCAAGCGCGCCATTTGCTCTGGCAATCAATAACGGGGACTGAAATGGTCGAAGTGATATAGTGCGCCGATCGTAAAGCCTTGGGGTTTCAGCGGATAAATGGTCGCAGGATGGCGAAAGAAATCAGGCCAGGTCTGGTATTCATAGTCGACCCTCACCCAGAGATTCTGGACAGTCCGGAATTCCACGCCGCCACCCTCAGCGTAAAAGTTGCGAGAGTCGTGATTGTGCATACCTTCGAATCCGATGTAGTCTGTGTTGCCATATTCGGCTAAGAACTTTCCATAAGGGCGGAAGTTGCGGAAATGGGGCCACGAGTAAACCAATCCACCCCCGGCAGTGTCTTCGCGTAGATTTGAAGATTCGGTCGACGAGCGGTCATAGTTGAGGTCGCGAGCCTCGGCTTCTATACCGATTCCCTGTAGGAGCGAAGGCACCCTGGTCAGGGTATAGTCGATCCACAGTGTGCCGCCAACCAGGTGGCCATGCCCGAAATCGGGATTGAAGCCGGAAAGGCCGGCACCGATGGCCAGGGGCACTCTTGTCTCTGTGGCCGCCGGTGCGGTTTGTGAAAATGTGAGATGTGCCGCGCCAACAAAAAAAAGTGCTAGGGTCAGCCCAATATACGGCTTCAAACGCATCTGCGTCTCCTTACAACAAAATTACAGGACACCTTCTCCGAGGCATTCCCCTTCGGTAAAGTGTACATCTGCAAAGTCAAAATACAAGGCAAAGATTCTGCGAACCTTGCCGGTCTAGACCCTTCAATCCCGAATTGGTGCTTTGGTTTCTGCGCGGAACGCCGAAAATGACGCGTACCATTTTCGACACGTAAATCTAAGGAGAGAGCCGCGCGGGCTGAAGTCTGACAGTTCCGGTCAGGCGCAATCGGGTAGGCAATCGCTCAACAGCGTTGCGATGACAGTAACCCAGCGGCCGGATGCAGGCGGCAACCGGCTTCGACCCGTCAGCCGACGTTATTGCTTCGATCCTGGCCAGCGGGGCGTGATGCGGATCAGATCGAGCTTGCCAAGATCCTCCACCGCAAACTCCGGCGAGGCAGCGGGCACGGCGACCACGCCTCCCAAGGGCAGCTCAATCGATTCAAGGCCAGACCCCACAATTCTCGCCGTACCGGCAGCCGCAAACAGATATTGAAGCCCAAGAGCCGGCTCGTCTGCGCTGGCCAGACTGGCGCTGGTTCTGCCCCCATTTACTGCGATACGCTCTACGCGGAAATAATCCCCTTCTACGAGAATGGTCCGGCCATCCAGCGCTCTCGGCGGAATCTTGCCGGCGCGCGTCACCAGCCGCGTGGCTTCCAAAGACTTTGCAATGTGCAGCTCGCGTCCACGACCGTAGTCATACATCCTATAAGTCAGGTCGCAGTTCTGTTGAGTTTCCAGCAGAATCGACCCTGGCCAGATGGCATGAACCGTTCCCGCATCCACATAGATCATGTCGCCTGCCACCACCGAGAGCAGATTCAGGCTCTCTTCCAGTGTGCCCGCCTCGATCCCCGCTTTGACCTGGTCCAGCGTGATTCCCGGCTTCAGCCCGCACGCTACCTGAGCACCTGGCTCGGCTGCCAGCGCGTACCAGCATTCTGTCTTGCCGCGAGGCTCACCGTACTTTTGCGCCATTTTGTCGGCCGGATGAACCTGCACGCTCAGCTTTTCCCGGGCAAAGATGACCTTCACCAACAGCGGCGAGGCCTCACCGCGCGGGGCGTCCTTGCCTAGCAGAGCTTCGGGATTCCCGGCGAAGAGAGTGCCCAAGGTCTGGCCAGTTTGTGCGCCGCTGGCCACCACACACTGGTCTCCGGTGAGCCAGGCTTCGCCGAAGGGTTCTCCCTCGGCGATCACGTCATACCAGGGACGCAGATCGCGGCAGCCCCATACCCGCTCGGCAAACCAGGGCGCAATGCGAAAGGGAGCCCATGTAGAGGTAATCGATGGTGAGAGGATTTCCAAGAGGTTTTTTCCCTTTCTCCATGAAGACAAGCCTGTTGCGGGCACATCGGCAGACCTGCTCCGGCACTGCTCGACTGCAATCTCACTCTACCAGACAGCTAACCCGGCGCAGAGCGGTCGCGGACTACGCCCTTGCCTCGATTGGAGAGGCGCAACCCAAATAAGTCGCCAGCGCTGCGCAGCGGTTTGCCCCATTCTTCTCTAACGCATAACCTAGGAGCAGTAAACTCTTGACAGTTAGGGGCAGAGCGCGGTTTGTTTCGTTTCTGTCAGGACCGGAAGTCAGACAAAGTCCGGAGTTCAAAGACCTCGGGACTTTCCTTCATCGAAAGGCCCACCACGAGCCGCAATGCGGCTTGAATCTCCACGGCCGGGCATCCCCCTGCCACCACTACGCGGAAAACCGCACAGGAGAGCGCAAGAGCGCATGCTAAAGCCAGTTTCCATCTGCGTCATCGGGTCCGGATATGTGGGACTCGTTGCAGCCGTTTGCTTTGCGGAGATAGGGCATCAGGTCACCTGTGTGGACAATGACGAAGTCAAGGTGGCGACCCTCCGTGACGGCCGCGTGCCCATTTTCGAGCGCCATCTGCCGGAGCTATTGGCCAAGCACCGCGAGCACGGTGTGATCTTCACGACCGATCTGGGTGCAGCCGTCGAGCGGAGCGAGGCGGTCTTCATTGCCGTGGGCACGCCGCAGGGCGATACCGGCGCTGCCGACCTCTCTTTTGTCGAAGCCGTGGTCTCCCAGATCGCCCGCTCCATCAATGGCTACAAGGTCATCGTGGAAAAGAGCACGGTGCCTGTCTACACCAACGAATGGATACGGCGCGTGCTGCATCGTCACGGCGTCGACCCTAAGAGTTTCGATGTGGTCTCGAACCCCGAATTCCTCCGCGAAGGCACGGCTGTCATGGACTTTCTGCATCCCGATCGCATTGTGGTGGGGGCCAATACGGATCGTTCCGCCGAAGTTTTGCGGCGTATTTATGAGCCACTCACCGAGGGCGGCTATTATGCTCAACAGGATTCGCTGAAAGGGGTCTGTAATGTGGAGTACCCGGCCAAGCTGCTGGTCACTTCGGCGCAGAGCGCGGAGATCATCAAACATGCTTCCAATGCCTTCCTGGCCTTGAAAATTTCCTTCATCAATGCCGTGGCCAACCTGGCCGAAACCGTGGATGCCGACATTGAGGACATCTCGGCCGGAATGGGCATGGATAGCCGCATCGGCTCCAAGTTTTTGAGCGCGGGATTGGGCTACGGCGGGTCCTGTTTTCCTAAGGATGTGGCTGCCTTTCACTGGGTGGCGCAACAACAGGGCGTGGACTTTCAACTACTCCAGGAGGTCCGCAAGGTCAACGACACACAAAAGAATGTCTTCTTCAACAAGGTCCGTTCGGCGTTGTGGACCTTGCGCGGCAAGCGTCTGGCGGCTCTCGGCCTGGCGTTCAAGGGCGACACGGACGACATTCGTGAATCTCCGGCCATCGACGTGATCGGGAAGCTACTGGAAGCCGGCGCATCGATCACGGCTTATGATCCGGCAGCCATGGAGCGTGCTCGTGAGGTACTGCCGCCTTCGGAGAAACTTCACTATGCGGACGACGTTTACGCAGCGGCCAAGGATGCCGATGCGGTGCTGATTTTAACCGACTGGAAGGAGTTTGCCGAGATCGATCTGGTGCGCCTTAACCAAGCGGTTCACTTTCCCATCGTGATCGATGGCCGCAACCTCTACAAGCCGCAACGGATGCTTGATCACGGTTTTACATATGTGAGTGTGGGACGGCCGGCAAGCTATCTGGCACAACAAGGCAAACCCCGCAAGCTGATTATGTAAGAGCCGGCAAGCCAACACCGGCCTGATTGCCGCAAGGCGCGGGACATCTGGTTACCGAATTTTGGAGCTTGACTCTTGACCATGCACGTACTTGTCACCGGCGCAGCCGGATTCCTTGGGTCTCACCTCACCGACCGCTTGCTGGCCGAGGGTCATAACGTCATCGGCGTCGATAATTTCTCTACGGGCGATCGCGCGAACATCGCTCACTTGGCCGCCGAGCCGCGCTTCCGGTTTGAGGAGCGAGACATCTGCCAACCCTTCGCTTCAGGTCCAGTGGATTACGTCTTCAACTTTGCCTCACCGGCCAGTCCGCCGGAGTATCTTCGCCTGGCTATCGAGACGCTGCGCGTTGGCTCGATGGGCGTCGAAAACACTCTCGAAATCGCTGCAAAGTACAACGCGGGCCATCTGCATGCCTCGACCTCGGAGTGTTACGGCGACCCGCTGGAGCATCCGCAAACTGAGAGTTACTGGGGCCACGTGAATCCAGTCGGCCCGCGCTCGGTCTACGATGAGGCCAAGCGTTTTGGTGAGGCCATGGTTATGGCCTGGCACCGATCGCGCGGCGTCAATACGCACCTGGTCCGCATCTTCAACACATATGGGCCGCGCCTGCACCCCAGCGACGGCCGGGTCATCTCCAACTTCATGATGCAAGCCTTGCGCGGAGAGCCGATGACCATCTACGGCGACGGCAACCAGACAAGAAGTTTTTGTTATGTAGACGATTTGATCGAAGGCATCCTGCGCCTTTCGCGCTCTGATGAACATATGCCCGTCAACATCGGCAACCCGGTTGAGTTCACCATTCTCGAATGTGCCCAGGCGGTGCTCGAAGTAACAGGATCGAAGAGCGAACTGCGCTTTGAATCCCTGCCCGAAGACGACCCCACGCGACGCTGCCCGGACATTACCAAGGCCCGCGCCGTGCTTGGCTGGGAGCCGAAGATCACTCTCAAGGAAGGTCTCGAAAAGTCACTGGAATTCTTCAGGAGCCATCCTGCGGCCGGATGTTAAGCGCTTTGTATCAGGGTTTCACGGATTTCCGTGCGCTGCAAGCTGACAAAAATCGAATTTTTCCCCGTGCCAACGGCTGCTTTGTTACTCTTTTCCTACCATGAAGCGCAAGTCCGTTCTGCTCCTGACAGCCATTTTCCTTCTCGCATCCAATTTGCCCAGTGCTGCGCAGAAATTTTCGCCTAAAGCGATCCAGTTCAAAGGTGCCCCGGAGTACTCCGACCAGGAGTTGCTTGCTGCCGCTGGACTGAAAAAAGGCGCGGTCCTTGCCTTTGACGAGATGAAGGACCACTCCCAAAAGCTGATGGACACCGGCGTCTTCGACACTCTCAACTTCAAGTTCGATGGCACCGATCTCGTCTATACTTTGGTCCCTTCAACCTCGCTTTATCCAGTACGCCTGGAGAACTTGCCGCTCACGCCTGGCAAGGAACTGGACGCCGCGCTGCACGAGCGCGTTCCGCTCTATCATGGCAAGGTCCCGTCCGAGGGCGGGATGCTGGAAGGTGTGCGCGGCGCTCTTGAAGAGATACTCGCAGCCAAAGGCCTGAAGGCAACAGTTCAAGCCATGCCGCGGCCGGGTAAAGGCGGCGCGGTGGTCTTTTCTATCGCTTCACCGGCGGTGTTGGTCGGCGAGATTCACCTTGACGGCAAGTCGCCTGCTCTGGAACCGCAAGCTGAGGAGATTCTCAAAAAGCTGACGGGCACGCCCTACGATCTGGAGGGAAGCCCAAGCCAGATTGCGACGTATGTGGGCAACTACTACAGGGACAAGGGATACATTGAAGCGTCGGTCGAGGCGATGCCGCAGAATCTGGCCGCAATCTCGGATGATGCAATCCGAATTCCATTCCAGGTTTTATTTACGCCGGGAATCCAATACAAACTCACCGCCGTGCGGCTCGCGCCGGACCTTGTGGTGAAGCAAGCCGATTTCGACCGTCAGGCGAATATTCATTCAGGCGACATCGCGGACGGCCAGCGGGTAACCCAGAACTGGGAGTTCATTTCCCGGCAGTATCACAGCCGTGGGTACATGCGTGCGACCGTTCAACCCACACCGAGCTTCGATCGCGAGAAGGGGACGGTGAGTTACGACGTGACGGTCGTGCCGGGCCCGATCTATGCCATGGGCACGCTCAAGATTGAGAACGTCAGCGACGATCTGCGCACGTTGATGCTGGCTGCGTGGAAGATGCCCGCCGGAGCCACCTTCAACGAAGGCGCGATCCTCGGCTTCTTCGCCATCGGGGATGCCAACCCCGCCCTCAAGCGCGTCTTCGCAGCGGTCAACTGCAAGTATGTCCTGAACCCAAACGACGATGCCCACACCGTTGATGTTACGCTGCGCCTGGAAAAGAAACACTAGAGCCAGCTATCCTCGTTTCCATGCCGCATTCACTCGTTTTCGACCATATGTTTCAGTTGCCGCTTCCGATCCTGGAAAAGCTGCTGCGCCCGGTGATCGTCTACCTGGTGTTGGTGCTGCTGTTGCGCATCTTCGGCAAACGGGAGCTGGCTCAGCTCAACCCTTTCGACTTGGTGGTGCTGCTCTCGCTCTCGAACACCGTGCAGAACGCCATCATCGGCGACGACAATTCGGTAACCGGCGGCATCATCGGCGCGTTTAGTCTGTTGGCCATCAACTGGCTGGTGGTGCGGGTTCTGTTCCGCTCGCGCCGGCTCACGCGCGCTCTGGAAGGCAGGGCCGCGGTGCTAGTCAGGAACGGCCAGATCGACCAGCGCGCTCTCCGGCGTGAGTCGCTCAGCCGCGAGGAACTGCTTTCGGTCATTCACAGGCAGGGCTTCGAGGATGTTCACCAGGTACGATGCTGCGAACTCGAGCCGAACGGCACGTTTTATGTAGAAGCCTTCGAACCCTCGGCTGCCGACAAGCGCCATGCTGAGCTGCTGGCCCGGCTCGATGCGCTCAACCGCGAAGTGGCCGCACTGCGCACGCAATCCTGACGGCCTGTCCCACCCGCGCGGTAAACACTATTCCCACTCGATGGTGCCGGGCGGCTTGGAAGTGATGTCGTACACAACGCGGTTGATGCCGCGGACTTCGTTGACGATGCGACTGCTGATGCGCTTGAGCACCTCGTACGGTAGAGGAGTCCAGTCGGCGGTCATGCCGTCTTCAGAATGCACGGCGCGCACTGCAGCGGTGTACGCGTAGGTTCGCTGGTCGCCCATCACGCCCACACTCATCACTGGCAGCAGCACGGCAAAGCTCTGCCAGATCGACGAGTAGAGCCCGGCGGCCTTGATCTCGGCGACGACGATCTCGTCGGCTTCTTGGAGCAACGCGACGCGCTCCGGCGTGACCTCACCGAGGATGCGCACGGCCAAGCCCGGCCCCGGAAACGGCTGCCTGCCCAAAACATCTTCCGGCATTCCGAGATCGCGGCCAATGCGCCGGACTTCATCTTTGAAGAGGTCGCGCAGCGGCTCGATCAGCTTGAGCTTCATGCCCAAAGGCAACCCGCCGACGTTGTGGTGACTCTTGATGGTTTGGCTGGGGCCTTTGACGCTGGACGACTCGATCACATCTGGATACAACGTACCCTGGACCAGCCATTCCACACCGCCGGTTTGCTTGGAGATGCGCGTAGCCTCGTCGTCGAAGACGGCGATGAACTCGGCGCCGATGCGCTTGCGCTTGGTTTCTGGATCGATGATGCCGGCTAGCTGTTTCAGAAAGCGCTGGCTTGCATCCACGGCGACGATATTAAGGCCAAGCTTATCGCGCAGGTTCTTCTGTACGCTGGCAAACTCGTTCTTGCGCAAGACGCCGTTGTTGACGAAGATGCATGTGAGTTGGCTGCCAATGGCTTTGTGCACCAACACAGCCGCCACCGAGGAATCCACGCCACCGGAAAGCCCGCAGATGACGTGACCCTTGCCGACCTTCTCGCGAATTGCGGCGACAGTTGTCTCGATGAAATGCGCGGGAGTCCAGTCACCCGCAGCGCCGCAGATCGAGAAGATGAAGTTCTTGATGATCTGCGGCCCGAGTGGCGTGTGATGCACCTCGGGATGGAACTGCACGGCCCAGATGCGGCGCTCGTCGTTGACAATGCCAGCCAAGGCATTGGCGCTGACCGCTGTCCGACGGAAGCCAGCGGGTAATTCGAGAGCCTCGTCGCCGTGACTCATCCAGACCTGGAGCGTGGGCGGCAGGCCTGTAAACAACGGCGTCGCACTGTCTTCGATAGACACTTCGGCGTGGCCGTACTCGCGCCGGGGAGCGGAAAGCACCTTGCCGCCCAGGTGATGAACGATGAAATGAAGGCCATAGCAGATGCCGAGCACCGGCACGCCCAGTTCGAGCAGCTTGGGGTCTGCGGCTGGCGCGTCGGCATCATAAACCGACGATGGCCCGCCAGAAAGGATCAGGCCTAGCGGCTGGAGAGCCTTGATTTCACCGAGCGGCGCCGTGCAGGGCAGCACAACGGAAAAGACATTCTGTTCGCGGATGCGGCGGGCGATGAGTTGCGTATACTGCGAACCGAAATCGAGGATAACGATCGTTTGGGTGGCCACCCCCTAGTGTGGCAGGGCCGAGGGTTGGCTGTAAAGAACTTACGAACTGGATACTGCGCAAATTCAGGCAGTACAAGTCCCTCGGCCGCGAGAGTTGCTGGCGGCTGGATACTATTCCCCAAGAGCTATGCGTCTATGTTTGTGTACGGGATGAGTTCGGCGAGAAGGCGCTTCTATGTGCCCAGAGCAGAGCAGTGGCGATCTTCATTCCTCTTCATGCACTTGGCTTGGATTCAGCTCGGAGGGAGGTATCTCCAACTGCTTGCGGATGCGATCGATGTCGGCGCCGCGTTCATGCAGGATGCGCGCGGCAAAGCAGTTCTCTTCACGTAGAATGCCCAGCAACAGATGCTCAGGACCGATGCGTTCGCTATGCAGCCGGTCAGCTTCTTCAGCCGCAAAAAACATCGACCGCGTGCACTCCAGGGTAAATGGCGTGTCCACACGATTTGAGACATCCTCGCGGAACAGTGTGTGCTCTTCGACATGCGCACGGAGAAGCCCTATCGATTCGACATCAGGGAGGAAGAGATCGAGATGAGCCTTCTCTTCGTGTAGCGCACTCAGCAGCAGGTGCTCGGTTTCGACGCATGGCGATCCAAATTTGTCAGCCTCGACATGCGCAAGGACGAGCGACTGCTGCGCCTGTTCTGTACAGCGGTCGAAGATGCTTTGTCCAGGGAAGGGCTTCATCTTCGCCTGCTGACGCCCTTCCATGATCTCGCGAACCCTTGTGCGGGCCTGTTCGGAGAGTTGCTTTATTCTCTCCTGCTCCTCTGGGGGAAGGGACTCAAGCTGTCGTCTGTGTTCCAACTCCCAAGGGGGCAGGCCGGGGAGCCCAGCCGCCAATTCCTTGCGAACCTCCTCGATATCAATCTTGCGTTCCCGGAGCAACTGAGCCGCGAAGCAACCCTCCTCGCGCAGCAGGCCCAGTAGCAAGTGCTCGGTGCCGATGTGTTTGTGTCCCAGCCGCTTCGCCTCATCGGCTCCATAAGCCAGCACCCGCTTGCACTCTTTTGAGAGCTTCAAGTCCACGCTCATGGAGAACTTTTCGCGGATGGGGGTGTGCGTCTCAATCTGCCTGCGGATCGACTCGACCGCTGCGTGAGAGTGCAGGAATCGGTTGGTCAGGGCCTTGTCCTCGCGCATCAGGCCGAGAAGCAAGTGCTCGGTTTCGATTTGGGGTGAGCCGAACTGACTGGCCTCGTGCCGCGCAAAGAAAATCGTGCGCCGCGCTTTTTCCGTGTAGCGTTCGAACATACGTCCTATTCCTCGCAGGGGCGTTTGCGGCAGAACCTTCCGTCCTGCCCTGGTCCCCTGTCGTCTATAATGGCAAAGAATCGCGTCAAGCGACAATTGAGCGACAATTGCGCGATCAGTCCGATGCCGCATCCAGCCCGAGTCGTGCTGGCCCAGGGAAATCGAACTGCTTGTGCATAGAGAGTTGAAGGTCTTAGTTCACCTATGATCCGTTTCCTGCAGGATAGAGACAGCCGCATCATCAAGGCGATTTTCATTGTCATCATCGCCGTCATCTCGGTGGGAATGGTGGTTTACCTGATTCCCGGCCTGACCGGCATGGGAGCCTCGACCGCCGACACCTACGCCGTGATCTACCCGCACTGGTACAGCCGTCTGCTGTCATCGGGCAGTGTGGTGAGCCAGCAGCGGGTGAGCCAGATTGTCCGCCAGCAGATGCAGCGGCAGAAGCTGCCAGATTCTCCTTTCATCGTCAAATACTTTGAGCAGCAAGTCGGCTCCCAACTGATACGGGAACAGGTTTTACTGGTTGAGGCTGAGAAGCTCGGTATCAACGCGACCAACGACGATGTGATCCAGTTCCTGCACACGGGCCAGTTTGGCGAGTTCCTTTTCCCCAATGGCCAGTACATTGGCGAAGATCGCTACGCTGCCTTCGTTGCCGGACAGTTCAATATGTCGGTCGGCGAGTTTGAAGACGAAATCAGGCAGGATATCGAGGTCCGACGCTTGCAGGCACTGATCACTGCCGGAGTTACGGTGAGCGACCAGGACGTGCGCGACAGTTATCGCAAGGAAAACATCAAGATCAAGTTCGACTACGCGGTGATCGCCTCGGACGACCTGCGCAAGACGATCAATCCCTCGGACAGCGAGCTGGAAGCTTTCTTCAAGAAGAACGCCGTGCGCTATGCCTCGGCCGTGCCCGAGCAGCGCAAGCTCACCTACTTCGCAGTGGGCCCGGAGCAACTGCCGGGCGGCGTTCCGCAGCCCACTCAGCAAGAGATTCAACAATACTTTACCGCGCATCAGTCCGAGTACGAGGTGCCGGAGCAGGCGCGTTCGCGTCATATCCTGATCAAGGTGGCGCCCGGTGCTGACGCCAAGACCGACGCCGCGGCGAAGGCCAAGGCTGAAGAGTTGCTCAAAGAGATTCAAGGCGGCGCGAACTTTGCCGAACTGGCCAAGAAGAACTCCGACGACCCAGGCAGCAAGGATCTGGGCGGCGAATTGGGCTTCGCCAAGCGCAAGACCATGGTGCCTGAGTTCGACAACGCCATCTTCACTCAGAAGATTGGCGAGACCAAGATCGTGAAGTCGCAGTTCGGTTATCACATTGTGCAGGTGGAGGAACGGCAAGCGGCGCACACGCAGGCGCTCAGTGAAATGCTGCCTACCATTCAGGCCACACTCTTGCGTCAGAAGGCAGCCAAGGCCGAGCAGGACTTTGCGCAAACGCTCACCTCTGAGGCCATCAAAAGCGGCTTGACGGCGACCGCAGCGGCCCACCATTTGGAGGTGGCAACCACGCCGTTGCTCGGCGCGCATGACGTGATTGCAGCGCTGCCCGACTCCTCGCAGATTATGGGCAAGGCGTTCCAGTCCAAGCAGGGCGATCCACCGCAGTTCGCGCCCACGGGCGAGGGCTACGCGATCTTCCAGGTCGTCAGCGTTGCCCCGGCTCACGCGCCCAGCTTTGCCGATTGGAAGAGCCACGTTGCGGATGATTATCGCAGCGAACAGCTGCCCGTCCTGCTCAGCGCGAAGACCAAAGAACTGGCAGAGAAGGCCAAGAGCATGAATGATCTGGCGAAGGCCGCTAAGGAAGTGGGCGCCACGCTCAAGACCAGCGACCTGGTGGGTGAGAGCGGCCAGGTGCCCGACTTAGGCCAGGTGGGCCAAGTGGCTCCGCAGCTCTTCGAGTTGAAGATTGGCGACCTGAGCGGACCCATCAATGCGCAACGTACCGGAGTGGTGGCCAAGCTGGTGGATAAGCAAGAGCCCAGCGCTGACGAGATTGCCAAGAACTTCGACCAGACGCGCGACAAGATTCTCGAACAGCGCCGCGGAGAGGCCTTTAATATCTTCGTGAGCACCATCATGGATGACTACAAGAAGCACAACCGCATCCGGATGAACGCCAAGGCAAAGGGCGAAGAGATTCCCGCGACCTAGACGGAAGACAAACAAAAAGCTTGAAAAAAGCCTGCATTCATTGAGAATGTGGGCTTTTTCAGCTTTGTGGCTGGTTGCCGCGAACGGGAATCGCGGACAGCGGGGATAATAGGGCATGGAGCTTCAGCGTTCATCCGGCCTTCTGCTGCACGTCACTTCCCTGCCTTCTGATGGCGGCATCGGCGACCTTGGCCCTGCCGCTTATGAGTTTGTGGACTTTCTGGTCGCCGCCAAACAGCACGTCTGGCAGGTTTTGCCGCTCGGCCCCACGGGATACGGCAACTCGCCCTATGCGGGGACGTCCGCATTCGCCGGCAATCCCTTGCTGATCAGTCTGCAGTTTCTGTCGGACTGGGGCTGGATCGCGCCTGAGCGGATCGCGGGTCTCGCCGGTGGTGGCGGCCCAGTCGATTTCGAAGCAGTGGAAAAGCGAAAGCTGCCGTTGCTCTATGAAGCGGCAGGGAAGTTTCTCGATCGAGGGCAGAACGACGCCAAGCCGGCGGACCAGTGGAAACAGTACGAGGAGTTCTGCCGGACCGAGGCGCATTGGCTCTTCGACTACGCGCTCTTTGCCGAGCTGCGTCGCCATTTCAACACGGGAGCGTGGGCGGCATGGCCCGAGCCGCTGCGCCGTCGCCAGCCTGAAGCATTGGCCGAGGCAGTTGCGATGCATGCCCGCGCGCTGGCCCAGGAGCAGGTGTTGCAGTTTGCTTTCTCGCTCCAATGGAACAGCCTGCGCGCTGCCGCCGCGGAAAAAGGAATACGAATTCTGGGCGATGTGGCGATCTTTGTCAGCATGGATTCGGCTGATGTGTGGGTTCATCCCGAGCTTTTCGAGCTGGACGAGGAGCTGAAGCCAATCCGCATTGCGGGTGTGCCTCCCGATTACTTTTCGAAGACCGGGCAGCGTTGGGGCAACCCGCTCTATCGCTGGGACGTGCTGGCCGAGCGCGGTTTCGACTGGTGGATCGATCGGATGCGCCGCGCCATCCAGCTTTACGACATCGTCCGTCTGGACCACTTCCGCGGCTTCGAGTCTTACTGGGCGATTCCGGCAGAGGAGGAGACGGCGGTGAACGGCGAGTGGGTAAAGGCGCCGGGCCTGGCTCTCTTCCACGCGCTTGAGGCGGCGTTGGGGCCGCTGCCACTGGTAGCCGAGGATCTGGGCATGATTACCGCCGAAGTGAATGCGCTGCGGCTAGCTCTCGGACTGCCGGGGATGAAGGTGCTCCAGTTCGGCTTCAACGACAAGGGCGCGCACATTCACCTGCCCCATCGCCTCACACCCGCCACCGTGGCCTACACCGGCACGCACGATAACAACACCACGCTGGGCTGGTGGAATGCAGCCAGCGAAAGCGAGCGCGCCACCGTCGAGGCCTACGTGGGGCGAGTGGGCACGCACCCGGTGTGGCCGATGATTCGGGCCGTCGAGACAAGCGTGGCGCAGATGGCCGTGGTTCCCGTGCAGGATATTCTCGAACTGGATGCGGGGGCACGCATGAATACGCCCGCTGTGGCTGAGGGCAATTGGAGTTGGCGCGTTCCGGAGGCACGCTGGACGCCGGAGCTAGCGGCAAAGCTGGCCGCGCTGGTCGAGGTGACTGATCGAGATAACGATCCGCTGGGCAAGGCTGATGAAAAGGACGGGGCTTAGTCGGCCATCATCGCGTTACGATCATCGTCGTGCAATGCTTCACTCACTCTTCTTATCACCCAGACGCGCCACGCTGAACTGCGCACCGGCGAACAGGATCAGGCCCGAAACATACGCCCAGAAGAGCAGCCCGACCGAGATGAAGAACGGCCCATAAAGCGCCCCGAGGTCTAGATGCGGCAGAACGGCTACGAAGATATATCTGGCCACCAACCAGATGACACCCGTATAGATCGATGTGCGCAGCACTGATTTCCAGGGAACTTTGCGGTTAGGCAGCAGCCAGTAGATCGAAAAGAAGAAGAGGATTGAGGCTACGCCGGTGGTTGCGGTAAGCAAGATGAAACTGGTTCCCTTGAAAGTAAAGTTGAGAACAAAATCAATGAACTTGATATTTGTTTGGTGAAGGAAAACGAATTTCAGCACACTGCGCGCCCCCGCATTCAGCAGAATGCTGATCATACCCAGAGCGACCATGATGATCGCGAGGCCAAAGGCTATTACTTGATTTTGAAGATAATTGCGGCTCTTAGTCACGCCCCAGGCCTGATTCAGTGCCACTTCAAGCGGAAGAAAGATGCCTGTGCAAGCGATCAAAATCATTAGCAGCGAGAAAAACTGCACGCCTTGGTGCGCCGCAGTTTTCTCCAGGTAGAAGGCAATCCAAGGTATGCCGTCCACCGGAGCGGCAACTGAAGGCAGAAAATAACTCACCATGTCAGCCACTACAGACTTCATCGCCTCGGAATGAAAGACCGACCGGCAAAGCGTATAAAGCAATACAGTGAAGGGAATGAACGACAGAATCGCGTTGGCCGCAACGCTGAAGGCGAAGGTATGCACCTCGCTATCGAGCAGGTAAGTGATCAACGCCGTTCCGTCCTTGCGCCAGCGGTACCACTTGGATTTCTTTGCCGGCTCCGGCACATCGGCGGCTCTGGGGGCCTCTGTTACTGCATCTGTCTGAATATCGGGGACTGAGACTTCGGCCATTGTCTTGCTCCTTCTTCCACATCAAAGCGCCGTCGCGGTTCTTGTCGCCCGCCTGACGCGACTCCGGGATGAGTGTTTCTTTAAGGATAGCCGTTGGGGGCTAAGTGCGGCGGAGTTTTTCGAGCGCCCATCGCGCCGCCGTGCGCAGACCTTCGTCCGCGACTCCGGCCCACTTTTCGAGCAACGGAGCAAAGCGGCCCAGCCCGCTGTTGCCCATGGCAATGGCGGCATTGCGCTTGAGCCCCCAGAAGCCCGCCCTGCGCACGGGCGAACCGTTGAACTGGCGCTCGAACTCTGACTCGTCCATCGCCGCTAGCCAGTCGAGGGCCGGGTCTACCAGCTCCGGACGCGGCTCGAACTCCGGGTCCGCTGTCACGGGCGACTTCCGATTCCACGGGCAAACGTCCTGGCAGATGTCGCAGCCGAAGACCTGCCGTCCCATGCCCTCCATCAGCTCTGGCGCGATGGGGCCTCGATGCTCGATGGTCAGGTAGGCGATGCAGAGCGTCGCATCCATCTGATAGGGCGCGATTAACGCGCCGGTCGGGCAGGCATCCAAGCAGCGCCGGCAGCTTCCGCAGCGGTCCGGGTGCGCCGTAAGAACTCTTTCCTTTTCGATCTCAAGGGAGGTTAAGAGCACCGCCAGGAACCCATAGGAGCCGAGTTGCGGATGAATCAGGCAGGTGTTCTTGCCGGTCCAGCCGAGGCCAGCCGCAGTGGCCATCGCTCGCTCGACCAGCGGTCCGGTGTCCACGTAGGCCCGCGCCTCGAATGGGCCGAGTTGCTCGTGCAGCAGCGCCTCTAAGTTCTTCATTCGCTTGAGCAGAACCTTGTGATAGTCGCTCGGCCGCCGTGTACCGGTGGGATTCACCTTGCTTGTCTCCATGCGGCTGGTCCAGGCGTAGCGGGCGATCCATCCTGTTCCCTCGGCGGCGGGATTGGTCGAGCGCGGCTGCGGGCTGTCGTAGCTGGCTAGGCCGACCAGCACCGAACGCGCCCACGGGAAGGGAGGCCGCGCCCGTGCCAGTCGCCCATCTTCGTTTGCACGCTTCAGGTAACTCATTGAGCCTGCACGGCCAGCTTGCACCCACTGCTCGAAACGCGCTGCGTCCCGCTCCTGGTTGGCATGAGCAAGCGCGACGATGCGGGCTTCGGCGAACCCGGCCTCTAGGGCTAGCTTCCGCGCCTGCTCTCGGCTCAGGATGGGGGCGGCTTTGGTGTTGGTTTCGGGTTGGGAGGGAGGTTGGTCCACGCTTTGATTCTCTATCACGGGAATGGGTTCTCACAGGTGTTGGGATCAAGTCAGTGGCAGGCAGAAGATGAGCTAAAGGGCTATGTTTGCTGGGGATATGAGAAGTCAAAATCCACTGGTTTTTGCTAATTGTGTAGCTATAAGTTACTGGTTTTACCTATAAATGTGAAGCTATAGGTTGTTGGTTTGTAGAAAATCGGAGACATTTGGCGCTTCAGTTTTGTGACACTGGAGTGGTTCAGCTTGCCGGAATTTGGTCGATCGACTGAGAACACGTCAGTTGATTTATGCAAAGAAGGTTGGCCTACTGGGGTTTGGCTGGAATTGGGAGTGGATTTTTATTGCCGTCTGCCCGTCATACACGGAGCAGGGCAAGTGGTAAAGTATGGTAGTGTATAAACTACAGAATTCGCGATGATCGAATTCAAACAAACCGAGACCTTCCGCAAATGGCGAATACATCTCAAGGACGAACGGATACGCGCTCTGATCGCCTCGCGACTGGATCGCCTGGCCTTTGGGAATGCAGGGGATGTAAAGTCGGTAGGCCAGGGAATCAGCGAACTACGCATCGACTATGGACCGGGCTACCGGATCTATTTCCGAAAACGGGGCAACACCATCATCATCCTGTTGTGCGGTGGCGACAAGAGCACACAGGCGAAGGACATTCAAACAGCAAAGCGCCTGGCGGCAGAATGGAGAGAAGAAAATGCCTAAGAAAATTAAACCTGAGAGATTGACTACTTATGATCCTGCCGAAGATCTCAGCTCGGACGAAGCGATCGCGATCTTCATGGCGGAGGCGTTTCAAACCAACGATGCCGGCTACATAGCACACGCGCTGGGTGTCGTCGCTCGCGCCAAAGGAATGGCCCAGATTGCCGAACAGACAGGATTGTCTCGCGAGCAGCTCTATCGCTCTTTCAGTGAGAAGGGAAATCCAACACTGAAGACAACTCTTGCAGTCATGAATGCTCTGGGCGTCCAACTGACCGCGAAGATCCCTACCGCGGCTTGAGCCGTCGGCCTGCGGTGGGGTCAATCGCACACGGCGGGAAGAGCAGACGGCGTATGTTAGCTGCCCTTCGCTGGAAAGAAGGCAAAAGAATGGGTGGGCAGGGTTCATTCTGCTAGAATTCTTTTGCCTTTAACTCTTGTGAATCGGGCGTGGCATAAATGCTGAGGCTTTTGCGAGCCTTGGAAGTACGCGCTGTTTTTCGCCGAGGAAAGTTCAATGAGAAAGCTGAGTTTGTTGTCAGGTTCTCTGCTAAGTTTCCTATTTGCGTTTGCCGTTATTTCCCAGACTGCCGTGGCGCAGACAACCGCTCCTAACGAATGGACTTGGGTGGGTGGGAGCGACACGTTGCTGACTAGCTGTGAATCCAGTAGCACTTCTTGTGGACAGCCCGGAGTCTATGGCACGATAGGAACGCCATCCGCCGAAAACATCCCTGGAAGCCGTTATTTTGCTTCAACATGGACCGACAGTAGCGGCAATTTCTGGATCTTTGGGGGCTACGGGTACGATTCCGAAGGAAATCGGGGTTATCTCAACGACCTTTGGGAGTTCAATCCCTCCACGAATAAGTGGACGTGGATGGGTGGAAGCAGCAATGGTGGCCAGCCTGGAGTCTACGGCATTTTGCAATCGCCATCGACAGGAAACATCCCAGGAGGCCGTCGGGGCGCTTCAACATGGACCGACAGCAGCGGCAATTTCTGGCTCTTTGGCGGCCTTGGCTACGATATTAATGGAACAGGCGCCTCGCTCAATGACCTTTGGGAGTTCAATCCTGCCACGAATGAATGGACCTGGATGGGCGGGAGTAGCACAGTGAATCAGCCCGGAGTCTACGGCACGTTGGGTACTCCTTCTGCGGGAAACATTCCCTCTGCTCGCGAATGCGCTGTGGGCTGGTCCGACAGCAAGGGTAATCTCTGGCTCTTTGGAGGCGTCCCCGCCGCCGGCGATCTCAACGATTTTTGGGAGTACAGTCCTTCCACGAACGAGTGGACCTGGGTGGGCGGAAGTAGCACAGTGAATCATCCCGGGGTCTACGGCACGTTGGGTACCCCTGCAACGGGAAACATTCCCGCTGCTCGCGACAGCGCTGCGGGTTGGACCGACAGCAAAGGTAATTTCTGGCTCTTTGGAGGCACCGGTTTCGATGGAGGCTACCTCCAGGGTGAGTTTAATGACCTTTGGGAGTACAGTCCTTCCACGAGCGAGTGGACCTGGATGAGCGGGAGCAGCACGACGGCCAACGAGCCCGGAGAGTATGGCACGTTGGGAACGCCCTCCGCTGGAACCGTACCTGGAGGCCGTGCTTCCGCTACGAGCTGGACCGACAACACTGGCAATTTCTGGCTTTTTGGTGGTTACGGCTTCGACACCAATGATAGGGATGGTTTACTCAACGATCTTTGGGAGTTCAATCCTGCCACAAACGAATGGACCTGGGTTGGTGGAAGCGAAGTGCTGCCTTGCACAAATCTTTGTGGAGCTGCTGGAACGTACGGCACTTTAGGATCGCCAGCAACCGGCAACATTCCCGGGGGACGCGGTGCCGCGTCAAGCTGGACTGACAGCAAAGGTAATTTCTGGCTCTTTGGGGGTGGAGGTGATGGTGTAGATCTTTACTACGGCATCAATGACTTGTGGGAATATCAGCCATCCACTACACACTCCTATACCGCGGTCGCCACGCCTGTCATTACGCTTGCAGCAGGCACTTATTCGTCAGCGCAGACCACCACTATCACAGACCCAACAGCTAGCGCTGCGATCTACTACACCACCAATGGCACGACGCCTACGCCCGGATCGACTCTTTACACCGGCGCAATCACGGTATCGGCTTCGGAAACTCTCCAGGCCATAGCTGTTGCCTCGAATTACTTCAATAGCGCAGTCACTTCGGCAGCCTATACCATTCCAACGAACTTCTCTGTCCCGGCCACACTGCCAGCCGTCACGGTCACGACAGGAACCAGTTGGAATGAAACGATCACTGTCACACCGATCAACGAATTTACCGGAACAGTCTCATTTTCCTGCTCCGGGCTACCTACGGAGGCTACGTGCAGCTTCCTTCCGGCAACAGTGACGGGGAGCGGCTCGACACAGATCACTGTAACCGCAACCGCTCCGAATACCGCGGCTCTGCGCGGCAGTAGTTTCCCGTTGCTGCCAGGTTCGGCGCTTGCGGCTGTCGTCTGCTGCTTTGGATTGAGGAAGCGGCGGCGCTTGCAGATGCTTGTGCTGGTCGTGGTGAGTGTGGCCGGACTGAGTCTGGTCACCGGTTGCGGAGGGGGAGCCTCTGCTTCTAAGGCGCCATCTTACACACCGCTGCCCAATACCGAGACGGTGACGGTAACCGCTTCGTCGGGATCGCTATCGCACACTACTACATTCACACTCACGGTGAACGACTAACACATCCCTATAAGTCGCATAACTATCGAGGCCTCTACACGCGTGTAGGGGCCTCACTGTTTGCGCTGGTTTCGCTTGGCGGTCTGTTTCTGAATATGCCCGATTTGTTGTGTTGTGTGTTTTTTTCGAAGCGAGTGGAGCGCTTTGCTGCCTTAGAGCAATTTTGTTTTATTGCAGAGGCGGAGTCATGTCATGCTGTGGGAAAAGGCTAAGTGTTGGAAAGAGATTCAGAGGGGCTTGCCGCAGGGGCTAAAGCCCATCGATTTTTAAGGCCTTTTTCGGCACGAATGAAATCGGGCCCTGACACTTCTTGTATTTTCGAAGAATTTTTCTGCGGGCTGGGCAGGCGCCGATGCTTGCACACGCATTACTCTTTATGGCATTTTCGGCACTACCGAAGCCGTGCTTTAACACAAGACTGATTTATGCAAGCAATTTTACGGCGGGAAGAGCAGACGGCGTCTGTTAGCTTCCCTTTGCCAGAAAGACGACGAAGGATGAGGCGGCGGGCGTTCATTCTGAGCGAGCGTTCATTCTGATAGAATTCTTATGCCTTCAACTCTTGTCAATCGGGCGTGGTGTGGATGCTGAGGCTTTTGCGAGCCTTGGAGGTACGCGCCGGTCCCGCCGAGGAAAGTTCAATGAGAAAGCTACGTTTGTTGTCAGGTTCTCTGCCAGGGTGCCTGCTTGCGTTTTTCACTATTTCCCAGATTGCCGCGGCGCAGACAACCGCCCCCAACGAATGGACCTGGATGGGCGGAAACAACACAGCCAATCAGCCTGGAGTCTACGGCACGTTGGGAACGCCCGCCGTCGGCAACACTCCGGGGGGGCGAGATTCCGCCGCCAGTTGGACCGACAGCAGCGGCCAGCTCTGGCTCTTTGGAGGAGGAGGGGAGAATGAGTTCTACGGATACAACGACCTATGGAAATTTAATCCTGCCTTGAGCGAATGGACGTGGATGGGAGGCAGCAGCACAGTAAGCTGCAACGCTGCCGGATATTGCGGTCAGCCAGGAGTGTATGGCACGCTAACAACGCCCGCCCAAGGAAACATTCCCGGAACACGCTATAGCGCTGCCACCTGGACCGACAAGAACGGCAATCTTTGGCTTTTTGGAGGCAGCGGCTTCGACTCTGCCGGCACATGGGGCACACTCAATGATCTTTGGAAGTTCAATCCTTCTACGAACGAATGGGCGTGGATGGGAGGTATCAGCACTTTTCCTGGAGGCAGTTACGGCGAGCCCGGAGTATACGGAACATTGGGATCATTCGCTTCCGGAAACACCCCAGGAAGCCGCCAGAGTGCCGTGACATGGACTGACAGCAAAGGTAATTTCTGGCTATTTGGCGGAACTGGATTTGACGCCAACGGAAAGTATGGGTCTCTCAACGATCTTTGGGAGTTCAATTCTACTACCAACCAATTTGCATGGATTAGTGGAAGCAGCACGGCGAGCGAATCCAGTGTGTACGGCACGTTAGGGACGGCTGCGACAGGAAACCTCCCTGGAGGCCGCTCTGGCAGTGCGCGTTGGATTGATAACAGTGGCAATTTCTGGCTCTACGGCGGGTGGGAATGGGTCGACAACAATGAAAGTGTCGACGACCTAGGCGACTTCTGGGAGTTCAACCCTGTCACCAACGAATGGACATGGATGGGTGGAAGCCAAGCGCCTTACGCTTCCGCAGTGTTCGGCGCGTTGGGAACGCCTGCTGGCAGCAACTACCCTGGAGGCCGTGCTAACGCTGCAAGCTGGACTGATAGCAGTGGCCATTTCTGGCTTTTTGGCGGCGCAAACGGTGACGAGGCCGGCGATCTCTGGGAGTTCAACCCTTCCGCGAATGAATGGACGTGGATGAGTGGAAGCCAGTCACCCTACCCGGCAGGAGTCTACGGGACACTGGGAACGCCTGCTGTCGCAAACAACCCAGGAGGCCACTCTTCATCGACGAGTTGGACCGATAGCAGTGGCCATTTCTGGGTCTTTGGGGGATTCGGACAAGATTCCGTGCACACTTCTGGACTTCTCAACGATCTGTGGGCATATCAGCCATCTCCATCACCCTCTTTTACAGCGGCTGCGACGCCCGTTATTTCGCCAGGTGCAGGCACATATACGACATTTCAATCGGTTAGTATCACCGATACGGCGCCGGGAGCTACGATCTACTACACTACCGATGGCACCACGCCGACAATCAACTCGATACAATACAGTGGCGCCATCACAGTTTCGACCAACGAAACCGTTCAGGCCATCGCCACGGCCATGAACTATCTGAACAGCGAAGCCGCTTCGGCAACGTACACCTTCAATATGCCGACCGTCGCCACGCCGGCCATCACGCCTGTCTCAGGCACCTATTCGTCTGCGCAGACCGTCACCATCACAGATACAACAGCCGGAGCTGCGATCTACTACACAATTAACGGCTCCACGCCTAGCACCGGTTCAACCTTGTATCGCGGCACTTTCCAGGTACCGGTTACTGAAACCATCAATGCCGTTGCAGCGGCTACAAATTACTTCAACAGCAATGTCGCTTCGGCAACCTACACAATTCCGCCGGACTTTACTGTTCCGGCCACACTGCCCGCGCTCACAATCGCAACTGGAAACAATGCATCTGACACGATTACCGTGTCGCCGCTCAACGGATTCGACACTTCAGTTACATTTAGTTGCTCGGGGTTGCCTACGGAGGCAACGTGCAGCTTTTCTCCGGCATTCGTGACAGGCAGCGGCTCGACAAAGATTACTGTTACCGCCGTCGCTCCGAACACCGCTGCTCTGCGAGGCAGTGGTTTCCCGTTGCTGCCAGGTTCGGCGCTGGCGGCTATCGTCTGCTGCTTTGGATTGAGGAAGCGCCGTCGCTTACAGATGCTTGTACTGGTCGTGGTGAGTGTGGCGGGACTGGGTCTGGTCACGGGTTGCGGAGGAGGAGCCTCTGCTCCTAAGGCGCCATCTTACACACCGCTGCCCAATACCGAAACGGTGACGGTGACCTCTTCGTCGGCAACGCAGTCGCACACTACTACATTCACACTCACGGTGAACGACTAACACGTCCTTATAAGTCGCATAACTATTGAGGCCTCTACGTGCGAGTGGGGGCCTTATTGTTTGCGTTGGTTTCGCTTGGTTGCCTGTTTCCGCATGTGCGCGATTTGTTGTGGCCTGCGTCTTTTCTACGGGGCGGGGCGCTTTACTGTGCTGGAACAATCGAAGCGAAATAGAGCAAAAACAAAAGCGTGTCCCCTTCGACTGAGCTCAGGGGCAGGCTTTCGACTCCGCTGCGCTCCGCTCAGGATGGCAGGCTCTTTGGCGATGCACTCCTTGCACGCGCACTACTCCACGTCGGTGACTTTTCCGTTGATGAAGGTCACCTTCATGTCCTTGTAGTAGAAGATATCCTTCGCGCCGATCTTCGCCGCTTTTACAGGCTGTCCAATAGCAGTGGTCACTTGAACCTTGGTCCATCCAACGGTGATCGTCGGTGGCGCCGCATCTGCAGGTGGAGGAGGCGGAGCAATTACCGGCGACGGTGCTGGAGCGGTTGCAGGTGATGGTGCTGGAGCGGCCGGAGGCATTGGTGCTGTAGTTGCCGCAGGTGATGGTGCTGCGGGGGCTGCTGGCATTGGTGCTGGAGGGGCGGGAGACAATGCTGCTGGAGCGACTGGAGGTGGTGGTGCTGCCGCAGTGGCTGGAGGCAATGGTGCTGGAGCAGCAACCGGAGCGTCTGCCGAGCGAGCCCATACCTGATTAGTATCTACATTCAATAGATTGCCGGCTTGAAGCTTGAAATTCTCGGAAAGACCCGTTGAGGTAAACGTAAGCTTCAGGTCACTCCCATCGACGGCATACTGGCCATGCCCCTGCCAAGCTCCAACAAACTTCGTGAACGAACCGTCGGGAAGAAGAAGGATGTGCGATCCTCCTGGTAAAAGGTACTGGCCAGCGATTGGTATCGTCTGTCCGTCTTGCGTGATGTTCGAGGCTACCGACAGCACTTCTGCCACGGACTGCACCGTCGAATCCACGGACTGCACTCCGTTCTTGTTGGGAAAAGGAATCTTCAGGCTCGCATAATAACGAATATTGTTATAGGGATCACTGTAAAGCTGCATGAGTACCGCGTCCTGTTGGACTTGAATTGCGGTGACCCAGCACTTTTCGTCTGGCATAAAGGAACGGTGCGGAAAATTTGATGCTTTCCAACCCGTTGGTGCTGCCATAGTGATCGCCATGTCCTTGCCCCAGCCCTGCGAGATTTTCCCATTCTTGTAGGTGTTTGATGGAGGCATCGGCGAGGACACACCATACATAACCAGCCCCGGCTTGTGGATCACAACCATATCCCCGGCGGAGACAATATCCGATCGATCAGGCTTGATCGTGGTTAGCTTAAATTGCGAGGAAAGCTTTTGCTGAACTGAAGTTGCGATTCCTTGCGCCGGCGATGCAAGACTGAGCGTTAGCACAGTCACAACCAACCCTATTGTTGCGCGAAACAGCCGAGCCTGTGCCATGACGTTTTTCCCTCCATACGTTATAGGACTGACATTTTAATTTGAAAGGTAAAGGTACGCCGCGGTCCCGCCAAAGTCAAGCCAGGACAGCTCACAGTCGATGCAATCAACCAAGTTTCGTGATTGACGGTTCGTGATTGACACGCTCTCACAATGGAACCGCGGGCACTGGTGTTTGCGTAGTTGATCCTAGCGTGTTCATTTGTGAACGGTGGCGAGCGCAAACGGACACCTGGAAAGTGCGGCACGAAACTTGACGATGCTTCTATCCCTTGTGAATTCAGCGAATTCCTTTCCCCGTAGCTTTGGCCGTCTGTGTGCTATTTCAAGAGTGCGAGGGGCGAGCGCCGAAATCAGGCCGCCCTCGCCGCAGACGGCTCCCCAAGGAGGTTCTCTTATGACTGGCATGATGTTAGACCCGATGGATGCGACGATCTTTCCGGCTGGCGAGTTGGCCGAGGTGTGCGAGCAGACTGTAGCGGCCGAGTTGACGGAGTTGGTTCGGGGACGCGATGAAGATTTTCTGGAACGGCTGGGGCCGATGGTGCGCCGGTACAGCGTGAGGCTGGATCTGAGCGGGGTGCGACGCATTGATGCGGCTGGAGTTGCCGCTCTGCTGTCGCTGCACGCCAATGCCTGTGCGGCTGGATATCGTTTTACGGTTGCGAATGCGATGCCGCGCGTGGCTGAAGTTCTGCGGTTGGTGGGATTGGAGCGGATTCTTATGTCCCACATTACGGCGAGAAAAGCATATTCCAGCTCATGTTTTGAATGGCCCGCTGCGTGAGAATCCCTGCTGCTGCTGGGGATTCTCACGTAGCGCGAGCTTTCGTATCGTATTACGAGACGCAGTGCGCACTGGTGGAACGAGACTCAAAGAGCCGTCGAATCGTATGTGACCATCAACACAGGCAACTGTATACTTAGGACGATATTCGTAGATGCGACTTATCAATGCCGCGCAGCGCTCTCCGATGTCCGGATGATTCGTACGTGCCCAGCCTGAAAATTTCACCATTAGCAAGTGCTGAGCATACGTCCGCCATCCTGTCATGGGTACCGCAACCGCGGAATCCAATACGGAGGTTTCATCCCATGACGCAGGGCGTTCTGGATCAGTCGTCTGCCAGCAAAGCAGATTCAACGTCAACCCAACATGTATTTTTCTTCGGCGGCGGCAAGGCCGAGGGCAATGGAAAGATGAAGGATGTGCTGGGCGGCAAGGGTGCCGGCTTGGCGGAGATGACGAACGCTGGATTGCCGGTGCCTCCGGGATTCACGATTCAGACCGAGGCTTGTCGCGAGTACATGCGCGGCGCTCTGAGCCCGGCGGTGAACAACGAGATGTATGCCGCGCTGGAGCGGCTGGAGAAGCTGCAAGGACAGAAGCTGGGCAAGGGCGAAAATCCCCTGCTGGTGAGCGTTCGCTCGGGCGCGAAGTTCTCAATGCCGGGCATGATGGACACCATTCTCAACCTGGGCCTCAACGACGAGGCAGTGGAAGCGCTGGCCAAGCGCAGCAATAATCCTCGCTTTGCTTATGACTCCTATCGCCGGTTGATACAGATGTTCGGCGACGTGGTGCTGGATGTACCGAAGAAGCTCTTCGAACATATCTTCGACGGCGTGAAGAAGCGCGCGAAGGTGAAGTTCGACTACGAACTGCAACCCAAGGCTCTGCAAGAGATCATCGTCGAATACAAGAAGCTGGTGAAGAAAGAGACGGGCAAGGATTTTCCGCAAGCTCCGCTGGAACAACTTGTGCAGGCGCGCGACGCGGTTTTCAGAAGCTGGATGAACGAGAGAGCCAAGACTTATCGCCGCATTAATCGGATCGATGACTGGCTGGGCACAGCGGTTAATGTGCAGGCCATGGTCTTTGGCAACCTGGGCGATAACTCGGGCACGGGCGTAGGCTTTACGCGCAACCCGGCGACGGGCGAGAAGATGTTTTTTGGCGAGTATCTGATGAACGCGCAGGGCGAGGATGTTGTCTCCGGCGTACGCACGCCGCTGCCGATCGTCGAGCTGGAACGCGCCATGCCGCAGTGTTACGAGCAACTGCGCACCATCACCGGCAAGATGGAAAAGCATTATCGCGACATGCAAGATTTCGAGTTCACCATTCAGGATGGCAAGCTCTACATGCTGCAGACGCGCAACGGCAAACGCACGGGATTGGCCGCTGTTCGCGTGGCGATCGACATGGTGAAGGAAGGACTTATCACGCAGGAAGAAGCGATTCATCGCGTGGAGCCGAACCAGTTATACGACTTTCTGGTTCCGCGACTGGTTGAAAAGGGCGAGAAGATTGAAGTGCTGGCCACTGGCCTGCCGGCCTCTCCGGGCGCGGCTGTGGGGCAGATTGTCTTTACCGCTGAGGACGCTGTGAAGCATCACGCCAACGGAAGTTATCCGGTTATCATTCTGGTGCGCGGCGAAACTACACCTGAAGATATCGCAGGCATGGAAGTGGCCGCCGGAATTTTGACATCGCGCGGCGGTATGACATCACACGCTGCCGTTGTTACGCGCGGCATGGGTAAGTGCTGCGTGGCGGGCGCGGGCGACTGCACGGTCGACGAAACGAAGAAGGAACTGCGCGTGAAAGGCCGCACGTTCAAGCAAGGCGACTGGCTTTCGTTGGACGGCACGACTGGCCGCGTCATCGCAGGCAAGCTCAAGACACTGGATGCTCAGCCTGACGATCCCGATCTCGTGAAGTTCATGGCGTGGGTTGATCCGGTCCGCAAACTCAAGATTCGCGCCAACGCCGACATCCCTCGCGATGCCAAGCTGGCACGTCAATTTGGAGCGGAAGGAATTGGATTGTGCCGCACCGAGCATATGTTCTTTGCTGAAGATCGCATTGAACACATGCGCACCATGATTCTTTCAGACAACGAAAAGGAGCGCCGCACTGCGCTGAAGAAGCTTCTGCCGATGCAGCGCGCTGACTTTGCGGGACTCTTCAAGAGCATGGAATCACTGCCGGTGACGATTCGACTTTTGGATCCGCCGCTGCATGAGTTCCTGCCCAAGAGAGAGGATCTGCTGGTCGAGATTCAGCACCTGGAAGACACCAAACCCCGCTCGCCCAAGCTTAAGGAACTGCGTCCGCTGCTGGCGCGTGTCGAAGAGCTACACGAGACCAACCCCATGCTCGGGTTGCGCGGCTGCCGCCTTGGCATTGCATTCCCGGAGATCACCGAAATGCAGGTTCGCGCCATCATCGAGGCTGCAGTAGCGGCTAAGGTCAAGGGCAGCGATCCGCATGTGGAGATCATGGTTCCGTTGATCGGCTCGATTGAAGAGATGCGTAACCAGGCGACGATTATTCGCCGCGTGGCCGAGGATGTCTTCAAGGAGAAGGGCGCGAAGGTGGATTACATGGTGGGCACGATGATCGAGCTGCCGCGCGCGGCTCTCACAGCGGATCAGATCGCGGAAGAGGCTGAGTTCTTCAGCTTCGGCACCAACGACCTGACGCAAACCACGTTCGGCATCAGCCGCGACGACATCAACCACTTCCTGCCGGCTTACATGAAGGCGGGCATCTTCAAACAGGATCCCTTCGCAACGCTCGATCAGGCGGGCGTGGGATTGCTGGTGCAGATGGCCACGACCAAGGGGCGCAAGACGCGGCCCACGCTCAAGGTAGGCATCTGCGGCGAGCATGGCGGCGATCCAGAGTCCGTCAAGTTCTGCCACAAGATCGGTCTCAACTATGTCTCCTGCTCGCCCTTCCGGTTGTTGACGGCAAGGCTTGCGGCTGCGCAAGCGGCACTCGAGGAGAAGCAGACTGGGCCGGCGCACACTACTAGCTAGACGGTTTAAGTTGGTTTAAGCAACAAGGGCGCAGCCGAAGGCTGCGCCCTTGTTGCGTTATGTTGGATAGCTAATTCTGCTTCGACAAATAGATTGCTTTTGCCTCTTGCAAATCAATTTTTGCGCGATGACCATGAGTCGCGAGCAGCGAAAGCAGTTCGCCGCCGCTCAAAAGTGTGAGAGGCTTATCCTTCGCGAATTCGTATGCATCTGGACCATAAGTGGCTGTGGTCACAAGAATGCCTTTGGTTGCTCCCTCATTATGGACAGTTCCATAGAGATCACGAACCGCGGAAACCCCGACAACGTTTGTATACCGCTTGGCTTGGATGACGATCTTGCCGCCGCGAATTGGATCGGGGTCAAATGCAATGGCATCTACCCCTCCATCGCGGCTAGCCTGAGTGATTTTGACCTCACCGCCATTCTTGCTGAACTCAGCTTCGAATAGCTCCCGGATCAGATTTTCGAAATCCAGCCTGTCCATCGCCGCCAGATTCGTTCGGTCGTCCAAAGTATCGGCTACCGCGTAGCCTTCGACAAACCGGTGATCCTCCCTATTGATAGTGAGAATTGGTCGAATAGGGGTCAGTTCCGTAAGCTTGCTGCTCGCGACTCCTTTAAGCTTTCTGAAGCAAGCTTTTGGCTCTACTTGACTGAGGTTGATCTGTAGGAACTCTTCACGTTCCGCTTGAACTGAAAGAATGCATCCATGGGTTTCAACGCCAGTAGCCTTATCGATACTCTGAACCCAGCCATTGAAGACAACACTCTTCAGCACAGCGGCTTCATCAGCACAAAAAAGCTCGTGAAGCGTTCTGAGGGCAATCTGGTAGAGGACTTCATCGTATGTCTTCTTCAACCATGCATCCGAGACTGGTACTTCTTGAAATTGTTCGCGTGCAGCGATGTACCTCACTTCTTTAGTGGCCGGAAAAGCCAATTGATTAGGCAGCTCAAAATCGACAATCAAAACTCCGCTGTCTTGGTTGAAATCGAGAATATTACCCTGCGGAAAACTTTCTGGGTACAAAGAATGATTTAAAATTTCTGCTAAAAAATATTCGACCGCTGAAGGTATTCCGGATTGATAATCTCGGCTTAGTGTGTCGATTTGGGCGTGTTGCTTCTCTTGTTCAGTCTGGTGCTGTTTTCGGGCGAGCTCCCATTCCTTAAGTTTGACGGTATGCAAAAGGAGATTTGCTCTGTAAGTCTCATCGATTGCCGCGCATTCTGTGCGCCATTTTGTCTTAACCTTTTCCATCTTTTCGTTTGCCTGATTCTCTTTCTTGATTCTACGAGTGCTGAAGATTCGATCTAAAACGGTCAATTGTGGAGCAAATGCATCAGAGTTCGGCTCTTCAGGTTTAACAGATGCTGTGGGCTCTTTGGGGCGAGGTTGCGTGAAAGCAGTGCTGTCTTTCAAGCTCAACCAGCGAAAAGGATGCTGCTCGAGTCCTGCGGCCAAAATCGATTCAAGAGCCGTACGTTGCTCTTCCAATTCCGCAGTTCGATTCAGTGCTGCGCTCTTATTTGCTTCCCTATCCCACGATTTCTTGAGCTTTTCCTGTTTAACTTTTTGCGTTGATTGCGCTCTTGTCCAACGCTCGTCCCAAGCTGCGACTTGCAACTTGGCCTTCAGCTCTGCTTCCTGTTGCGTGACTCCACGAACGACACGATAGGCATTGAGTCCAGTGTGCTGTACCCTGACTTCCCACATTCTAGGCGTCTCCCATCAACGAAGGATAAGAATACGCCTTATTGGGGCCGCTGTATCGGAAGAGCAATCGGCACCGGGATTCATGTTTGCTCTTTCATCCGTATTAACGTTTCTAACTAAAGCAAAATATGCTCTTTACAAGATAACCGCTCGCCAGGACACACGCACTCTCAATCGGTAAACTTATTGAAGTTGGCTGCAGCCCCGGCGCAGAGAAGGCACAAGTCTGAATGCGCTGCTCTTTAAGAAGCGGCAGAACAGCTCCTACTTCGTATCTCCGCCGGGGGCGTAGTAGCCTTCGCGAGTTACTACTTGCAGGTCGTCCTTTTTGGCTTTGAGTTCGACTTTGTGGAAGCCGCCGTCTGTATCCACCTTGTCTGGGGTGTAAGTGAGGAGATACTGGCCGCGTAACTCCTCGGAGATCAAGTTATATATCTCTTCGAGGTTCTCCTTCCTCTTGGCTTCGAAGTAACGGCCTCCGGTGCGCGTGGCTATTTTCTCCATGATTTTCTTGCCGTCGACCGATGGCTCGTTGCTGGGGCCGCCGCCGCGCCGGCCGCCGGGATAGCCGCCACCTCCACCACCGGGATAACCTCCGCCTCCACCGCCCGGCCAGCCGCCGCCATGGTGGCCGCCGCCGGGAAAGCCTTCCTGGCTGCGCTCCTGCTCACCCTTGAAGTAGATGGTGTAAATGGCGACATTGGCTCGGTCCGCTGCGTCCACCGCGTCGTTCAGATTCTCCTTGCTGCCGCGGTCGACGCCGTCGGAAAAGACGACCAAGGCCTTGCGGCCGTCCTTGGGTTTCATCAGCTCATCGGAGGCGAGAAAGATCGCATCGTAAAGCTGCGTGCCGCCACGGCCGCTGTGCGATTGACCGCGCGACTGGCCGTTTCCGTTGTCGTCCCCGCTGGTTTCAGGACCCTGGGCATCGTCCTGCGAACGCGATGTTGGCCCCATCCCGTCCAGCTCATGATGCAGCTTGTCGCGCGAGGCGGTAAAGTCTTCAAGCAACTCGACCTCGCGGTCAAAGTGGATAAGGAAGGCCTGGTCGGGAGTGGGGTTGGGCTTCTCAGGCAGCATGGTATCCACAAATTTGCCCGCTGCTTTGCGCTCGTCTTCCAACGCGCCGGAGACGCTGCGGCTGGTGTCGACCAGAAGGCCGAGACGAAAGGGCAGGTTGGTCTCGCGCGTAAAACTTTTGATGGTCTGCGGACGGCTATCCTCGGTCAGGGTGAAGTCGCTGATTTTGAGGCTGGTGACGAGCGCACCCTTCTTGTCGCGCACCGTGACGGGCAAAACGACCTCGCGGACCTGCACCTTTAGAGTGGCGGCTGGCTGGTCAGAGGCGAGCTGCTGGGCAAGGCTTGGCGCGGGCAGGCAGGCCACGGTGAGCATCGAGGCGAAGAGGGGGAATACAGGACGAATTCGCATAGGGATCAAAGTGTACACACTTTCAATCCATTAGACGAGGCAAAATGCGGACCGTTGACGGGATTCTAAATGGCCAATTGCGAAAGGTATTTCCAGTTGCGCCTGAGGCTCTCATCAATGGGAAGATCGGAGCCGTCCTGGTCGACAAAGTATTGCTTGACGCCGAGTTGGCGGGCCTCGCCAAGCACGGCCTTCCAGTCGATGGTGCCGGCGCCTGCCTCTGTGTAGTGGGCTGCGTGCTCGTCGGGGGCAAAGGTGAACCCGGCAACCGGCTTGCGGTCTTTGATGTGAATGAGGGCCAGGCGATTGCGATATTGGCGCATCAGTTCGAGCGGGTTCTCGCCGGCTTCGGTGGCCCAGTAGACGTCGAGTTCGAGCTTGATCGCGGGGTCAAACTCGCGCATCAGCACGTCAAAGCCGCGCCCGCCTTCAAGCTTCTTGAATTCATAATTGTGCGGATGATAGCCGAATTTCAGCCCGGCCGCCTGCGCCTTGGCTGCGACCTTGTTGAGGTGCGCTGCGGCCTGATGAAAGCCATCGAGCGAGTCCCAGAGCGGACGGGCAAGCATGGGGCAGATCATGTATTCGAGGCCCAACTCGGCGGCGTAGTCCACGTGTTCATCGAGCGTGGCGTAGTCGAAGTGGCCGCTGGGCACCTTGAGGCCGATGCCCTCGATGAGCGCCTTCAATTCCTTCGCGGGACGGTTGTAGACGATTGGATAGGTCTCGATGCTGGCGTAGCCGATGTCGTGGATCAGGCGAAGCGTGGTGGGCAATTCTTTGGGCTGGAGCCGGTCGCGGACCATGTAAATTTGGACGCCGAATTCGAGCCCGGAGCGGGTGGCGGCAGCTTGCGATTTTAGCGGGGCGGCTAGTGTGGTTCCGGCGGCAGCGGCGGAGAGAGCGGCGAAACGGCGGCGTGTCAACATGAGACCTCCTGGGCAAACGCAACCAGCATAGTGGACGGAGGTGCGCTATGGGAAGTGGTCAATCGTTTTACGCCGGAGTTGTCCCCACAATTGTGAGGTTGAATATCTTTATCTGAGTTTCGGAACATGTTGACTTGTACTAAGAAATTCGAGGCAAAGGATACCCGATCCGCGCTCAATTCGCACGGGCGTTCGTTGAGTTATGCCGTTTACCCTCGGTTACAAGGTTGTAACTCTTCCGCAATTTTGCAGTTAGTTGCTCGTTGCATGGTGGACGTTACTTACCTAGGCTAGTGCGACATTGAGATTGTCTATTGCTTCGTCGATTTCCTGCGTGCTCTTGAACCCCACTGCTGCGCAATCGATCTCGGCATTTTTGAAAGCGAAGCGCATAGCGGCCTGACGGTCTTCGTGGCGCGTGAAGGTTCCGTTGCCGATAAGCTTCATGCTAATGACACCCATGCCGTCTTTCTTTATTTGTTTGACGTGTTCGACGACTTCGGGCACGCAGGAGGGATTGTCGTTGTCTTCATAGGTCGGGCCGTCCATGCGCGTTCCGTTGTGGTTCATGCGGATCATCGCAACTTCTAGCCATTTGTTGCCCGGCATCTGGCGGAGGGCGGGCAGGCCGTGGACCGATGCGCCGCGGGTACGGATGATCTTTTTCGATTGCGCTTCGAGGATGCCATCTTGCCAGCGGCCGGTGTGGGCGACCCAATCGGACGTGTGTTGCCAATGGAGCAGCATGATGTCGAAATACTCCGTCTGCAAAGTGCGGCGCATTGCGTCGAAACGCTTCTGCGGATTGGCTTCCTCGTTTGTGGTGACCTTGGTCATAAGTTGATAGCTATCACGCGGGATGCCTTTGAGCGCTTCACCTAGCATGGCGGGAGTTACATAGGCTTCAGCGGTTTCAAAAAAAGTGATGCCGCGATCGTACGCGTAGTGAATGAGACGTGTGAACTCTCGCTGGCCGAGCGCAGATTGCACGTATCCATTGTCGCTGCCTGTACCGAAGGCGAGGCGCGAGACCTGCATGCCCGATTTGCCAAGAACGACTTTGTCGCTGGCTTTTCGCGGCGTGGCATGCAATGGAAGAGTGCCAATGCTACTTACGGTTCCAACTGCAAGCGAGGTTTTGAGAAATTCGCGACGGGAAAGTGGACTCATGATGACCTCCTGGGGTGGGTCGGACGGCGGTCGGGGAAGACCGTTGCGGACATAGTATCACGAGGACGGGCGCTAATGGGAGTTACCGATTGATGTGGAATTGGCAAGGATGAAACCAGGAGCTTCCCATCTGGCTCGAATTTGCGAGGAATCATAGGGACGCCATACAGAATTGGTGTTGGATACGCCGCAGAGTCATTTCTTTGTAATGCTGCGCAAACGTCAAAATGGAAGTTGCTGCTGTTGCTTCATCGTTGGCGCGCAGCCTTCGTGTCGGAGAAGCCATGTCTTGCGTGCGATTCCGCCGCCATAACCGGTTAGTGAGCCGTCGGCTCCGATTACACGATGGCAAGGCACGACGACTCCAACTGGATTTGAACCATTGGCCATGCCTACAGCCCTGACAGCTTGAGGCCGGCCAATTTGCGTGGCAAGCTGCATGTAAGAAACAGTCGTGCCGCAGGGGATGGTGCGCAACGCGCGCCACACGTCACGCTGAAAGGACGTACCGCCTGTTTGTACCGGCAATGTATCTATCGCGGCTAACTCGCCGTCAAAGTAGCGTCTAAGTGCGTTCGTAAGGCCACTGGGGTTGGAAGCCGGTTCGAGGACAAACCCGTTTTCACCGTAGTGAAGACGCAGAAGGCGGCGCATGTGCTCCTCATGGTCTGTCCAACTCGTCGCGCGCAGATTTCCTTCAATGTCCGCCACAATCAACATCTCGCCGATAGGCGTGTCGAGTCGATCAATCAACAATGCAAGAGCTTCGCGAATGCTTGCGCCACTATGCCGCGATCGGAATAACATCTTCTCAACCTTGTCCACTTACGCTGTGCGCGACGCTTCTTCCAGAGCTTTCATGGCCATGAGGTAAGGGCGCGGACCATAACTAACCCTTGCGACACCGTGCTCTGCCAGGACGCGGACTGGCGGGGTTGCATCGTCGACCATGATGTTGAGCGGAAGCGGTGATGCTTCGGCAAGGCGCGCGATTAAAGATATGTCCGCTAGACCGGGTGCGAAGAGCCCATCGGCGCCGGCTTCCTCATAAGTGCGTGCTCGTTGGATCGCTTCAACAACCATATTATCGTCATGCTGTTCGGGTGACTTCTGGAAAAAGACATCAGTTCGCGCATTGACGAAGAAACGAATATTGGCAGCATCGGCGCTCTGCCGGGCGTATCGAATGCGATCGGCTTGATCGGCGGTCTCGCGAAGCTTTCCATTTGCGGGAAAACTATCTTCGAGGTTGCAGCCTACAGCCCCCGCGGCGATGGACTGACTGATGGCATCGCCGACCACCTCAGGCGGGTTCCCATACCCGCTCTCGAGATCGACGGTCACGGGCAGATCCGTTGCGCCGACGATACGGCGCAGATTGTCGATGACTAAGGCAAGCGGCATGTGCTCTCCATCGGCGAAGCCGTTTGCATTGGCCAGCGACCAACTGCTCGTCGCGACTGCCTTGGCACCGCCTGCAGTTACGGCCTTGGCGGAGCCTGCATCCCAAATATTAAAGAGGACGAGCGGCTTTCCGGGGACATGAAGCGCGCGGAATTGTTCGGCTTTGTGTGCCTGATCGGTCATTTTTTCTCCTGGTGAGTAAGAGATCATGAAACCCAACGGTCACGCCGCCTTCTGCTCTGCCGCTTTCCAGTGCGCGCGAAGCTCCTTGTTAAACTCCGCCCATCGTTCTTCGGGAAAGAAGATTCTGGCACCCTTGAACTCGACACGGCGATGCACACCGGGAATGTTTTCGGCCAACCAATGCGACCATTTCACGTCGAAATACACATCGTCGGTTCCCCAGACGATGAGCGTCGGTGCTTTCAACGTCTTCAGCTGCGCTTCAATGGCAAGCGTGTGTTTGTTATCGAAAGCTGCTAAGAAACGTTCGAGGTCACGCGTGCGCTGATCGGTTGTTACCAGCGGGCGCAGATATTGTTCGATGCTGTCGTCACTTACTTGTTCCGGGTGTTGATAGGCCGGCCCCAGGGCTTGCTCCGAACGATAGATGTTCTTGTCCGATAACATCGCATCCAGCGTTGCGCGTAGACCGCCGCCGGCCGCCATCTCCAGGAACGGTTTGAATGCTTCAGGCGGCCAGTTGTCGTGCGTGTCGCAGTCGGTGAGTGTGAGGCTGCGGACTCGCTCTGGATTCAATGCCGCAAAAATTTGTGCAATGCCGCCGCCGCTGTCGTTCCCCACGATATCCACTTGGTCGATCTTCAAGGCATCGAGGAATTCCAAAAGCATTTTGGCATTGGCCGTCACGGATACGTCTTGATCCGGAGCGATTTCTGTTTCGCCATGGGCAAGCAAGTCCACGGCTATGCACCGCCGCATATCGGATAAGTCCGCCAATTGATGACGCCACAGATAACTGTTCAGCAGTACGCCATGCACGAACAAGGCGACGGGGCCTGCGCCTTGCTCCACATAACTGATTCGTCCCGACGCCGTTTGCACGCTAAGCCGGGTTGCCGATGGTTTGTTTCCTGCCATTGCTAGCTCCTTCTCGCAGCGATCGCGGAAACGTGCGCTTCATTGAGTTTTAGTGCGCACTCATCACAGCACACCTCAACCGTTTTTCCACCGATCTTGACCTTGATGGGGTTCGCATCCAGCTTGCAGTCGCATGCAGCACAAGTCTTTTCAGTCATGGAATCGCTCTCGTATGCCCGAGGTCCTAGTAGGATTAGTAGGCCATGCAGGAAGGCGTATGCGCTGTCAGAATCTTTAGCGATTTGCTTACTAGCGATGCAGCGCCGTTTGCTTGAACGCGGAGGGCGAGCGGCCGTAAAGCTGGCGGAACGCGGCGCTGAAATGGCTGTGGCTGGAGAAGCCAAGGTCCAGGCTTAGAGTGGTCAGGTCGTCATAGTGCGCGAGTAGGTCGAGCGCCCGCGCCAGCCGCAATCGCAATTGATAACGATAGAGGGGCAGGCCTTCGACTTGTTGAAAAACCTGTGTGAGATAGACCGGTGAAACGCGCACTTCGGCTGCGATCTCGGCCAGCTTCCAGCGTCGCGTCAGATCGCTGGCAAGTACAAGTTTGGCTCGGTCCACCAACCGCTGCCTTCCAACACTGGCGCCGGCTGCATGTGTGGTGCGCGGCCCGAGAGCTCTGTGCACCAGCGTCAAGGCCAAACTTTCTGCTTCCAAAGGCTCCGCTATTTTCTGACGCAGGCTGTGCCGGAGCAGCGCCACGAGAGCTTGAGCCCGTGCGTCGATGCGGAGGCGCGGCCGCCGAAATGCGAGCGTTGCGTTGTCGCGTAGCAAAGTGGACGGCGCGAGTTCACGCAACTGTGGTTCGCTTACGGCCAGCGAAAGACTGGCATCGCCGCCTGAGACCGGATGGCTGACCCGGTAGCCTTCGGCGGCGTTGAAGAAGAGGACTTGGTTCGCCTCGGCCACGGTTTGATCATGGCCAAGATGGCGGACATAAACGCCGCGATACGGAAACACCAGTTCTGTGACGGTTGCGCACTCCTCCGCGCTCTGCTGCCTGCAACTGCCCTGGCAGTACACGTCCCGTATTGCAACGGTCGGAGATTCCAGCAGAGTTTGAAGGCCAAACTCGGGCGCTGACTTAGTGTCGTTTTTTAGCGGGATACTCATCGGCCATCAACTGTATAAGTAAGCATATCGCTAGTCCGGCTGTGAGACGCCGTCAGGGAAGGGATTTGATCTTCTCGCTGACGTTCGGAGCACTCTTGGAATTGGGGGACAAGGCAAGGAATTTTTCATAGGCGTCCTTGGCTTCTGTTTTCTTTTGTAAGTTGACGTATGCATCTCCGAGATTTAGATAAGCGATGGCCCGCTTCGGATCGAGAGCGATCGTCTGCAAAAACCACTTGACGGCGTCGTCGTATTGGCCCATGCGATAGTGCGCAAAGCCTGCGTTGTTCGCGAAGAGCGCGTTGGCCGGCTGCAAGCTGAAAGCTTCGTTGAACTTTGCGGCTGCATCAGCATAGCGCTTTTCTTTGTAGAGGCGCATGCCTTCGTCATTGGCAGCGGAAGCAGCGTCGGAAGGCAGATTGACCGGGACCGCAGGGGAAGCACCGGTGCCGGCCGTTGTTGACATAACGCCTGCCGCAGTGCCTGGCTGGGCGCTTTTCAACTGCGCCTCCGCAGTAGCGAGTTGTTTGCGGAGATCTTCGTTCTTGAGTTCTTCCGCGCGCATCTGGCTGCGGAGTTTTTCGAGCTCGGTGTTCACCTTGATTGCCGCATCGTCCAGCTGGGTCGAATCTCCATTCAGGAATTCGGTCTCGTGCTTTAGATTGAAGATGAAATCTCCACCTTCCGTGCCGGGCAGGTTGCCGAAGGCAGGCGTCTGATGCGAGAGGGCAGACACGGCGGGGGTAACGTACGCCGCGAGCTCGGTTGCTGTTATTACGCCATCGCCATTCAAATCGGCGCGGCCATCCAGCCCCTGGAGTAACGTCCAGGTAAACACGGAATGCCCGTTAGGACCGTTGTCGGATACTTGCTGGTCGGCGCCGCCAGCGGTGAACATCTGACGAGCCTCGCGATGAGAGATTTCGTTGAGATAGTTTTGCGAGGGTAATTCCACGCCGCCACGAGTTAGGGCCAGTCCGCTATAGCAAGAGTCCATAACGAAAAGCACATGCTTGGCGGGGATGGCTTCGGAGATGTCCTGGAAATTCGTCATGGAGATGGCGGTGCCTTCAAAATCCGTAAGGTCCGCGTCAACAGGGATGATGTATCCAAGGTCTCGACCAGAGGCGAGCTTGCGCGTAGTACCATGGCCTGCATAGAAGACGAAGACGCGATCCTCCCTCTGCACCATTGTGGGGTCACCAAGCTTGTCGCCCAGTAAGGAGAGAATATTTTGGCGCGTGGCCTGGGCATTGAGCAGTGTAAACACGTGATCCGGTTTGAAGTTGTATTTCTGGATCAGCAGATCCTTCACGCCAAGAGCATCGTGTGCCGCATATTGCAGCTTCTGCCAATTAATGTAGTCATCGATACCTATGATGGCCGCCCAACTTTCGCGGTAGGGCTGAGCCGGCGGCAGCGCGATTGTCGCTTGTGGCTCTTCACCGCGCGTTTCGGCGGGGCCAAAGGCTGTGCCATTCCACGAAACGAACTTATATCCGTCGGCCTGCAAGGTTTCAATTACAACCGGAAGCGCGTCGAGGCCGACCTTGTGAATGTCATGAAATAGAATGATGCCGCGCTGCTGTTTCTCGACCTCGGTAATCACCCGCTGCGCGACGGAATTTGGCACCGGATCAGCCCAGTCCTCCGAGTCGACATTCCAGATCACGGTCTTCATTTTGTCGGCCTGGATCTCGGAGAGAATGTCTGCGTTCGCGGCGCCGTATGGAGGGCGAAAGAGAACAGGCGGCGACTTCAGCACCTCCGCAAGAATCGCGCTGGTTGAATCGATCTCTCTGGACAGATCGGCTTGGTCGAGCTTGGGAAGAACGGGATGGCTGTAAGTATGATTGCCGATGGTAGAGCCTGATTCCAGAATCCGGTTGCTGGCGGCAGCGGTGGGGCCGAGGGTCACTTCGTGCTTGTCGTTGGCCGTTCCCACATTCTTGCCAATCTCAAAGAAAACTGCATGAAGGCCATACTTCTTCAGGATCGCGAGTACTTGATCGGTATAGCGCGGATGCGGACCGTCGTCGAAGGTCAGGGCGATCGTCTTCAATGGAAACCCTGCTCCGGATATTTCCAGTTTGCTCTTGGCAGCTGCGCCGCCGCGTGATTCGGCAGGAGGAAGTTGCGATTCGGATTCCCGGAGAATCTTTTCGCGATTGTATTTTGTCTTCAGAAAGGCAACGTAGTGTTCCCATGCCTCGCGATGGACGGCCATGCCGCGTGCCTGAAACCCGGAGAAAACTTGAGAAATCTCTTTTTGATAAAGAGTCTGGATTTTTTCCAAGGCTGCGGCATCATCTGCGATGCGCTTGCGCAATAAATCGCTGGACACCTCCTGAGCAGGAATACTGACGAGGCCGTCCAAGACATCGCGGAAGGCAAGCTTGTCTGCGTCGCGGAGATCGGCATCGCTTTCCAAACGTGTTAGAAATGCTGCGGCGAGGGGGGAGCCAGGCGCGCGAAGGTCTGCGCGCAGATCCTGCTCCAACTCGGTGAGGCGGTCGCCATTCCGCTCGAAAAGAATCCATGCTGCGGTCCGAACCCGCTCGCGGTTTCCCTCGTCTAGAGCGGCAGTACCATCCATGAGTACGATCACTTTGCGGTAGGCGGCTACGATATCGTCCATGGTGGCGGCGACTGCGGCGGGGGCTACTTGTGGGGTCGGAGGGGTGTGCGGCTGGGAGGAAAATGCGCCGATTGACATGGTGGCCACAGCGGCTGAGACAAGCAGATAATTCGTGCGCATGCTAGCACCTTGAAACGTAATCTTAAGTATGATGGTACTGCAAAAAGACGCCGACCAGTAATTCTTAACTTCTAGAGCATATTCGCTTCACATCTTGACGTCGGGACGTCAAAGAAGGTGGATTTTTCTTGAGGAAAACTCCACTCGCGGGTATGAATTCTGTAGAGAGCAGAATCGAAAACGCTGTAGCTCACTTCTGCTGAATGTCTGCCCGAATTTGCCGCAGACACGGAGGGATTGCATGAACGACAATCCCTCCGTGCATACCTTCCTACCTCAGCCGAGCTCTTTCGAAGGAGTCAAGCGGCATTGAGCGGTCTGCAGACGATGGATTAGCCGGAAGTAACTTCGATTTTGCCAACTTTAACGTCGCTCGCACTCCTGTTGGTTGTCGACCTCGGTCAGTTCCAGATTGGCTGCAGTCAATGTACGGCTATAGCAGTTACCGAGCGAATCCTCGTAAACGTAGGTTTGCTTGCTACTCTGGCCCGAGCTTGGCCCAAGAGAATAACCTCCGTTTGAAAACACGAATTCGGTCGAGTCCTGGGTTATAACCTCATTGCTCACGCTGGATTCAAAGACCGGAAGTCCCTCAAGGGTGTCGATCTCGTTCGTCTTGTATTGCTGGTCGATCGATGTAACTTGAGGGATGTCCCCGCTCGCCAGAAAAGTATCCGAAAGGTTGATCGTGAAGGGATAGGAAACGTGGGTTTCCCTGGTTTCGAACAGAAAGCCCCGTTGCGTTGTTGTCTTCGCGTCGACGGTCGAGCTCTGGACTTCGTCCTGAATCTCCGCGCCGGCTGCCGTAAGAGCAACGTTGGTCACGTTATTGAAATTCACTACCTCATCCACGGTCGAAGCTATGCGGCCATGCGACGTATTCACGTAACCTGCAATCGTGAAATTGTGCGTGTTAGTGGTGGTGATTGTGCCTGACCCGATTCCACTGGAGTTGATCGATACAGTGTTCACCACGGTGGGGTTGGGAGCAGTCAGCGTATTTCGTGTTACTTCGCCGGTAACATGCTCGCTGCCATGATCCTCGTAGAGCAATAAGACAGCGTCCGTGCTGAAGTACTCATAGGCGTTGTAAACGCTCACGCCGATCGTGTGCGGCTGACCGTTGCTCAACTCTCCGGCGAAGGGCGTCAGGTCGACGCGATAGGGCTTGAAATTGAGCGTTTGCACACCGGGTATCGGTATCCAGAGATAAGGGTCGATGCCGCCTGTATAGATCCACGGATACACGGGAGCTACGCCTGCGGGCTCATTATCGATGCTAATTTCCACTTCGCGGAACGAAGTGTTTTGGCAGTCTCCCAGCGTTGAGGCCAAGCTATCCGGCACGCAAAGGAACCATTGTTCTTCCTGATTCTGGCTTTGCGCAAACACATCCAGATAGGCGCCCTCAATGTTAGTGGGGAGTGTAAATGTCTGTGTCAGTTTTGGATTACTCGAGTCGATCGCGAAGGTACCGTTCGAATTGTCTGGAATCGGCAGCACGGCGTCCGCGGTACGTGGAACTGGGTTGGCAAAACTCGCCGGATAAAGCTCCAATGTGAAGGTTCCATAAATGATCGAGTTCAAACCGGGCTCGATCAGGTTGCCAAGGCTTGCGAAACCCGTCTGCGCGCTCTTGAAGAGCGCAGAGTAGTCGGTAAGATCGCGCTCCACATGCCACGAGTTAGTCAGGCTCTGGAGCGGCTCGGCGGTGGTGCCAAAATAGAGATCCACGTTGCCAAGAAAGACTTCGGCAGTACGATCAAATTGCACGCCCGCTTGAATGGAAAGGTCACCTTCAAACACTACTTTCGACCAAGGACCGGGACAGTCAGCGGGAGGGGTGTAGGTGAAAGGTTGGTTGTTGAAATCCGCGAAAGCTTGGTTGGAGAGCAGGGTAACCACGCAGGGTTTGGTATCTGGGCGAGAAACGGATGGATCAGCAGTGGCTTCGAGTGATGTTCCGATCTGGTACTGGCTTGATTGGTTGGAACTGTTTGTTGTCTGGGAATAATTGGCGGGCATAATAGAAACTACGAGCAGGGCGAATATCACGGCTCTCGCAGCTCTCATCGGAGAAAATCCTTTGTGCATAGGGTCCTCTCTTTTGCTTGAATTTTGGCTTGAATTCCTTACCTGGCTTGCAGAATGGCTCCAGTTTATATTCCTTTATAGATGAAGTTAGCGCAATACTCAAAATCAATATGGGTCTGACCCAATCTTGGCGTTCAATTGGGAGTCTTAACAGCAAAAGCTATGAAGGCGGCCGAGGCAATGAAACTGCCCGCAACCATTCGGCTAACGGTGTCGATTCCGCCAAATTGAAATACTCATATACCGGTTCGTGCCGTCAGTGCTGTGCCGGCGCGGCCTCGGCCACACCACCAATCGCGTCGCCGTTGACAACCAGTTCGACTCGACGGTTCTTCGCACGGCCTTCGGGCGTGTCGTTTTCTGCCACGGGCTGCGACTTTCCAAATCCGCGCGATTTCACCGATGACTCTGAGATGCCCTGCTGCACCAGGAAGTCCATCACCGTGGCGGCGCGTTGTTCGGAGAGCAATTGGTTGTACTCAGTGCTGCCCACGTTGTCGGTGTGGCCCTCGACTTCGAGGTTCAGTCCGGGATGCGCCAGCACGATTCCGGAGATCTTGGCCAGCTTCTCACGAGTTGCCGGGCGGAGCGTATATTTGCCCGTATCGAAGAGCACGTCCGACATGTTGACGATCAGTCCCCGCGCCGTATCGCTCGTCTGCAAGACGGAATTGAATTGGTCGAGCAGGCGCTTTCGTAAGTCACCCTTTTCCGCCTCCGCCTGCTGCCGCGCGCGCTCGGCGTCTTCGGCCCGCTTGCGCGAACTCTCAGCGTCAGCCTGAGCCGCCACCGTGGCCAACCGCGCTTTCTCCGCTTCTGCCTGTGCTGCCTGCTGTTGCACCAGGGCGGCTGCGCGAGCCGCTTCTGCTTCGGCCTTCTCGCGGGCTGCGCGCTCGGCGGCAAGCTGTGCTTCCAGGCGCGCCTTCTCCGACGCTTCGGCCTGTGCTTTGGCTTGCGCTTCCCGGTCCGCAGCCGCCTGGCGCTCTTGCGCCAGCCGCTCCTCTTCGCGCTTCTTCACGGTGATGATGCGCGCGTCCTCAGCAGTCTGTACCGCTTCCCTGGCCGCGGCGTCGATCACCTTCTTCTCGCGCTTCTGGGTCAGGTCGCTCTCTGCCGTCTTGAGCAACTCTGCAGCTTTCTGGAAACTGTCCGCGGCGTACTTCTCGCCGCCTGCCTGCTTGACGATCTCAATCGCGTTCCGCGCTTCCAGCAAGCTGAGCGGAATCTTTGAACTAACCGCAGGGGCCTCGTAGCCGGCCTGAACCGTGGTCTCGTATTGGTCGCGCTGGAGCAGGTCGAACTTGGCGTCCATCTCCTCAACGCTGCCCACCGTATCGGGCCGCACCACATTCTCCATCACCACCACCTCGCTCGGCTGCGAGACGGAGAAGTAAGGCTCGGCGGTCACGATCATCGCGAAGGCCTGCATGGGTTCGGTGACGTCCATCTTGCTCTTCTGGCCGTCGAGCATGAGCTCGCCCAGGTTATCCGCGCGCCCCTCCGGCGAGACGGCCCATAGCACATAGGTCAGGAATCCCGAGCCGAAGCGCGACGCGGGCTCTAGCTTCTCGAAATGCGCCTGAATGCGCACCGCTCCCCGCTTGCTCTCCACTTGGGCTTCACCGCGAGCCTGCGATTGCAGAACTGTGCCGCGGAAGTCAATCTTCGTTGGTCCGCTCAGGTGGCGGTAGTTGATGGCCTTGGTGGTGCGAACCACCAGCGTGACCCGCGATAGCGAACTCGATTGCTGTGCCATCGAAGTTACCGCCATCCCGGTTAGTGCAAGAAACACCGCAGCTAGCTTCACGTGCGACTTCCTTCCCCCGAACATTTCGCACCATAATACACCCCCGGCCCGTATCTCAGGCAAAGGAAAAGCCCGCTGAATTAGCGGGCCTTGACTGATGCTGATTGGTAGCGCTACCGGGAATTGAACCCGGGTTTTAAGATTGAGAATCTCACGTCCTAACCCCTAGACGATAGCGCCACTGTTGCGGAGGCGGCCGTTACCGGCCACTTACCTACTTTAACAAAAATCCTGGCTGCGGCAAAGGGAAACCCAGGCTGCGCACCGATGGCTCAGATGCCGAGCTTGCGGACTTCGTCGTTGTAGTACTTACGGTAGAGGATCTCCCACTCCTGGGAGCCTTCGAGGATGATTTTGCGCTGCGAGGCAATTTTGGCGCGGGCGGCGGTGTCGATTCCCGCCTCCTGGGTGAGCAGGTTGGTGAGCGCTTTGCGGGCCTCCTGGCGGATGGTGTTGCGATCCTCCAAAAAGCCGACCTGATCGATTTCAGCCAAGGTGTCAGCCACGGTGTGGGCCAGCTTGTTGAGCTTGTCGGGGCTGATTCTCATAGCACCGCCTTATACTTCTTGGCCAGCTCGGTTTTTACCTTCTTGAACATCTCGGCGTATTGCGCGCCGGTCTTGCGCATCTCCTCGGAGTACGCTTCCAGAATTACACGGACCTCTTCATTGATGCGGTCTTCAAGAGAAAGTTCCTCGATCAACCCCTCGGTGACGCGCGCTTCGACCACCTTCAAGTCACTGGTGGCGATCATCTTGGCGTCGATGAGATGCTTGACTGTTCGGCGGGCCAGATACCCAATGTAATCGCGGGAAAAGATCATGGATTAAGCCTCAGGATACCGCATCGGGCCACCCTGTGTACAACGGTGGGGTGGAGTGTGCAGTGGGCCGCATTCAAAGGGTCAAATTGATGCTGAGTTGCGCGCTGCCGCCTGAAGCTGGAAATGCCGCGCCGATGTTTTGCTGCGCGCTGTTCCTGAGCAGCGGCGCGGAGCCGGAGCCGCTGACGGCGTCAATCTCGTAGCTCAAGGTTAGGCCGCCCTGCGCGCTGATCACTGTCCAGGAAAAGGGAATCTCTGTGGTGCAGGTTGCTTTGGCACCGGTCACCGTGGCCACGTCTGTCGTCGTCTCTACTGGAATGGCGTCGAGATGCTGATTGAGGAGATTTGGCCCTCCCTGGTTGGGCACGATCCGCGCACGGCAGGTGATCATGGTTCCGGCGGGGAGCGTCGAGGCAAGGTTCAGATTGAAGGTGACCGAATAGACTCCGCTCACCATCGTCGAGGCGGCACGTTGATCAGGGATGCCTGCGGCCAGTGCGGCTGTCGGAGCCAGCATCGCAAACCAAAGCAACATCCGAATGCGTGCGTGCGCCATGGCTGTTCTCCTACAATTTTCCATCGGCACGGCTGAGAGGAGAATGAGCAGGAAGACGGCTGGGAACAGTGCGGATTGATCACGAAAGTCATGCGTCGCGAACTGAGGCTTGGAATTTCTGCCGGTAATGTGTGGGCGTGGGCGATACTGGCCGGTTTAAGAATCGTAGCCAGGGCCGCGGGATGAGCCGCACTCTTTCCACAGCTTTTCCCAATTCCAGAGCCCGGACGTCACTTTCAGGGGTAACGGAAATCCGAGCTGATGCGCGAGCATACACACCTGCCCGCGGTGGTGGGCTTCATGAGCGAGCATGTAACAGAGCATCTCTGGGCCGACCGGCCAAGGCTTAGCCCAGCCGTCCCTCAAAAACTTCTCAACGCGCACCTTACCACCGCCGAGCGCTTCAGCCAGCATTTCCGCGCAGCTAGCGGCGCTTTGTGCGAGTCCAGCGCGGGCCTGATGCGGCGTGCAGTGTGCGCGATTGAGTTGGAGTGGAATCTTCAGGTGCGGGGCTGTGAGCCTGATCCATTTGGTGCGGACCCTGTGCATGTGGGTGAAGATGGCAGCGATGGTGCGTACATTGCCGGGCGGTTTCGCATTCCAGGCGGCAGGATCGAGATGTTCGATAAGAAGCTGGTTTATGCGATCATTGGCGGCAAACATCTGGACTGCGGCTCGGCCGAGTTGAGTGTGAACCTTGTGTTGACGGGTGGTCACGGCTCCGTACTCCTTGACCTATGTTACTTCTGGTGCGGAGGCATAGAAGCCCTGTCTCTAGAGTCCATTGTAAAACTCACGAAAGATAAAAGCAGATTCTTCGACTCACCACCCCCGAACTCCACCCCAAAGAGCAAAGACCGCTCTTTGGGGACCCCGGAACTGAACAACGTTCGGGGCCCCGTTCGCTCAGAATGACAGCCTCGGTTTTGTTGTGAACTTTAGAGACAGAACGATAGAAGCAAAATGGCAAAGTAGTTCTAGACTGCATCGGCGCGGGCGGCATGGGCGGTGGCTTGCGGGGATGGGGCGTTGGCGCCATTGGAACCGTTGAACCATGCCACCGCAGCACCCACTAGAGGAGCATTGTTTTTTAACATTGATGTCTGCAGGCTAAAATTCAAGTCTTCGACCTGGCCCTGAGCCGCGGGCAAAAACAGCTGCGGGGAGCGGGAGATGCCTCCGCCCAGCACCACCACTTGAGGGGCGAACTCGGAGACAACCATGCGCAGTGCCTGCCCGAGGTGATAGCCGAACTCGACAAAAACGGCGGCTGCATTCAGATCGGTCTCCGCCATCGCAGCGATCTTAGAAACGTCCAGCAGTTCGCCTGCGCGGCATTTATATTCGCGCTGGATGGCCCTGGTCGAGATGAAGTCTTCGACAATTCCCCCTTCATAGGGGAGATTCCATATCTCTCCACCGGGAGGAACACCGGGGCCCTCGGTAACCACGCGACCATCTATAGCAAAGGCCGAGCCGATGCCGGTTCCAAGCGTGATGCCAACGGCTCGCGAGAAATCGCGGGCCGCACCGGCGCCGATCTCGCCCAGCAGAAAGGCGGCGGCATCGTGGAGAAAGCGCACCTGCCCGGCCTGCCAGCCGAAACTTTGCTCCAGCAATTGTCCCAGATGCACGCCATAGAGGTAAGGCAGCTTGTGGCGCATGAGGCTCACACCCGCACCGAAATCGAATGGCCCGGGCATGGCCAGCTCAGCGCCGGAGACGCCTTCAAAGCCAGACAAGGCATCGATTCCCAGCGTATAGAGAAGACGAATGAAGGCATCGGTGGTTTTTTCTGGAGGGTGGGGAGCATTGGCGATAGGGCCGAGGCTATAATCTGCGCCCCCCTTAAGGCAAGCCGCGGCCGATACATGGCTGCCTCCAACGTCGTATACAAGAATGGGCATACCGGCGGTCATAGAAACCTCATCAATGATAGCGATCTCATTTGTAACACACGTTCCCACGCCTGTCGAATAGTGGTGCAAAAAATAAATCTTGACACCGATAATTGCGAACGATTATAGATGATGCGTAAGCGACGGCGGCTTTGGATGTTGCTACAAGTGATAGCGATACCATCATGCGGATGGGGAATCGCCGAACATAACTGCCGATTCAGTGGGCATCTTCATCGCCCTGTTCATTGAGGCGGCCACGCGCGTCGCAACGGCCAAGAACTCGACTCAGGAAGAGAAAGTTCAGACCAGCGTATTGCCGGCCGATTCCGGACGCTGTATTGACGGCGTCGTCAGCCTAGTTACGAAAAGACGCGGCAACAAGTTCCATGGCGGGGTTTCCGCACCATACACGGCGAAGAGGCAACTTAAACTCGACGACTGCGCAAATTCGGTGGAGTTAGCAGTTACTCGAATAACTCCCGCCAGCACCAAGCGGCGGTAGAGGTCTTTTTCTAACCTTGCCACGGGCGGGGTTCAAGTTGGCCAAACCGGGACAGCTTGACCTCCGCTCACATTGCAAACACCGGGAATCACCTCTCCACTTCCCGGCACAACCGAGCCAACGGAAAGTGTAAGCGGTTTCCGTTTGGACGATCGTCATGTGACTCCTCACTGGGTTGGAGGGAGTTCCAATTCCCTCCAACCCAATTTTGTTTCATCGCAAAGGAAGCAATTCCCTTGCAGATAGCGAGCATTGCCCTCATTTTTAGGATATTTTTAGTCATGGAAATTCGAGAGAAAGCTTCTTTGATCCCTAACTTCGCTTCAGCTATCTTTCGTCTGATTTCTTCGCGAACAGCTGTTTGTTTAGCAATGTCGATGATGTTGCAATGGCAGGCCAATGCGCAGACGGTTGCGGGGGAGGATTACGGTCCTTACAATGCAGTCTTTCTTCCCGATGGGCCCGGACTTACTAAGTCATTGGCAGCACCGTCGCCGCTCGATAGCCGCACCGCAGCCTTGCTTGACCGGCTGGGACTGAACAAGCAACCTGACGCACGCGATGCCCTGCTGGACGGGAATGCGGCGTGGACGCTGGCTTTCTGGTTTCGCGCATCAGAGCCGCTTGCAGGTACGGTGATGCTGGCAGGCATCGGCGACCCGACTGCCGAGGATGCACGCTACATTGGCATGGCAGACAATCACTTCTGTCTATGGCTTGGCCGGGGAGATGGCTCAAACCAACTAATCGCGGCTGAGAGTGTGCTGAGCACAGTGGAATGGCATCTGGTTGTGGCCATGGGTGATGGAGAGAAGGTTACTCTCTATGCCGATGGCAAAGAAGTGGCATCGAGCCGGCTGGCGCAGGGTACGATTGCCGAGCGGCTTGAAATGGCGCCTGAGCCATTGGCTGCATGGGGGGCAAAGGGGCATCACTTTGGCGGCCAGATTGCCGGGCTCAAGCTGTATCGCGAGACGCTGACGGCGGAAGAAGTAAAGGCCATAGAGGAAGCGCCGCCGGATTTTTCGCTGCCGACTTACGAAGAGGCCTCGGGTCGCTGGCCTATGCAGACCTTCGAACAGGCAGGGCAACTCGCGCCTCAGGACCCAGCGACCCTACCCCGCGGCAAAGGGGGCATGCAAAAGCCTGTAGCGAAGCCGCTGCCACCTGCATCGAGCAAGCTGGAATCGGCGGGCACAAACGTGTGGCGGCTGCGAGGCGGTTGGAAGCTGGCCGCGGAGCCGGAGATCGAGGCTCGGGGCATTAAGGCTAGCGGCGAGAAACTATCCAAGCCTGGCTCTGCAATGCTCGCCTCTGCATCGAAGGTCTGGATGGCCGCTACAGTTCCGGGCACAGTGCTGACCACGATGATCGATCGTGGCATCTATCCCGACCCCGATTACGGGTTGAACAACTTGGCAATTCCTGAGAGCCTTGCTCACCAGAGTTATTGGTACCGTGTGGAGTTCAAGGCTCTTCCGGAGATGCGTGGGCAGCGACTCGCGCTAGCCTTTGAAGGCGTGAATTATGCCGCCGAGGTTTGGCTCAACGGCAAGAGACTTGGCGAGATTACAGGGGCGTTTCTCCGCGGTAGGTTCGATGTAACTTCGCTAATTACATTAGCAAGCGAAAACGTGCTGGCCGTGCGTGTAACTCCGCCGCCACATCCCGGTATAGCTCATGAGCAATCCATCAAGGCAGGGCCGGGCGAGAATGGCGGCATTCAGACGCTGGATGGACCTACCTTCGCGGCTACCGAAGGGTGGGATTGGATTCCCGGCATTCGTGATCGCAATACAGGTATCTGGCAGGACGTGATATTGACGGCGAATGGGCCGGTAGAAGTAGGTGACCTGCAGGTGATCACCACGCTGCCCAAGGCCGATCGCAGCGAGGCAGATATAGAAATCGAAGCGCCATTGACTAACACGTCTACAGCTTCCATTGAAGGTGAATTGACGGCCAGCTTTGACAACGTGCAGGTAAGCAAGCACGTGAGGCTGGAACAGGGCGAGACGGTAGTGCGTCTTAAGCCGGATGAGTTCGCGCAACTCAAGGTGCAGCATCCGAAACTCTGGTGGCCCAACGGCTACGGCGAGCCCGCGCTGCATACGCTCAAGGTGAGCTTTACGGCAGGCGGCAAGCTGAGCGCGCAACAACAGATTGAGTTTGGTATGCGCGAGCTGAGTTATGAGACCTCGCTGTTCGACTCCGCCGGCCATCTGCGCCGCGTCGAGGTTTTGCCCAGCAGGACACACGACGATGCACTGGCGCTGATCGATGAGACTCACAGCGGCATCCGACAGATCGACGACAAGACACAAAACCAAATGCCTGCGGGGCAACCGTTGCCGGAGTATTTAAAGCACACCTGGGTGCAGTCGTTAGAGCCGGGCTCGGAGGGCTCGTCATCGATCCAGCCTGTCGAGGGTAGCTGGCCAGGCACCGATCTTGTGATCAAGGTGAACGGAGTGCGCATTGCGGCGCGCGGCGGTAACTGGGGCATGGATGACAGCCGCAAGCGCGTGAGCCTCGAACATCTGGAGCCTTACTTCAGGCTTCATCGCGACGCACATGTGAACATCATCCGTAACTGGATGGGCCAGAACACGGAAGAGAACTTCTACGCACTTGCCGACAAGTATGGGTTGATGGTTTGGAACGATTTCTGGGAGTCCACGCAGAACTATAACTTGGAAGCCGAAGATCCCGTGCTGTTTTTGAAGAATGCGCGCGACACTATTTTGCGCTTTCGGCACCATGCGTCGATCGTAGTATGGTGCGGACGCAATGAGGGCGTGCCGCAGCCGGTTATCAATGAGGGATTGGTTGAACTGACGCTGACGTTAGATCACACACGTTATTACACGGGTAGCTCGAACCAAGTGAACCTGCGCCACTCCGGCCCTTATCAGTTTCAGACGCCGGAGACTTACTATCGCATTAACCGGGGCTTCAGTGTGGAGTTAGGCATGCCCAGCGTGCCTACGCTCGAAAGCATCGAATCGTTCATTCCAGAGGCTGACCGCTGGCCCATCAGCGACACCTGGGCCTATCATGACTGGCACCAGAGCGGAAACGGCGACGTGGCGCCATTCCTGACGCATCTGGAGACGGAGTTCGGCGCAGCCACCAGCCTGGGGGACTTTGAGCGCAAGGCGCAGATGCTCGACTATGTGGGTCATCGCGCGATTTTCGAGGGTTTCGCCGCGCACCTTTGGCAACCTAACTCCGGGCGCATGCTTTGGATGACTCAGCCGGCGTGGCCCAGCACGGAGTGGAGTATCTTCAGTTCGGATTACGATACGCAATCCAGTTTTTATGGAACGAAGAAAGCTTGCGAGCCTGTACACGGGCAACTTGACCTGACCGATGGTGCACTTGGCTTGTACAAAGTGGACCTGATCAATCTAGGCGAGGCTGGCTCATTTAAGGTTACAGTGCGAGTGGCGAGTCTGGATGGCAAAATTCTTAGCGAGCAAAGTAATCAAGTTATGGTTGCAGCCGATGATCGCACTCCCGTCGGCAAGCCCGATCTGGAGGCGCTTGCCGATGGACACGCCATACTGATCGAGTTACAGGTAATCAATGCATCCGGCGCGTCGGTGAGCGATAACTTCTATTGGTGGGCCAAGGAAGAAGCAAGTCTTCGCGAGTTGAACGACCTGCCGCAGGCCAAGCTGACTACTTCAGCCACAGTTAGCCCGGATGGCGATGAGAGAAAGGCGACGGTAAGGATAAAGAACTCTGGCTCCGCGCCGGTGCTGATGATCAAGCTCACACTTAAAGACGCAATTACAGGCGCGCGGATTTTGCCTGCTTACTATAGTGATAACTACATTTCAATGCTACCGGGCGAAGAGCGCGATGTTACTGTGAACTTCCCGGCAGGACCGGCCAAACCGGTGATCGGATTGAGAGGTTGGAATTTGAGATCTGAGATGGTGGAGGCAAAGTAGCGAAGTCCTCTTCACGCTAACCTTGCTACTGCCTTGGCAGAGAGAAGACGTCCTAGTGGATCACAACCGGAGTGCGGTGTTTGCAACCGCAGGAGCGGCGCAACACGATCTCGACCGGCAAGACAATTTTGCTTCCAGTTTGCTGCGACTCACCGCGCGCGATGCGCTCAAACAGAAGGCTGGCCGCAACCCGGCCCATCTCTTGCGCGGGCTGACGGACAACAGTGAGTGGCGGAGATGTTAGCTCGGCTAAGTCGAAGTCATCGAATCCTACCAGGGCTACGTCGGCTGGGATGCGTACGCCTAGATGGAGAAGCGAAGCGAACACATAGCGAGTGGCCAGGTTATTCGATGCAAAGAAAGCCGTAGGTGCATTACTCCCATGCAGCTTATCGTCGATCGTTCGTAACGTCACTTCCTGTGATTCGCAGCCGAAAAATGAATCCTCCGAGAAGCCGGCCTCTTGCATGGCGCGGCGGTAACCTATAAATCTTGCATTAATGGTGAATAGGTCACGGCTAAGCCCCATGAAAGAGATTCGTTTGTGTCCATGCTCGATGAGATGCTGCACAATGTGGCGTGATCCCGAGGTATTTTGCACCAACACTACATCCAACGATGCATCGGCGACAGGGCGGTCAAATGTCACAACAGGGGTCTTGCCAAACAAGGCACGCGTGAGACGCGACTGACGGAGTCTTGCGGGAATCACCAACAAGCCTTCCACGTGGCGCTGTAACATTTGTTCCGCTTCGACGTATTCCGTATCCGGACTCTCATTTGAAGTCGTGGTGATGACAGAATAGCCATGCTCCCTGGCGACAGTCGTAACAGCGTGTGCGCAATTGGCAAAGAATGGGTCGTAGAGATAAGGAAGGATGAGACCGATAGTCCGGCTGCGCTGGCCGCGAAACGCGCGAGCTAGCTCATTGGGTCTATAGTTGAGCTGTTCAATCGCAAGTTGCACTCGCTGTGCCGTCTCAGGTGATACGCGAGCAGTGCCATTGAGCACGCGTGAAACAGTCATCGTGCCGACGCCAGCCAGGCGGGCCACGTCGCTCATCGTAGGCTTTCGATGCACCGGTTGTGCTCCGTTCCGCAGCTTTGTTCACATGGCCTAGTAATCCACGGCGAGTCAGGCTTTCGATAATCACAGAAACGCCTAACGCCTCGCCAGAATGAACATGCACTTAAGTATGTCGACCGATTCTCCAACCTATCGTACTACCCGAGGCTCTATTTTATAAAGGTCTGCCCATGCCGCAGTGAGGGTAGATATGGAAGTCCAGTGACGATCCGAGGGTCATCAGATTGGGATAGCTCATTTTGCGGGTGCAAAAACGAGCTAGCAAACGGCCTTGAATAGGGAGTAGGTACGATGCGCCCGACGGAAAATATGTACTTGCCATGCTTACCAAGACATATCACCATCGGCAGTCAAGGTATGGGCTAGAGTCGGCTGGCTGAGAAGCTCAACACTCCACCCTGACGCCGCACGAGTTTCTGCCGCGCCATGAAAAATCTCCATTAGCACCATGGTTGCACGTGTAAGAACTTCAGAATCGGCACTTACACCGCAGACCGCCTGACTTAGCGCTCGTGCTTCTTCCAGTGAAGCATGTGGTGGTCGTCCACAGTGATCTTCGCGGGCAGAGTCAGGCCGCAAGTTTTGCAGATCAGCACCTCTCTGCCGATCTCCCAATGGGTACAGTCTTTGCACTTACAAACCAGTAGTTCAATTTCCTTGTTGTTGCTCATTTACAACCTCCTGAATTCTTCTTTTACTTCGCGCACGAAGTCGTTGAATGGAGCCGTGACCGTAATGCCCGGTTCCCAGCATAACCCACGATCGATCAAATTATACTGCTTTACGATTCGGGAGCCGGGAAGAACGTTTCCTTTTTCGTCGGAAGACCGGCCCATGAGCCAGAGATGGTCGGCCACCGTGCAGGCGGCGGCGACGTCATGAGTTACAACGATGATAGTGTTCAGGTCGTCCATATCCGAGACCTTGGCAATCAGATCGGCAGTCTTGTCGAGCATGATCAGGTCAAGGCCGGAAAATGGCTCGTCCATCAACAGGAAGTGTTCGCTACACAAGATCTGTTGGATGATGGCGCATCTTTGCCGTTGGCCTCCAGATAACTGCGCGGGATAGAGACTGTACTTATCCGCAAGCCCGAACTCGTTCAACAACTCCATGACCTTGTCATGGGCGATCTTGGAATTCTTTTCCTTCTTCATGGCGCCCAACATCAGATTTCCAAGCACGGTGCGATGTTCGAAGAGAGGATAACTCTGGGCTACCACACCGACTTCGCCGGCTCTCACCGGGCGATCAAAGCCATTTACCGACACGCGTCCGGAAGTGGGCGCGTGCAACCCTGCGATGATGCGAAAGAGAGTAGTTTTGCCGCAGCCGGAAGGACCGAGAATCCCCACAACCTGCCCTTGTATCCTGCCCGGCACGATGATGTCGCGCACCTCCGCGCTGACGCCGTTCAATACCGGGCGGCCATCATATTCGAGAGATACGTTGTCGATCTTTAACAAAGTTTTGCCGTAGCTATACGAAGCGCTTGCCATTAGTTCCGCTCCAGCGTTAGTGACGCATAAGGACAAAATAGGTTTTTGAAAAGTCCGATGCTGTAATCCTGAATAAGTCCCAGCATGAGGATCGTCAACTGGATGGCGAAGACTGCAGCCAGCCTGAAGTGGTGATTCTGGTCGAGCAGAATAGTTCCCACGCCGCCCTCTGAGCGGACAATGCCTTCGACCATGGTCAGCATCATCCAACCGATGGCCGCATTCTGGCGGAGAACGTCGAAGACCTTATCGATTTGGCCAAGAACGATTACCTCCCAAACCACGCGCCACTCGCCCATGCGCAGCGTGCGCGCAAGATCAAACATATCTTTTGGGATGCAATTGATGACGTCGGCCATTCCGGTGACGAAGAATACTGAAACTGAAAAAACCAGCAGCGAGAGCTTTAATTCATGGCCGCTCCTGGTCATCACAGTAAAGAAGAAGGTCAACCCAACGAGTGAAAGGAAACGCAGCTTGCTGAGCAAGGCGACGACGGGACGAAAGAAAGGCATAACTGTGGCATAGGCCAGCAACAGCGAAATGACAGTGGCCACGGCGATCGCCTGAATGTTGAGATAGAAACTGGTGACCAGTTCCGCGCCGAGCCCTTGCTCCCATAAGTCACCAAGAGCGTTCAGAACCTCGCCCGGTTTGGGGAGTAACACGAAGGGACTGAAAGCCCATAACAAGGCCACGACGGCAATTTGCGCAGCAACCAGGGCCTTAACAGCCCTCTTACTTAGAACCGAATTAGGCGAAAACACAGCGATAGCATGATTCATAATTTGTTCATAGGTGGAAAGATTTTGGGGAGGCTTGCGCCTCCCCTGTTGGGAATGGAAACTACTGACCGATCTGAGTTATCTCGACACGGCGGTTGAGCGCCTTGCCTCCGGGTGATGCATTGGAAGCAATGGGGCTCTGCGAGCCGTGACCAGCGACCAGTTTGAATCGCGAGTCAGGGAAGCTCGACGGAGCCACTTGCTGGAAGTAGCGCTTCACGGCCTGCGCCCGCTTTTCGCTCAACGGAACGTTGACAGCGTCGCTGCCTGCATTGTCGGTGTAACCGTCAATCTGGAGCGCCAACTGGGAGTTAATGGCTAGCGAATCCTTCAGTTCATTTAATGTTGAGATACTGTCCGGCAAGGGCTGATCGGAACCGCTGGCGAAGGTGATGTACACGGCCTTATGGCCAAGCACAGTGCCGCTCTGAGCTTCCTTGGTGTAATCTACCGTCTCTGCGCTGGCTGTCTGTACGCCACCGGTATTCAACATAGATTGAGCGCCGAAGATGAACGAAGTATCGACCGCTTCCTTGTATGGCGGAATCGGATTGTCCTTGTAGAGCAGCGGATAGTTCATCGCAGCGATCTTGCCGAAAGTCTCATACGTGGCGCGCATATTGTTGTTGTGCTTGCCATCGAGGCCGAAATAGTTGACGTTGTCCTCCAGGCCGAAGACCGCCGAACCACCCAGCATCTGACCCGACTGCGGATCGCGAAAGCCAGGATAGTACTTATACCAATCCGTGGCGGAATCTTTGTAGAGCTTCGTTGACATATCTCCGGCTTTGCGGCGAACGGCGTCGAAGGCCTTCACCTGGTCGGCGGCCTGGAAGCTGGCGGCCAGCAATCCGGAGATTTCGTCGCGATTGTCGTTGAAGAATTTCTTGACGCCGATAATCACAGCTGGCATCTGCGAAGCGTACTCATGCGATGAGATGATTTTTGCGGTTCCCGGACGGCCATGCACGGCCTGTTCGTCGCCGGGAGTCCAAGTGACAACACCGTCGGGACAAACATTCTTGGTCTCGCCGGTCGGGCGGCCATCCTTCACTACCTTGCGGTCTTCGCAGCGGTTGGGGACATACACTTCTGTTACCGCTTTGATGTAATCCTCGTCCGGGGCCGCAATCCAATTCACTGCGTCCGGGTCCCATGTCTTCAGATCAGGGTTGTTCTTGAGTCCATTCGAGCCCAGATAGTTCAGTGCGATATTCCAGTCGCCGTCGCGAATGACGCCGACCACGGTCTTACCCTTCATGCTTTGCGGATTGGACTTCCACTCGGCCGGGCCGAGCAGAGCATCTTCGCCGTTCGAGCGGCCAACCGCGCCGATAATGACGGCCTGATACTCCGGCCCCAGCTTCTTCAAAGTCGGATTCAGACTGGATAGCCACGTACTGCCGCCGCTATCGCCCATCACTACGATTGCCTCGGCCCCCGTTGAGCAGGTTTTTTCGCCATCGTGAAGTTGCTTAGCGCAGGCCAGCAGATCCGCGATCATCTGCGTGTTCGAGTCTTCCCGGTGCAACGTCAGGTTCACGCCGTACTTTTCCATCAATGAACCCTTCGTAGTATCCGGGCCTCCGTTGGCATAGATCAGAGAGAACATCGCGTTCCATTCCCATACATCGAAGACGATATGCGTCGCCCCCACATTGGCGGGGTCGGCCGACGGATAGGGCAGCGCCTGCACGTTGGCCACCTGCGCCTCTTCCTGAGGCGGGAGAGTTACGCGCGATGCGACGATCGACTTCATGATGCCGGGGGTCGGAATGAGGCCATGCTGCATGGCGGAGCGCAGTCCGAAGACCGCTCCCCCTCCCAGGACCACAACCAGGACAAGCTTCGCTTGCGGTTTCAAACGGGGCATTTCTTTCTTCCCTTCAATGAATTCGTGTGACGTTGCCTACTTGAACATGCTGTCGTAATCGCTGCCGGACTTAGTGCTGGAGGCGGCTACGCTGGCGAGAGTTGTGGGAATCGCGGCCGACTGCGGTACATCCATTCCCGGAATGTGAATCATGTCCGCGCCGGTGGACTGACTGCCCGAGGTCAACAACTTCTGGTTGAACTCGGCAAACTTGGCAGCCGCTTCGTCTGCTGCGGCGCCGGATTCGATCTGATCGTCAGTCAGCAGCTTGTCGGTATAGCGGGAGAATTCCTTGATCTCGCCCAGCGTGCGGGAAGTGTCCTCTTCGAGATAGTCGAGAGCCATATCGACCATCTTCAACTGCTCCGGATTGCCACGCAGCAACTGCTGACCCACGCCGAGAGTGGCCTTAGCGTCCAGAATCATCTTGCGCTGCTCGGCAAGGAAATTAACCTTGTTTTCCGTGCGCTGAATCTTGCTGTCGGCGATTTGCGACCAATGCTGGAAGGTCTTGAGCATCTTCGATGTTTGATCTTCAAGCGCCTGAAGCTGCTTTACGCCTTGCATCAGCATCCCGGCCTGTTCGAGAAAGGTCTGCCCCTCGAGCGAGAGCCGTTCCTTTTCCATCGGATCGATAGCGGCAGCGGCCATCTGTTGGGCTTTGGCGGCCTTGCGGCCAAGATTATTGATCTCATCGGACTTTGCGCTAATGCTGCGCTGAAGTTTTTCGTCGCTGCCGGCAAAGCGCTGCAGCGTCTGGTCAAGAGTGAATTTGGCTTTCTTCATGTCGTCGAGGTTGTTGCGAAGAATGCCGATGGGATCGGTCTCGACCACCCACGAAGCGAAGAATCGTACTACGTTCTGGAATAGATTCGAGACAGCGGTGCGAAAGGTCGGATTGAAAACCAACCACAGAATCGCGATCACCACAGCGCCTAAAAAGGCCGCATGAATTGTGTCCTGCAACAAGGTGATTAAGTACGGAAGAATGACGTACAGGCCGAATGCGCCGCCCAAAATCAAGGCCACCAGCACAACCATGCCGAAGGGACCCTCAGGGCGTTTCCAGAACGATTTCGGAGTATAGCCTTGTAGGTTTTGAGTAAAGTTTGGAGTTACTGGCGAAAGGCCCATAACAATCTCTTATCCTTTCAGCAGCGAGGCGTAGAGCGCCTTCTGCTGTTCTAGTTCACTGCCGCGACGCTGCACGGCTGCTTCAAACTGGCTCTGCGCATGCGTAGATTTTCCCTGCGCGTCCACCAATTCATTGGAGAGCTGAGCCAGCTCCTGCTGAAGCTCGGTGATTTGTGCGGTGATCTTCTGAATCTGATCCTGGCGGCCTGTAATCTCGCGAGCCGCGAACTGCTGCGCCTTGCCGCCGAAGGCATCGTGTTCCTGCTGAAGTTTGGCCTTCAAGGTGTCGAAGGTTCCCAGAATCCCGTCTTCCGTCAATCCAGCCTGCGCCGTAGCTTGAATCACGGCGGTCTTGAACTTCACGTTTGAGGGCATGACGGTGTCCGGGATGGCCTTGAGAGGATCGAGAAACTTATGGATAGTTGCAGCAGTAGGCGTGGCTTCGAAATCGGTTTTCGACAGCAGCGTCTGGTAAACCGCATCGCTATCCGGCACCACTCCTGCGTCGATTGGAAGCGCATAAGGAACGGAGGAAGCTGCTGTTGCAGTCGGCGGCGCTATCGCAGGCGCGGAAAACGCGGATGCGGCGGGCGGCGGTGTGTGCTTTGTCGGCGGCGCCGGTTCGTCTTCAAAGGCAACTTCCTTCAGAGCATTAAGAAATCCATGTTTGCCGGTCATAACCCTCCCCACAGAGTTTCATTTACCGAAAGGCATTTAGAGTCCTATATACGATGCGGTAAGGATATACTTGGCCGAGCGCGTGCGGCAAGTAAATAATCGCACACTCCGACATCGCGATTTAGACCGCCAATAGCGCTATTACTATTGCGCATTGCAATCTCGCATTGCAATGTGAGGATCGTCACGCGCCGAATCAAAAGGTCTGGCTTGCTTATGCACTCTGCTATACTTTCGGCCATGGATAATCGTTCGTTCAGCGATGTAGGCGGGACGCCCGGCGGCCTCAGCCATTTTGTTCTGGGCTTCATGATGGCGTGCATTGGCGGATATCTGCTGATCAATCAGGTTACGGTGGTAGGTTCCTTCTGGAATTTCTATGGGGAAAACACCTTTGGCATCACTTTGTTGCCAATGTTATTTGGAATCGGCCTGCTTTTCTGGCGCGGCCGAAGTATTATCGGATGGATTCTTACCATCGCCGGCGCGTTGTTTATCTTTGCGGGCATCCTTGCCAACCTTCATATCTTCTTCCGGCCGACGAGCCTATTTAACACCATTGTCATGCTGATTCTGCTGGTGGGAGGGCTGGGATTGATCGCACGCGGCCTGCAACCACATGGCAAGCAGGCGGTCGAATAACCCCGACCGGATAGTTTATCCACCTGGCCATGAGAAAATGCAATCGGCGGCTCTTGCTTCCCCAACTCCCCGGCCGCCGGATAACTTTACATGGCCCTATCTTCACGTGTATTGAATCTTTTGTTCGGGCGTCCGCTGGCCACTAGCGAAGAGCGCGCCGAACACATCGGCCCCGTCGCCGGCATTCCAGTCTTCGGCTTGGATGCCCTCAGCTCTGCCGCGTACGGTCCTGAAGCCGCATTAACACTGCTCATCCCGCTCGGCCTGATGGGCGTGCACTACATCGTGCCGGTGATCGCGGCGATTGTGGGTCTGCTGGCCATTGTGTACTTCAGCTACCGGCAGACTATCGACGCCTATCCCAAAGGCGGCGGCTCTTATACCGTAGCCAGCCAGAACCTTGGCGAGGGCACGGGGCTGCTGGCCGCAGCGGCGCTGATGATCGACTACACACTTACGGCTGCCGTGGGCATTTCGGCTGGCGTGGGCGCGCTGATATCCGCCGCGCCAGGCTTGCAGCCTCACACCTTGCAACTGTGCCTGGCGGTACTGGCCATTCTTACCATCGTCAACATGCGCGGCGTGCATGACACTGGCGTGGTGTTCATGATTCCCACTTATCTTTTCACGGGCACGCTGTTAATCGTGATAGGAGCCGGCGTCTGGCATGTACTTCATAGCGGCGGTCATCCCCACCCAGTCACGGCGCTACCGCCGTTGCCCGCAGCCACCGCAGCGGTTAGCTTGTGGCTGCTGTTGAAGGTCTTTTCTTCCGGCTGCACGGCGATGACCGGCGTAGAGGCAGTGAGCAACGGCGTGATGGCCTTTCGCGACGACACGCGCAAGAACGCCAAGATCACGCTGACCATCATTATCGTCCTGCTGGCAGCGCTGCTGGCGGGCATCGCTTTCTTGTGCCGCACCTACGGCATCGCCGCCACTAATCCCGAGGGCCCAGGCTACGAGAGCGTGCTTTCGATGCTGACGCGCGCAGTGATGGGGCACGGCTGGTTTTACTACGTCACCATCGGCTCGGTGCTGCTGGTGCTGGCGCTCTCGGCCAACACCGCCTTTGCCGACTTTCCACGGCTGACCCGCGCCATCGCTCTCGACGACTACATGCCACATGTCTTTCTGCTGCGTGGCCGCCGGTTGCTTTACTCCTGGGGAATTTATGTTCTGGTAGCTCTCACGGCAATACTGCTGATTATCTTCGGCGGAGTTACAGACCGATTGATTCCCCTCTTCGCTATCGGCGCGTTCTTGGCCTTCACGCTGTCGCAGGCCGGCATGGTAATGCACTGGAAGCGGCAAGGCAACGCCCGGCTGCGCATGTTTGTAAATGGCCTGGGCGCGGTAGCCACGGGCATCACCACCGTGGTGGTATTAGTGGCCAAGTTTGCCGATGGAGCCTGGATCACCGCGCTGCTGGTTGCGATAATGATGCTGTTCATGCACACCGTCAAGCGCCACTACATTGGTGTGGACCGCGAGACGTTCCTCGATCGGCCCATCGTGCCCGCACAAATCAGCGAACCCATTGTGGTGGTGCCCATCGATCGCTGGAGCCGCATCACAGAGAAAGCACTCTCGTTTGCGCTGGGCATGTCGAACGATATTCGTTGCCTGCATGTGCAGACGAACGAGGATCTGGATCCGATCTGCCAGGATTGGGAAAAGGACGTGGCTGCTCCGTTGCGCGCGGCCGGCAAGTGCGTTCCGAGACTGGAAATTCTGCAATCGCCCTTCCGCTATGTTTTGACGCCGATGGTGGATTACATCCTCAAGGTGGAGCGGGAGTCCAGCATCCAAAAAATCTGCGTGCTGGTGCCGGAGTTAGTGGTGCACCATTGGTGGGAGAATCTGCTCCATAACCGGCGCGCGGATCTACTGAAGGTTATCCTGCTTCTCCGCGGCAACCGTCGCATCATTGTGATCAACATTCCCTGGTATCTCGAACGGGGTTGAGGATCTATTGAAATTGAAGCGATGATTCATCGGAAATTAAAGCAGATTCCCGCATTTTTCATGGCCAAGCTTAGATACACCCATGCAGCTGAGATTGCGATCTTACCGCAAGTTACTTGCCGGTGTAAGTCACGTGCCAGATGGAGCGGGAACCGTCGTCTGAGACGAACAGTGAGCCGTCTTTGCCCTGGGCGACGCCTACGGGACGGCCCCAGACCGAGCCGTCAGGCAGGACGAAGCCGGTAAGAAAATCCTCGTACTCGCCGGTCGCGTGGCCGTTCTTCATGGGCAGACGGATGACCTCGTAGCCCGCGCGCTGGGCGCGGTTCCATGAGCCATGCTCGGCGGCGAAACCATCCCCCATGTATTTGGAGGGGAACTGGGAGCCCTGGTAGAACATCATTTCGAGCGAGGCAAAGTGGGGATTCACAAGAATGTCAGGAGTGATGACTTTGGCTTGTAACTCGGGGTGCTTGCCTTGGTGGCGCGGGTCCTGGACGCCGCCGTTCGGGCCACCCATGTAATACCATGGCCAGCCGTAGAAGCCGTTCTCCTGGATGTGAGTTACATAGTCGGGAACTAAATTGTTACCCAGAGCATCCCTTTCATTGGTCGAGCACCAGAGCTCGCCGGTGATGGGGTTGATGGCTTCTCCCACGCAGTTACGGATGCCCGAAGCGTAGACCTTGACGAACTTGCCGTCAGGGGTGAACTCGAGCACGTCGGCGCGATGAAACTCCTCGGGGTGAGTGTCGGAGTCATCCACGTTGGAGTGGGAACCAACCGATGCGAAGAGCTTGGTGCCGTCTTGCGAAAAGACCAGGTCGCGAGTCCAATGGCCGCCGCCGCGAAGACGTCCTCCGCCGGGCAGGTCAGTTAGAGGTTGAGCGGGGCCGGTTGCCGTCAGGTCACCGTTCTTGTAGGGGAAGCGAACGATGCCGTCGGTGTCGCCGATGTAGACCCAGGCGGGGTTGGGGCCGGCAGGATAAAAGGCAATGCCGAAGGGCTGGTGAAGGCCGTCGGCGAAGACTGAAACCTGGCTGGCCTTACCGTCCGAGCCGACGCCGCGAAAGACTTTGATCTTGCCCGATCCGCTTTCGGCCAGGAAGAGGTCGCCATTGGGAGCGGTGCGGAGCAGACGCGGATTGTCGAGCCCGGTTGCATAGAGCGAGACTTTAAACCCTGCGGGGGCGAAAGGCCAGGCATTGGCGGGGCGCGGAACGAGAGTCGGGCCGTTGTCGACGGATTGCTCAGGAGCCGGGGCGGGCAGGTCGGCGACGGTGAGGCGGCGGCGAATACCGGGGTACTCATGCGCGGCGTCAGTAAATGCAGACTGACCCGTAAGGACGGAGTGCTCGACGGCCGGCTTTGGCGACCGCGCGCCGATCTGCATCACAAGATAAGTGAGGAAGGCAAGAGTGCAAAGAATGGCTGCGGCCATGGACGAACGAGCAGGACGAATCATAGGACCTCCGCGGGGATGCGGTTCTGTGTTGACAACGGGACGGGGACGGATGGTCGTTCGGAGCAATCTAGGGATGAAGGTGCGTTCGGGGAAACTCTACAAGCCACTTGAGTTCATCAAACTTCATTACAGCAACCCTGAAACTGCCATAGCCGCCCAGAAAAAGTAGACGCTGGTTACTTGGACGCGGCGGAGCCGGAAGAAGATGCAGGCGGGGTTTCGCGGGCCGATGACAAGCTGCTAAACAAGGATGGCGAGACCGTGGCCGTGACCAGCACCCGGTCTCGCTTTTGCGTGACCTCAGCGGTCTTAAGCAGTTCTTTCAGGCCGTTGTTGGCGGAGTTAGCAGCCAAGGGAACGGTGAAGCCGCGGGCCAGTGTGACCAGGGTGGCCAGCGCGGCGGCCTGGCTAGCGGCTATGTCTTCGGTGGGCGCGATTTCCTCGACACGAAGATGCAACGAGCCGGTCCAGCGCAAACTGGCAATGATGGTCGAATCGGCTTCCAGAGGCAGTTGCAGTCCGAAAATATTGATGGCCCCGCTTTCAGAAAAGGGCAGACCGAGCTGGCCTACGCCCCAGGCCAATGAGAGCAGCGGCACCTCGTGAAAGTGCTGTCTGATGAGCGTGGAGCCGGCAAAGGGCCATGCGGCGGTCGAGTGCCGATCGAGCATGGAGTGAATCATCTCCGGCGTGGGATAGTTGGAGACGGCCACCATGTCGTAGCCTATCTGCGCCACGCGGTCGGTGCGGCCCCCGTAGGAAGGAATGTTGTAGATGGTGTGGCCAGCGTAAGACTCGCGGCTGGTGGCGTGCGCGTCGAGCCATGCGTTGAAACGTTTGCCGGTAATCTTGCCCACCATCACTACCGAACAGGCAACCGGCCCGTTGGGACCGTTGGGATCTTGCATGCGATGCAGCGCGATGGCCACCTCGTCCAGATCGCGCTCCGGGTCAATCCCAATGGCATCGATGAACTGCTGGTACTCTGGGACGCGCTGGGGCGGCGTCAGTTCCTTGTGAAAGAGGGCGCGTACTGGCTTGAGGTTGATGTAGACGATGCCGTCGGATTCAGGCAACAGGCGCGCGGCCTCGGGCGGAGCCTTCGAGCGCAGGAAGATGGCCGCGGCCAAAACAAGCACGACCGTGGCCACAATCCAGAGCGTTCTGCGCGTGCGTCTGTTCATGAGAGCCGTCAGAAATACCCTATCACTCCGGGCAGAGTTGGAGATGCGCTCACTGACGGCTCATGCCGCTACTGCTTTGCCGGTTCCTGCTCCAGTTCGGCGTTCAGGTGAACTGTGCCACCTGTAACGTTGAGTGTCTTTATGCGCGACTTAGTTCTTAACGGTCATGGTGTCCGAATCAACTGCTTTTTTGCCAGTAATACCTTCGAGCCCGGCTAACAAGCCCCGATAGTCGCTCTTATCGGCCTGGAGTGCAAGCCCGCCCTTCTTGCCGCCGTCATCCCAAGTGAGTCCTACGAAATGCTTCTTAGATTTGGCTAACAACATCAAAGCTCCGAGACCCAAAGTGAACACCCCGATACCGATAGCCGCTCCGACGCGCCGGTGAACGTCTTGTCCATAGCTGATCTCTGTCACCGCTGAGGCCGGAATAACCACAACTTCCTTGTCACCTTTCTTGATCCGGATGTTGTTGCCGTCTAAGATTAACTTCATATCGGTTCCGGCCTTGGCATCCGGTATGGAGCCGCCGTCGTAGATTATCTTGTAGCCGTTGTCGCCAGCAAAAGCGCTGATTGGAAACAAAATGCATAGCAAAAGCGCCAGAATTTTTCTCATACTTCCACCTTTCAGTTTGATGATCGACTCACAATCAGGCCCTGATGCGCAAAGATCAGAGGCAGGATTCCAAAACATAAAACCGTGAGAAGGTTCTTGCGCACGGGTTCCCTCCTTACGACTCAAAACCGCCAAAGCTGTTAAAGAATGGCAAGAGAATCATTAACCTAAACCCGATTTTTCGCAAGAGTTTTCTAGGAATACCCAATAAATTGTGAGCGTTCTGCGCATGCATCTGTTCATAAGGGCATTCGGGCTGAAAGGAAACGCATGCCCATCCGTTGCCTGCATAACATAGTTGCCGGACCTATTCGACACTGAAAGTGTAGGCCTTGCCATTGCTGGCGAGATTGCCCAAGGAGACAGCATCCGTTGGCGGGACGAACCCATACTCTCCTCTGCCTAAGCCCTGGCCTAATGTGACCTGGTAAATGTGCGGTGCGATTTTCTTGGCATCGAAGTCGATTCTGTTCTTGTCTGCCCCGATAGAAACATGTGGCCACGCGCTCACGAAACGAAACTCGCGTCTATCGTTCTTCACCCCGAAACGAAGAAGCTGGTATTCCCCAATAGAGCGTTCTTCCGGGATATTGAGGATGAAGTTCACCGGCAGTTCGAGCGTGAGCTTACTCGATGGTTCCTTGAGAACACCGTCTGTGTGCGCGGGGAACCCTTGAGTTCTGATGTTGACCGTCTCGGCTTCGATCGCTAACCAATTGCCGTTCTTCGTCTGGTAATAAACGCCAGCGCTTTCCGCGCCAGCCGGCACCGCAGGCGCGACCGGAGGCGGCGGAGGAATTGGAGCCGTCACGTCCGGCGCGGGACCAGAGCCTGAGGCCTTTTGAACGATTGCGGAAATCACTTTGTTGCTTGCGCCTGCGGACTTCAGTGCGATTAATCCATCCACCGAGGTATCATAGTTTCCGGGCGAGCCGTTGATGGTAGTGACAATCACATCGTCGGACAAGCCAGCCTTCACCAGCTTGATCACGGAGAGATTGTTGAGCGCCTGCTGGGCCGCGAGAAAGGGGCAGATTGCCAGAAATAGAAGTGCGAACATGTTCTTGCGCATACAGCTTCTCTTGTATTTCAAAACCTTCAATGCTGTCAAAGAATGGCAATAGAATCATCCACCGAAGTCCCGCTGTTCGCAAGTAGAATCTCAATGCGCAAAGAAGTCGTAAGAGTTATTCGCGGGCGTCTGACGACAGGGGTGTAAGAATTTTTGGGTTACCTTCGCTGCGAGAGCGGTTTCGCACCCCGATCTGGCGCAAAACGCTGACAGGCCCGTCCAGAAGAATGGAGCAGGCCTGCCGAGGTCCACTTTTGCAAAGGAAAAAGGACTCGGATTACTTGGGATCAACGCCGAAGTCGTAGATGACAACCGTGTGGGTAGTCGCGGGCCCGCCCATCCCAGAAGAAGCGATAAACGCATACTCTCCCGCCGCGAGGTCGGCATTCGGAGTAATCTTGTACACGCCATTGCGGATTCGGTCGGTGGTGAATAACGTCATTTTCTTTTCGTCTGTGCCCGCGCTGGCGCTGGCAAAACCCATCTTGGCAACTGCTGTTTCTCTGTGATCCTTTTTCTCTTCCACAGAGAGCAGCGAAAACTGCGCGGGACTGGTTATTACGTCGTTCCCGCCAAATCCGCCCAAATTGCTGGACGAGGGAAAAAACATATAGAAGATTGGCTTGGAGTCCTTGGTCCGGACAGGGGCATGAGCACCAGGGATCTCGGCCTTGATCTTGGCCTTGGAGATACCATAGGAAAAAGCGGCTCCCATAACGTTGGAAGTTTTTTCGCGCCCTGTGCCGGAGCGGTCAATAAAGAGCATCTTCCGCTTTCCGTCCGGTCCAGCAGTGAGAATATAGACGCCAGGATCATGCGGTGCCGAAGGGTCGTCCGGGTCAGCAGTGGCCGTCATTGGAGCCAGCGGAGGAACCGGGGTGGGTGCGGAGGCCTTTGCCACAACAGCTGCGACCACTTTGTCGCTGACGCCAGCGGCCTTGAGGGCGATGATTCCGTCCGTTGAGGTGTTGTAGGTTCCGATAGAGGCGTTGATGGTGGAAACAATCAGGTCGTCCGACAGACCGGCTTTGACCAATTTGATGACGGCGTCATTGTTTAGTGCCTGTTGGGCAATGAGTACGGGGCAGATTGCCATGAATACAATTGCGAAAATGTTTCTGCGCACGAGTTCTCTCCTAATGATTCAAAACCGCCTAGACTCTTAAGGAATGGCACTAGAATCATCAGCCTAAAACCTGCTTTTCGCAAGAGGTTTTCTTGAAATCCCTCAAACTTTGCGGCTTTCTATGGCATGGTCTTCCACCTTTCGCAAAAGAAGCGAGGGAGGAAGACTTGTTCCGATTCTGAATAGGGTCTAGCGGCCAACGACCAGCACGACAAAACTACCGGGGAGGACAGCGGGCCGAGGACGGGGATTGTCGGCTGTGGGCTCGGGGCGCGGACCGAGTTCGGCGGCGACAAGGTAGATGCGGTCGGCGGCCGCGTCGTAAGCCATGGTGCGCGCGCTGCGCTGGGTTGGCAAGGTTTCGATGGTGGGATAACTGGGTGCGCCGGCATCGATGATGGAGAGAACTCCCTCGCCGCAGGAGGCAAACGCGAGTTTGTGGGCGGCATCCCAGCCAGCCGCGTCGGGACCTTCGCCGATGGCGGGATTGGCAAGCGACTTACCGGTCCGCGCGTCGGTCACGGCCATCTTCTTGCCGTCGCAGACACTGAAGAGTCGCCCGCCTGTAACATCGAAGGCCAGCCCCGAAGGCGATTCGCAGCCAGTGAGCGGCCATTCGGCGGTAAGCTTGTTAGTGTGGGCGTCGAGACGGACTAACTCATTCTTGTCTTCGATGTTATCGAAGATTGTACCCTTGCCATCGACAGCGGCGAACTCGGGCTTGCCGGGAAGCGGGATGGTGGCGACGACTTTCCGCGTGGCGGCGTCGATCACCGTCGCGTCCTTGCTGCGGCCGTTGAATGCCCAGACGGTTTGCGTGGCAGGCTCGAAAATGATGGCGTCGGGGTTGGTTCCAGCGGGGATGGTGGCGACCGTGGCCAGCGTGGCGCGGTCGAAGACGACTACAGCGTTGCCGCCGCCATCGGAGATGTAACCGAATTTGCCGGCGGAGTCGAGGGCGATGCCGTGCGTGCCATGCAGGTTGGCGATGGAGCCGGCTAGTTTACCGGATTGCGTATCGACCACATCGACGCGAGCGCCGCGAGTGAGGTAGAGCCGATGAGCCGGGGGATCTGCAAGCAGATAATCCCAGCCGCCGTCGCCACCGAGCTTCCAAGTGTCAACAACGTGATAAGGCTTTTGTGCCGATAGAAATGCCGGGGAAGTAAGCAGGATGCAGAAAAAGGCCGCGGCCAGGGAGGCTGAGTTCGGAAGACGAAGGCTGCGCAGATTGGGCATGGGAATCTCCTGGTGAGTTTCAGACTCGGCAAGAATATCATTTTCGATTGGCGCGACGTGAACCACGGCGGCCGATCTAAAGCCCGATAGATTACCCTCATAGCTGCGACCCGAATGCAGATTTGAGGACTTCATTTGCGCATTGTTCTTTCGAATATCGGCACCTACGGCGATACCAATCCACTGATCGCCATTGCTTTGGAACTGAAACGGCGCGGGCATGTGCCGGTGATGGCGCTGCCGGCAGTCTATGAGCCGAAGATAAGACCGCTGGGTCTGGAGTTTCACGCTGTCCGGCCGGACATCGACCCAACGAACACGATTCTCGTCGAAATGATCTACGACGTGAAGCGGGGCACGGAGCGGGGACTGAGGGAATTTCTCTTTCCAGCGCTGCGCCAAAGTTACGACGACCTGCTGGATGCGGCGACCAAGCCCATGCGCGCCGACCTGATGCTGCTGGGTGAGCTGAATTATGCCGGACCGCTGGTGGCCGAGATGACGGGGATTCCCTGGGCGAGTTACGTGCTGGCGCCGCTCTCATTTTTCTCTGCCTTCGATCCTCCGGTGCTGCCTCCGTATCCTCGTCTGGCGCGGGCCGACAAGGCGGTTCCAGGCTTTGGGCGAGTCATCCGTCGAGTGGCGCGGTTTGTGAGCCGCAAGTGGCCGGAGCCGATCTACGAACTGCGCCGCGAACTGGGATTGCCGAAAGGCGCGAATCCTCTCTTCGATGCCAAACACTCGCCCTACCTGGTGCTGGCGTTGTTCTCGCGGGTGTTGGGCGTGGAGCAAAAGGACTGGCCAGAGCACACCAGGATTACCGGCTTCTGCTACTACGACGCGGACGCGGGTAATCAGGCGCTGCCGCCCCAACTCGAAAAATTTCTCAGCAAAGGAGTGCCGCCGGTGGTCTTCACGTTGGGGTCGGCGGCGGTGCTGGCTGCAGGAAAGTTCTACGAGGTTTCGGCGGAAGCAGCCACCAAGTTGGGGATTCGCGCGGTGCTACTTATCGGGACCGACCCACGCAACCGGCTAACAACTCCGCTGCCGGAGTCGATCTGCGTAGCGGAGTACGCGCCCTACTCGGCGCTGTTTTCGCGCTCGTCGATGGTGGTGCACCAGGGCGGAGTGGGGACGACCGCGCAATGCCTGCGCGCGGGCAAGCCGATGCTTATCATGCCCTTTTCCCACGACCAGCCGGACAATGCCCGGCGTATGCTGCGCCTGAAAGTGGCGCGGGTAATTCAGCGCGGCAACTATACACCCGCGCGTGTGGCGCAGCGGCTGCGGACGATGCTGGACGAGCAGCTGCTTGCGAGGAGGGCCGAGGACGTGGCCAACCAGCTGGCCGGCGAGGACGGCGTAGTCGCGGCATGCGATGCACTGGAAGAGTTATCCAGAGAAACTCACAATAATCCCATATCGACTCGCCAGTAAATATGAGGGTCTGGCACGCAGTTACCAGGCTAACTCCCCGCCGGCCGCCAGCGGAGGATGGGCTTCCGCGCGGCGGTAACTTCGTCAAGGCGCGAGACGCGAGTGGAATGCGGCGCAGTCTTCACTAACTCCGGTGTTTCTTCCACCTCGCGCGCAATCGAGCGCATGGCCTCGATGAACAGGTCTAACTCCTCCAGCGATTCGCTCTCGGTGGGTTCGATCATCAGCGCACCGTGGACGATGAGGGGAAAGCTTACGGTATAGGGATGGAACCCATAGTCGATGAGGCGCTTGGCGATGTCACCGGTCTTGACTCCCTTGACGGCTTGGCGCTTGTCGCTGAAGACTACTTCGTGCATGGAGGCGGTCTTGTAAGGTAACTCGTAGGTATCTTCGAGCTTGGCGCGGATGTAGTTTGCGTTAAGGACTGCGTCTTCGGTGGTCTGCCTCAGCCCGTCTGGTCCGTTGGCCAAAATATAAGCCAAGGCGCGAATAAACATCCCCACATTGCCGTAAAAGGCGCGAACGCGGCCGATGGAGTTAGGGCGATCATAACTCCAGTGCTTTTTGCCGTTCTCGTCTTGTGCCAGTACCGGAGTCGGGAGAAACGGCTCAAGAAACTTCTTGCAGGCTACCGGGCCGGAGCCGGGACCACCGCCGCCGTGGGGCGTCGAGAAGGTCTTGTGAAGGTTCAAGTGCATCACATCTACGCCGAAGTCGCCGGGGCGCACTTTGCCCACCAGCGCGTTCATGTTGGCGCCGTCCATGTAAAGCAACGCTCCCTTGGCGTGGAGGATGTCTGCGATCTTATGGATCTGGCTCTCGAAAACTCCGATCGTCGAGGGGTTGGTTAGCATCAGCGCGGCGGTCTCTTCATCTACCTGCCGAGTTAGCGCTTCTAAGTCGATGCCGCCTTCGGGGTTGGACTTGAGATTTTCAACCGTGTAGCCGCAGATGGCGGCCGTGGCGGGGTTGGTGCCATGGGCAGAATCGGGGATGAGTATTTTCTTGCGCGGATTGCCTTGTGACTCATGCCATGCGCGTACTAACAGGATGCCGGTAAACTCGCCGTGCGCCCCGGCAGCTGGCTGGAGGGTGATCTCGTCCATGCCGGTGATTTCGAGCAGACAGCGTTGGAGTAACTCGATAACTTCAAGAATACCTTGAGCTAGTGAGTCGGGCCGGTAAGGGTGCGCTTCTGCGAGCCCTTCAATGCGGGCGACTAACTCGTTAACGCGCGGGTTGTACTTCATGGTGCAGGAACCGAGCGGGTACATGCCGAGGTCGATGGCGTAGTTCCACGTCGAGAGGCGCGTGAAGTGGCGGATGATCTCGATCTCACTCAACTCAGGCAGCTCGCCAGGCACCTCGCGATGCGCCTCGCCTAGCAGGGCTAAGGGATCGACGGCGGGTACATCCAGCGGTGGCAGTTTGTAAGCGCGCTTGCCTGGCGAGGATTTCTCGAAGAGCAGAGCCTCATTCTGCGTCTGGTGCGAACGGACTTTGCCGACTGTTCCGGGGCCGGGGATTGGGATCTGTGGGGTCTTTGCGTTCATCGTCATTTATGCCTCCACCGTGCTGGCTGCCAAAACGTCGGCGGTGGCGTCGATGTTGGCGCGGGTGATGATTTCAGTTGCGCACCAGAGAGTGCAGTTGTGCAGTTCGGGATACCAGCGACTAAGTTCAATGCCGCCGACAATCTTTGCGTCCATCAGACGCTGGCTCCATTGCGCCGGCGACTCTTCGGTTTGTAAAACGAACTCGTGGAAGCGGGGTGCGCCCGTGAAGCGGAGCTTTGCACCCGTCTGCGCGCTAAGAGTCTTGCCTGCGTAATCGGCCTTGGCCAGGTTATGCTCGGCTAACTCGCGGATGCCTTCCTTGCCGTAGACACTTAGAAAGATCGTGGCCATCAGCGCAACCAAGGCCTGATTAGTGCAGATGTTGGATGTGGCTTTCTCGCGACGGATGTGCTGCTCGCGAGTAGATAGCGTGAGGACGAAGCCGCGGTAACCGGTGTCGTCGACTGTTTGGCCGACGAGGCGTCCTGGCATCTGGCGGACAAACTGTTCCTTGGCTGCAATAACTCCGCAGAAAGGACCGCCATAACTCAGAGCGACGCCAAAGGATTGCGCTTCCATGCTGACGATGTCGGCTTCGACGGGAGGGCGAACGACGCCGAGCGAGATGGCTTCCGCTATGGACACGATGAGCAGCGCGCCTTTGGCATGTGCGATGGCAGCAATCGCCGGAATATCTTCAATAACCCCAAAAAAGTTTGGATTTTGCACCAAGACCGCAGCGGTTTCTTTTGTCACTGCTGCTTCGAGCGCAGCTAGATCGATGCGTCCGGTTTCGGGATCATAGCTGACCAGCGTTTCGGGAAGGCCCTGATGCTTGGTGTAAGTGGCAAGGACTTCGCGGTACTCGGGATGGACGGTTGCGGCTACCACAGCCTTGTGGCGACCAGTGATACGTACAGCCATCATCACCGCTTCAGCCGCGCCTGTTGAACCGTCGTACATGCTGGCGTTGGCGACGTCCATGCCGGTCAATTCGGCGATCATGGTTTGAAACTCAAAGATAGCTTGCAGTGTGCCTTGAGTTATCTCGGCCTGATAGGGCGTGTAACTGGTAAGAAACTCACCGCGCTGGACGAGCGAGTCGATGATAACTGGTCGATAATGGCGATAAGCGCCGGCGCCAAGAAAGCTGACGTAATCGGTGGCGTTCTTGTTGCCGGCGGCGCGAAAGTAGTCTACGATCTCGCTCTCAGCGTACTGGCGGGGGACGGCGAGGTCGCGATTGAGGCGGTACTCGGCAGGGATGACGGCGAAGAGATCGTCGATGGATGCCGCGCCGATTTCGGCCAGCATCTGTTTGCGCTCGGCGGGTGACTTGGGAAGATAGCGCATTTTTGTTTCTAGCTCCCCGTCTCTTCCGCGATGAAAGCTTCATAGGCTGCGGCGTCGAGGAGGGCATTGATCTGAGAGGGGTCGGTGAGCTCGACCTTAATGATCCAGGTTTCATGAGGTTTCTCGTTAATCTTGTCGGGCGAGGTTCGCAGCTCCTCGTTGACGGCTGTGACCGTACCGGTAACGGGCGCGAAGAGATCGCTGACCGCCTTGACGCTTTCAACAGATCCGAAGGTCGCGTTGGCGGTGACCGCGTCGCCGACCTTCGGCATGTCCACGTAGACGATGTCGCCGAGGGAATTTTGGGCATAGTCGGTGATGCCGATGGAGCCGATGGAGCCTGCGACTTCAATCCATTCGTGCTCGCGGCTATAACGGAAGTTTGCGGGATAGGCCATGACGAATCTGCTCCTTCTTATATTTGAAATCCCAGTGTACGACGGGAGACGGGGCCAGGACTAAGGCCCTGTTGATTCCTATGCAGCGACGAAGCCGGGATATGGCTCAAGCGGGACCATGACCAGGATTTCCAGCATGCCGGCCTGAAAGATGGGCAGCGAGTCGAGAGCGGCACGGATTTTCGTTTCGCTGGAGGCCTCCCAGAGGATGGCTGCGCCGGGAGTGTCGCCGCGTTTCCATATCTGGCGGAGAAGGCCGGAGGCGTAGAGTTCCTTGACGCGTTGGGTCTCGCGGGCCGTTAGCTCTGAAGTAAAGGCTTCGGGCGGAAAAGTGTCGGTGCGGCGGCGGGAGAGCGAAAGAAATTGCATGGGGAAATTGTAAAGGACAGAAGACAGGGAAACAGCTTGCATCTCAATGTGCCTTTTGAGGTCAAAGTCCTTGCGTAGCTAGCTCGTCTCGATTGCTGCACGTATTGTGTCGAGTTGTGGTCTGGCCTACAAATCTGCTTACGGGTTATTCCCCAATTCTTATTTCTGGAAGAACCTGCCGTGTCCGCCGTTTGCCCAAGGATCGTAGTGCATGGCGAAGTTAGCGCGGGTTTGGACGCTGGGGTGGCTGTACTCCCAAAACTCAATGAAGGGGCTGGGATTGGGATCTTCCAGCCACGCTTCACCCAAGTCATTGAAGGCAGCGACAGCGGTTTTCTGAGGGTCGGCGACGAGGCCGTGAATGGCTTCCTGGCCGTAAACGTCGGCTTGGTGTTCGAAGTGACGGCTGAAAGTGTTGCCTGCCGGTTGGAGGATGAAGCTAGCAATGGAGAGGGCGAAGAGGAGGACGACAAAACCTTGGCGGCTGGCGAGCGGGGCTAATCCGTCGAGGCCACCAAGTTGCCAGCGGACCCCGAAGCGGCGAGCCAACCATCCAGCAAAACCGGCGCAACCCCAGAAGGCGAAGAAGAGGCCGGCCGACGTACCGGCGATTATTTTTGGAATGTGGTTGAGAACGTAATGGCCGCTCTCGTGGCCGAAGATGAAGAGAATTTCGTCGTCGGGAAGGCGGTCGGTGGCCGTGTCCCACATGACGTAGCGCTTGGTAGCGCCGATGCCCGTGACATATGCATTGAGGCCGTTGGATTTTTCGCTGGCCTTCATCAGGAACATGCGGTCGGGTGGAATGTTGGTGCCGGTGCGGGCGACGACGGTTTCCAGCTTGACGACCAGGGCAGCATGATTTTTGGTGAGAGGCTCGTATTTATTGAAGATGGGTTCGATGAGCGGCTCGGCAAGAACGGAGATAACGATGAGCGGCAGCGAGACCAGCCAAATCCAGATCCAGTAGCGACGTGGTGAGACGCGGACGATCCGATTGAAGAAGAGCAAAATGGGAGCACCAATGAGGAGCGAGAGTCCCAGACCTTTGGCCACATCGACGAACCAACTAGCCCAGCCCTGAACGCTGATGCGGTAATGACGGCTGACTGCGTGTCCGATGGCATCCAGGGGCAGGCTGGCTAGGGTAGTAACAATCAAAAAAACGGCGAAGAAAAGCAGCCCTTGAAGCCAGCGACGGCGCAGAAGGCGTTCAGCCCACGCGGCCAGGCCAGCAGCCGTGCGCGTGGCGAGCAGCAACCAGAGAACAGCCATGCCCCAGAGCGAGTCGCCAATTTCGAGTGCAGTACGGATGTGGCCGAGTACGACGGCTTTGGCGAGCTTGTCGGGCGGCAGGGAGTAGGCCTGCTGGGCGGGTTTTGACGCTGATGCTGGCGGAGCTGAAGGCGCTTGGGCAGCGGCCCGTGGGCACGGACAAAGGCGTGGAGCCACGGCGGCAATCGACATGGTGAAACAAATGGCGAACAACCAGCGGAGTACAAAAGCCATGAGATTCTTCCCTGTTGGCAGCTTACTCTGAGAGAATCAAGCTTGCAGGCGGGTTTTTGCCTGAGCTTTCCCAACTTATGCGAAATCATTTTTTCACCGCCAGAAGGCGGCCTGCCTCGATGTCGTCTATGAATACGATTGTTGCCGGTTTTGCTGTGGCGTTGGCTTGGCCCGCGGTGGCCGTGGCACAGCAGCCGGCGACGCCGGTATTGCTGGATGCGATGACGGTGGAGCTCAATCGCGCTTTCACGTCGCTTGGCAAGCAAGGTTCCGACCAGCAGTTGCCACCTTACTTCATGAGCTATTCCGTGCGCGATGTTGACTTTGTTTCGATCAGCGCTCAGTTTGGCGCGCTTGTGAATAGTTCCGAAGCCCGCGTGCGCCTGGCCGATGTGCAGGTGCGGCTGGGCGAGCCCAAGCTGGACAACACGCACGGCACCCATCGGGGTGCGGCGGTAACGAGCACCGAGCTGCCTCTGAACGACGACCGCAAGGCGCTGGCGCGGTCGTTGTGGATGGCCACTAATACTGGCTATGGAAACGCGCTGGATAACTACCTGCGTGTGAAGACCGAAGCCGAGGTGCGCGCCAAGGAAGAAGATAGTTCGCCGGACTTCAGCGAGGAGGCGCCGCAGGTGCATCTCGGCAAGCCGGCGCCGCCGGTGAAGGTGGAGCGTGCGGCATGGGAACAGCGGGTCAGCGCACTCTCGCGAATCTTTCGCGAGTATCCGGATGTATTTCAGGACGAGGTGATGTTCACGGCGCAGAGTGGGACTGGCTACTTTGTCTCCTCAGATGGCTCGCAGGTGGTGACTCCGAATCTGTCCGCGGGGTTAGTGGTCTTTGCCATGACGCGCGCCGAGGATGGCATGGAGCTCTATAGGACGCAGACCTTCGAGGCCGAGACAGTGCAAGGACTGCCCACGCAAGCGGAGATGGAAACAGCGGTGCGCGAGTTAGGCAGCAGCTTGGAAGCGCTGCGCAAGGCGCCGGTGACTGAACCATTCGACGGGCCGGCGATTCTGTCAGGACGCGCCGCAGCGGTTTTCTTCCACGAGGTGTTAGGGCACCGGCTCGAAGGCCAGCGCCAGCGCGGCGATGAAGAGGGCCAGACCTTTACCAAGGAAGTGGGCAAGCCGGTATTGCCGAACTTTCTGTCGGTGTCCGACGACCCGACGCTGACGGAGTTTGGCAAGACCTGGCTGAGTGGCCATTACGAATATGACAGCGAGGGCCAGAGGGCGCGTCGGGTTGACCTGATCGACGACGGCGAGCTAAAGACCTTTCTGATGTCGCGGCTGCCGATTGCTAACTTCAGTGCTTCGAATGGTCACGGCCGCGCGCAGAGCGGTCATGTGCCCACGGGACGGCAGGGCAACCTGATCGTGACCTCTACCAAGACGGAGCCGGAGAGCGAGCTGCGCAAACAGTTGATTGAGGAAGCGAAGAAGCAGGGCAAGCCATACGGACTTTATTTCGAAGACATTTCTTCAGGCTTTGCAATAACTCAGCGCAGCTCGCCACAGGCTTTTCAGGTGATTCCGCTGGTGGTTTGGCGGGTTTATGTGGATGGTCGGCCAGATGAGTTAGTCCGCGGAGTGAGCATTGTGGGCACGCCGTTGGCGGCTATGAAGAGCATCCTGGCTACTGGCGACAAGAGCGAGGTCTTCAACGGAGTGTGCGGCGCGGAATCGGGATCGATTCCAGTGAGCGCGGCAGCCCCGGCGATGCTGCTGCAAGATTTAGAGACGCAAAAGCAGCCTAAGGGCACGGCAAGGCCGCCAATATTGCCTATGCCGGGGGTGAAACAGTGAACAGTGATCAGTTATCAGAAGATAGAGGTAGGATGAACCTAATTCGTCCGTTGGCAATGTTAGCGGGAGCCGGAGTTCTTGCGGTTATTCTGGGTGGCGTCTGTCTAAGTGCGGCTGCGCAGACGCGGGCCCAGCAGACTCGTGCAGATGCGGAAAGAGATCCCGTGCTGAAGGCCATGCTCGAAGAACTCGACCGCAGCAAAAGCCAATTGCAGTTAAAGGATTTTCAGAAGCCGTTCTTTATCCAGTACCGCATTGAAGAGGTGGATAACTTCGATACCAAAGCGGAGTTTGGAGCTACGAGCAGCTCCTGGCGCAGCCATGAGCGCGTGGCGCGGGTAACGGTGCGGGTGGGCGACTACAAGACCGATAGTTCAGGAGGCCGTGGCGACGGCGCGGTGCAGCTAACGGCTCTCGATGACGATCCGATTGCGGTGCGGTCGGCGTTGTGGTCGGCAACCGACGAGGCGTACAAGAGAGCGCTCGCGGCCTATGCGCAGAAACAGGCCGAGTTGAAGCAGGTCGAGACGCCCCCACAGGCCGACGATCTTAGCCGGGAGACGCCGGTAATCTCTCTGGCCGAGCAGCTCCGGTTGCAGGTGGACGAGGCGGCATGGGAGGGCAGGGTGGCGCACGAATCCGGCCTCTATCGGACTAATGACACGGTCAAGGCCAGCCAGCAAGACGTGCGCTACTCAATGGGGAGCTTCACCGCGCGGGTGACGACGACCTGGCTAACAACGAGCGAAGGAACCATCGTGCGCAAGTCGGGGAGTTATTACCAGGAAAGTATCGCAGTGGGCGCGCAGGCAGCGGACGGCATGAAGCTGGACCGCTCTTATATGGCGAACGGGACCACGTTGAAGGATTTGGATTCGCTGGACGTTTTCGAAAAACATGCAGTCGGATTGATCGCCTCGCTCAACGACCTGCGCAACGCTCCGGTGGTGGAGGAGGAGTATCACGGACCGTTGCTGCTCAGTGCCGATGCCGGGACCGATACTTTGACGGCACTGTTATCTACCGGATTGGAGGCCACGCGCCCTAAGCTAGGCACCGAAGCGCGCACTAATGGACCGTTTGCCTCCAGCTATCATGCGCGTGTGTTGCCGGAGTTTTTTGACGTGGTGGATGATCCCGGCTTGAAGAGCTATGACGGCAAGGGGCTTGTGGGCGCCTATGACGTAGACGACGAGGGCGTTCCGGCGCAGGCGGTGAAGCTGGTGACCGACGGGAAGCTGGAGAATTATTTGATTGGCCGCGAGCCGGTGCGCGACTTTCCCCAATCGAACGGGCATGGACGCGCGGGAGTTTCTGCGCCGTCGAGGCCGATGATCGGCGTACTTGAGATAACTGCGAAAGATGGATTGCCGGACGAGGAGTTAAACCGCAAACTGCTGGAGTTAGCCAAGGATCGCGGCTTGAAGAGTGTGTATTACGTGGCCACCCTGGGACCCAATCAGTCGCCACGGCTGCTTTACCGCGTGAGCCAGGACGGCAAGCGGGAGTTAGTGCGTGGCGCGACTCTCGATGACCTGGACCAGCGCGCGCTGCGCTCGAGTGTGTTGGCCGCGGGCAAGGATCTGTGGGTTGCCAACTACTTCGGCGACGTGCCGGAGACGGTGCTGGCACCGGCGCTGCTGATTGACGACATAACTATTCGCCGCGCCAACGAGAAGAACGACAAGCTGCCGTTTTATCCGCCGCCGGAGTAGGGGCTCGGCCCAGATCGGGATGCGCGAAGAAGTTAGTAAATCAGCTTCCGCATAACCGACCAATCGGGAACGAAACCCATCAATCGCAATCCGCTGCGGTGGGATTAGCTGCACAGTATGGCGAGTTAGTTGGAATACCCTTGCTGGTCATGGGCGAAACTTCGGTGGCCAGGGATACGTCCCAGCTATTGGGATAAATGGCGCACATATTGGAAGCCGTACCGAAGTTACCATTCGTAGACATAGGGTAAACACCATTGCCAAGGGTTCCTGTCTTATTGCGTCCCCAGGAAAAGAGCCGCCCATCTGTTGTAAGTGCGTAAATGTAAAAATCGTATGTCGAATTGGCGAATACAGCTTTGAAGTTACTGATGGACGGCTGAATCCGAACCGGTTTCATCACCATCATGTCGTACGCGCCCCAGTCCCACGCCTCAGGCGGATTGGCTGTAAGCCAGTCCGGCTCTTCACCATCGCCAATGCCTCCGTTTCCCGCGCTGCCCCACCCCCATAGCGAACCATCAGTAAGGATCACGTGGGTGGTCAGACTGCTTGATGCGACGGAAGCCACTGGCGCGGGCAATCCCAGAATCGTTGTAAGTGAAATCGCAGTCGGCGTCGGTTGCCAGGTGTTCACGCCATCGCCAATTCCGAGATAAGCGCCGCGATAACCCCAGCCGTACAGTTCTCCGTCGGCAGTTAGGGCATAGTGACCGGCGCCCCAGGCAACTTGCTTGATGTTGGTTGGGAGTCCCGCGACCTGATGCGGATTTTCGTAATCGGCGTTTCCCGTGCCTAAGTCGTCGACATTTTCGCTCTGTCCCCACGCCCACACGGTGCCGTTCGAAGCGAGCGCGAAAATTCCAGGCCCGACTCCCAATCGCGTAACCTTGACTCCACTGGGCAGCGAAAGCGGCACGCGTGTTGGGCTTGTAACTATTGCACCGGCCGTGCCATCACCGGTAACTGCCGCGGTGCAATCTCCCCATACCCAGACCGTTCCATCGCTCTTGATTGCAGCATCGAACACATAAGACGCATAGACAGCAATGATGCCGGAGAACTCGTTGCCTTGATTGTCCTGGGTAATCATATAGGGGGTGGTATTTACCAGGCTGGCGTGATTCTGACCATCACCTGCGCGGCCATCCGCAGCATCGCCCCAGGTCCAAACATTTCCGTTCTGATCGAGGCCCAAACTTTGATGCATCCCTCCCTGAACATCGACGAACTTCAGCCCGGAGGGCGTGGCAATAGGGACAGGGGGAATGGCGATTGCTGTCGGGTTGTTACCCAGGCCTAGAAGTCCGGGGCTGCCGTAGCCGTAGATTGTACCGTCAACCAGGTAGAAGGTCTCGTACTCTCCGGTTCCAACCTTTGTAAGTCCGGATGTTACGGGCTGTGTTGTTGTTGGCGGCGTATTTGTGCCGCCGCCCGACGTGGTCATGGTGTTACAGCCACCGAGGAGCGCGAGCAACACTGCCATGCAAATCGCGGAAGCCGTCTTGCGAGCTTTCATAAGACTCCCTGAGGTAAAACTTCGCCGCTCATTGCTAACTTAATTTACTAAGCCTTACGGACAATATTAAGGCATATCCCCAATAGACGACCTCATCTATTTCTTTTTCATTCCGCATTTGCGAGTTTGTGCGGCCCTTCACGGGCACTAATCCAGGCGTGTGAGGAATGCTTCGCCCTCGGTGGGGCGTAAGTTGCGGGCGATGGACTCAGCCTGCTGGCGGTTATCGCCCTGAGGACGGATGCGCACCCAGTAACTATCTTCGCCGGGAAACTCGATCACATTGGCGTTTGGATATTTACGCAAAAGCTGAGCCTTGAGCTTAGTGGCCGTGTGTTCGCTTTTGAAGGCGCCGATCTGCACACACCAGCGACCGCCGGTGGCAATGGGCTTGGGGGTGCTATAAACATCCACGCGGACGCGGGCGGTGCCGGCCCGGTAGATGCCCGTGGCCTTGGCCGAGGCAATGGTGAGATCGATCAGCTTGTCTTCGACAAAGGGGCCGCGATCGGTGATGCGCATGGCGGCAGACTGACCAGTCTTCAAATTGGTTACGACGATGAGCGAACCCATAGGCAGCGTGCGATGAGCGGCGGTCAGATCGTGGTCGCTGAAAACCTGGCCGTTGGCGGATCTGCGACCTTTGTAGGGCGCGGTATACCAAGTGGCCAGGCCCTCTTCGGTGAGGATCGGCTTGTGGGTGTTTACGTAATCCAGGTCTTCGTCGCTGACCCCGCCGGGTGGCGCAGGGGTGGGCGCGATGCGCACCGGGGGCAAGGGCGCAGGCGCTGGTGGATAGACCTCGGCCTGAGTCTGATCCGAAACGGAGGGTGGAGCAGTTTGGGACGCGGGCACTGACGCAACACCTTGCCGATGGCCGCAGCCTGACAGAATCAGGAACGACGGGGCCAGAAGCGCAATGACCAACCGAGACCGACCAGCCAGTCGTCGCGCTGATAAGTCTCCGTCGAATCCTGCTGTCCGCGATGCGATTCTCCGGGGCTCGATCATCAAGGACGCGGACCTTTTGTTTGATCGAAGCGATCGGCTAGTTCGTGCAGTTTGCCGGCCACAGTGCGCAGGGCCGAGATCGATTCTTTGCGGACCTGAGGGACCACCGCGTCGTTGACATAGGTGATGGCGTGACGCAGTTCCATCTCGATCAACTCAATGGCTTCTTCGATACGGGCGCCTACGCCGCCGATCGGGGGTCTGGGTGGAGGATTTGTGCTCATAATTGAATAACCTCGCGCAATCAAAGTCTGACAAGCAATCTATTTTTAAGTCTGAGATGCGCACTGCGGCGCGTCAATCATTGAAAGCGCGAAGGTGCCGCAATGGTCAATACGGAAACGGATTCCTGCCGGTTGATTGGCAATCACTTCGCTGCCTTGGGTGACCTTTCACAGAAAAACTACGTCAGACTTAGCGAATGGACCCGAATGGCGGCTCTCAGGAAGCGTCTCGTTCGGATAGACGTGTCAGGCAGCGAGCCGGTTGTGCATGGGAGTGTGCGCGGCTAAATTTTCCGCCAACGAGGGCCGGATTTTTGCGAAGTGGCTCGAGAACGGACAACAGGTGTGAATTCTCCGCCGGCCGATGGACTCCGGGGCCTGCGCGGATGAAGGGGCGTGCGGTTCTGGCGCTGCTAGGAACGGTGTTGCTCTTTGCAGTTAGTGCAGCGTGGGCCGGCCAGGCGGAAAGTTCACAAGCCGAGCCGTCCATGCCCGACGCTCCGCGGCCGCAGACTTCCATACACGTCAAGGCTCCGACGCCGGGACCTTGCCAGGCCAGCCGCTCGAGCACCGCAGCGGCAGAGGCAGCCGAGGTGGGAGCGGTCTTCGGCGCCGGCAATGCTGCGGCGGGCGTCATTCCCCAGCCACGCGAAAAGCCTGCCTCATGCCCACCTTTGACGCCATTTATTAATTGGTATGCGCGCTTTGTCACAGGTCCGAAGGTAAAGCCGATGACGCCGAAAGAAAAAGGCTGGCTGGCGGTGCGCAATCTTGTCGACCCCTTCAACGCGGTTACGATTCTGGGTAACTCTGCCATTTCGGTGGGCTCGGACGCAGACTCCCCTTACGGCCCCGGCATGAAAGGCTTTGGCCGCAACGTGGGCGTGAGTTATACGCAGGACATGACCGGCAATTTCTTTAGTGTCTTTCTGATTCCTTCCATTGTTCACCAGGACCCGCACTACCATCGCATGCCCAACGCCTCGATCCCGCGTCGCGTAGGTCATGCAATTTTACAGGTGGTTTGGACCCAGGGCGACAACGGCGAGGGAATGATGAACTACAGCAGCTTGGTGGGCTCCGCTATCGAAGACGAGATCGGCGACCTCTACGTGCCGGGTCAGCAGACCAATCTGCCTGCCACCGCCGAGCGCTACGTCATCGGCCTGGCCACTGCGCCCACAGATAACTTCATCACCGAGTTCCTGCCCGACGTAGCCAGCCACATTCACGTGCGCGTAGTGCTGATTCAGCAGATTATCAACAAGGTTGCCAATACTCCGAGTCCAACGTCGCCGTAAGCATGGGGTCGTGAACTGAAGAGAACTGAGCGGAACTGTCTATTGCTGCAACAGAAATTTATTTGAACAGTTACTCTCCACCTCGCTACAATCCTAGGTGGTTTTCCTTGAGGGCATTCCAGTGCGATCCAGCAAGCTACATCTGCTATCCGGTTTCCTGTTTGGACTTTCTTTCGTGTTTGTTTCCCTCTCACTCTCCGCCACAGCGCAGGCAACCGCCCCGAATGAATGGACATGGGTGGGCGGGAACAACACAATTGGCAGCAATTGTGAGGAGTCGTTCTGCGGACGCATTGGTGTGTACGGCAACTTGGGAACTTTTGCTCCCGGAAATATTCCCGGTGGCCGCGTAAACGCTATGAACTGGACCGATAGCAGCGGTAACTTCTGGCTATTTGGGGGCGTGGGCTTTGATGCCGATGGACTCGATGTTTCCCTGAATGACCTTTGGGAATTCAATCCCTCCACGAACGAATGGGCATGGGAGGGCGGAAGCAGCAATGCGGGCCCTGACAATGGCACGCCTGGTGTGTACGGCACGCTGGAAACGCCTGCGACCGGTAACTTGCCCGGATCTCGCGAAGCCGCTGCAAACTGGAATGACAACAGCGGCAATTTCTGGCTTTTGGGGGCGAGGGCTTCGATGCCAACGACAATAGCGGTTTTCTGAATGACCTTTGGGAGTTCAATTATTCCACGAGCGAATGGGCGTGGATGAGTGGCAGCAGCATGTTACCTGCCAACGGTGTAAGCCTACCCGGAATTTATGGCGCGCTGGGCACATTTGCAGCCGGCAACACCCCCGGAAATCACTACGCTCCCGCGTTCTGGACAGACAAGAATGGCCACCTATGGCTATTTGGGGGAGTTGTAAACAATCCTGGTGACAGTGATGGGAATCTTAACGACCTTTGGGAGTTCAATCCTTCCACAAACGAGTGGGCATGGATGGGCGGAAGCAGTGCGATTAACCAACCTGGGGTAAACAGCACTTTGGGAACACCCGCTACCGGTAATATTCCCGGTAGTCGCTCCTACGCTTCAAGCTGGACTGACAGGAACGGAAGCCTTTGGCTCTTTGGTGGCAGCGGCGATGATGCCAGCGGCATTCAGGGATCTCTTAACGACATTTGGGAATTCAATCCATCCACGAATGAGTGGGCGTGGATGGGCGGAAGCAGCACGGAAGGCAGCAATGGTGGACAGTCCGGCATATATGGAACATTAGGAACGCCTGCCGCCGCAAACACCCCCGGAGGTCGTTATGGTGCGATGAACTGGACCGATAACAGCGGCAATTTCTGGCTCTTGGGCGGTTATGGCTTCGATGCCAACGGCATTGACGGCTATCTCAACGACTTGTGGGTATTCAGTCCATCCACCAACGAATGGACCTGGATGAGCGGAAGCACTACGGCCTACCAAATTGGAATCTACGGCACTCAAGGAACGCCCGCTGCCGGAAACATCCCGGTGCCCGATGGGGCGCGAGGAACTGGGTCGATAACAAAGGCAATCTCTGGTTGTTGGGGGGAGCTGTAATTGATTCCCTGGGAAACTTTGGGTATCTAAACGACCTATGGGAATATCAGCTGCCTGTTGCCGTCGCCCCAACCTTCAGTGTGACCGCCGGAATCTACACGACAGCGCAGACGGTAACGATAAGCGATGCGACGGCTGGGGCAGCCATCTACTACACCACCAACGGGGCTGCGCCGACCACGAGTTCGACACTCTATAGCAGCGCGATCACGGTCAGTGCGACAGAGACGCTGGAGGCGATTGCGACGGCCAGCGGCTATTCCACCAGCGCCGTGGCAACAGCTGCCTACACCATTACACCGCCCGCAGCGACTCCAACCTTCTCGCCTGCCGCCGGCACGTACACATCCACACAGTCGGTGACCATTTCTGACTCGACCACCGGGGCGACCATCTACTACACCACCGACGGAATAACCACGCCGACGACCAGTTGGGACAAGTACACGGGAGCTATCACAGTTTCGGCTACCGAAACCATCCAGGCTATCGCTGTAGCGTCAGGTTATAGCAACAGTGCCGTTGCCAGCGCGACCTACACCATCCCGCCGGACTTCAACGTCGCTATCAATCCGGCATCCATCTCGGTCCAAGCCGGGCAGAGTGGCACGACCACCATCACGGTGACAGATGTGGGCGGGTTCAATGGAAATGTCGCGTTCGCTTGCTCGGGGCTGCCTGAGGGAAACACTTGCAGCTTCTCAATGCTGACGGTTCCAACGCCTGCGGGCGTTTCGTACTCGACCTTGACCGTGACCACGACTGCAACAACCGCGTCGATCTATAGCAATGGCCGGCCGCTGCTTCCAGGATCGGTGCTAGCGGTTGGGCTGTTCTGCTATGGCTGGAAGAAGCGCCGCCGTTTGCAGATGCTATTGTTGCTCACGGTGAGCGTAGCCGGGCTGAGCCTGCTCAACGGCTGCGGCGGTGGTTCTTCGGCTGTGTCTACCCCTCCGTCCGTTTCATCAACAGTGACCGTAACCGCAGCTTCGGGATCGCTATCGAACACGACAACCTTCACGCTTACCGTGAATTGAGGCACCCCAGCGGCACCGGGAAACCACTGAGGCTCAGCGGGTTACCCATTGGGTGTCCCCTAATTACCGTTCGCTGGCAAATATCGCCATTCGCTGCTCCGCCTTTGGATTGACCGGGGGCGGCAATTAACCTGAAACTGCGAGTTTAGACCCTTGAATCCCCTAGCTTTAAGGGAGCCCAAGGGCAGAGCCGGGCGTGAGATTGCCAGGTTTCCCAGCGACAGGTTTTCGTCGTTTGGGGTGGTGAGTCCGCCGCTGGCGACCAAATTCATTTGAGGAGACTGCACTTTATGTCCAAAGCGATTAAGTACGCCGAGAAAGGCCTCGTCTACGCGGCTCAGGGCGCGTGGGTCGTCTATGAGCGGCTGAACCGCATCAGCCCCAATCCGTCGTTCATTCCTAAATGGTCCGACAAGCCCCTCCAGAAGAGCTATCAGAAGGAGAAGCCGCCGCTGGGCTGGCCGCGCACCACTGACTCGCTCTGTCCCAAGTGCGTGCCCGAGATTCGCAAGCAGATTCTGGACGGCAAGCTGCCCCACGAAGTTCTTCTAAACGAAAAGATCGGTGAGATCAAGGCGCAGATTATCGAACGCGACGGCAAGATCCTAATGGTCAAGGATTGCCCGAAGCACGGTCACTTCGAAGATGTCATGTCGATCGATACCAAATTCTTCAAGCACCTCGAAGAGAGCTTCCCTGGGCGCGACATGAGAGCGCACGGTGAGGGAGATCAGAAGCTCCACAAACACGGCACTTCGACGGTGACGCACGGGCGCGGCTCGGTGTTGACCATCGATCTGACCAACCGCTGTAACATGATGTGCGACCCCTGCTTCATGGATGCCAATCAGGTTGGCTTTGTGCATGAGCTGACTTGGGACGAGATCAAGACCATGCTCGACAACGCCATCACAGTGAAGCCCAAGCGGCAAATGAGCGTGCAGTTCAGTGGCGGCGAGCCAACGCTCTCGCCTTACTTCCTCGATGCGGTTGCCTATTCTCGCAAGGTGGGCTACAACAGCGTGCAGGCGGCTTCCAATGGGATCGAGTTTGCCAAGAGCAAGGAGTTATGCAGAGCCGCGGCTGAAGCGGGCCTGCGATATGTCTACCTTCAGTTTGATGGCATTGGCAATGCTGCTAACTCACATCGCAAGGTCGGCAATCTGTTTGACGTCAAGCTGCAGGCAATTAATAACCTGCATGAGGCCGGCGTAGACATTGTGCCGGTCACGACGATTATCAACGGCATTAATAACGAGCAGGTGGGCCGCATCATCGAGTTCGCTCTCGACAATCCCAAGAAGATCAGCTTCCTTAGTTTCCAGCCGGTCAGCTTTACCGGCCGCGACGAAGACATCAGCGACGAGCGCCGCATCGCGCAGCGCTATACGCTGAGCCACATGGCACATGACGTCAAGAGCCAGGTCGGCCTCGGCGAGCCGGAGCGCGACTGGTTCCCCATTAGCTTCATGAGCACCTTCTCCGATTGGGCCGATCTGATCCACGGACCCAGCGCTGAGTGGGGCCAACTCAGTTGTGGATGCCATCCCAACTGCGGCATCGGCATGGCGCTAATGATCGACAAGGAGACCAAAGAAGCCGCGCCCGTCACTGCGTTCCTGAATATGAACATCGTTGCCAAGGACCTGGCCAAGATCAACGATGCAGCCCGTGGTAAGTGGCTTTCTGTCATCGGCTTTGGTTTGGCGCTGCTGCGCAACTACGATCCGTTCAAGTCGCCGACGCATTTCAAAATCACCGATATGATGAAGAAGATGGACAAGACCTTCAACGCTACAGGCAAGGATTACGGCAGCGTGAAGGGCGACCGGACTTTAGATGATATCAAGAAGCGCCGCGCCGACCGCTGGAACTTCCTCTTCATCGCCGGAATGTGGTTCCAGGACCTGTTCAACTACGACTTCCGTCGCACCGAGCAGTGCATCATTCCTTACGCCACGCAGGAAGGCGAAATCAGCTTCTGTGCATACAACACAGGCGTAGGCTGGAGAAACATCATCGAAAAGATGCACATGACGGCAACTCTTACTAAGTGGTATGAGGAGCACGGACGCCATGAAATCTTTGCCGGCGGCAAGAAGGTGGGCATGACGAATGTGGGCCATGACCTTACGCTCAATATGACGCACGTCAACTCTGAGGCCAACCACACGCTTGACGAGTTAGGCATCGCCAAGAACGCGCGCGAGGAAAAGATTCGCGCACGTGATGGCAAGCAGCTTGACGCCACCGAAAATGCACGCATGGCGAAGCTCTACCGCGAGCATGTCCTGGGCGAGAAACCGATCGAGGGCTTGGTCAGCCTCGGCTCAATAGCCCCCGCCAAGCCGGTCGAGAAGAAGGAATCTGAACTGGTCGCCGGAGATTGATCTCTCGACAACTTCGGAGTTACTAACTGCAAATGCCGCATCCACATGGATGCGGCATTTCATTTGTAGACTGTGTTGCTATTTTTTGTACTTTTCTCTGTAACAATCCAGGTTTATGATGAGTCATCGCGGGAATCTCAGCGGTTTGCCGGAGATTCGAACCCGTCCCGCCCAAAAATTTGCCTGGCGCAATCGCGCCAGACGTGCAGTCCCGAGGAGGTTGTTATGAGCAGAAATCTACCGGATGCGGTACGCAAGCAGGGTCGCCGCGATTTTCTGAAGGCGGGTGGTGCAATCACGGCTGCATTGTTGACGCCATCGGCGCTGGCCGATACACCGAAGACTCTACCCGGCCCTCCGTCTAACCCCAGAACGCCCGCCTCCATGCCCACGCGCAACCTGGGCAAGACTGGTTACAAGGTCGGCATCTTCTCGCTGGGTGGCCAGGCAGCGGTGGAGCATGCGAATAACTTCGATGTGGCCGTGCCTATTATCGAGCGGGCATTGGACCTCGGCGTGAATTACATCGACACTTCGTCCATTTATGGCGGGCCGGAGCGTTGGAGCGAGCAGTATGTGGGCAAGGTGATGGCTCACAGGCGCAACGAAGCCTTCCTCGCCACCAAGACCAAGGAGCGCACGCGCGACGGTTCGATGCGCATGATCGAAAAGTCGCTCGAACTACTGCATACGGATCATGTGGACCTGTGGCAGTTGCACGACATGGGCACCATGACCGATGTTAACGCCGTCTTTGCCAAGGGCGGCGCGATGGAAGCATTGCTGGAGATGCAGCAGCAGAAGGTAGTGCGCTATCTCGGCATCACCGGCCACTACCGGCCCGACGCGCTGATGGAGTGCATTCGGCGTCATTCCTTCGACACGATTCTGATGGCCATGAATGCGGCCGACCCGCATCACTATAGCTTCAACCATGAACTTTTGCCGCTGGCAGTCGAGCGGCAGATGGGCATCATTGGAATGAAGGTTCCCGCGCGCGGACGGATTCTCTCTACATGGACGCCGCCGCCCATCGAGGAGCAAAAGCACTCCTGGGAAGGAATGTCAGTGCAAGCCTCCACGCCGGGTACACTCAATATGCGCGAGGCAATGTACTACACACTGTCGCGGCCAGTGAGCACAGTCATCATCGGCTGCGATTCGATTGCCCAGCTCGAGGAGAACGTACAGCTGGCGCGGGAGTTCACGCCGTTGAGCGACACCCAGGCAGCCAGTCTGGTCGCGCGCGCCGAGCCTGTTGCCAAGCCTTCGCTCTTCTTCCGCTTCTACGACCGGCCGTAAGCACGTGCGGTGCAGCAGACTTCGCTAGCGCAGCTAATCTTATATTAGTCGAAGTAGTTTTCCGCCCTGCCCCTTTTGTTTTTGAAGGATCGCGCGCGGGCGGGAACTCTTCGTGAAACGATCGGCCCTGCATCAACACAATCTAAATGAGCTTCGCGTTTGGTGTAAGACAACCGGCGATAGGTCACATCTACGTGTGAAAACTTTTGGCGAAGCAAAGGCGGTTTTGCGGCTAGGTTAATTCTTGGCAACACGACTCCCATTCCCCGGAGACAAGAAAATGCCACAATCCGTTTCTATTTCCGCCGCCCGCTTGCCGGATGGACGCTTGCAGGTTGTCACCGGCGGCATGCAAACGCGCTGGAAGGTGGCAACGACAGCAGGTTCAAGCTGGTCGACTTGGGGGCCGTTTCCAACTGCTGGTCTGCCATCTTACGCGACGCAATGGTTCGGTACTGGCTTCAACGAGATTTATCAAATCACCTCCGTCGCCGCCGTTCAATTAATGACTGCATCAGGTAGCACGCCGAATGCCGGCCGTCTGCAGGTTTTTGCGTGCGATGCCGCGGCGTCGGGGTATAACTCCAGCGATTTGGGTTTGTACGTTACGACTAAGTCGTCTGAAGAACCGAATGCGTCGTGGCTTCCTTGGAGCAATCCGACTTATCCAGTGCAGGAGAGTAGCGACGAGGTTTATTCCGCCAACCAGCTTGCGGTCGTGCCTCTCGCCGATGGCCGACTCCAACTCTGGGTTAGCGTCATCAATGATGACGAGAATCCCCCAGCTCTCTATTCTTGCGTTCAAAACGCGGTCACGTGGAACGCGCCGCTATTCTCCAATTGGACGCCGTTTGCCTTGGGTACAAGTTTTGGAGTTCAGGAGCCGTTCCCTACTGCTCTCCTCAATCCCGTCACTGCAAGCTTCCTCAACAATAACTTCTCCGAGCCTGGTTTCCAGGCGCAGATATGGCTCCCGACAAATCCGATCATAACTTCGCAGCGTCAGAGCGCGAGCGCGACGGGAGAACTTACAAACCCGCTCGCTGGCTGGAGTCCATGGAGCGAGTTCGCGGCATTGGCGGCTATTCCAGAAGATGCCTATCTTATTCCCGTGCAAGCCGCGAGTGACGGCCAAGGACGCACCTATCTGTGGCTGTATTCGAATAACTCAAGCTTGGCGCCTGGAACGGGCCCCTGGTACTACATCTACTCTCTGCCCGACCCGCCATATTGGACCACGTTGTTTGATTTCAACGTACCGGACGCAGCGAGTGCTATAGGACTATCGAGCCAACCCATCTATAACAATGTGATCGCCGCTGCGCCATTGCCTTCAGGCTCTTTGCAAATGTTCTACATCGATATATCGGGACAGGTGTGGACTAGTTGGCAAGAGGCTGTGCAATCGAACGGACTGCCGGTAGCGTGGTCAGCGTGGGAGACCTTCTAGCACGTTTGCATTTCAGATATTGACTTTGCGTCAGCGAGGAGGTAGATCTTGAAACTTCGGGTTATCGATTGCTCTTTACGAATTAACAAAGAACCGCCGCAAGTAACTCTCAAAGAATCCCGCTGGAGACTGCGGAATGCTTCCAAAGTCACGCATTACAAGGAGACTACTCCGCTATCCCAGCTGACTGACTCTCACCTGCAACTTATCGAAGTCCACGATGCCGAGACCCCGGGCGGCGGCCATTCGTAAGTAGAGTAGGTGCTCGGGGTCCAGGTTCCAATAAGCTTTCGCTACATAGGCATCGAGTGCTACGGGATCGGTTCCGGCGACCATGGACTTCTTCAGAGAAACATCTTCCAGGTTGCCGCCGGTGGGGCCGTTGCGCAGCAGAATGCGGTAACAGTCGATGAGCGTAACGGTAGGTAGCATGAAGGCGGCGAGATCGACGAGACTCTGATGAATCTGCTGATGCAGGCGGTTGCGCTGGCCACCCAGGATGCCGTACCAGTTCTTCATGCCCAGCGTTGCGCCGGTGAGTTCGTGGTGCTTGGCAATGGGCAGGTTGAAGATTTTGTCGGCTTCAAGAAACGGCGTGAAGACGGGCCAGGTTTTTAGGACCACGCCACCCATATCTACTTCGCGAAAAAGTTCAGGGTCGGGAAGTATAACTTCCGCTCCCTCGGCGTGAGCAGCGGCTTGAATGCCGGAGCGATGAAAGCAGCGGCGCGCCTCGTTGCAACTAACATCGGTAACGATAACGCGCTTGGCTCCGGCCTGCCAGCATTGGCGAACAACCTCGGCGACGACTTCGGGATTGGTGTTTGCGGCCTGCTCCGGCGTGCGGTCCCAGGCGATGTTGGGCTTGATAACTACCACGTCCTGACGGCTAACGAAGCGGCGAATGCCACCTAGATTTTCAAGAGCCTTCTGGACGAGTGCGCGCGGTTCTCCGCTCTGCGCGACCGGAGCCCCTGCGGACGGGTCTTTGCCCGTAGGGAATTGAACCACGGTCATCGCCGGCAGCTGTGAATCCTGCGAGCCGGATGCGACGCGATGATCGCGACGCGCTTGCTCGGCCTGCGCCGGGACTGGACGGAAGCTGTGCTCGGTGAGCCAGACTGCTGCGCCCGCTGTTCCCGCCGCTACTCCGCCAAGGCGAAGCAGTTGCAGCATGGCTTCGCGGCGCGTGAGGCCTTGTGTCTGGCTTGGTGTATCGTCCGGTTTGAGATCGGTTTCCCCGGCCATGGTGCTTCTCCCCAGTTAATCGCCTGCACAGGCTCAACTTATCGAAGTTCCCCATCCTTTCCTTGAAAATCGTGGAAAAGATGCGGCAACCAAGCTTGTTTCTTATGTCGAACCCATCAGTTACAAGTAGTTAGATCTCCATCAAATGGATGCGCTGTGGATCGTTGACACCCAGGCTGTGAGCGGCATCGGCAGCGGTAGCGATGTAGCGCGGCGGACGGTTGGCAGCTTCAAGCGTCGGCATGCCCACTTCGGCGCGCTTGCGCTCGATCATCTGCCATGCGGTGTGATCGATCGCGACGCGATCCTCGCCGACGATGAGCGCGTTGGGATAGCAGAGGTGCTCAGGGTGGAAGCCGGGTCCGCCTTGATAGACGGAGGAGATGGCGTCGCCTATGGTAAACCGCACTTTCTCGCGAATGACCGGAATGCGATTCAGGTCTGCCACGCTTGGGTTGCACCCGTTGGCGTGCAGTTGATTCGGTCGCTCAACCACGCCATACATATTCTTCATGGAAAAAGTAACTCCAGCTAATTCGTGATCCTTGAGGATAGGAAGATTGATCACCATGGCGCACTCGCGAGTTAGAATCTTTGCGAGCTTGACGCTGGCCGTGCCCCATGTAACTGGCTGCTCCTCGAAGCCGGCCACGTCGCTGCCGTAAACGCGAACACGGCTCGCATCAGTATTGATCGTCAACCCGCATGCCTCAAGGTCGCGAGCGTTGCGGTCCCAAACGACGATCTCGCCGGCCTTCACGCCCGCCTGCTGCAGCCGCTCACAGATAGCGAGAACCAGCGCCGCGTGGGTGGAAATCCCCTTGCCGCCCAGGCCGTTCACCTTGAGACCAATCACCTGGCCCGCAGGCACGATGCGCTTCCAGGCTTCGACCGGGTGATTGCGTCCGGTGTAAGCGGCGATGGCGTGGTCAAGCAAATCGAGCACGCGCTGTTCGTCCGGTTGCGCGGCTTGGCCATGGAGGGCCGGATCGCGAGCAACCACCACACGCGACTTACCTGCCTCAGCACGCTGATCGAGAATAGCTCCCAGCGCTAACTTGCTCTGCGAGCCGAGCACCAAGGCTCCGGTTGCTGCTGTCTTGAGAAAATCACGACGGCTTTCCATGGCAATCCTTTCTTGATGCGGCCGATTCTTCGGCCTGTGTGTTTACAGTTTCGCTTCCACGCCATGCGCCAACGCAAGCAGTGCCTGCGGAGTGTCGGGCGTGGACTCATAGGCAACGATGCGCACCAATGCGCGACCTTTGCGGAAGATGATGCTTTGCGCATAAGCGATGCCCGCATCGCCCAGTTGGACGGCCTTGGCGTCGCTGCTTCGCCCAGTCTCCAAAATCTTGCGCGCGCCGGCCTCGTCATTCATGATGTAGACATCGACAACAGCTTCTAACTGGCCCTGGTACTTATAGTCGGATGTAGATGTGGAGACAACGCCGGCCGAGACATACTGTTCGGCATCACCATCAATGTATTGCCACAAATCCTTGGCTGCAAAGACGCGTGTGTCGCTGGTCTTTTCCCAACCTCCGACCACGCCATTGGCCGGGAACGGATTGGATGAACTTTTTTTGCAACCGGCGGGAACAAGAACGGCGAGAATTGCAATTGCCGCAATGCTCCACTTCGAATTCAAACTGAATTTCACGAGACGGTCTCCCTCATTTTCTGTTAAGCAAAATCTGACTGCCCGGTGAGCGGCTTTCGCCAATACTGGTAACGTAAACGGCAGGGTGCTCCTGCAGCGGACACGCATACTCGCAGGCTCCGCAGCCCACGCAACGGCTGGGATCGACACGCGGCTGTTTCAGCGTTTTCGTGTTGCCGGCGGAGTCGATGACTTGCGCTTCTTCAACGTAAATTGCCTTGGGCGAAACCGGGCACCACTCTTCACAGACTATACAATCGATGGCCATCGCCCACGGCAGGCAGCGGCCTCGGTCGTAGAATGCCGTACCCAAACGGATCGGCTGACTCTGCGCGATACCTACTACCCAACCTTTATCTTTCGGCGTGATCTGCCAGATTGCGCCGGTGGGACAGACCTCAGAGCAGAGCACGCAACTAGGCTCGCAATAGCCAATTCGCGGCACCAGAGTCGGCGTCCATAGGCCCTCGATTCCGGCCTGGTCGAGCGTGGGATGCAACGCCGTGTTAGGGCAAACCTTCATGCACTCGCCGCATCGGATACAGCGCGAAAGAAAGTCAGTTTCATCAAGCGAGCCGGGCGGGCGCAGCAACCGTTCGTGGCGGCTCTTGCCGAGGCCCGTGTTAGCGCGCATGAGTGGCACCACTGCGGCGCCGGCGACGATGCCGGTAAGCGTTCTGCGTCGGCCAAGGTCGGGCGTTGCAACCTCACGATCCTTATTGAGTGCAGGGCGGAAGAAGCGAAATGTAAGGCTATCATGCGGGCAACTGCCCACGCAGTTCATGCACATCAGGCACTCAGACTTGCGCCAGGGTGCGCTGCCGATGGGATCGTCGCCGCCCTGGCAGTGGAGCAGGCAGCGATTGCAGTTGTTGCATGTAGCAGGATCTTTGTGCAGCCCAAGCACCGACCAGCGGGAAACAGCGCCCAGCAGCGCGCCCAGCGGACAAAGGGCGCGGCACCACAACCGCGTAACCCGCAAGCCAGCCGCGAGAATCGCAATGAAGAGAACGCCCAGGATCAGGCCCTGCGCGTAATGCGGCTGGCGCAGGTCGAGCACCGTGTAATGGAGAATCGTATGCAGCGTTTCGCCGGTCTTTTTAATCACAACCACATGACTGCTTTCAAGCGGAGTCAGCACCGAGCGCGCCGCAGAGTTGAACGCCGGCAATAGTGAAAGTCCAAACGACCGCACCAGCAAGCTGAAAGGATCTATCCAGCCGATAGCCGCCGAGCCAAACAGTGCAGCGACTAATCCCGCAATCAGCACCACGTACTTGCCCGTCTGCCAGCGCTTATAACGATTTGACTCGATGCGCTGCTTGCCCCTCTTGGCCTCGGAAGGCATGTTGCCCACAAAGTGTTGTAGCGTGCCCATGGGACAGATCCAGCCGCAGAAAAAGCGACCTAGAAAGAGCGTAGGCACGAGGATGAGCAGACACCAGATGAGGCCGCGATAAAGTGCATGGCCGGCCAGGGCGTTGACCACAGCCACCAGCGGGTCCCACTCAAAGAAAAGCCGCACCGGCGCGCGCAGATGAATCTCGGTTGCTCCGCCAGGAAATAAGCTCAGCGAAGTGAAGAGCAGCAGCGCCAGAAAGAGCAGCAGAAAAAATATCTGCGAAATCCTGCGCAACAACGGCAATCTGGACCCGGCCACGAAATCTCCTCCACACGCCGCGTGCGGGCGCAAGCCTAACACAAGCCTTACATATTGAATGATTGGCTCTCAGGCATAGGTTGGACAGTGATTTGCATCACATGTTGACCGCTTCAAGATTGCATAAGAGTTCATCGATCGTTTTTTGACCCGGCTGATAAACAGACTGCGGAAAAGCTCGTTCGAGCGGTAGGCCGGGGATTTATCCCCGGCACAAAGACAATGAAAACAGCGGTGGCTTTAGCCACTGAGGTACTCTCCGCAGTGGTAGATCAAAGGTTCCGGGAATATTCCGGAGAGGGCCAGGGACTTCAGTCCCCGGAAAGCGCGTCAATTTGCGCGACTTTGAGGCCCGAATCTTTGCCACTTTGATTCCGGAGGTTCCTGAATAAAACACTTGTGCCTCTTCACGCGACCACAATCAAGGATCACTGTCAAAAGCACGCAGCAATCTTTCATGAATGGGAAAGCTATTTTGCGTAACCCAGAATTTCTCTTGAAGACATTGGCGTTTGCCGGGACTAATCCAAACTTGGGTATCATCTTCAGTGTTTGATCGGGATGTAGGCCACCGGCCGAACAGTCAGCACGGCACATTGGCTCGCTTATGAAGTTCCGTTCACAGTAAAGAATTCAATCGAGTAATGAGCTTTTCCATGGTCGCTAGGGCTACCGAGAATCCAGGCAATTTCGCACCTTCTTCTTCGTGCAGATACAGCCAAGCCGCTGGCATGAAATGATTAAATTCGCTGTACTGAATCGGGAGACTAGCCGCATGTGCCTCGACTTCCTTCACTACGCGAATGGGAGCGGAGGAAGGTTTGCTTGTAGGCATTTTGTGGGGGGGGCGAAGATCTAGTGCTTTGTTTATCAGCGCGATGTAAAACTCTCTGCCAAAGACATCTTCGATGTCGGCTTCATCCTGTCCAGCAAATGAATTGACCGTTACTAAATTATCTCCAAGCGCTTTACGCGCTAGTTCAATTTTCTGCTTATCACCGTGCTGAGCATCCACAACAGCCGCAACATTGAGTCCGTTTCCTCGAAAAAGTGATACAAATCCCGGAATTCTAGTCACGCCGCCACCTATGCAAATATTCCACCGGTAGTCTAACGACGTCTTACCGGCCAATGCTAGTTGACGCGAGAACCACTTCAGATATGCCAGATCGGACGGTCCTTCAACAAGCAGCGTGTTCCTTCCGACGAATAATGTCTGAGTCAATTCGTAGTCCAAGGCTCTCTGGAGCGGAGAAATTGTGTCTTCATCCGTACTTAAAACGTCTCCGGATACTTTTGTGCCAAGTAGCCTCTCTTCTCCGGTAGCCCTGTCTTTCTCGACTACATCTTCAACTGTGCGGCATGAAAGAAAGCGATCAGGGTCGACCATGAACGGAGAATGTGTCGTATAAACAACCTGATAGTGAGGGCTAAGCTCTTCCCTGATATAGCGAAGCAAATCGGCTTGCGCTCTAGCGTGTAGCGACAGACCTGGTTCATCAAGCAGAATGATTAAGTCATCTCCATGCTTCTTTTTGAGATCGTAAAACCAGATCAAAAAGGAAAAGAACCAAACAAATCCTCTGCTCCTTTCGTCGAAGCTGGTATCTGCCCTGTGACGTGTATTCTCAATGCGCGTGCGAAATACGTACCCGGAATTGAATGGGACGGAATCGGCAGGGCGAGCTTGGTCAAGTCTAATATCAACTTTCAGATGCCTGTTTTGAGACCAGTATTTGAAAACCATATCTGAAGTCTGATTAGAAACAGCGCGAAGACGCGAGTTGAACTCCTCGAACGTCCCTGCCTGTACGACATTTTCAAGTGTGGTTCCTGCTAGCGAAAGCAGCGCAAGGAAAATTTGGTCCCTATCGGTCAACGTATTTTGTTGTTTGCGAGCCATTACCTCATTTATGGCAACAGAGCCTGGGAGAGTAAGGTATTCATCAAAATACAGAAACGTGGGAACCCTCGCAGCTACGGCATTGATGAAAGCAAGCGCACTTCCCTTGGGGAATTTAGTATTCAATTCCGACAATAAACTTTCTTGCGCCTGTGTCCGTGATGGCAGACCCATAAGGGCCGCTATAACTTCATCGACAGTGTTGCAGGCCGATATTGGCTGAAAATCTTCGGTGGAAAGTTTATCTTTACTGACAAACGATTTCAGTAACGCATTCTGATTGATCTGAACCGAAAAGCGCCTGGTATTGTCATACCCTTTGTTGAGTGTGAATATCCTGTCAGCGAGCGTCCCTGAGCCAAAAACACTTTCTACCGCTGCGACATCGCCATCAGACATCTCCCAAGTGGAAGAAATAACCTTGTGCGACTCCTGGATTGGAGCATCTGGCCTCCATTTACGCTTGGGGTAGTCAGAGGATGGCACGAAACTCTCTCTGGCGGCGTTGTCTGGCTTGAGTTTGTGGAGCGCCTTGAGTATGGCAGTTTTCCCCGATTCGTTCTTACCGACCAAGCAAGACACCTGATCGAGCGAGAATTCGCCTGAATCTTCAATGCACCGAAAATCTGTTATCTGGACCTTTTCAAGACGCATAATAACTCCGATGTTTGGCAAAGTATGATTTTGGGGAGACGAAACTGAATCCCCGGATGCATTGGGTCTCGATTTTAGGACATGGGAAAGCCCAAGGGCTTCAGCCCAAACAATATTACTACTGCCGAGTCGCCGAGTGTTCCTCGAATTACTGCAATCGATTCTCAGTTGGCGAATGGCCCATGTCCCCACATTAAAATCTGGGTGCCCCCCGGGGTCCGGGGTCCCCACGGATAGGTCTTCGTCCGTGGGGTGGAGGTCCGGATTTTCGAACCTGGGATCTTCGCATAAGATTACGCCGCATCAGCGCACAATAAAACCATGACCAACGACCAGGGCCGCATTTCTTTGCTGACTGCTGACGGCTGACGGCTGACGGCTGAAAGCTGATCGCTGACAAGGTACCCCCTCCCCCCTATATTTATTTTCAAGAAACCTGTAGTTAATTATCTCGCCAACACCGTAAATAACCGAATCACACCCTAACCAACACAAAATCAGCGATTTCCACAGTGTTTTCTTTGCCTTCTGAAGCGCGCCAAAAAGTATTGGTAACCATCTCCATCGGCGATTGCTCGTGGAACAAGGCAAGAATCCACGAACCAAGTGGCGCGCGAGCGCGGCTACAGGCGCTTCACAGGTGATTGATGAGCGAAGCAATGCAGGCAGCGCCGAATCCGTTGTCGATGTTGACCACCGAGACGTTGGGCGAACAAGTGTTCAACATGCCGAGCAGCGCCGCAATGCCGCCGAAAGAAGCTCCGTAGCCGACGCTGGTGGGCACGGCCAGCACCGGGGCGTTCACCAGTCCGCCGACGACCGTGGGCAAAGCGCCTTCCATACCGGCGCAAACGATGAGCACGCGGGCCGCTTGCAGCGAGCTCTTTTGCGCGAGCAGGCGATGAATGCCGGCCACTCCAACGTCGGCGATTAGCTCGACCATGTTGCCCATGAGGCGCGCAGTGACGGCCGCTTCTTCGGCTATGGGCAAATCGCTGGTACCCGCGCAAATGACGGCGATGGTTCCCTTGCCGGGAACGGGAGTTGTCTGCGTGAGCGTGATGGCGCGGGCAGTCTCGTGATATTCTGCGCGCGGCTCGATAGCGTGGACAGCTTCAAACATCTCACGGGAAGCACGCGTGGCCAGCGCGTTGCCTCCGGCGTGCGCCATGCGGGCAAAGATCGCAGCCACCTGCGCGGCAGTTTTCCCAGCGGCAAAGATAACTTCCGGCATGCCGGTGCGCAGTGCGCGGTGATGGTCGAGCTTGGCAAAGCCGAGGTCCTCGAAGGGCAGATCGCGCAGGCGGTCAAGAGCCTCGTTGACGGCGGTGCGACCCTCGCGTACTTCGTTGAGCAGCGACTCGATAAGTGCCCGATCCATCAGAGACCTTCCTTCAAAAGGGTGGGGATAAGTTGATAGTAAATTCAGACATGCAAGCTTACGGGAATTGTTACTTCGCGGCTGTGGTTTGCGCAAGCATCATTGTCGCTGTCGCCAGCATAACTCGTTTCATGAGCGCTCTCCCTTGCGTAGTGCCGCGTAGGCCTGCATGGCCTGTTCCATTACCCGCTTGAGAGGAACCGAATGCTCCGCAGCAATTTTGCGACAATCTTCAAACTCCGGCGCCGCGTTGGCAATCTCGCCGGAAGGCCAGCGGGCGATCTTGATACGCACATTGCCCCAACTCGTTTCAACCTCGACAAACTCACGCGCGAGGGCGGCCTTGTTCTCAAGCCTCCAGCGCAGGCCGATGGTGGTAGTCTCGCGGAAGAGCAGGTCACGCAGCGCTGGCACCAGGTCGGGGCGGCACAGAACCGTCATCTGCACGCCGGTGCGTCCCTTCTTCATCTGTACCGCGACACGATAAACATCCCACGCGCCGGAGGCCAATAGTAACTCGCTTACATAACTCAGTAACTGTGGGTTGCAATCGTCAATAACCGTCTCGATAACTGCGATCGGTTCGGAGGCAGCAGTCTCGACAGCCTCTTCTTCGCCAACCAGCAAGCGCAGCAGGTTGGGCTGGCCCTGAGTCTCGCGCCCGCCTGCGCCGTAACCTGTTTTCAGAACGCGCATAGGCGGCAGCGGCGCATAACGCACATCGAGCATGCGCAGCAATGCCGCGCCAGTCGGAGTCACGCGCTCCATCGGCTCGCCCGCTGCGTAGACCGGAGCATCACCGAGCAAAGCCAGCGTGGCCGGCGCGGGAACGGGTAGCGTGCCGTGCTGGCAAACAACTGTTCCGCTGCCCACGTTCAGCGACGACGAAAGCCAGCGATCCACGCCCAGCGCCTCAGCGCCCGCCGCGACGCAGACGATATCGACGATCGTGTCCACTGCGCCTACCTCGTGGAAATGAATCTCTTCGACGGGAACGGAATGAATGGCGGCTTCGGCCTCGCCCAGCAGTTGGAATGCCCGGATGGCGCGTTGCTTGATCGTCGCGGCCAATGGCGCGGAACCAATGATTTCGAGAATAGCCGAAAGAGAGCGATGCGCTGTGTGCGTGTGATGAGGACGCTCTTTGTGCGCATGTACTTCGTGCGTGTGCGCCGGATGATCATGGTGAGTGTGTTCCTGCTCGATGGCCGGGGCATCGGGCGTGATCACGTCTACCTTGGTTGCAGCCAGGCCGCCGCGACTGACCTTGCGCATCTCCAGGCGCGCGCCGACGCCGAGCGCGGCTGCGGTTTCCTCAAGGCAGGCGAAAGGAACACCTGCATCCACGAGGGTGCCGAGTAGCATATCGCCACTGATGCCGGAAAAACACTCTAGATAACCAATACGCATAGCAATGTGATTCTAAACTGCCGGCTTCGTTCCGCGCCGCGCCAGCACGTCGGCGGGCAGGATCGCGTTCATGGAGCCGGTGCGAAAGCCTGCGCAGTCAAGCGTCACATATTGGAAGCCGGCTTGCTTGAGCGCGGAAGAAATCGCATCGAGCATCTCCATCGCGAGCGCGCGCGGCAACTCATTGCGGGCAATCTCCACGCGGGCCAACTCGCCATGATGACGTACGCGCAACTCGCGAAAACCCAACTCGCGTATGCTCTCCTCGGCCTTTTCAACTTGATTGAGTACTTCGCTTGTTACGGCGCGGCCATACTCGACGCGCGAGGAGAGGCAGGGCGCTGCCGGACGATCCCAGAGCGAATAGCCGGCAGCTTTGGCCAATGTGCGGATTTCGCTTTTTGTGAGTCCGGCCTCGGCTAGCGGCGCCAGCACTGCATGCTCCTCGGCCGCACGCTGTCCGGGGCGAAAGTCCCTGGTGTCGTCGGCGTTCATGCCATAAGCAATGCGGTCGAAGCCCAAGCTCGCGCCCAGCGCCTCCATGACCCGAAAGAGCTCGTCCTTGCAATGGAAGCAGCGATTGGCATCGTTGCGCTGGTACTCTGGCCGCTCCAGTTCCTCGGTCGCGATTACCTTCAGCGGGATCTCTTTCGCGTGCGCAAAAACGCAAGCAGCTTCAAAGTCACGACGGGCAAGGCTGGGAGAATCGGCCAGCACGGCGAGCATGCGGCTGCCTAGAACACCATGCGCTGTAGCCGCCAGGAACGCCGAGTCCACGCCACCGGAGTATGCCACCATCAGGCTGGGAAGTTGGCCGAGATGCTCTTCGAGCGCCCGCATTTTGAGTGCCGTATCCTGCTCGGCGGATACGGGAGCCGACGGATTAGACTGGAATTCGATCTTTGGTTCCCTGCTCTGCACCTCTGCCGCCATGGTGCCGATTATACCGCCTTTACTGCGATAAAATCGGCCCGGCACCCAAGATCAGATTAAACAGGTGCGTGCGGTTGGTTTAATCCGCGCCGAATCAGAATCGACGCCCGCGCCTTATTGCCGGACTTTTCAGACTTATCTAATTCGCAAAAGACATCTGCCGTATAGCCGTCTTTAGTATCCGCTGAATCTTTATCGCGTTTGTGCACTCCATGCCAATTCGGGCGGCACGATGACCATAGTGACGGTGAGCGGCTGGGCAGCGGCAAGACAACTGCCAAGGCCAGCGCAACGACGACGAGCGCGGAGACGACGGCCGGTTGTATTTGATTATGGACGGTGGCCGTGCAGTCGAACTCGAAGCGAACAGACACGTGCACCTGGATCACGGCTATGCGGTCGCTGGCTATTCCAACCAGGGTTAAACCGCCGATCGCCTGAACACCGAGATAGTCGTGCAAGACCTACTCAATAGCCGCATGGCCTATGTTGCCGTTTCGCGGGGGTGCGCGGCACGCAGACTTTCAAGGGCAACGCATCTGCGTTAGGCGAGGAACTGATCGGCAATGTATCCTTCGACCGTGGCAGAGATAGCTCTCGCGGGCTTCCACCGGTTAGCCGGAGGCGGCCGCTCACCTCCGGCTCCCACAGAACGTAGTATGCGAATTTCCCACGCTACGCTCTTCAGAGTTGTTTTATAGTATGGCGGTAGCTTGCAGATCCCTGTAAGGGAAATACAGGATTAGTAGTATGCGTACGCTCCGATGCTCCACCCTCCACTGGAGTTATTCTGGTTATCCAGGTACACACCTGATGGCCAGGTTGAAACAGAGCTAAGGTTTTCTTCATATGTTTCTCCAAGGTTCAAACCCGCGCCAATGGCGGGGGAATGCGAAGAAAGAGTAAAATCGTTCGTTAAAGTATCCGTAAATAGAGGATCGGATTCCACTGAATGAGAGCAGCCTATCGCGCCGCAATTTCCTACCGCAGTCTCCCATGCTTCATAGGTGGATTCATACAGGAGCGGGTCGCTACCCCACTCGATGAAATTTTTTGATGCCACGCCTAATGCGTTAAATGTGTAGACGTTTCCTGAACCGCTATCTCCTGTGGCATCGGCAATATTCTGACAACCGTTAGTAGCTGCCAAGTTGGGCCCGTTGACCGTGCCCACTATGATGTTATTGATCACGGCATTACCTACGCACGTGCCCGTGGTATTCGTAGGTCCAACAAACCTTACACCTCCTGCTTGATTTCCGTATATAGTGTTGTTGTATATTAGAATGCCTGTTATAGTCGGCTGCGAGTCTGCAAATGCCATGATGCCATGGGCCCCGTTGTTGTAAATCAGATTTCCATAAACGCTGGCTACACTATCAGCGTCAAGTTCGATCCCGAGGCTGCCGTTAGAATAAATTTTGTTGTAACGAATGACCGTTCCCTCACCAACCGTGTCAAGATCAATACCGCGTATAGCCTGTGGCCCATTTTGAATACCATTGGAATAGATTAGGTTGTTTTGTATAACAGTATTTATCATGGTGCTTCCACCTCCCTTAATTCCCGCCGAGTATGTTGTGGTGCCAAGCTGGCCGTTATCGTGAATCGTAGTGCTATCTATCAAAGCATTGGACGTTTCGTAAAGAAAGACTCCCATTCCGCCATTGTAAGCAACCGTAGAAGATTTAATGGTATCGTTCGCAGACCCAGAGACAGCAATACCGTCTATGAAGTTATTGCGCGAAACTACTTCCGAGATGGCAACATTATTATCAGCTCCAGCGCCCAGGTTTATGCCGGTCTGCTCCGCATCTTCTGTTTGCAGATTGGAAATATTGAGATATGAAACGCCATACACCTCAATGCTAAAATCTCGCTGGCTTGCCTCCATCGTATGCGCGCTCGGGTTATCGTCACCAACAAGTCGCACCCAAATCATGCTATTCGTCGCATCCAGATACCACTGGCCAATTGCTAGAGAGTCATAACTAGATGTGTTCTGTGAGAGACGGCTTCCATCCTCAAACACCTGGTCAGGAGCATTTGCATAAGGTACACAGGAATAATCATGACCTTCACCAATGAATGTGGAATACGGCGCAGAGTAAACCGTCGCCGAACTTCCAGCGATTGACACCGCGGTAGCTGTCCAATTGGAAAACAGGTTCGCTCCACTGATAATTGGGAGAGCGGAAGATGCATCTCCATAGGCTCCGAAAATGACTGGCTCTCCTGCGGCACCGGGATAGTTATGGTTCGGCGTCAACTGTTCCCGCCAGATTTCTCCACGTCTAAACAGAATTTGATCGCCTGGGTGAGGTTTAACGGCATTGATATCGGCTATGGTTGCGTACGCGATCGCAGAACCGCCGGCGCAAAGAAAAGTTGTTGGGTTATATGTGGTGCAGTCAGGTGTCGAAGAAGCAACATTGATGTCCGGAATCGCGTTGTCCACAAAGTACACTTTGCTCGATGAACTCGCGGCCGAGGTTATCCCGTTGCCGCTCAGAGCCACCGTTTGCACCGATCCGGCCGCATTATCGGTGATGCTCAGAGCCGCATTCAATAGCCCGGAGGCAGCCGGAGTGAAGGTAACCGTAATCGTGCAACTTGCCCCAGCCGCCACACTCGTGCCGCACATGTTGGTCTGCGAATAGGAACTGGCATTGGCGCCAGCAATCGAAATGCTCGGCCCGGCGACGCTCAGGCTTAGAATCCCGTTGCCGGTGTTATTGAGAATGATGGCTTGCGTCGCCGCCGTCGTGCCAACGGGAGTATCCGCAAAGGTCAAACTCGCTGGCGACAAGAGGCTCACCGCTGGGACAACCCCTGTGCCGCTCAGAAGCACCGTCTGCGCTGATCCAGCTGCATTATCGGCGATGCTCAGAGTCGCATTCAACGGCCCGGAAGTTACCGGAGTGAAGGTAACCGTAATCGTGCAGCTTGCCCCGATAGCCAGATTCGTGCCACATTGGTTGCTCTGAGAGTAGGAACTGGCGTTGGCGCCAACAATCGAAATACCCATCCCAGTGCCGCTCAGGCTTAGCACTCCGTTGGCGATATGGTCGAGGGTGATGGTCTGTGTCGTCGCTGTCATGCCAACATTGGTAGCGGGAAAAGTCAAGCTGGACGAAGACAGGCTTACCGCGGGGGCGGCGGGTTGCTGCGCTCCCTGAGGGGCACCAGAAGGGCTCACGGAATTCATTTGGCAGCCCATCACGCTCATCATAAGAAGTATCAAAGCGACCGACGACAAAAGTGTGAAGAATTTCATGATCTTTGCCTCTCTGCGTGGTCATCGGCGCGGAAAGACAAGAAATCATTAATAATGAGCAAAACGAATGAAACAAATGTAATTAAACTTAAAAAGAAAATTCTAACGAATTCATTTTTAATTACCGCGCTCAGAATTATCGGCTGTAAGCCGCTGAGCTTTAGGGTGTTCCATCAAATTTTCCAGAAAAGAGTTACGGTGGACTGTATGGCGGCCGGGAAGTTTCGCGCAGTTTTATCGTAGCGAGTGGCGATAACACAAGAGGTTTGAGTTATGCAACGAAGTTTTCGATAAGGTTGCAGGCTTTATAGGTTCTTTGTGGTAATTCCGCTGCATCTGGCGATTGCTTTGGACGGTATGACTGCCGTTTTGCCAGCCTTTTGCGAAGCGGCGAATTGACGCGCCGATGCCTTGCCGCAGATTTGTGTCATTCCATTGGAGGCAACACTACGGACGGCGATAGACATCGTAACTGCCCAGTTTGCGATACGGCAGAAAGACCTGCCGAAGGGCTTCGAGCGTAGCTGTGCGCTGCGGAGTTGGATCTTCGTTCATCTGCATTTCGCGCTTGACGATCAGCCAGCGGATATTGCGCCGACGCGTCTCTTCGACAAGTTGCGCAGACGAATAGGGATCGGTAGCTTTGTCGAACAGCAGCACGGGAAACTGCGGGACGCGGCCGGTGGCGAAGTAGAACGGGTCTTCACCAGGAATGAGAACCAGCCCGTCAGAGACTGGAATTTCGGCGGCGGCGAAGCGCAGCAGCTCTTCAAATGCGGGCAGGTAGGGACCAGCGATGGCCATTCCCTTCAGAGCTGGGATAGTTGAATATGTGATCGATCCCTCAGGCAGTTGCGCGTAAGACAGGCGCTCCTCGCTGGCCATGTAGAGGCCGCCGCAGACGGTCAGCGTTACGGAGATGACCGCTGCGAGGGCCAACGTGAGAAACTGGCTTCGCCGCGTGGTCTCCGTAGAAGTGCTGGCCAGGCCGATGGAAGCAAGAAACGCAATCATCTCGGCGATGAGCAGTATGAGCAACGGCCAGATGGCATAAGTCGATCCCCATAACTGTTGCGAGAGCAAAGTTCCGTTGATGGCTGCCAGCAGGATTGCGGGCAGCAGGGCGTGCAGGCTCAAATCCTGGCAGAGATTCCAGAGAGTTAGCGCGCCAGAGAGAATTAGTAGAAGCGGCCACAAAACCAGGAGACTGGTGGCGCGGTCCTCGGCGTCTGTCGAAAGCATGAGGCCTGCGAGCGTCCAGAGAAACGGTGCTGCGAGCAAGCCCAGCGCAACGAGGCGTACCCACAGAGCCTTGGCGAGTCGGCTGCGCAAGAGCAGCAAGCCCCCCGCGACAGACGGAATCCACCAGAGCAATGAAGGCTCCGCATAGACAGCAAGCATATCGTCAAGTCCGGGCAGCCTGCGTTGCGCGGCGAACTGGATCGTCCAATAAATGTAATTGTTCAGACCGGCGGTGAAGTGCAAGAGCAGACCGGCTGCAAGAAGTGTTGCGGCTGCGCCGGCAAGGATAGCGCCGAGGATCGCAACTTCGCGCCTGCCGCGCGAATTCGGGCAGCAAGGCAAGAGCTTGGCGATCAACAACAGAATGATGAGAACGCAGGCAGTGAGCAGAAGAAAGAGACCGATGTTCTGCTTGAAGAAGAGCGGAAGCGGGAGCGCTGCGCCCGCAATGAAGGGCCGCGCAAGCGCCCTGACAGCGCTTGATTGTGACGCGGCCGCAGAGTCCGTGGGCAGGCGCTGCAAGAGCAAAATGACGAGCAGGACGGAGAAGATACAGTCGCAGTCGTAGGAGGGAAACGGCAGGATACTGTAGATGCCCAGGACAGTAAGCGGCGCGGCCAGCATGAGCGAAACGATCCAGGCTGCGCAGGGGCATGACTCGCACAGGCGGCCTCGCAACGTGTGGAGCGCGATCCGCCACGCAATGACAGTGCCCAGGCCACCAACGATTGCGGCATAGAGAACGTGGTGGAGGAAGACCCGCCCGGAGAGACGAATAATCGCGGCCTGAATTAAAAATGTGAGCGGCGCGTGGGCCAGCGGAAAATCGCGATACGGCATTTGCCCCAGAGAGATGCGAAAGCTCGTGTCCAGAGTGTAGCTCGCGTCCCAGAGGATCGTCAGGTGCGCGTTCTGCCAGAGAACCACGGCGGCGCTAGCCAGAAAAAGAACGGCGGCAGCGATCAGATCGCGGAAGTCCCAGCGGTGTTTGGGCAATTGAGATTTCAGTTGGGAGCCAATGCCGTTTTCCTGAAATGAAAGCCCTATTTAGTCTGCGAAGTATCTTCACTGCTGTCGAAGACCGCAATCTGCTCGTAACTGGCGCGCAGATACTTGTGCGGATTGACCGGAACCCTATGGACGCGCACCTCATAGTGCAGGTGCGGGCCGGTGGAACGCCCGGACTGGCCCACGTAGCCGATCACCTGGCCGCGCATCACATGTTGGCCGGGTATGACCACCATTGTCGACAGGTGCCCATAAATCGTCTCCAAGTCGTGTCCGTGATCGATTATGATTTCGCGACCGTATCCGGCATTCATGGCGGCATCCGTTACGTCTCCATCCGCCGCGGCGCGTATTGTCGACCCATAAGGGGCCGCGATGTCGATCCCGGAGTGGAAGGCGCCTTCTCCATTGATAGGATCCTGCCGCTCACCAAAGCTCGAAGTCACGCGACCTTCCACCGGCCAAAGCGAGGGTGCGTCGGCCTGTTCCATCCAATCGCCGCCAAAACTGGGAGACAGACCGCTCTCCATGGCGCGGGAGATCCGGCCCGACATGGCCTGCGTGCGCAACGCATAAAACTGGTCGATGGAGAGCTTCAACTGCTGCTGGTCCGGGTCGTCGGTGAGGGCAAAAGCGACGGGCGTAGACTCAGCCGCTTCGCTGGCCGCAGCCGCGTGCTTGGTCGTGGCCAGCTTGCTCTGCCGCAGTCCGTAAAGGGCAGTCACTTCATTTGCCAGAGCCCCCAGTGAGGCCATCTGCACATTGCGATCATGCGCAATCTGCGCCATCTGCTTGTAGTTCTTCCGCAGCGCCTCCCGCTCTTCGCGGATCTGGTTGAAGCTTTCTGTTTTCAGCAGCATACGAGTATAGGAACCAGCCAAGCCCACGATCGTGAACGCTCCCACCAGCGCGGCGGTAAGAAATGCGTACACGTAATGAAGAGGCAGGGGAATCTTGCGAATCCGCCCGTCATCATCTCTGGCAACAAAAAGAATGTAATAGCGCTTGCGCAGCATATTCGCCTTTCATCCCTGCTGCATGCAGGGCCGCAATTCGCCTTGTATTTGAGACAATCAACTCGCGGGGCTTTCCAGTCCCCTGAAACAACGCCTACACCCAACCGGGTGTATTTTTTGGAATGCTTGTCAAGACTAGCAAACCTCCCTCGCCCGGTCAACGAAATTAGGCGGTTGGTCGCGAGTAACAGTACCCACTCAGTTAGACGCGAGTAACGGTACCATCTTGATGCAGAAAAGACACACTCATATGTGTTGCGAGACCTTGCCGGGCAGAACCCGTTTGTTTGCACTATTCTCAGGAAGTGCGGATAAAAGAGGCCCAATCCGGGATGGGGCGCGGACGAGGCGAACTCGCCCTGCTTAAGAAAATTCGACAGCGATCAGCCAGCCCCGGTAGCGGTCTTCGCCTGGGCATCGGCGACGACTGCGCGCTCCTGGCCCCGCGCGCAGGCGAAGAACTGGCGGTAACGACGGACTTGTCAATCGCCGGACGGCACTTCCGCCTCGACTGGCATCAGCCTGAAGCCGTCGGCCATCGAGCCTTGGCACGCGGCTTGAGCGACTTGGCCGCCATGGGAGCGCGTCCCGTAGCCGCCTTTCTTTCCTTGGGTTTACCGCGGCAGCTCGCCGTGGCTGCTGCCCCCCGCGCAGCTGAGCATAGCTCCTGGGTTGAACGCTTTCTTGACGGCCTGCTCACCCTGGCTAAAGCTCATCACACCCCATTGGCCGGCGGCGACTTATCCGAGTCCCCAGTTGCCGTGGCCGACATCGTCCTCATCGGCGCCGTGCCGCATGGGCGCGCTTTGCTTCGGTCTGGTGCTCTCCCCGGCCATCTGCTCTATGTCACCGGCGCTCTCGGCGGAGCCGCCGCCGGACTCGCTCGCCTGTCCGAGTTGGCCTCGCGAGCCCGGTCCAATCCTCCATGCATCCCACAGAAAATGGAGGCCTTGCTCGCGCCGCATCTCTATCCCCAACCGCGAATCCGGCAAGGCCTCTGGCTCCAGCGCCGCAGCTTGGCCTCGGCCGCTATCGATCTAAGCGACGGCCTCTCGACCGACCTCGCTCATCTTTGCGAGGAGTCCAACGTTGCCGCCGAAGTCGATGCTGCTCTCCTGCCGCTTCACCCCGGAGCGACCCTCGACCAGGCTCTCGATGGTGGCGAAGACTATGAACTGCTTTTCGCTGCGCCGCCCTCCGCCCGCTTGCCACGTTCTATAGACGGCGTAAAAATCACAAAAATCGGACGCATCGTGAACGCCAGATCTGGCCAGCCGCGCGCGACGCTGCTCACATCGAAAAGCGCGCGGTCTCTCGAACCTCAAGGCTGGGAACATTTCCGCAGATAAGCCTACGCCACAGCCAATTCCGTCCAGAAACTAACTTCACACTCCGTCGCATTCGAGAGGAACTGCCCTGAGCGCCCCCTCAACAAACGTGGCAGGGCAATCGCATGAAATACAGATCATTCTTGCCGTTCAGTTACCCTCAAGTTGGGTCGATCTCTCGGACTGGTTGGACTACTATCAGTCTCCGACCGACACTGGCTATGCCCTGCTGACTTATCTCTATTCGCGCTCGATCTCTCGGTTCACCTTCGCGCCGAACACTTATAGCCGGATCATCCAATGCGCCGAGGCTCTCTATATCGCTCCCTCAGTTCTCAGATCCACTTACACCAGTGCGGCATGGCAAGATGCATTGCTCTTCCATCTCCTGAAGCAGACATCTGGACGGAGATGATCAATGCGGATGTAACTCTTATGACTCTCAATGTAACTTCCGACGGCAGTCCGGTCACGGTAAGTGTGCCCTCTTGGTACGGATATGTTTTTTTGCTCTGAGCCGCACCGTCTATCATCTGAGTAGTGATGACCGCCCCCCATCTTCGCACCCGTTTTGTCCCTTCACCCATCGGTCTGCTTCATGTGGGCAACGGTTCCGCTGATCGAAGACAGGGTTCGTCCCGAGTGTCCGCGAACGCATCGCAAGTTTTGTAGGAGTCAAAGCACCGTGGCCAGCGTCTTTTGGATCTACGGCAATCCCGCGCCGCCCTTAGCCGTCGTGCTCTGCCCGCGCGGCGGCCGGACTCTGCACAATGAGCTTCGCGAATTCAAGCGCGATGGCGTTCAGACCCTGGTTTCGCTGCTAACCGAAGACCAGGTGGAGACCCTCGACCTGGCGGAAGAAGGCCTGTTGGCGGAACGGATGGGAATGCGGTTTCTCTCTCATCCACTCCCCGATCATAGTATCCCGCCCAACGAGATCGCCTTCCGAGTTTTCATCGCCGAGCTTGTTGACCGTCTGCGCGCCGGAGAGCGTATTGGCATCCATTGCTGGGGAAGCATCGGCCGCGCCACCATCGCAACGGCTTGTGCTTTGATCCACCTCGGTTGGCAGCCAGAGGCGGCCCTTGACGCAGTAGAACTCGCCCGCTGCTGCCCTGTCCCCGACACCGAAGAGCAGCGCGACTGGATTCTGAAATACAAGGCACAGCGGTGAATGCTATGGCGCAGAATCTTCTTTACCGAGCAGCAAACGCACGCGCCGGCAGCATCGATTCATAAGCCGCATAGATGCCTTCAAAGACCGAATCCCAACTGGCTGTCAGCGCGTAGGCTCGCGCGGATTGGCGCATCTGAGCATGCTGCGCTGAGTTAGCGAGCACTGCGGCTATTGCGGCGGCGAACTCCGCATCGGGGACAATGCGGCCGGTCTCGTCGTCGCGGACGATGGTGCACGGGCCGCCGTCGGGAGTTACAATCGCCGGAACGCCGCTGGCCAACGCCTCTAATACCACGTTGCCAAATGTGTCGGTGTGCGAGGGAAAGACGAACAGGTCCATGTTCGCGTACGCCTTAGCCAGCGCCTCGCCGTGCAGCACTCCAGTGAACTCGGCGCGCGGCAATCGCTCACGCAGCCAGTCCTCTTCGTTGCCGTGGCCAACGATCAGGAAACGGAAGTTAGTCACGCTCATTCGCTCTAACTCGTCCTGTACCTGGGCCAGAAGAGCTATGTTCTTTTCTACTGACAGCCGCCCCACAAATCCCAAGACAAAGTCGTGATCGTCGGGGTTGCGCTTGCGCTTGACCGGATGAAACAGCTCCGCGTCCACACCGCGCGGCATGAGGCGGCAGCTTCGCCCTGTCGTCCGCTCCAGCAGCGCGCATAACTCGGGATTGGGCGCAAAGAGCACTTGCGCCACTGAATAAAACGTGGCCGCAACGGCCATGGTTAGATCTTCGATTTTTTGGCCGGTTAATTTCGAAGGTCCCTCGGGCAGAAAACGCAGAAACCAATCCGATCGACGCGCCAGGTACTCATGAACATTTGTGTGCCAACTGGCTGCAAGCGGTAGCCCGAAGTGGTAGGCCAGCCCCGCGCCCAGCATCCCCACCTCGCTCGGGCCAGTGATGTGAATCAGGTCTGGGTGGAAGCGCTCCAGAACTTCGCCGATGAGCGGAATGTGACGCAGAAACGCCGGGTCGAAGCGCAGATCCTTTTCCAGAGCAAAGGAAAGAAAACCGCGCGGCAGCTCCAGCGTCCAGACGTTGCCGTCCTCGATGAGGTTTTGCGCGCGATCCCCCGCGCGAACGCACAGAAAGGGAAGGTTTCGCCGCCTCGCAAAGGCTTCAAAGTGGCGGCTGGTGTGGGCCACCCCATTCACCTCGTGGAACGAGTCGGGGAAGTAGGCCACTCGGGGAAAGTTTTCGTTCATGCAACTCTTTCAGATTACTTTGAAAGCCTGCGGCGTCAAGCGTCAACCAAGGAAACAAAACCAACGCGAAGGTTCTCGCACCCTACCCTCCGCAAAAGACGGAGAATGGTGAAACGAACTAACTCCGATAACTCCGTCACGCCGGCTCGACTATCTTATTCACCCAAAGCCAACCGTAACTGGCGACTCTCGCTCCACGCCATGCGCAGTCCTCCGGAGACCGGTCCGATGCCCATTAACTGCACTGCTCCGAGAATCCAGCTCATCGCTCTTGGCGCCGACCCGTTGGGCCACAATTCGCTCAATGGCCGCGACACGCCGGCCGAATCTGGATGATAGACGCGCTCGTCCCAGGTGCGTGAGCCTTGCGGAAATTCAGGATAGTAGCGAATGGCGTCGATGGTCGATTGCAGGATGCGGTGCTTCCACGGCTCGGCGTACTGGGGCATGAAGAGCACATCGCTTTTTTTCTCGCGCCGTACTTCATGCACGAACTCAGTGAAGCTGGTGGCGTTGGTCAGGTTGATGTTAGCGTTTGGCTCCACGCCATGCCGGTCGCCGCCAGAGATCAAGAGCATGTCCCACCGCTCAGCCAGCCGCCGCACGGCCCGGTTCTCGTCCCAATTGCGCAGCCCATTCAACTCCAGGGCGTGAAGGAATACGCCGTTCTTCTGCAGGAATTCGTTGACCAGGAACTCGTGCTTCTCCTGGCCGATCAAGTAGAGATCCCACAAGGGGTGATTGAAGATCACCAGTACATTAGGCTCCTCATGCAGCGCCCTGAGAATCTCAGTGAACCGTGCATCGTCAGGATTGACCGTGTAATCGGCCAACGTCGCCATCCACTCCGTGGCTTTGGCGCTGGGCAAGTTATGAACGCCAAGATGGAAGGATTGCGAGCCATAGGGCGCCGTCCACTCCACCGAAACCGGAATCTGCCGCGCGCTGGGCACGGTGCGCAGCAGCATGGGCGCATTGATGTTGTCGTGGTCGGTGATTGAGACCATCGGAGCTACATTCAGTTTTTCAATCTGACGGGTTTCCAGATCGAAGGCCAGTTTGGGAGTCATTGGCGGCGTCCAATAACTGGCCGCATAGTCAACGCGCACTCCGTACAGCCGCTCCGAACGCTGCTCCAACCGCGAAAGCAATGGACGCATCCATGGATATTGGTTGCCGAAGTTAGCGAGAAAGTCGAGTGTCTCGTGAGACTGGTTCGTATGGCTATGCAACGAAACACCGGACCTGTAACCTTGCGATGCCTTCTTGTCGCGCCATAGGTACGAGATGGTCGAATGGGCCATTCAGCTCCTTAATTTCGCTCGCGAACTGGAATCTCTTGAGCCAGTTTGCCTTAGCGACCATCAATGGAGAGTTAATGCGGTGCGAATAGAACTTCAATTGACGAAAGAATCAAGAAAGTTACTGTTACTCCGCAAATAACTTCGGAAAGATATAGAAATACTGCGCATAAGAGTTCTTACTTGCTCGTCTTGGCCATCTCCGGTCCCAGAAAATCTTCGACCGTCCAGCCCGCCATCAAATCCTCGCCGGGAGTCATCTCCTGGCTTTCGGAGAGCGTGCCCGCAGCGACCTCGGCAGCCAGATAGTTATCAGTTAGCCCTCTGCGTAGCATCTCAAAGGCCTGCTCCGGCGTGTCGGCAAACTGAAATAGCTCGATGTCTTTGGGCGAAATGGCCCCGGTATCGACCAGCACATCCAGATTGAAGACTTTCTTCCAATATTCCGAGCCGTAAATGACGACGGTGATCTTTTTGGCTAGCTTGTGAGTTTGGGCCAGGGTCAGAATCTCGAACATCTCGTCGAGGGTTCCGAAGCCGCCAGGAAAGACCACCAGCGCCTTGGCAAGATAAGCAAACCACAGCTTGCGCATAAAAAAGTAGTGGAACTCGAAGTTGAGCGAGGGCGTGATGTAAGGGTTGGGCGCCTGCTCAAAAGGCAGCCGGATGTTCATCCCGATGGTCTTGCCGCCAGCTTCGTGGGCGCCGCGATTGGCCGCTTCCATGATGCCCGGCCCGCCGCCGGAGGTGACCACAAACCGATGTCGCCGCGAAGGAATATTCTTGGCCCAGTTTGTAAGCATCGAGGCCAGCCGCCGCGCGTCCTCGTAATAACGGGCCATCTCGACGGCCGCCACGGCGCGCTTGCGCTGCAAATCCGTTGCCTTGCCCGCAGCAATATCGGGAACGCTTGCCGGCTGCTCATGGCTAGGAGCGGGCTGTGTTGAGCCGGTGTTCTCCAACAACTCCAAGGCATGATCGGCCTCCTCGCGCCCGCGAAAGCGCGCCGAGCCGAAGAAGACCACCGTGTCCTGAATCTGCTCGCGCCGAAAGCGCGCCAGCGGCTCCATATACTCGGAAACAATGCGAATCAGCCGCCCGTCCGCGCTATTCAAAAAGCCGGAGTTCTCATAAGCCAGCGGCGCGCACACCAATGGCGGTGGCTCACCGTTGCCGGGAATCACCGCTGCCGGCACTGTTCCCTGTTTCTTGTTCTCTATTTCGTGCTTGTCGTCGTTCATCTCTTATCCATCCCGGTGACTGAGCGCGTCGTGAAACGCGATCCACAGATTCAAAAGCCCCAGCCCCGACACAAGGCCGCGCACTGCACCGTTGGCCGCATAGATCGAGAGCGTAGGAAACTGCACAAACAAAGGGTTCTGATCCCAGAACAGTTTCGACCACGGCGCATAGCAAATCGCCAAGCCGATGTACATGCGTAACAACACGCGCAGAAACAACTCCGCACGCTCCAGCCAGCGTGGAATCCGTTGCGGCTCATGGTGTGAGGTTTCTAGCGTCTCGGCGCCGGGCCCTTGATCTAACGCTGGACCGGATGCCGACCCAGGCGCGGGAGCCGGGTTCGAGGCAACGGGAGGCGACGTCAGTTCCGGCTGTTGGGGCATTCTGGGTCTACGCGCGTCCCCCGATTCGCATCCAGTCACAGGGATTAAGCACGAGCCCAACCATTGGCCCGTCTCAGGGACGCCGTACTGCAACGGTAACACAGCGAGGCTCCCCGGCACTGCGCGCGACCCGCCAACAAGGCCATGGGCGGAGCACCGTTCTGCGTCTTCTCTTCGCTATGATCACAAAATGCAATTTCCTTCTCCGTTGATTCCGGGGATCGGCGTGGAATACATTGTTACCGTGCGCTCGCACCATCGTCCAAGAACCAGGCATTCTCGGCAAATGCTCGAAGGGAGACTCAATATGAAGCATGCCGCAGTTTCGTTGGCTCTCATTTTCGGCGCAATCACATTAGCTGCTCAAAGCGCAGGCCAGCAGCCGTCAACGTTCACGGTCCAATTGCCTCCGGGCAACCTCGCCTGCCCGGTTGCGATGCATGCTCGACAGGGCGTGAATGGAGACCTTCTCGCAGTCAAGAAATCCGGCCCCAAGGGAGCAGCCCAATCGCTGCACCTGATTCTGAGCAATGTGGGTTCCAAGCAGATTATAAGCGGCGAGGTCACGGTTCATGGTCTCACTGCCAAGGGCCGCGTTACAAAAGCGTCATCCGCCGAGGACGACACTTCCGATGTGATGCGGACTTTGCCGGTCACGTTTTTTGCTGGTGCCAACGGAGATGTTTCCGCAGACCTCTGGGTTCCAGGCCTGACCGCAATTCATTCAGTCGATCTGAACTCCGTCACCTACGCGGACGGTTCCACATGGAAACTCCCAGCTGGCAGCGCCTGCCGCACCATCCCTGATCCAAACATGCTGGTCAGTGGCCGCTGAGGAATTCTGAAGTGCGGCAATTCGCGCCCATCAATGCGGCGAGCTCGGCTCAACCTGGTACGTACCGTAGTCGATCGTGAACACCGCTGTTCCGCCGACGCGCACCTTGGTCTCGCTGCGGTTCTGCTCCGGCAGCCAGAAATTTCCGGTCTTCACGAACGATTGCCGGATCAGCGTGCGCGCAATCCAGAACGAAGGATTTTTAGCTGGCTCTGCCTCGATCTTCACCAACGCAAAGTCAGAAGCATCCACCCAGATCTTGCCCCGATACAAGAACTTGGTCGCAACCAGCGGTTCCACATCCATTAGATAAGCCGGCCGCCCTCCCAGGTTCTCGTTTCCATCCAAGTGGAACCTGTAATTCGCCGGCGTCAGAGCAGTTGCACTCTTGTCCTGTGAGGCTTCCCTTTCGCTGTCCACAGCCCGCTTCAGTACCTTCTCGCAAAGAGTTTTCGATCCGCTTTGCGAGACAATCCGGAAATTCTTTCCCGACTTTGCATCGTAGTTGACCTCCACATCCATCTTGGCTGCCAACTTTATTGAAAAACCCTGGTACTCGACCTGGTAATGGCGCAAGGATTGGTAATGCTTCAGCCCATCCAACCGCGCCCGATTATGGCTCTGCATCCGTTCGACAATCTGCGCGGAGGTAAGGTTCAGCGGCGCCGGCGTGTCGAGATTAATAGCCCGCGCTCCCCCGGCCGCAAGAAGGAAGATGGCTGCGAGAAATGAGCGCCTGCCGCAATGGTTGGACATAATCCCATAATATCGCGGCCCATTTGTGATTGACCCTCATCTTGCCGCGCTCTCGATCCTTGCTCCCGGTTGCCCCAATGCAAGACGTAACGAAATCGATTCCTTTTTGTGACCGCAGCTCCCTTGTCAGTTGATCTCTTGATGACAGATACGATTTTTTTACGTATGTTTGTACCAAATTGCTCTTCTTTACCTTTCGCGCCGTTCGATACTCCAAACTGCATGATTCGTAATGAGCGCAATGAACGTGAGAAGAGAATGACATGGAGGCTTCAGCCTCCGTTCCGCCCATAATCACCCAGTCCTGCTTTCATCTTGCCGAAGTGTTTGCAGCCGTCGCATCGTCTCCTCCGGGAGAGCCTCTTGTTGTCGTTCGCATTTCTACTCTTGAAGTCAACTCAGGCACCCAACCACGGAAGATCCTATTCCTCAGGAGGTTCCCATGGCTGCCGTTCTTAATCCGGGGTGGAGCAAGCCCTCCACCATTCTCTTAGCCTCCGAGCTTCCTGCCAACGAAAAGGCCTTTGCCTTTGCTCTGGCCCAAGCCGCAGAGTTTGGCGCCAACATCATCCTTTTTCATGCGTATGAAACCTTGGACGCGGTTGCATCCGGGTTCCCGTCCGCTAGCTGCGACTACGGCGAAGCCCTCGCCGAGAAGCAATCTTTCGAGGCTTTCGTTCAACGCGCAGGCAATCTCGGTATTCACTGCTCAATCGTGGTACGGCCAGGAGCGGCTGCCGAGCAGATTCTTGCCTTCCTGCGCGAACACCGCGTGGATCGCATCGTCATGGGCGCTCACTCTCCCGGACCCATCGGCAAGCTGCTGGTGGGCTCGGTGGCCGAGGCCGTGCTGCGCAACGCCAGCGTGCCGGTTAGCATCGTCGGTCCTAACGTGGTCGAGGGCGTTTTTCGCAACGTTGCCGCGCGCACCATCTTGTGCTCCGTTGGCGCGGATGAGTCCAGCCGCATCGTAGCGCGCTTTGCCGCGGAACTCGCCGCCGGCCACAAAGCCAGCCTGATACTACAGCAGGTTATCCCGCCTCAGGAAAGCGACGAGATCCTTGCCGGCCGCTCCATCGGCCAGATTGAGGCCGAACTGCCATCTCTTGTTCCACCCAAGTTGCAGCATAAGATCGGTGTGCGAACAAGAGTAGTCCTCGGCGATCCGATCGAGGAGCTGCTCTACCAGGGCAGATCGCTGCACGTAAACCTGATCGTGTTGGGCGCGCAGGGAGCCTCTCAGTTTGCCGCCATCACCCGCGCCGGCGTTGTCTACAAGGTGTTGGCCTACGCGCAATGCCCTGTGATCACGCTCTCGCCTATCGTGCTGGCCGAGTGCGGCGCCAGCGAGACCAAGCCACGTTCCGCCGAACTCTGCATGGCCGGTGTATTTTAGGGCAATTCCATCTTCATATACGACCGGCAGCACGCAGGTCGCGAATTTCTTCGCCGTCGAAGATGCGTGAACGGATCAGGAATCGCACGCCCTCGCTGTTATCCAGAGAGAACATGCCGCCGCGGCCCGGTACCACGTCGAGGGTCAGTTGCGTATGCTTCCAATACTCGAACTGGCTGCGGCTCATATAAAAAGGCTCGCCGTCCACCTCGCCAAGTTGCACGTCGGAATCTCCAACCATGAACTCGCCGCGCGGGTAGCACATCGGGGAACTGCCATCGCAGCAGCCCCCCGACTGGTGAAACATCAGCGGTCCATGTTTGGCGCGCAGGGTTCGTATGAGGTGGATAGCCATATCGGTGGCCAACACCTGTTGAGGTAACTCCGCCATAACTCGACCTCTTCTTGAATCTCAGTTGCAAATCGCGAAGCATAAAGGCAACCGAAGGCTTCAGCCCCCGGCGAGAGCACGGCTTCCACCGAGGACTGTTGCCTGGAATCTCGCGAACCCATTGCCGCGCAAGTGGCGTCTGCCACACCGCAGGTGGTCTGCCACACCGCAGGTGGTTAGAAGAAACCCAGCTTCTTCGGGCTGTAACTTACCAATAGGTTCTTTGTCTGCTGGTAATGGTCCAGCATCATGCTATGCGTCTCGCGCCCGATGCCCGACTGTTTGTAACCGCCGAAGGCCGCGTGAGCCGGATAGGCATGGTAGCAGTTGACCCAAACGCGCCCGGCCTGAATGCCGCGCCCCAGGCGGTAGCAACGGTTGGCGTCGCGGCTCCACAAGCCGGCGCCGAGCCCGTAGAGCGTGTCGTTTGCAATGGCCAGCGCATCCTCCTCCGTCTTGAAGGTAGTCACTGAAACCACCGGCCCGAATATCTCCTCCTGGAAGATCCTCATACGGTTGTGACCGCGAAAGACGGTAGGTTGCACATAGTAGCCGCCCTCCAGTTCGCCGCCCAAATGAGCACGCTCACCGCCCGCCAGCAGCTCCGCGCCCTCCTTGTGGCCGATGTCGATGTAGCTGAGAATTTTTTCAAGTTGTTCGCTGGAGGCCTGCGCGCCGAGCATGGTATCGCTCTCCAGCGGGTTGGCCTGCTTGATGGCCGCCACACGCTTGAGCGCCCGCTCCATAAACCGGTCATAAATGCTCTCCTGGATGAGCGCGCGGCTGGGGCAAGTACACACCTCGCCCTGATTCAGGGCAAACATTACAAAGCCCTCGATCGCCTTATCGAAGAAGTCGTCGTCCTCTAGGAGCACGTCAGAGAAGAAGATGTTCGGCGACTTGCCACCGAGCTCAAGCGTGACCGGAATCAAGTTCTGGCTGGCGTATTGCATGATGAGGCGGCCAGTCGTGGTCTCTCCGGTAAAGGCGATCTTGGCCACGCGTGAGCTGGAGGCGAGCGGCTTGCCAGCTTCCAGACCAAAACCATTGACGATATTCAGCACGCCCGGCGGCAGCAGGTCGCCAATCAACTCGGCCCACACCAGAATGCTGGCAGGAGTCTGTTCGGCTGGCTTGAGAACCACGCAGTTACCCGCAGCCAGCGCCGGCGCAAGCTTCCACGTGGCCATCAAGATAGGAAAGTTCCACGGAATGATCTGTCCCACCACGCCAAGCGGTTCTTTGAAGTGGTAAGCGACCGTGTCGTGGTCTATTTCCGAAAGAGCGCCCTCCTGAGCGCGAATGCAACCGGCAAAATAGCGCCAGTGATCGATGGCCAGGGGAATGTCGGCCGCCGTGGTCTCGCGGATGGGTTTGCCGTTGTCCCAGGTCTCGGCCAGCGCCAGCAAATCCAGGTTGTCTTCCATGCGCTGGGCAATTTGGTTCAGGATGATGGCGCGTTGCGTGGGGCTGGTGTGTCCCCAACTCTCGCGAGCCGCGTGGGCCGCATCCAGCGCCAACTCGATATCCTTCGCGTCGGAGCGCGGAATCTCGCAGAAAGGATTGCCAGTGATAGGGGTAATGTTCTCAAAGTACTTGCCGGAAGCGGGTTCTACCCACTTACCGCCAATGTAGTTGCCATAACGCGGGTGAAAGCTCACTCGATCGCTGAGCTTGCCCGGACGCACTGCCGTAGCTGTAGCCATTGAAGTGTCCTCCGAGGGGAAATGCCGCGCGAGTGCAGGCACGGGGAACGCGGCTGAACAATCATATACGCAGCCCTTGGATGACCGGCAACCTCCGTCTCGGCGCGGCCCCGGTCCCAATGACCTTTTCCATCCATAAAATGTGGGTGCCCCCGGTCCCTCGCCTTTGGGGACCGGGGAATGGATGAACCTCGGCGAGTGGCCCTCGTTTCTGAGATCTGCGATAGGAGCCGCACGAACGAAGGCGTCTGCCCACCTCAGGTGGTTGCGGAAAATTAGCTTCCCTTGGCACACAATAGAAATGATCAGTGGTTAGTAGAGCGCAGCCGTTACTGACCACTGTTCGCTGACCGAAGAGGCACCCCCCTCCCCCCCTTTTTATATTTTCGAAACCTTGCAGATTATTTGACCGGTCATTGCTGCAGCATAGTTCAGCCCATCCATCGACTATCCTGATGAATGGAGCTTCCCACACAAGCTGATCGCACATCGCCCAGCCTTTTGGCCGCGGCTGCCGTGACTCTCTGCGGCGTGTGCGCTTTTCTGGAGCTCTATTGCACACAGCCACTGCTGCCCTTGCTTACACATCTCTTTCATGCCTCGAAAACCGGCGCGGGCATGACGGTTTCAGCCGCCACGTTGGGTGTGGCGTTGTCGGCTCCCGTTTTTGGCGCACTCGCCGAGCGGCTGCCCCGCAAGCGGGTCATCGTCGCCTCGCTGGCTGGGGTCGCTGCGCCCACGCTGCTTGCCACGACGTCGACCTCGCTCGCCCAGCTCATCTTCTGGCGCTTTCTTCAGGGCATCGCCGTGCCCGGCATCATTGCTCTGGTCGTCACTTACATTGGCGAGGAGTGGCCGCCGGATCGCGTGGCCCTCATTATGAGTTTTTATGTCAGCGGAACTGCTCTGGGCGGCTTCATCGGCCGGCTTTCGTCAGGCTTTCTAGCCGATTGGTTCAGTTGGCGAGTGAGTTTTCTTGTTCTCGGAACGGCCGCGCTGGCTGGAGCCGGGGCTGTCGCCGCATGGCTGCCTCGCGGATGCCGCAGCCAGCCGCAACCGGCAACCTCCGGCGCGCGATTCGCTTTTCCTGACGCCGCGCTCCTCCGCAAATTCCGGACCTTGTTTTGGCGCCGCCGCCTGGTGGCCACCTATGCCGTGGGCTTTAATGTTCTCTTCTCATTGGTAGGCGTTTTCACCTGGATCACATTCCACCTTGCCACCGCGCCTTTCAGTCTGTCGACCGCCGCGCTGAGTTCGCTATTTTTTGTCTACCTCATCGGCCTCGTCGTCACTCCTGCCGCTGGCTACATCATCACCCGCGTGGGATTGCGCGCGGGCATCAGCGGGGCAATCGTCTGTTCCATGTGCGGCGTCCTGCTTACGCTCGCGCCTCGGCTGCCCGTGATTATCGTGGGACTCGCGCTGCTTTCGAGCGGCGTCTTTATCTCTCAAACCGCTTCACAAAGCCATCTGCGCGTAGCCGCTCCACCGGAAGCGCGCGTCACGGCGGCCGGCCTTTACCTTACCTGCTACTACATCGGAGGCACTGCTGCTGGAGTTGTTCCAGGAGCTTTCTGGGCGCTGGGCAAGTGGCCGGCTTGCGTCGCATTCATCGTCGTCATGCAGGCCGTGGCACTGGCGATCGCACTGGTGGGCTGGCGCGCACCGGGAGCCTCGTAGCAGGAGTGCGAAAGGAACAGGCCTTGCCGTACCCGGAGATCGATGAACCCCGATAGCTATAAAGCGAATCTATCAAGTAGGCGGCCTCAAAGTGAGAAGCCCCAGGGGAATTCTTCAGCCAAGAGGCTCCCGCTCCGCACCAACCCTCTAAAGCGCCGTGCTTTTCCGGCTTGCATGAGAAAAAATACAGCAGTCAAGGAGTAGATTTTTGCCCGATCTCGACACCGCACTGCCAGCTAGCGCCAGTCCCGCGGCAGCACCCAAGTCCATGGAGGTTCAGCAGTATGGCCCCGGTGCGCTGTGGAAGCCGAGGGTGAACCCGTGGATCATTGCCGCCACCGTGGCACTGGCCGCCTTCATGGAGGTGCTTGACACCTCAATCGCCAATGTGGCCTTGCCCCACATCGCCGGCTCGCTGGGCGCCTCGACCGATGAGGGAACCTGGGTGCTGACCAGCTACCTGGTGTCAAATGCAATTGTGCTGCCCATGGGCGCCTGGGCATCGAGCGTCCTCGGCCGGCGAAATTTCTTCGTGCTATGCATCGTGATTTTTACCGTCTCCAGTTTTCTGTGCGGCGCGGCGCCCTCGTTGCCCATGCTGCTCCTCTTCCGCGTTCTTCAAGGAGCAGGCGGCGGGGGCATGCAGCCAATGGCCCAGGCCATCATGGCGGACAGCTTCGAACCGCAAAAACGCGGTCAGGCTTTTGCTCTTTACGGCTTGGTCGCCGTCCTCGCACCATCCATCGGCCCCACCCTCGGCGGATGGATCACCGACAATTTCTCCTGGCGCTGGATCTTCTTCATCAACATTCCGGTGGGCATCCTGGCGTTCTTCCTTGTCACTCGGCTGGTGGACGATCCGCCGTGGATCAAGGCGGACCGCTCGCGCCTGCTGAATATGGACTTTCTCGGCCTGGGCTTTCTCACCCTCGCTATGGGCGGCATGCAGATCATGCTCGACAAGGGCGAAGAGAATGCATGGTTCGCTTCCGGCTTTATCCGCTTCTTTGCTTTCCTGTTTGTCGGAAGTATGATCGCGCTGGTGTGGTGGGAGTGGCGGCACAAGAATCCACTGATCAATATCAAGCTCTTCCGCTACAAAAATTTTGCTATTTGCTGCTTCTTGATGGCTCTCGTCGGCGGTGTGTTGAACGCCAACACTGTGCTACAGCCTCAGTTCATGCAGCAGTTGCTGGGCTGGAACGCCACTACCGCAGGTATGGCGCTGACCGCAGGCGGCGTTATGCTGCTGTTCATGATGCCCATAGCCGGCTATGCCACCGGCAAGATTGCAGCGCGCTACCTAGCAATGGCGGGTTTCATACTGTTTGTTCTTACCTTTCGCTACGCAGCACAAGTGACCACGCTGGAGATGAGCTTCTCCGCGGCGTCCTGGCTGCGTGTCATTCAGATGATGCCACTACCTTTCTGCTTCATCTCGATTACCACGGCGGCCTACGTAGGAATGCCAAAGGAGCAGAGCAACCAGATCGCCGGACTCATCAATTTTGCCCGCAACATCGGCGGCAGTATTCTGATCGCCATCACCAACGCGCAGGTGACCAGCCGGACGATGTGGCATGAGCAGCACTTGCAAGGCGCCATGCAGTCGGCCAACAACGCTTTCCAGCAACACACGCAGGCGCTCACCGGCTTCTTTAGTGGACACTTCGGCGGACCCAACGGCAGTGGCTTGGCAATTGCTTCAATTTACAACCAACTCAACCAGCAAGCGCAGATGCAGGGCTACCAGGACGTATATATGGAGTTGTCGTGGATGTCTGTGGGGCTGATCGCGTTGACTTTCATGCTGAGCAAGAACAAGCCGGGCGCAGGAGCAGGCGCGGCCGTTCACTAGCGCCGAGAAACGGCGAACAGTGGTCAGTACAAAGGCGGTCCGGCAGGGTCTAAACTTGAATAAGGAATCGAAGTTTGACGCAACATCCTGGCAAAAGGATGACCGGAGTTGCGCAAGGGAGAAAACACAATGGCACTGATGAAGACATCCAACCCGGCTCTGGGCGAAAAGACGTTCGACAACCTTTCTGGAGTGCGGTATGGAGGCGTGATCGACGAAACCACCCGCATGACGCTGAACGGCACGGTGAACAAGACTGGTGTCCTGCTGGTTTGCGCACTCGCAACCGCCTACTGGACCTGGCATCAGTTTCTTCAGTCGCGCGATTTTGCGGATGTGGCTCCGTTGATGCTAGTCGGATTGTTAGGCGGATTGATCTTCAGCATGGTCACCATCTTTAAGAAGGAGTGGTCCCCGGTGACCGCGCCTATCTATGCGCTGCTGGAAGGCCTGGTGCTTGGCGGCTTGTCGGCTTTGATGGAACTGCGCTATCCAGGCATTGCCATTCAGGCGGTGGGCCTGACCTTTGGCACGCTCTTCGTGCTTCTGCTAGCTTATCGCTCGGGCCTGATTCCGGTAACTCAGAAGTTTCGCATGGGAATCGTCGCGGCCACGGGCGGTATCTTCGTTTTTTACATGATACAAATGCTGCTGGGATTTTTCGGCATTCAGTTTACTTCCATCAATGGCGGGGGAGTCATCGGGATCGGCTTCAGCTTGATCGTTGTGGCCGTCGCTGCATTGAATCTAGTGCTCGACTTCGACTTCATCGAGAGAGGTGTCCAGTACGGCGCTCCCAAATACATGGAGTGGTACGGCGGCTTCGGAATCATGGTGACCTTGGTCTGGCTCTATATTGAGATATTGAGACTGCTATCTAAAATGCGCAGCAGAAATTAACCAATGTTACTCGAATATGGACGCGGGCACCCCAGAACCTATCCTGAGCTTGGGAAAGGTCTTAATCCTAAGACGTGGGTGCCCGCTTAGTTACACGCTATCCCATGGCGAATACGCGGGAAGCAAGCAGTTGGAGAAAGTCGTCGCATGAAAGAAGTCGCCCGCGATCCCGCCTGCAACCTATCGCGCGGACGGGCCGCCGCAGTACTGGCGTTCTTCGCCCTGAGCTTTACCGTATATCTCATCCGCATTGTCAGCGTCTGGCGGTATGGAGCGCTCTTCTGCTCGACCGCTGTCGAATCTCCCATGATCGACTCCGTTTGGAGATGCATGCATCACAGGCCCGTGTATGGGTGGCCGTTTGCATTTCCATTTTTTCTCTCGTTATACAACTATCTCTTCTACTATGCGTACGCCAGCGTACTAAGACTGACGGGCGCATGGGATGTTGGCATCCTAACTTGGGGCCGCCAGCTCACGTTGCTGTTTGCGCTTGCTGGCGCCATCGCGCAATGGAGGCTTGTCAGGTCTCTTCTGAGCCTGCGCGGTGCGAGCAGCGCTCTCTCGCTTTCGCTGGCGCTGGGCCTCTGGCTTTGCAGTTCGCTCATCAAATATTGGGCGCTCACCATCCGGCCAGATATGGCCGCTCTCGCGCTGGTGATGATTGCCCTATGGGTGATCGTACGTCATCCAAGATATTGCTTTGTCTATGCTGCTATCTTGCTCTATCTCGCGTGGGCGTTCAAGCAGTCAGTGGTTCTAGCCTTTGTAAGTCTCTGCTTCTGGCTTCTCTTCAATAAGCGGTGGCGCGATCTGTCGATGTTAGTGGCGACCTTTGGACTGTTGGTCACCGCAACGCTTCTTGTAGGTTCGCCCGAATACAGGTTCAGTATCCTGATCGCGCCGCAAATGGTCAAAGGGTTTGCCTTCGGTATTCCCTGGATACTGCATGCGCTCGGCACGGGAGCGACCGCCGTGCTACTGAACATCTATTGGGTCGCTGCTCCCATTGTATTGGTGCGCGCCTCTGGCGGCGTGCACCGAGTAGACAGCAAGCTTCGCCCGCTTATGATCGTCTTCACCTTTGCGCTGATTGTTGGTTTGGCTGGCATGGGCAAGGTGGGCGGAACCTCGAATTACCTTTTCGAGGCCTTCGCTGCGGGTTCAACTTTGCTGCAAGTGGCCGTTTTCACAATGCCGGGGAGGTTGGTGACTTATCTCATTCTCATTGGTTGCGTGCAGCCGGCATTGCAGATTGCGGGAGTGGTCGTTGGATATCATGTCCCGGGAAAGCGAGACATGGTACCGATTGCCACGGCGGCGGAATACGCGGATGCAATGGCGCTGCGAGAGCGCCTGGCCGTAATGAAAAAGCCTATCTTCACTACCGATGGAGCTTTTGAACTTCCCTGGATATCGACGGACGACGGGGCTCCTGCCTTGGTCATCGATCCTAACTTTCAGGAGGTCGCGCGAGCTCGCGAGCAGAATGGCGGCATCGAAGGCATGTTACAGAGAGGCGAGATTCCGACTGTGATGCTAAGTCCCAGCGATCTTGTTTCCTTGAAGAGCCTGAATCCGAATTACAGGAAGGTTGGCGAATCCATCCAGCAGGGTGTCACATATAGCATCTATGAATTCAACGCCGAAACGTCTGCGCTGGCCCATTAAATAGGAGCGGCGTCGCTCGCGAAACAGCCCGTCAATAAGCCCGCAAAAACGAAGACGCCGGAGGCTCAGGCCACCGGCGTCTTTATATTGGCAATCTCGCAGTTACTCGAACCATAGCATCGTCTCGTCCAGCTTTCGGATAAGGCTCCAAGTCTCCTCGGACCCCGCACCTTCCAGCTGTTGCCGGCGACGGATCTTCGAGTCTCCTCGAATCTCGCATCCTTCGGCGGTTCCGGATAAGTGAATCTCCGGGTCACCCCGAATCTTCACTGCTCCAGTAACGCCGCCAATGAGTCTTCGGGTTGCCCCGAATCCTGCATCTTCCGGCTTTGCCGACGGACAGTCTTCAGGTTTCCCCGAATCCTCACTCCGTCAGCGCCGACTGGTGGATCTCCGAGTCTCCTCGAATTTCACACCTTCCGGCGGTCCCGGCAATCGAGCACCAAGTCTCCCCAGTGCTTTGATCTTCCAGCATCGCTGCGGGTGAATCCCCAGGTTACCCCGAGTCTTCGGTCCCTTGGCGATGCCTTCGATGGATCTGCGGGTTTCCCCGAATTTCCATCCCGGTTGTGCCGCTTCTGCGTCTTCGAGGCGCCTCGAATCCTACGTCTACGGCTGAGTCGATGATGACTACCCGGTTTGACTCGAACTTTGCATCCAAGCCTAGGTCTCGGATGAATCTTCGCGTCCAATCAGGCATTGCACGTTTCTGCTTGACTCTGGATGCATTCTCAATGTCAGTTCGACATTTCACCGCCGGACAAGCCGACTATGAACTGCCGTATTCAATCGCTCCCTGCATCGTCTTGTCAGGCGGAAACTGCGTTTCCAGTTCCCTACAAGGTCACCAGTTGGATTGAACTGTAGGCTGAATCAATCTGTGGATTCAAGTGCAAAAAGTAGGTTAATTTGTGGATTTCACCAGTGTTGGTGCATTAATCGGAGATTCAAAGATAATGTTCCTAATTCTTATGTCTTTTAGCTTTTAGCTTGCGCTTGCTAGCGCACTCTTCGAATTAATGTGCAAGGTTTGGGAAAAATAAAAAGGGGGGGAGGGGGGTCTATTGGCGGCTGGAATGCGGGGGGTACAACGAAGTTTTGGCGGCTAACGCCGGATGCGGGTTTGTCTGCTCGTTCATCTATTTCCAGTGTGCGCTAATGGGGAGTTATTTTACGCAAACGAAGCTTGCGTCAGAATGGGACACTCGCCTTTTTGAGAGCGCCCATCGTAGGCCGGTCAACCCGACTCGGACATGGGATAGATATCGAGATACGGATCCACGGGCACCACCATTTGTATTTCAAGAATTCCCGCCTGGCTGAATGGCAAAGTGTTGATCACGGCTTGACACTCCACTTCGGTCTTTCCATCGAAGAGCAGGACGACGGAGACACCATCGCTTCTCTTCCAGGCATCGCGAATCGTGCCCCTGGCAAGCAAAGCTTGTACCCGCTTGATTTCTGATTCGACAAGCTTTGGGGTGAGGATCTCCCGATCTGCGGATTCGGTGCGGAGGCGGAGGAGGAAGAAGAGCTGCACGGAGCGATTATAACGGTGGAGAAGAGTGGCTGCCCGAATTCGATCGCGCCTCTTATCGGATGGTGACGCCCGACGGAGGGTTTTCTGGCGTGTTTCACACCGGCCCCACGGGACGGATACCGCTCTAGGGAACACTCACTCACCCAGGGGTACGCTTTGCTGCCCCTGAGCTATTCTCACACCATCCCTCCGGGATGAAAGACGACGATTCATTCTTGGGATTGCATGGGCAGGGGAACGATCCGGGCGTCGGGAAGGGTCTAACGGGCGGGCGGATGTTGCGGGATGAGACGCCGGTCGGGGCCGTGGTCTCCCACCGTTGCGCGAAGGACGCGCAATGATGGGGTAACCGGGCGGCACACAGGGGTTCAACGTCTCCTACATCCCAAAATGTGGATTTGGGCTGCCCGCCCAAGGCAGCGCGAATTTGGTTGACGAATTGCCCGCATGCGCCGATAATTTGTCTAAGCGGTTGGTGCAGCCGGACTGAACGTGTTACCCGGGCGAGCCGCTTATTTCCTTGTGAAGGGCCGCGCAAGCGGCCCTTCACTTTTTGGGCTTGATCGCATCTCCCTTCGGCATCACCGAAAAGAGTTCCGGCCTGGGGTGTCGGGCAGTACATTCAAAGACTGCCAAATCCTTCACCATGTTTCCATAACGGTCGGCGCGATCTGATTGATTCTGAAGTACAGTCATTTTGGTGTTGTGGACGAAAACAGAAGCTGTATCCATAGCGCTCACGATCTGATCGACCACGTCCTCAACGGCATAGCCGTCACGCACAATGCGGCTCTTATATAAATGTCTTCCGTAAAAGATCACCTCGTCAATGACCGGAGGAAGCGGGGGAGTCTGACCCGCCCGCACCTGGTTGATAGGATTTAGTTGTTCGGCAGTGAGTCTTCCGATCGCAACCCCTCTGGGTTTATTCCCCTTCGCAATCTCTTCGAAATTGGCCCGAATGAGATTGGCGGCATTCTGGTAGAGGGGCATCGGTGGTATTCCCAACAGTTCTCAGGGATTGTATCGCGCTAAGGGCCTCACATTCCCAACTCCCGAGCGGTTCGTGGTTTTCCACCCTTGCGCAAAGAACGCGCAAGGATGGGGCACCCGGCCCCATTACAAATTGACGCTTGAATAGGTATTGACGCTTGACATGACTAACTTGGCGATATCCCATAGTCATGTCATCGAGAGTTGGGGGCGAAATGGACGAGTTCGATCTGGGATTGGCGGCACGGCGGGAGAAGTACGTGGAACAACTTAGCCAAGTTGAGCAAACCTTCCTGCAGTTGCAGGCGGAAATTCAGAATTATAGGGGCAAGATCGCTGCTATCGATACGCTAATCGGCGGCGCTGAGACGACCATGAAGACAACCAGTTCACGAACGGAGGTTGAGGATCTGGATGAGCATGGTCCATTCACTCCTGTGAAAGATTACTGGAGGCCTGTCCTGCGGGTTCTGGTTGAGTTGGGAGGTCGCGGTCACCGGACCAAGGTGATTGAACTAGTGGGCGAGAAAATGAAGGATGTCCTGACGCCGGCGGATTTCGGTAGGCTTCCCAAGACGGGGCATATACGTTGGCGGAATCGCGTGGCATGGCAGGCCAGTCAGATGCGGAGTCAAGAGACCGGCTTCATCAAGAGCAATTCCCACCGGGGTATATGGGAGATCACGGAGGAGGGGCGCAAGTGGCTCGATGACAAGCGCAACTAATCGCGCTTCTTGACGTGATCTGGGGGTGGGGCATCGCGCCTCGCCCCTTCTTCTTGGTCACCATCGAGCGCCTGTGCAACTGGGTTTCCCAGGTCTCGATCAGGAGACCTGGGTTCCAACGAGCTTGCCTTCTACTCCTTTGGCAAACATCTGCTTGATGCCGCGAAGGGCTTGTCTTGTGCGCTCTTCGTTTTCGATCAGCGAGAAGCGGACGTGGTTGTCGCCGTAGTCGCCGAAACCTATGCCGGGGGAGACGGCGGTCTTGGCTTCGGTTAGCAATAACTTCGCGAATTCTAGAGAGCCGGCTTTGCGGAAGGCTTCGGGAATTTGCGCCCAGACAAACATGGTGGCCTTGGGCGAGGCTACCGGCCAACCTAACTTGTTGAGGCCTTCGACTAATACGTCGCGGCGCTTGCGGTAGTTCTCACATATCTGGTGGACGCACTCCTGCGGGCCTTCGAGCGCATGGATGGATGCTACCTGAATGGGCGTGAAGGTGCCGTAGTCAAAGTAACTCTTGAGGCGGGCGAGGGCCGCGACAAGCTTTGGATTGCCGACCATGAAACCTACGCGCCAGCCGGGCATGTTGTAACTCTTGGAGAGGGTGAAGAACTCGACAGCTACATCTTTTGCGCCGGGGACTTCAAGAACGCTGGGCGGCTTGTAGCCATCGAAGGCTATGTCGGCGTAGGCCAGATCCTGGATGAGATGGAAGCCATACTCCTTGGCTAACTCGACTAATCGCGCAAGGAAGGGCAACTCGACGCACTCGGTGGTGGGGTTGGAGGGGAAGTTAACGATGAGAGCCTTGGGGCGCGGGGTCATGCGCGGGATGAGGTCTTCAAGCTGGGCGAGAAACTGCTCGCGGTCGTGGACTGGCACGCTGACCACATGCGCTCCGGCGATGACCGGGCCGTAGATGTGGATGGGGTAACTGGGATTGGGCACGAGCACGGTGTCGCGCGAGTCGAGGATGGCGAGGCAGAGATGCGCGATGCCTTCTTTGGAGCCGATGGTGACGATGGCCTCGGTCTCCGGATCAAGATCGACGTTGTAGCGGGTCTTGTACCAGTTGCAGATGGCCTTGCGCAGGCGCGGAATGCCGCGGGAGACCGAGTAGCGATGGGTTGGCGGCTTGAGCGCCGCTTCGACGAGCTTGTCGACAATATGTTTGGGCGTGGCTCCGTCGGGGTTGCCCATGCCGAAGTCGATGATGTCTTCACCGCGATGACGGGCGGTGCGCTTCATGGCGTCGGTGATGTTGAAGACGTAAGGCGGGAGGCGCTGAATACGGCTGAACTCTTCCATGATGACTCCATTATCAACTGCGCGCGGGCAGTGCAAAGTGAACAAGGGGCGGGAATCAGGCGCGGGCGGACCTGATGTAGAACTATTTGCCTGGATTTGGATGAGGAAAGCGGGTATCTAGGCGGCCGGAGCCGCCGCTGCCGCGCGGGCGATGGTGAAGCCGGGATGGCGGGAGTGGTGCATGGACTGATTATAGCGCTTTGGTTGGAAACAGAGGGGTGCGCTCGGTTTCACTCGGTTCAGGATTGGAGGGGATCTTTGACGCCAACCGGTTGACCGCTGAGTTGACCATAATAAAGCCGACGGCGACGAGCACGACGCCTATTGCGGCATAGGCAATGCCTAATGGCAGGTTGTAGGTTTCTCCCGCCTTCCAGCTCCTGGCGACACGAGGCAGCCATTCATGGAGAAGCCCAGTCCCGAAGATGATCCAAAGGATCTGCGCGTTGATGTACAACTTGGGATGTAAGTCGTGGATGTTACGGTGGGGGCGCTTCATGGCGGATAGTGTAGCACGGATTTTCGGTGCGCGGAGGCTGTTTGTGCGAAGAGATTATGCTTCGTGCTTGACTTTGTTTGACCACACAGACATGGTGAAGCGGAGGTTCCGTACACTTCCTCTGACACACCAAACTCCGATGGCCGTCATCATGAACCCATATATGAGATAGCCGTGGTTGTCTTTCGCGAGACCCACAATCGATGTAGCGAGCGATATTCCGACCATAATGGATTCAAGCACTATAAGGAGAATCCAGAAGTTCAGCGAGCCGCGTGGGGTGCGCCAGGTGAGTTTGTCGCTTATCCTTCCCATGGCGGCAAGTATAGCGCCCATTTTTTGTTTCTTCAACGAAGAACTGCGGCTTCCAGCTAAGTCTAAGGCAAAAAGGGGCGGGAGGGGCGGTGTGGGTGCCGGAGGGGTTACGGGGTGGGGCGTGGATGCTCGCCGCGGCGGAGGTGCAGTCCCCAGAGAAAACAGCACAGTGCCATTAGGAAATACAACCCGAGAAAAAGAAATTGCACGGGGCGATACGCTATGTGCTCGACCCACATTTGAAAGATGCGAAAGCAGCCAAGAAAGAAACCAAAACCCGAGAGATAGAACATCGATCGCGCAGTTGTTCTGGTGGGAATCCTTGCGCCGGCTTTGACTTTTGGTTCCACGGAGGAGCTCCTGCCAGCCAGTATAGCGGCTGAGCCGCACCGTCCGCTGCGAAACTCCGGCTGGGCGCCAAGCCCAATTTATACTGAAAGACAAGATGAGCACGTTTCTATCCGTAGACGAACAGATGGACCTGCTGGAGAAGGGCGCGGCGGAGATTATCCGCGCGAGTGACCTGCGCGAGCGCCTGGAAGAGAGCCGCAAAGCCGGGAGGCCGCTGCGAATTAAAGTCGGCTTCGACCCCACTGCGCCCGACCTGCACCTGGGTCATACAGTCTTGATACGCAAGCTGCGGCACTTTCAGGTGCTGGGGCATACGGTAATTTTTCTCGTCGGCGATTACACCTCGCTGATCGGCGATCCCACGGGCCGCAATATAACTCGCAAGCCGCTCACCAGAGAACAAATTGACGAGAACGCGAAGACTTACACCGAGCAGGCTTTCAAGATTCTGGACCGGAGCGTGACTGAGATACGTTATAACTCCGAGTGGCTGGGCAAGCTGGGCTATGAAGATATCGTTCGCCTGGCCGCGCGCTTTACCGTTTCGCAGATGCTAGAGCGCGACGACTTTCACAAGCGCTACGAGGCAGAGCAGCCGATCAGCCTGCACGAATTTCTCTATCCGGTTATGCAGGGCTACGATTCGGTGTGCCTGGAGTCGGATGTGGAGCTGGGCGGGACGGATCAAAAATTCAACCTGCTGTGCGGGCGCGAGCTGCAACGGCAGTATGGGCAGAAGCCGCAGATCGTGCTGATGACGCCGATTCTCGAGGGGCTGGACGGCGTGCAGAAGATGTCGAAATCGCTGGGCAATGCGATTGGGATTAATGAGCCTTCAAGCGAGATGTATGGCAAGCTGATGTCGATTTCCGACGAGCTGATGTGGAAGTATTGGGTGTTTCTGACGGATTTGAAGCAGTCCGAAGTTGATGCGCTTCGGGCTGAAGTGACCGATGGCAAGGTGCATCCGATGGAGGTGAAGAAGCGACTCGCGCGGACGATTACCAGTGGCTTTCACGGCGAGGATGCGGCACAGAGTGCCGATGAAAATTGGGCGCGGATGTTTCAGCAAAAGGAAGCGGCGGAGGACCTGGAAGAGGTTGCTGTCGCATACGCCGACGTGGCTATACATGCGGATGCAAGCCCGAATGGCGCTGTGCAGATTCGTCTGCCGAAGCTCTTGGTACTGCTAGGCTTGGCTGTCAGCGGCGCTGAGGCCAACCGTAAAATTGCCGAAAGGGCCGTCAAGTTGGATAGGGACGTAGCCGGTAGTGCGCCGATCTTGATAGCAGGGCTGCCCGCACGGCTGGTGGTGCGCCTCGGCAAGCGGGCTAAGGTCGCGGTGATTGCGTAAAAATGGTGTTTCCCTTCCACAAATACATCATGGATTGATCAAGGTTTAAAGCATTTCGGAAATAGTGTAACCCTGGGTTCATCGGTATCCCACCATTTCCGCAGAAAACGAGAAGCAGGTCCTTCGACTGCACTACGTTCCGCTCAGGATGACAGGACGTGGAGGTCTACAGGCAAAGCGAAAATGCTCTAGTCTCCCGGCACTTCTTCCAGTTCCGCGCCGATGCGGCGCAGCTTCATTACGCGCCATTGCAGACGATCGAAGAAGAGATAGACGACCGGAGTTGTAAACAGCGTTAGCATCTGGGAAACGATAAGTCCGCCGACGATGGTGATGCCCAGCGGCTTGCGTAGCTCTGAGCCGACGCCCATGCCGATGGCCAGGGGCAATCCGCCGAAGAGCGCTGCCATGGTGGTCATCATGATTGGGCGAAAACGCAACAGGCAGGATTGATAAATGGCCTCGACCGGCGGCAATCCCTGATCGCGCTCGGCTTGCAGGGCAAAGTCGATCATCATGATGGCGTTCTTTTTCACGATGCCGATGAGCAGAATGATGCCGATGAGCGCGATGATGCTAAGGTCGGTTCCGGTCAACAGCAGAGCGAGAATCGCACCTACACCGGCCGGGGGCAAGGTGGAGAGAATCGTCAGCGGATGGATGAGGCTTTCGTAGAGGATGCCGAGCACGATGTAAACGGCGACCAGCGCGGCGAGGATGAGATATGGCTCGTTTTTGAGTGAGCTCTGAAAGGCCTGCGCGGTTCCCTGGAAGGTGGGATGGATGGCGCTGGGCATTCCCATCTCGCGCTGAGCCTTTTCGAGTGCGACGACGGCGTCGCCGAGAGCATAGTTGGGGGCAAGATTGAAGCTGAGCGTCACGGCGGGATACTGGCCCTGATGGTTCACCTGCAGCGAGGTGCGCTGCGACTCATAGTGCGCGATGGTGGAGAGCGGCACCATCGCGCCGCCAGTGGATGGCGTGGGAGCGGGGGGTGTGGCTGCGGCCGTGGGCGTGACGGTGGCCGGCATGGCGGTGGTAGCGCCGACGACATTGTTGGCCTTGATGAAAATGCCGTTGAGCGAGTCGGGGCTGAGCTGGTACTTGGGATCGACTTCCATGACCACGAAGTACTGATTGAGCGCGGTATACATGGTGGAGACTTCGCGCTGACCGAAAGCGTCGTAGAGAACATTGTCGATGGAGCTGGCGGTAATTCCGAGACGTGAAGCGGCGTCGCGATCGATGACCAGGTTAGCCGCGAGACCCTGATTTTGCTGGTCGCTGGAGGGGTCGCGCAATTCAGGCATGCTTCTCATGCGAGCCAGCAGTTGCGGCGCCCAGGTATTCAACTCGTTCAGGTTCTCGTCGGAGAGCGTGTACTGGTATTGTGCATCCGAGCTACGGCCGCCGACCTGAATGTCCTGCTGAGCCTGGAGTATGAGAACGGCTCCGGGAACGCTGGTGAGTTTTTTGCGCAGGCGGTTGATGACCTGATCGGCGGAGACGCGCCCAGGACGCTGGTCAAGCGGCTTGAGAGCAATGAACATGCGGCCAACATTGAAGCTGCCGCCGCCAGGCCCTGCGCCGCCGGCGAATGCAGTTACGGTGGCAACGGCCGGATCTTCGAGCACCATTTGCGCCAGCTCGCGCTGCTTGGCGCGCATGGCGGGAAAGCTGATGTCCTGCGCGGCCCTTGTGGTCCCGCCCATCCGTCCCGTGTCCTGCTGGGGAAAGAAGCCTTTGGGCACGATGATGTAGAGGTAGACGTTCAGAGCCATGGTGCCGATGGCCACGCAGAGTATCAAAACCTGGTGGCGCAGCACCCAGCGCAGGCCGGTGGCGTACTCGCTGTGCAGCCACTCAAAGGCGCGTTCGCTGGCGCGATAGATGCGGCCGTGACGGCTCTCATCGCGCGACTTGAGAAACTTGGCGCAGAGCATGGGCGTGGTGGTGAGCGAGACCAGCAGCGAGACGGCGATGGCGACCGAGAGCGTGACCGCGAACTCGCGAAAGAGCTTGCCAACGATGCCGCCCATGAGCAGGATGGGAATGAAGACGGCGATCAACGACGTGCTCATCGACAGCACCGTGAAGCCAATCTCCTTAGAGCCTTTCATCGCCGCGTCGAAGGGTGTATCTCCCATCTCGAGATAGCGCGTGATGTTCTCGATGACTACGATGGCGTCGTCAACCACGAAGCCAGTGGCGATGGTAAGGGCCATCAGCGAGAGGTTGTCGATGGTGTAGCCCACCATGTACATCACGCCGAAGGTTCCCAGCAGCGAGAGCGGCACGGCTATCGACGGAATAATGGTGGCCCATACTTCGCGCAGAAACAGGAAGACCACCAGCACCACCAACACCACGCTGATCATGAGCGAAATTTCAACATCGTGCACACTGGAGCGAATGGTAGTGGTGCGATCGACAGCCACATCGATCTTGATGGTGGGTGGGATGGCGGCTTGCAGGCGCGGCATCTCGGCCATCACGGCGTCTACGGTGGAGATGACGTTAGCGCCGGGAATTTTGAAGATGACGAGTAGGATGGCGTCTTTAAGTTGGCCGGGAGGGCCTTTGACCGGGTTGATGCCCGAAACTCCGGCGGTGTGGATGTCGGCGACGCCGTTAGTAATTGTGCCCAGATCCGAGATGCGCACCGGCGCGCCGGTTTGCTGGTTGTAGCCGGCGATGATGTCCGCATAGTCGCTGGCGTTGAAGATTTGATCGTTGTCGTCGATTTGCCAGCGATGGTCAGGGTCTTGAAAGGCGCCCTTAGGCCGGTTGGCGTTGGCTCCGGAGAGCGCGGTGCGAACGGCTTCGAGGCCGATGCCATTCGAGCCCAGTTGCATGGGATTCAACTCGACGCGCACTGCTGGCTGCGAGCTGCCTCCGACAAATACCTGACCGACACCCTGAATCTGGGAGATTTTTTGCGACAGAATGGAGTCGGCCATGTCGTAAATCTTCGGCTTGGGCACAACGTCCGAGGTCAAGGTCAGAATCAGAATCGGTGCTTCTGCGGGGTTAGCTTTGCGATAACTGGGATTTTGCGGCAGGTAAGATGGCAACTGGCTGCGCGCTGCGTTGATAGCGGCTTGCACGTCGCGGGCGGCGGCGTCGATGTTGCGATTGATATCGAATTGCAGAGTGACTGAAGCTGTGCCCAGCGAACTCGACGAGGTCATCTGATTGACGCCGGCGATGCGGCCGAACTGGCGCTCGAGCGGAGTCGCGACCGATGAGGCCATAGTCTCGGGACTAGCGCCCGGCAGGCTCGCGCTCGCGCCGATAACTGGGAAATCGACATTGGGCAGCGAGGCTACGGGCAGGATGGAGTAAGCCACCGCACCAGCCAATAGCAAGGCCAGCGAGAGCAGCGAAGTGGCGACCGGGCGGCGAATGAAAGGTGCGGAAAGATGCATCGCTCGGGGCTCCTCAGTCCGCACTGACCGGTTGTGGCTCGTGGGTAACTGAAAGGTCACGTGGTTTCATACGCTGCGCCAGCTTGTCGAAATAGATGTAAATGACCGGCGTGGTGTAGAGGGTGAGTAACTGCGAGAGCAGCAATCCGCCGACGATAGTGATGCCCAGAGGCTTGCGCAATTCAGCGCCTACGCCTCCACCCAGAGCCAGCGGCAAACCGCCCAACAGCGCTGCCATGGTGGTCATCATAATGGGGCGGAAACGCAATAGGCAGGCCTGAAAAATGGCTTCTTCAGCGGGTTTATGCTGGTTGCGCTCGGCGTCCAGGGCAAAGTCGATCATCATGATGGCGTTTTTCTTCACGATGCCGATGAGCAGAATAATGCCGATCAGCGCAATTACGCTGAACTCAGTGCGCGTGATCATCAGCGCAAGAATTGCACCCACACCGGCCGAAGGCAGCGTGGAGATGATGGTGATGGGATGGATGTAACTCTCGTAGAGCACGCCTAGCACGATGTAAACGGTGATGAGCGCGGCGAGAATCAGGATTGGCTCATTGGCCAGCGAGGTTTGGAAGGCCGCGGCTGTGCCTTGGAAACTAGCGTTGATGGCCGCTGGCATATTGATGCGTTGCTCGATGGCGTTGACGGCTTTGACGGCGTCGCCCAGCGCCTTGCCCGGCGCGAGATTGAAGCTGACAACGGTAGAGGGAAACTGGCCCTGGTGGCCAATGGAAAGTTGCGCGCGTGATTGCTCCCAGTGGGCTAACTGGCTGAGCGGAACCTGGGTTCCATTGCCTGATTTGACATAGAGATTGCTCAGCGTCGCCGGATCGCTCTGAAAGTCTTTCCCTACTTCCATCACCACGTGATATTGGTTGAGCTGGGTAAAGATGGTCGAGACCTGGCGTTGACCGAAGGCGTCGTAGAGGGTGTTATCGACATCGGCCATGGCGATGCCGAGACGGGCCGCGGTGTCGCGATCGATAACTAACTGCGCGCCGAGACCTTGATCTTGTAAGTCGCTGGCTACATCGGTAACCATCTTTTCCTTGCCTAACTCACTCACCATCAGACGCGTGTACTTGGCTAACTCGACCGGGTCGGGGTCTTCGAGCGAGTACTGAAACTCGGTGCGGCTGACGCGGTCTTCGACCGTGAGGTCCTGAAGCGGCTGCAAGAAGAGCTGAATGCCTTCGACGCCCGCCACCTTGGGTTGCATGCGTTGGATGATCTCCGAAGCGGAGATCTTGCGCTGGTCGAGAGGCTTGAGGGTGATTTGGATGCGTCCGGAGTTGAGCGTGGTGTTGGTGCCATCGACGCCGATGAAGGAGGAGATGTTATCGACGGCTGGGTCCTGAAGCAGAATGTCCACGAGCTGCTGCTGGCGCTGGGCCATCGAAGTAAAGCTCACCGTCTGCGGGGCTTCGCTGATGCCCAGAATTACGCCCGTATCCTGCACCGGAAAGAAGCCTTTGGGCACGACCACATAAAGCAGCAACGTGCCCACCAGCGTTGCGATGGTGACCATGAGCGTAATAAATCGGTAGCGCAGGACCACCTGAAGCGTCCGTCCATAAAAAGCGATGACGGAGTTGAAGATATCTTCCGACCAATGATAGAAGCGGCTCTGCTCGGCGTCCTTGTGCTTGAGGATGCGCGAGCACATCATGGGCGTGAGAGTCAGCGAGACCACGGCGGAGACAAGAATTGTAACTGCAAGCGTCACGGCAAACTCGCGGAAGAGCCGTCCCACCACGTCGCCCATGAAAAGGAGCGGGATCAGCACTGCGATCAGCGAGACGGTGAGCGAGATGATGGTGAAGCCGATCTGCTCGCTGCCCTTGAGAGCGGCGCGCATGGGCGTTTCGCCTTCCTCGATGTAGCGTGAGATGTTCTCGATCATCACGATGGCGTCGTCCACAACGAAACCAGTGGATATGGTGAGCGCCATCAGCGTGAGGTTGTTCAGCGAATAACCCAGCAGGTACATCACGCCGAAAGTGCCGACAATCGAGAGCGGCACCGCGACCGAGGGAATGATGGTTGCCGCGAGATTGCGCAGGAAGAGGAAGATGACCATGACGACCAATGCAATCGTCAGCATCAGCTCATACTCGACATCTTTTACAGAGGCGCGAATGGTGTTGGTGCGGTCGGTGAGCACACGCACTTGGACAGAGGCCGGCAAGCTGGTCTGCAACTGTGGCAGTAGCTTCTTTATGCGGTCCACTACCGCGATGATGTTAGCGCCCGGCTGGCGCTGAATGTTGACGATGACCGCGGGCTGGCGGTCCATCCAAGCGGCCTGCTGCGAGTTTTCCGCAGCATCGACAATTGTGGCCACATCGGAGGCACGCACCGCGGCTCCGTTGCGATAGGCAATGATCACCGGCTTGTAATCGCTGCTTGAAATCAACTGGTCGTTGGCGCCGATGGTGTACGACTGGCGATTGCCGTTGAGCGTGCCCTTGGCCTGATCGACGTTGGCTGCGGCCAATGCGGTGCGCAGATCTTCCAGGCTCAGGTTGTAAGCGGCCAGTTGAGCCGGATTGGCTTGAATGCGCACGGAAGGTTTTTGTCCGCCGGCAATCGAGACCATCCCTACGCCGGTGACCTGGGAGATTTTCTGCGCCAGGTTGGTGTCGGCCGCGTCTTCGATCTTGTCCAGAGGCAGCGAGTCGGAGTAGAGCGCCAACGTCATGATGGGCGCGTCAGCGGGATTCACCTTGCTGTAGACGGGAGGGTTGGGCAGGTCGGTGGGCAGAAAACTGTTGGCCGCGTTGATGGCCGCTTGTACCTCCTGCTCGGCCACGTCGATGTTCTCGTCAAGGTTGAATTCGAGAGTAATGACTGAGCCGCCGCCCGAGCTGACTGAGGTCATCTGCTTGAGTCCCGGCATCTGGCCAAACTGCCGTTCCAAGGGCGCAGTGACCGACGAGGCCATAACCTCAGGGCCGCCGCCGGGATAGAAGGTGAGCACCTCGATGATTGGGTAGTCGACTTCGGGCAGCGCAGAAACCGGCAGCTGCTGGTAGCCGACAAAGCCCGCCAGCAGAATGGCCGCCATCAGTAGCGAGGTCGCTACCGGGCGCAGAATGAATGGCCGGGAAGGACTCACTGCTGTCCCCTTGTGTCGGAGTTACCATTGGCGGCAGCGGATTGGCCCGAAGAAGTCGGGGAACCTTGTGCCCTTCCTTGGCGTGTGGGGCCCTGACCGCCCTTCACGTGAGCGTTGCTGGCGGTCACAATCTGTCCGGGGCGCAACCGGTCCGCGCCGTCCACCACGACGAATTGTCCCGGTTGCAGGCCACCGTCCAGGATGGTCACCTGTCCCTCGGAAAGAGCTACTTTGACAGGTTGAATTCCTGCGGTCGCGGCCCCCTTGGCATCGCTACCGACCACCCAGACATACGAGCCTTGGTTACCGGTCTGGATAGCCGCCGATGGCACGACCAGCGCCTTGGGCCTGTTTTCCATCACCAAGTGAATGTTGACGAACTGATTGGGGAAGAGCGACTGGTCCCGATTTTCAAAGACGGCCTTCAGCTTGTCGGTTCCAGTGGTGGTGTCGATCTGGTTGTCCGCAGTGAGCAGAAAACCGCTACCCAGTTTGCGCGTGTCGGCCTGGTCGTAGGCGTCGACGGCCAGACGCTTTTCCCCCCGCAGCTTGCTCAACACTTGCGGAAGCTCACCCTCGGGCAGAGTAAAGTAAACCGCGATGGGCTGAAACTGGTTGATGACGACCAGGTTGGTGGTGTTGGCCGTGATGATGTTGCCGGGGTCCACAAGGCGCAGTCCGATTTTGCCGTCGATTGGCGACTGGATGGAGCACCAATTCAGCTGCAACTGGGCAGTCTCGATGGCCGCTTTGTCGGACTCGATAGCGCCCTGATACTGGCCCTGAGTGGCTTCATCGGAGTCGAGCGTTTCCTTCGACACCACGCCCGCGGCGTAGAGCGCCGTGTACCGCCGGAACTCCGCCTGAGCATCCTTGAGCAAAGCCTCATCGTGGGCCAGTGCGCCCTTGGCCTGATCCAATGCTGCCTGATAAGGCCTGGGATCGATGACCATGATAGTCTCGCCCTGCTTCACCTGCTGGCCTTCTGTGAACTTGACCGGCTCCAATTCGCCGCTGACCCTTGCCTTGACAGTGACGCTCATGTAAGGCGTGACGGTGCCCAGCGCCGTGAGGAAGACAGGCATAGGCTTCTGCTCGGCTGCCGTTACCTGCACGGGAACTGGCCGGTTCTGCAACGCGGCTGCCTGACTGGCGCTCGCTGCGGCGTTCTGCTTCTGGTTCTGGTAGATCCGCCAAACGATCAAGCCCAAAGCCGTGGCCACCACCAAGTACACGACGATGCGCACCCAGGAATTCTTGTGAGCTGGCCGTTGTTGCTGGATGCCGGATGAGGTCAAATGGGACCCCGGAATGCCTTCAATGGACATGATGTCGATTCCCGTCGTTTTCTTGAGTGAATGCCCGCAAAACGGGCATCAAGGTGACCATTCCGGGCAGAAGACACTCTACCCGTCTTCGTTTCTACGGACGCTTGAATTTGCCTAAAGGTTTCGTCCGCCCAAGCGCCATCCATTGCTGGACGGCGCATTTTTCCCAAACCTGGAAACACTTCCCTCATGAATGAAAGACGGAACTATTGTAAGCGAATTGAGCAGATCCTGGGCGTTTGCGGCGCGCACCCGCGAGAGCAAACGCATCTTCATTTTCCATTTATGACCTACTCATGACCACAAAGCGGCTGCCATGTTGTCTATGCCGCATACCCTGTGACGGTATACTTGACGCTGTGTTTACACCCCGCTGCGTTTGACCTTGGGCCGTCGCGCTATTCCCCCGATGAGGGTGTTGATTCCGCGGCTGGCTTGGTTTTGCCGGCTTCATGAGGAACAATTGCTCCAGTATCCCGATCTCGAGACAGCCGCGTCTGCCAAACATAGTGATCTGGCGCGGCCGTTGTGCGTTGATCTGGACGGCACGCTGATCAAATCCGACTCGCTCTTCGATGGGCTTTGTCAGTTTATGCGCCGCAATCCGGCCGAGTTCTGGCAACTGCCGCAGTGGCTGGCCGGGGGACGCGCTCGCCTCAAAGCCGAAGTAGCGCGCCGGGCACCGCTCGACCCTGTCCGGCTACCCTACAACACCGAGCTGCTCGGCTACCTGCAAAGTGAGCGGCGCAAGGGCCGGCAAATCTTTCTGACGACTGGCGCGGATGGGCCGCTGGCCGAGCGGGTAGCCGCGCATCTGGGCGTCTTTGCCGGCGTGCTTGCCTCGGACGGCACGACCAACCTGACGAGCACGAAAAAACTGGAATTCTTAAAGGCTCGCTTCAGCGAATTCGACTACATTGGCAACTCTCGCGCTGATTTGCCTCTTTTGGCCGACGCACGCCAGGCGATGGTGGCTAACCCTACGCAGGGACTGCGCCTGGCCTTGCACATGCGGCGAATCCCTGTAGCTCGCAGCTTTCAGGACCAGCGGCCGCCACTGCGCACACTCGCGAAGGCGATTCGCATCCACCAGTGGACCAAGAACACTCTCCTCGTGCTGCCGCTCCTGCTCTCGCACAAGTTGCACCCTGGGGCCGTCGTCGCGGTCGTTGCAGCGTTTTTTTGCTTTAACTTTATGGCCTCGGCAAATTACCTTTTCAACGACCTGCTGGACCTGGAAAGCGACCGGCGTCATCCTGCAAAACGCTTTCGGCCCTTTGCTGCCGGCGATCTGGCGGTCTCTTCGGGCATCGTCCTCGCCTTTGCGCTGATTGCGGCCTCGATCGCGATTTTGCCGTGGCTTCCCCACAAATTTGCACTGTGGCTGGCAGTCTATATCGTGGTCACGACGGCCTATTCTTTCTATCTCAAGCAAGTGGCGCTGGTAGACGTGCTGGTGCTCTCGGGACTCTACACGCTGCGCATGTTAGCAGGAGGCGCGGCCACAAAGACTGTGATCTCCCCATGGCTTGCCAGCTTTTCCATCTTCCTGTTTCTTTCGCTGGCCATGGTGAAGCGCTTCTCGGAGCTAGAGAATCTGCGCGAGCGCGGTGTCGCCGCAACCCATGGACGAGGCTATCTGGCCGCTGATCTTGAACAGATTCGCAGCTTCGGCACGGCCAGTGCCACGGCCGCCGTGGTGGTGTTTTCTCTCTACATCTCGCGTCCCGATGTGGAGGCTCTCTACAAGCACGCCGGCCGGCTGTGGCTTATCGTGCCGCTGATGCTGTTCTGGCTTTATCGAGTGTGGCTGCTAGGTTCGCGCGGCGAAATGGACGACGATCCGGTCATCTTTGCCCTTTGCGACCGGGTCAGCCTGGCTGTCGGACTGTGCGTGCTGGCCGTGGCCATTTTCGCGGTGTGATCGGGTGATTGCCAGTACGTGACCTTCCCGTGCAACCTGCATCTTTTAAGCTCGCCGGAACGTCCTTATACTTGAGTAAGCAGTTCCTTTTGCCGGCGTGCGCCTTTATTCGCCGGCATCTTCGTCTACCATTGCAATATGAACAGGATGTTGGAACGGACCTGGGCGATAACGTCCGCCGGTCCCGCAACCCGGTGAGCCGGCTATGACCGGATCAGGACGCGTGTCAAACGGTTCGGTCGCGAGCAATCCGGCTGAGGAGCGAATACCAGCCCTATGATGTGGATTGTCCGGCTTGCGCTGCGGCGGCCTTATACCTTTGCCGTTTTTGCGCTTTTGATTTTGATCCTCGGCGCTTACAGCATCGAGTCGATGCCCACGGACATCTTTCCGAACATCGACATTCCGGTGGTTACGGTGGTGTGGAATTTCAATGGCCTCTCGGCGCAGGAGATGTCCACCCGCATTGTGACCAACAGCGAACGCGGCATGACCACCACGGTCAACGACATCGAGCACATCGAATCGCAATCGCTGAACGGCATCGGCCTTATCAAGATCTTCTTCCAGCCGCACGTCAACGTCGGCAATGCGGTGGCCCAGGTGACGGCCATCAGCCAGGTGCAGTTGCGTTCGCTTCCGCCCGGCACCACACCGCCGTTCATCATTCAGTACAACGCTTCCAGCGTGCCGATTCTGATGCTGGGCCTTTCCGGATTGGGGCTCAATGAACAGCAGTTGAACGATCTCGGCCAAAACAACATCCGCACCCAGTTGGCTACCATTGAGGGATCGCAGACGCCTTTTCCCTATGGCGGCAAGCAGCGCCAGATTCAGGTGGATCTCGATCTGCACGCGCTTCAAGCCAAGGGCCTGTCGCCCGCCGATGTGGTCAACGCCATCTCCGTCCAGAATCTGATTGCGCCCTCTGGCACGATGAAAATCGACCGCTTCGAGTATGCCGTCGAAACCAACTCCGCGCCCCCGATCGTCGATGAGCTGAACAATCTGCCTGTCAAAGCGGCGAATGGCGCGGTCATCTACGTTCGCGACGTGGCCCATGTGCGCGACGGCTATCCGCCGCAGACCAACATTGTGCGCGTGGACGGCAAACGCGCCATCATGATGAGCATCCTGAAGACCGGCTCGGCCTCCACGCTGGATATCATCAAGGGGGTTCACGAAAAGCTCGAAAGCGTCAAAGATCAGCTACCGAAGCAGTTGCGAATCAATGCCCTTTCCGACCAGTCGATCTTCGTCCGCAGCGCCATCGGGGGCGTGGTCCGCGAAGCCATTATCGCCGCCTGCCTTACTGCGATCATGATCCTGGTTTTCCTGGGCAGTTTCCGTTCCACGGTCATCATCGCGGTCTCCATTCCGCTCTCCATTCTCTGCTCGCTGATCACGCTTTCCCTGTTGCACGAGACCATCAACATCATGACCCTGGGAGGCTTGGCGCTGGCCGTCGGCATCCTGGTGGACGACGCTACAGTGGAGATTGAAAACATTAATCGCAACCTGGAATCGGGCAAGGAGGTCGAGCAAGCGATCCTCGACGGCGCTGCGCAGATTGCCACTCCGGCATTGGTCTCGACCCTTGCCATCTGCATCGTCTTCGTGCCCATGTTTCTTTTGAGCGGCGTGGCACGGTACTTGTTCGTGCCCATGGCCGAGGCGGTGTGCTTCGCCATGCTGGCAAGTTACTTGCTCTCGCGCACCGTGGTGCCCACCATGGCCAAGTATCTGCTTAAGGAGCACGACGACGCGGAGGTTGAAAGAAAACTATCGAGCCGCAATCCTTTCATTCGCTTTCAAATGGGTTTCGAGTCCAGCTTTGAGAGTTTTCGCCACGGCTATTTGCGGCTGCTTGCTTTGTGCGTGGACCATGCCCGTGTCTTTCTCGTCCTTTTCACGGTCTTCGCGCTGGGGTCGATCGCACTGTTGGGACCATGGCTTGGCCAGGATTTCTTTCCTTCGGTGGATGCGGGCCAGTTCAAGATTCATGTGCGCGCCCGCACCGGCACGCGCATCGAAGAAACGGCAGCGCTCTGCGACCATATTGATTCGACCATCCGCAATCTGATTCCCGCCAAAGAGGTGGTCACGATTGTAGACAATATCGGCCTGCCTTACTCGGGATTGAATCTTTCTTACTCGACCTCGGCGCCTATCGGACCGGCCGACGCAGACATCCAGGTCCAGTTGACGCACGATCATCTTCCCACCGCGACTTATGTCGGGAAACTGCGCAAGCAGCTGGCTGTCCAATATCCCGGCGTCACGTTCTATGTACTGCCGGTGGACATCGTGACCCAGATTCTCAACTTCGGCCTCTCAGCGCCCATCGACATTCAGGTTGTCGGCCCCGATCTCTATGGCAATCGCGCCCTCGCCGAGCGCATGTTGAATGACATTCGCTATGTTCCCGGCGCCGCCGACGCGCGCATTCAGCAGCCCTTTGACAATCCCAACATGACGGTGAATGTGGACCGCAGCCGCGCCCAGGAGATCGGCCTGACGGAGCAGAATGTAGCGCAAAGCGTATTGGTGGCGCTCAGCGGCAGCTTCCAGACCACTCCAAGCTTCTATCTCGACCCCAAGAGCGGAGTCACTTACAACGTAGCCGTTCAAGCGCCGCAGTATAAGCTTGACACGCTGGCCGCTCTCGAAAGTCTGCCCGTGACCGGCGCAATTATGGCGCAAGGAAGAGTCGGTAGCACACCCGGCGCAGCACCCGACGCGACAACCGGTACAGCTTCAACCGGCGCTCCCGGCACTTCCAGTCAAGTGCAGGTCCTCGGCAACCTGGCGTCCATCGTACCCGGAACGGAGTTAGGCACAGTAAGTCATTACGATGTGCAGCCGGTCATCGACATCTACGCGAATGTGGATGGAACCGATCTGGGCACGGTAACGCGCAAGATGGAAACGATCATCAACCAATACAAGGCCGAGTTGCCGCGCGGCTCGCACTTCATCCTGCGCGGCCAGAGCCAGACCATGAAAGCTTCCTACATCGGCCTGCTGGGCGGACTAGCGTTTTCTATTCTGCTGGTCTACTTGCTGATCGTGGTCAACTTCCAGTCATGGCTCGATCCGTTTCTCATTATCTCGGCGCTGCCAGCCGCTTTGGCGGGCATTGTCTGGTTTCTCTTCCTTACCAATACGCGGCTCAGCGTACCTGCACTTACCGGCGCGATCATGTGCATGGGCGTGGCCACGTCTAACTCGATTTTGGTAGTGAGCTTTGCCCGCGAGCAGTTGGAGATACTGGTGGGCGACGCCCGCAAGGCTGCGATGAACGCCGGTTTCGTCCGCTTGCGCCCGGTGCTGATGACCGCAATGGCAATGATCCTCGGCATGATGCCCATGGCCCTTGGCCTGGGTGACGGCGGCGAGCAGAACGCTCCGCTAGGCCGCGCTGTAATCGGAGGTTTGCTGCTGGCCACAGTAGCCACGCTGTTTTTTGTGCCTGCATTTTTCTCTTTAGTTCACGGCTGGCTTGAAGGCCACCGCAAGACGCTTCACGGCGCGGAACTGGCCGGATCATCCGACGAGTTCGACGAGATACCGGAGTAGTTTTTTATGGCAGACAGACCCAATCCGAATTTGCAACCGGCGCATCAGGACGCCGCACCCGATCAAGCGGTCATTCCACCGCGCAAAGCCATGCTGGGCGTAGCCGTTGTGCTCGTCGTGGCGGCCGTCCTGGCGGGCTTCGGCATTTGGCACCGCACTCATGACGATACTGCGCTTGCCCAGCGCACCAACGAAATGGCCGCGCCGACGGTGATCGTCGCCGCACCCAAGCCGGGCGCGCCTGTAGACAGCTTCGTGCTGCCCGGCAACGTGACCGCCTTAATCGATGCACCTATCTATGCGCGGACTGCTGGATATTTGACACGCTGGTACTTCGATATCGGCGCAAGGGTCAAGAAGGGGGCGCTGCTGGCCGAGATCGCAACGCCCGAGTTGGACCAGCAACTGGCTCAGGCAGAAGCCGAGCTGAATACCGCGCAGGCCAACGCCAATAACGCACACACTCAGGCCGACCGCTACACGGGATTGGTCCAATCGAACGCCGTCTCCCGCCAGGATACCGACACTTTCGTCAGCCAAGCCGCGGCCACTGCTGCCTCAGTCAAGTCCGCGCAGGCCAATGTCGAACGGCTGCACGAACTGCAATCCTTTGAGAAGGTCTATGCGCCCTTCGACGGCGTAATCACCGCCCGCAACATCGATACCGGCCAGTTGATCGACACTGGAACAGGTAAGGAGCTCTTTCACCTGCAAGCCATCCAAACCTTGCGCGTCTACGCGAGTCTGCCGCAGATTTACTCGCGGAGCGTGAAGCGCGGCGCGAAAATCGACCTTACTTTCGCCGAGCATGCTGGCGAAGTCTACAAAGGAACACTCGTCCGCACAGCCGACGCCATCGACCCCAGCAGCCGGACTTTACTCGTGGAGATCGATGTGGACAACCGCGCCGGCGACCTGCTGCCCGGCTCGCTAGCTGAAGTCCACTTCAAGACGCCGCCGGCCGGCTTCGCCTTCATCGTGCCCGCCTCGGCGCTCATCTTCCGCAAAGAAGGGCTACGCGTGGGCACGGTCGTCAATGGCAACGTGGCGCATCTGGTTCCGATTGTCATCGGCGAGGACGACGGGGCCAATGTGCAGGTTGTCAACGGGCTTGGACCTGGCGATCAAGTCATTCAGGATCCGCCCGACTCGCTGATCGAAGGCGAAAAGGTTCAAGTCGAGAGCCCCGCGAGCCAAACCAATGCGGGAGGCAAGTGATCATGCCTTCATCCGAGGCTGCGGGAAAAGGAATGTTACGAAAAATTTTGCGGAAGAAACCGCCAATTTCCGCCGGCTGTTTCGCTATTTTTGTCTTGCTCGCTGGCTGCAAACCCGTCGGCCCTAACTACAATCGCCCCGGCTACGATGCGCCGCCAGCTTATAAGGAAACAGGCGCGACCGCGGTCCTGCAGCCGCCACCCGCGCCTACCGGAGGCGCTTGGCAACCGGCTTCGCCCTCAGATGGCATGTTGCGCGGCAAATGGTGGGAGATTTACCAGGACCCGCAATTAAACCGGTTAGAGGATCGCATCGCCGCGGAGAACCCAACCCTCCGCCAGGCGCTGGAAACTTATCTCGCCGCGCGCGACCAGGTTAGCGTGGCCCGAGCCGGCCTTTTTCCAACACTCTCTGCCGGAGCCTCCGCTCAGCGCGAGAGAGTCTCGAAAAACGGTCCCGACTACGCATCTACCAAGCCCGTCACATACAACGACCTTGTGCTGAGCGGGCAAGCCAGTTGGGAACCGGACTTCTGGGGGCGCATTCGCCGCACTGTCGAAGCCGCTCGCGAAAACGCTCAAGCCAGCGCCGCGGATCAGGCAAACATAGACCTTAGTCTTCATGCCGAAATGGCTGCTGACTATTTTCAACTGCGCGGCCTCGACGCCGAGACCAAGTTGCTGACCGCGACCGTTGCCGACCTCGAAAACCAACTCGACCTGACCGAGCGCCGGCTTGGCGGCGGCATCGGCACCGAGGCCGATGTGGCCCAAGCCCGCACGCAGCTTGAAACTGTGCGCGCCCAACTGATCGATGTGGGCGTCGATCGAGCCCAGTTCGAACATGCCATCGGCACCATCGCCAATTTGAAGGTAACCGATTTCAGCGTTCCGTTCTCGCCGCTTGACTTGCCCTTGCCTAAAGTTCCCGTCGGTGTGCCTTCGCAAATGCTGCAGCGCCGTCCGGATATCGCTGCCGCCGAACGCCGCGCAGCAGCCGCCAACGAGCAGATCGGCATTGCCGTCAGCGCTTTCTATCCCAGCATTAATCTGAACGGCATGGGCGGCTTTGAAAGTGAGAACGCCGGAACCTGGATTCAAGGACCGAGCGCGCTGTGGAGTTTGGGAGCGCAAGCAACGGAGCTGCTCTTCGATGCCGGCCAGCGCCACGCTCTCACCGACCAAGCGCGCCATACCTACGAAGCCGAGGCAGCGGCTTACAAAAGCACTGTCCTCACGGCCTTCAACGATGTAGAAGATCAGCTCTCCGGTCTAAGAATTCTCGAGCAAGAAGCGACCGTCGAGCAGAAGGCGGTCGATTCAGCCCAACATTCTTACGATCTATCCAATCAGCGTTACAAAGGCGGCGTGACGAGTTACCTTGAAGTGCTGACGGCGGAAGCTGCGCTGCTCCAGAATCAGCGCACCGCCATCGATCTTCAGACACGCCAATTTGTTTCGAACGTAGGTCTAGTCCGCGCCCTCGGCGGCGGCTGGGATGTGAGCCAATTGCCGAAGTAGCGCGGAAGGCGCGGAATAACACCTTAACCAGTGAGTGGGCGGGGCGGGAGGGTGGTTCCCGGCTTTGAAGGCCAGTGCTATACCAAGTCGAGCTTATCCTGTCCCTCCGTTTTCGCCGGTATCGTTTCTCCAACCTCAGCGAGGTCTAATAGCACGGACTGGAGCCGCAGGTGGTTCAGCATCACCGGATCGGTTCTCCATCGGAATCGGCTCCAAGTCATGTATAAGCCAGTGGCCGTGAAAACGCCGCAAGCACCCAAAAAGTACCGCGTCCAGAGACTTGGCGCGAATGGCAGAGCGAGAAACCCGGCAAGCCCGCAACCAAGTGAGGTTCGCATCGTCGTTATTCCTTCCGCGACCCTCGGGAGTGGTTTACCAAGAACGGAATACCAAACATGCCATTCCTCGCCATCAGGGGACAACGAATCCATCACGTCTATTCCATAACGCTTCTTCAACAGTTCTTTCGAGGCGAGACCTAGGCATTTCATTACAGGCCGCGCGCTCTCGTATCGCTTTGGCACTCGGGCAGCGAAAACTGTCCACGAAAAGAGCCGAACGAAGTATCCGCGTTTATTGGGGGGCGTCGAAATCTTGGCAAGCCACTTGTAAAACGTGTGAGATCCAAACGTGATTCTGATTCCGAACCGCCAAGCCCAATAAGCCGCACCCAGGAGCAATTCAGCAAACCAAGCAAGTTGTATGAAAATGTGCCCGAGCACAAACCCGGAAACAATGAAACAAATGAGAATGGCGTATGGCGGAAATGGGAACACCTGTCTTATGTCGGAGATGATGCTCCGGGCAATCTCGGGCGCACCAAATGCAACACTCGCCTCAAAAAACAAACCAGGTATCACGCCAACGAGATAGGGAACTAATCGCGGTGAAAACGCCTTTGAAAAATCGACCTTTATCATTTGCTCACCTTCCGACATTGTGCCCCCGGATTCGCCAAGTGTCGATTCTAGGACGTGGGACTCTCAGCCGCCTCAACATACTCGCGAATTGCCATCCGAATGTTCGCAAGAGCTTCCTCCTCGGTTGCACCCTGCGACCAGCAGCCCGGCAAACCGGGGCACGAGACGCTGTAGCCTTCCTCGGAATAGCGGAGAACGACGCGATAGTTTGCCATGGAATGAATGGTATACCCTTCGCAAAATCACCCGCAAAAGCAAATAAGGTATGTTTCTCTATTCCCTATTCCCGATTCACTGCTGCCTGCTTCACCGAATCCTGCCGCAAATGACTGAACACCGCCGACGGCACGTCGGTCAGCGGCAGCGCGGGGCCTTCCCATAGTAGGCGAGGCGAGCCTTCGCTGAGCGAATGCAGACCTTCCAAATGAAATGTATGTTTGCCGGCGCGAAGGCCCAGCGAGCCGCGATCATAACGCATGGCATTTCCCGGCGAGCCACAGACCTGCGCAAAGGGCGGGCCGGTCTTGGCCACCTCGACGCCGTCGATCACTAATCGCGCGCCATCTCGCGCCAGCAGATGAAAGCTATAACCGCCGTCAGCGGGAATGTCGATGAAGCCGTCCCACGCGACGGCGTAACGCGTAAAGCCCTGCGAGTCTGTGTGCAAGTTGGGCGAGTCGCCGGTGAAGAGCGGGCGCTCGGCGGTCAGATCGGGCAACTCGGTCCATTCACCAGGATAGATGCCCCAGGAAAGGCCGGACAGCGTGGGGCCCCAGATCGAGACAGCGTCGTGCCAGTGGTCCACGGCAACCACTCCCTGCGCGGCCCAGTCTTCATTGGTTGAATCAGGTTTGTGTTTCGGGCCTTCAACGTGGAGCAGAACCCGGAAGCGTCCCGAACCGTCGAGTTGCGTACCTTCGGCATCGGGAAAACGGTGGCTCACGCGGCGACCATGCGCTCCTGTGCCGTCGCCGAAGAGCCATGTAAAGTGCGCGCCGGGCGAGGGCTGCGCAGTAAACGTCACCGGCTGGCCCGGCTTGAAGGTCGGCGGGTCCACAGTGAACGCCGCCACCGGACCGTGCGCGTCGACATAATGAGGTGGCTGCACGTCTCCCGAGACCACAATCGGCAGATCGGCATTGCTGACGGCGCGGTGCTGACCGACCTTCACATTGTCGAAGGTCACGCCTGTCACATCGCCGATCAAGGTCGAATCGGCCAGCGGCGGCTGGTCCAGCGCCCAGATGTTATGGAAGTTGAAGCCGTGCAGGCTTGGATATTCCTGCTCCAGTTGCACCAGCGAATACCAATCGTCGAGAAACAGATTCTCGAAGGTGAACTCCGAGTGATCGCCCTTGGCCGCTTGAGCGCCCCAGAAGCCGAGCAAGCCAAAAGTCTGCCCACACGCGCCGATGCCGCCGTGAAGAATGTCGGAATCGCGCAGAGTAAAGTTGCGCGAGTTGAATATTTTTCGCGGCCATCCTGCGCGCACGATGTTCGAGATGCTTGTAGAAAGCACGCTATGCTCGATGAGTATGTTATCGACATCGTGGCCGGGGCGCAGCATATCCGCGTCTTTGTAACCGTCCCAGTTTCCCTCCATGGCAAACACATCATCTGACGCGCGCAGGAAAGAGTCGCGCACAATAGTATCGCCGCCGCCCAGCCAATCCATGCCATCCTGGTTGGCATTGGCCGTGTTGCCGCCGATCAAGCGCAGGTCATCATACACAAAGCCAAAGGAGTCCTTCATTTGGATCGACCAGGTCCTTGCGCGAACGATGCAGGTCAGCCCATCGATCTCCACGTTGCGTGCTTCGAGCGCGCCGATGCAATGCCAATCGGGCTTTTGCATCCAACCTTCATCGCTGTTGGGATCCTGTGGACCTTCGTAAACAAAAGTTCCGCGGCCGAGAATTTTTACGTTTTCCACCTTCCACAGATTCAGGCTGCCAAAGAAGTAAGAGCCGGGCGAGAGGTAATAGGTCTCGCCGCTCTTGGGATTCAGACTCTGGCGATAAACACCCGGCTGAAAGGCGAGGATCTTCGAGTTGCGCGGCAGAGGCGGCGGCGGCGAGCCGGCAAAAAGAAACAGCATAGTGGCGTGGTTGAGAAAGTCGCCGGGGCGGGAAATGGAAAGCTTGGCCGGAGCCGCGAGCCGGAAGCGAATGGTTTGGCCTTGTCGCGCGGGCCGCAGTCCCAGCCGCCAAGGCTGAATGTCTACGCCTTTATCCCAGAACCCCGGCTCGCCCGCAGTTATCTCGACGTTCACTGGACCAATGATATCGAAGCTGACGAAGTCATAACTTGCCGCAGCGTGGGCCACGTCCACAGGCTGGCCGTTGACCGTAACGGTGAAAGCCGTCGAACGCATCTCCGGCGGAACTGGAGCGGCCTGAACGCGGGAAGCGGCGTGGGCGGCGATAGGCAGCGCGAGAAGAACCACGAGCAGCGAACGATGACCCAGCACGAAAACGAAACTCCAAGACGAAGTGGGATATGAAACCACTGTAGCACCGTGGGGAGGGCCGCGGTTTCAGATGCCTTCGCCTGACGTATGGCCGAGCAGCTTCTGGGAAATTATCTCTCTTGGGCATGGCGTGAAGACGCGAGGCCCTTCCAAGCCCCATAATGATGGATGGACACGGCGATTGTTGCTGGATAAACTGGCAGTCTGTTTTCGCAAACCTGAAAATACGAGGGTTCACTCCGCCTTGGTCACTTCTCAACTGTCGTTTACAGGATTTGTCTGGAAGAATCTTTGGCGCCGACGGCTGAGAACGCTGCTGACTCTTTGCGGCATCGGCATGGCAATCGGCGCCTTTGTCGGCCTGGTGGGTTTTTCGCTCGCCTTCGAACATGAATGGCTGCGTATCTATTCCAGCAGCGGCACCGACATTGCCGTTATTCAGGGGACCTTTCTGAACACCTCGCTCGACGAGTCCGCAAGCTCAACGCTGAAGGCGCTGCCTGTGGTGGCGCAGGCGACGCCGATGATCTACAACGTGATGGATTTGACCCCTGAGGTGAATGCGCTGGTCTTCGGCTGGAAGGCGGATTCGTACGAGTTTCAGTCCCTCCAATTTCTCTCGGGACGGCCCTTCCGAGACGGTCAGCCGGAAGTGATGTTGGGCGAGCTTCTAGCCGCCAACCTGAACAAGAAAGTCGGCGACACGCTGGAGATTCAAGGCGCTCCCTTCAAGGTGGCTGCGGTCTACCATGGGGGATCGGCGCTCGAGGCCGGAGGAGTCATCATGCCGCTCGACCAGTTGCAGAAACTGAGCAACCTTGAAGGCAAGGTCTCCACCATTCATGTGCGGCTGCGCCCTGCTCCACCCGGAGAAGCGCCCGAAGCCTATCTGAAGCGGGCCCAGGCCGAGATCGAGACGGCTCTTCCCGGATTGCGCGCAGTTCCCGCAAACGAGCGTGCCAGCAACAACCAGTTTGTGCGGCTGGCGCATGCTTCCGCCTGGGGCACCTCGTCGATCGCCTTGCTCATCGGCATCTTGGGAATCGCCAACACCATGGCCATGTCCGTCTTTGAGCGTACAAAGGAGATTGGCATTTTGCGCTCTCTCGGTTGGAAGCGCCGACACGTGCTGATTCTGATCCAGCTTGAAGCGGTGGTCCTGGGCCTGGGCGGCGGCATTCTGGGCGTCGCCATGGGATGGTCTGCCTTGCGTCTGCTGGCCGCCCTCCCAGAAACCGCGAGCATCGTCACGGCGTCGCTTCCTTTGCCGCTGCTGGCCGAAGCCCTGGGAATTGCCGTCCTGGCCGGGCTGATCGCCGGGGCAATGCCTGCATGGCGCGGCGCGCAACTTTCTCCGGTCGAGGCGCTGCGCCACGACTAAGGCCTGTAGAGCTGCGCAGACTGTGCAAGAGCTACGACGACGCAAGAGAGTTAGATTGCACACAGTTCACCTCTTGCGAGAATCGCTCCTGCAATTCCCTTCGCAGCACCTTGCCGTTGTGATTCTGGGGCAAGTCGCCAGCTTCGACGATCCAGATGCGGCGCGGCGCTTTATAAGGCGCGAGACGCTTGCGGCACCACTCCAACAACTCGTTTTCGCTGGTCGTGGAATCCGGCTGTAGTTCGACGGCCGCGACGGGAATCTCGCCCTTCTCCTTGTGGGGCAAGCCGAAGGCGACAGCACGTGCTACCTTCGGATGAGCCTGCACAGCTTCCTCCAGTTCGCGCACGTACACCGAGTAGCCGCCACATTTGATCACGTCCTTCATGCGCCCCACCAGCCGGATCAGGCCGAGGCGATTGCGCGTGGCCAGGTCGCCGGTGCGCAACCAGCCGTCGCTGGTCAGCAAGCCCTGACTGTCACCTTTGTCCTTCCAATAATGCGGAGCCAAGCCGCAGCGTCGGATCTGGCACTCGCCCGTCACGCCGGCTGCCACGGACCGGTCGTCCTGATCAACCACGCGGATGCGAAACGGCGGCACAGGGAAGCAGAGGTCGCCGCTGCCGGGCAACAGCGATAGATCGACTCCCATCATGGCGAGACCTCCCAGCTCCACCATGCCGTAGCCGTTCAGCAACACTGGCGGAATGCGCCGCCCACCCGGCAATCGGATTAAAGCGCCGAACGCACGCAGCCGCTCTCGAACGGCAATGGGCAAGTGGTCGCTGGCCGAGAGCCACAAGCGCACACTCTTAAGCCGTGCTGGCTCCGGATTGCTGTTGACCAGCCTCGCCAACATGGCCGGCACGCCAACGAAAGCGGTGATGCCATGGCGCTCTACAAGGTCCAGCGCCGCAGCAACCTCAAAACGATCGAGAAAACAGCCGCGGATGCCTGCCATCAGGCCATATAACGCAATGCTGACAGCCATGATGTGCGACCAGGGCAGCGCAATTAGCGCCAAGTCTTTAGGTCCGAGAAACACTCCGGCCAGAACCGTGGAAGCACGTGCTCCCAGCAGCGCGTTGCTCGAAAGAGCTGCGCCTTTGGGAAATCCGCTGGTCCCCGATGTGTGAAATATCGCCACGGTCGCGCTCGGATCTATGGAGGATGGCGGAAACGACGCGCTAGTATTTCTATAGTCGATGGCCACGCGCAGGAATCCGTCCAAAGTTTCCGGCTCATTGTCTGCTTGGATCCAGGTGCGCACCGGTAGGGCATCGCGGTCGGCTATGTTGCGCTCGAAGACCGCCTTGTCGGTCACCAGGATATCGGTGCCGCTCTCGGTGAGAATGCGGCGCACCTCGGACAGTGAGAGAAGTGGATTCAGCGGAACCGCGATGCCACCCGCGCGGATGATCGCCAGAAACCAGTGAAAACACTGCCGGTCGTTGCTGCGGTAGATCGCAACCGGTTTGCCCGGACTGAGCGCGACCGAGCGGCGCAGAAAAGCATCGATCGATCGAACATCGGCGTGCAGATCCACGAGATGAAAGGGGCCATCTTCCGCGACGGCGACTTCGCAATCCCCTTTCCGTCGAACCAGCTCATCAACGAGATTGGCCACCGTGACGCCCTTGTCACACGAGAGTTGATAGCGGCAAAAAATGTTCATTGAGCAGGCACCGGCTTGCGGCCCCAGTCGCTGGCGACGCAGTAATGAAACAGGTGGTCAAGATAGTCCAGCACCGGCGGCGGGCAAATTCCAGCAGGCCCGAGCAGGCGCTCCGCGTTTGTCGTATCAAACTGCATGCGCATGGTGAAGTAGTCGCGGTAGGCGCGACCATCGCGCAGCACACGGCGCTTTCGCCCCCATAGCGAAACCCACAGCAGCGGCCGCACTGCGGCGAAGAAGAGCCTCGGATTGACATAGCGCGGCTCAGGCGCGTTGAAATACTCCCTGGCGCGCTGCGCGATCTGCTGGATGGTGGCGCTTCCGCGTGGCCCGGCACATAGGTGGACCGTGCTTCCCAGGGCGGCTTCATCAAACACCAGCCGCGCAACGGAGGTAGCGACATAATCCACCGGCACAATATCGAGCACCGCATCGGGATAACCCGGCACAGTGCGCCATAGCCCGCGCGCATAGATCTTCAACGGCCAATACATCATCTTGAAGCTGGAGGTTGCGCCGCTGCGAGAGTCGCCCACAATGATGCTGGGGCGCAGAATCATGCCAGGCAAAGAACCGAGCCGCGAGTGGACCAGCGCCTCCGCCTCGGCTTTGGTTTGTTCATAAGTATTGCGGTAACTCTGTCCCACGGCCAGTTCGTTTTCGCGCACCAGGTCGGTGCGTTCGCCGGCTACATAAGCCGTTCCAACGTAGGCGAGGCTCTGAAGCCGGCGCGCGCCGGCGGCGAAGTCCAGCACGCGACGGGTGCCTTCGACGTTGATGCGACGCGCCTCGTCGATTGAGTGATCGAATCGCACCGTGGCCGCGGAGTGAATCACGCGCGTCGTCTCTGCGGAAAGGCGCTGATAAGCAGCGGTGTCAAGCCCGCAGTTGGGCTGGCCAACATCCCCGGAATAGACCTCCACGCGGGATCTCTGGACCGGAGGGACAATCAAATCGGCGCGTTGCTGGCCCGTCTGGCCGGGCCGGTCGCGGATAAGCAGCGCCAGCTTCGCCTCTGGTTTGCGGTCCAGCAGTTCATGCACCAGTTGCACCCCGAGAAAGCCTGTGGCGCCGGTCACAAGGATGAATTCTTCGCTATTCATTCACAAACCAATCTTAATGATCAAACAGTTTGAAGGCATAAGAACGACGACCTTTGGGTGCCTAAAAATTGAAGAATGTAATGCGCTATTATACCCGGAGCGCATGGATAGAGGTCGTTGTGTACCAACCCGCAGTGCCATCGCATGAAATCCATTTTGCAGATTATTTTTGTCGTTTAGTTACTCTCAAGTTAAGCCGACCTCTCGGACTAATCCCAACCGAATGTATCGTTCGGGGAAAAGGCACCCCCCTCCCCCCCATATTTACTGTGGAACTGTGAAACTGTGGTGGAATTGCGCAGCGATCATATGATCGGCGCGATTAGCAATTTTGGAGCACGTTGGACTTGGCATGAGGGAAAGTGGCCGCTCTGCCCGCGAATTGTAAAGAAATTTGCGAAATCATCCTGGCGATAGATTAGGATCCACCGGTTCGCTTGTGTGCTTGATTGATTGACGTCGGCGGCCGTTATTGGACGTCTCCGGGCCAGGGCTGGATCATCCACATTTCTACCTTGCAATCAGCGCTTTCCTTCTATCCCTTTCGAAGCCGCTTTCGCATTTTTATCCCACCCGTGAAATGACGAGAAGTTGCCGGCATTCCAAGCCTCACGGAGTCCCGGTGTGCTCAGATCCCAGTCAGGACGGATTTCGCTCATCATTGTGCGCAGATCGTGCCATAGGTCGATGACGGAAGGACGCCCCCAGAACCAGTAGCCGTTGTAGATGCGGTAGATCACCAGACCCGGCTTGAGAACCAGCGTGTGCGGAATCATCGGATTGTGCTCGGGGTCCGTGTACTCCTGGATGTCCAGGTCTTTCTGAACCTTTCGTTCAGGATCAGAAAGAAACGTCCACTGGGCGCCGAGTGACGCTCGGAATTCCTGCAATGTGTGGTGGTCGTCGGTGGAGATGGTGACGATCCGTGTATACGCCACAGCGATGCTGGGATAAAAAGATACCAGCTCGCGATGCTGCTGATGCTCCTTTGGGCAATAATGGCCGCGTGCGAGCGTAAGGATCAGCGAGTCATCGCCCTGCAATTCGCTGAGCTTACGTATTGTGCTCGTGTGATCGGGAAGCTCGTAATCGGAAAGAGTGCTTCCGGGAACAATGTCAGAGCGCATGGTCGGACTCCTTCGCGGGGAATATCGAGGCTCGCATGAGTTTCGCGTTTTCGTTGATCGATATATTCGGTTCTTGACGAGTACATCCTCGCCGATGCGATCAATTTATCAAGCCCTGAGGTTTGATGCTTACTACTGCTTGCAGGGACATAACTCTTTGGGGCCTCCCGAAAACCCGATTAAAAAAGGTTTAGGGGGTGTTTGAATACTAAGCGGTAGGACGAACTTCATCCAATGATCGCGACCATACTGAGGGAGTTCGTTCCGCGGGCGCTAGAGCGGTTTTCTCTTTATCACCCGAAACGGGAAGCCCTTTGCTTTTTCGAACATCATTCGTCGGCATCTTTATCCGGTGCTTGAGGAATTGGGGTGGGTTAATTCCTGCACCGGCACAAACAAAGCGGGCAACCATACCTTCCGGCGTTTTCTGAACCCGCATCTCCGAAAATGCACCGGGTGTTCAGAAGGACTTCGCAAGCACTGGATGGGCTATGCCGAGGAGAGCACGGGCGATCTCGATGACAAATCAAAGACGACGAAGAGTTCCGGAGAATGGACGCTCAGAAGTGCGGTTTCGGCTTCGAGCTAAGTCCGGCTGTACCGAGAATTGAGGCAAAAGCCTCAGAACAAACGGCAGCGTAAGTAGCTGATTTGGAAGAAGAACTAATGGTCGGGGAGAGAGGATTTGAACCTCCGACCCCCTGGTCCCGAACCAGGTGCTCTACCAGGCTGAGCCACTCCCCTTTAGAATCAGACAGTTGCAAGATTCCTCCCGGAATTTGACCCCTTGGGGAGGAATTTTCATGGCTGGTTTCGCTGACTTCATCAAGCACCGCAAATACTTCGTTTGTGTCTCGCCCGCAACTCTTGGCTGGTATGAATACTGCTTTGGCTTGATACCGGAAAACCCCACACAAGCCGACCTTCAGAACGCGGTGATTTCGATGAGCGAACGCGGGCTGAAGCCAACGGGCATCAACAGCGCCATTACATGCTGGAATGCCTACGCGCACTGGCTTGCGTTCCCCGAGACAAAATGCGGGCCGGGCTGCAAGCATCCGAAACTCTCACGACTCAAGGAACCACAGAACAACATGCCCGTATATTCCGAACAGCAAATTCATCGTGTGGTGGCCTATAAACCGGGCAAGGCCGAACTGCGGACACATCTCATCATGCTGTTCCTGTTTGACGTGGGAGCGCGTATCAGCGAAGTGCTTTCACTGTGTACGGACGCCCTTGACTTTGACAATTTGCTGGTGCGGTTGGAAGGCAAAGGCAGCAAGACGCGAATCGTTCCCTTTAGCACTGAACTCCGCAAATGCTTGGTGCGTTACATCGCAGATGCGGACACCAATCGGCTAGTCTTTGCCACACGGAACGGAACCAAGTTGGGCCGGAGAAATGTCCTCCGCAGCGTCAAGACTCTGTGCCGTAAGGTGGGCTTTGAACCACCCGCCCGGACACTACACGCGGCGCGGCATAGTTACGCTTCTAACTACCTTCGCAAGGGCGGGAACGCAATCGCCCTGCAAAGGACATTGGGCCATGCCGACCTTTCGACCACGCAGCGATATTGCCATCTCGCAGTTGCCGACTTGCAAGCCGCGCACCAGCGAATCAGCCTGCTCAGCTAGTGGTGCGGTGGATACAATCCGGGGAACGATCAAACACTATGGGGAGATGCAATGAAATTCTTTCTGATGCTCTTGCTGTTAGCTGCTGCACATGCGGAAACACTGCATGTGACTGCCGTGCGGAATCTCCAACCAACCGATCCACCTCCCGTATCCCGCGCGTTTAGGGTGTTCGTCATTGAAGGTGACATCGGGACGAAGCACTATACCGCACAACAAATCCATAGTTGGGGATCACAAGATTTCATCGTTGGTGACGACTACCCAATCGTGAAGCAGGACGCGCGTAGCTTAACCGTGGTCATGCACGACAAAAAGGGACATGAACTCAAAGAGCGGCTGGACGTAACGGGGGTGACCGAGAAATAAGAGGGACTCGTGTCAGCGGCCCGTCTCCGGGCGGGCCTTTCTCACAATAAGCCTAGTATTTTGAATAGTTTACTATTTTCCTAGAATTGTCCGTGTATGTAGATTTGTGGATTGCGGCGCTCTCACAGGGGAGTGTCGGCAAGATTTTGACCCACCCCCCCACACGCTTTCATGCGATGTGTCCAGCGGGTGAAAGGGACCGGGGGCGGGGTCAAATGTTAAAGAGGGTCCGTAGGAGAGCACACCAGTAGTCTTTTCTTCACACGCACAAGAATAAATCCCATTTTCGTCTTGTGTTCGTCTGCTAGTGCAAGCTGTTGTGCATGGCAGTTTCAGCCCGATGTGACCGGCTGCCATACGGAATTTCAATCATGGTCACACGGTCACCAACCACGGTAATCTCAGCATCACGTGTGAGGGCGTGTATGGCGACAGCCCACTGGTGCTCCGTGCAAGCATCGTTGACCGCCCGGCGCAACGCTTTGTACGACATTGACCCGGTGCCGCGTCTCGGGAGTGTTTGCCGGATTGCTGCCACTAAGCCGCACACAGTACGGATAGTCATTTCCTTTTTCATTTTGTCCTTTCATCGGGTGGCTGATTTGTCCCCAAAATCCCCATGTCCCCACGGGTCCCTGTAAAGACCAATACAACATATCCTTTATTATCATATACATACATATATGATAATAAAGTTCTACACATAAACAGGGACGGGGTGGGGACTGGTGGACACTACGCGGCTAGGTACAAGGTCCCGTCCTCTCTCTTGCCAACACGTCCATCCCGGATGAAGCCGTCAAGCGCACGGTTCCACAGTTCTGTGCCATCCCTTTCCGCGTGCATCACCTTTTGCAGTTCGCGTTTCTTCATTGGACCCTTCGTATCCAGGGCACGAATAATGCGCCCCTGCACTTTGGCAATGGCGTTGTCCGCCGAACTGGTCCGGTAGTATTCGTGCGATGCAATCTGGTACTGACCAAGGTTCACGGCATCTTGCGCGGTCTCTGCGCTGATGACCGTCTCGTGCCGTAGCCACGCTATGAGCAGTGCATTACGCCATGCGTGAACGTTCATCCGCTCTGAGCCTTCCGGCAAGTTGTCAGCCCACTCGCAAATGATGTCTTCAGCGGCAGAGGATGGCACCAAGCGCACGTGTGCGTCCTCAAGCTGCATCACCCGTGGCAGGAATGTACTCTGCAATTGTGTGAAGTCCGTGGGCTTCATCTTGCTGACGTTCTCAAAGCCGCCCTCAGTGCCGATGATGTTGAACCGGGACATCAAGCCACTGCCAACGGCATTGCCACGGCTAAGCAAGTCAAACCAATCTTCCTCCGTCACACCACACAGCATGGAGAACATCATTTCCCCATAGGCCGCATCGCGCGTGCCCGTGGCAGTGCCGTGGAATGTCACATCATCCCAAAGCTGACAAACAACGCCCTCCATGCCGCTTCCAACGCCCCCCTCAATGAACAAGGTGCTGAGGAAGGTTTTCATTTCCTCATGAACGCTGAGGACACGCGGCAGTGTATTGCCCCACGTCATTTGCGGCTTGTTCTTGATGGTTGAATCCAGGTCCCGACACAGCCGGGCCATGCCGGGCACACTGGACGCGGCGGCCATGTGTGCGCCTATGCCTTTTGGCTTCCACTCAAAATCGCGTTCACCGGAAAGCAGACCGTGAGTAAAAGACACGCGGACTCCGCTACTGTTGCCGCTCCCGCTCCAACCATCGCAAGGCTGATTAAAGAAGCGGACAGCACGGCGGATGGCAGTACCCTTCCCCTTTCCTTTCGGAGCCACTATGACGGTGTACGTGCGCGGCAATCCGCCGTCCACGCTTGGGCACGACAAGCGGTCACCAACTACAGCCCCGAGCACGCAGCGGAACGCCTCTGCATACATCTTGAGCGGGATGTTGTTGTCAGTTCCGCACAGCTTTGCAAAATCCGCAATGATGGTCCCTTCCCAAGCGGAAATGGGATATACGGGACGCACGCGCTCCGTCTGTTTGGCAGGCTCCGGCTGAGTCTTCTTGCTGCTCCCAATCACAACTGCAATTTCCGGCTCGGGCACAGCATACCGTGAGACGCTCTCTGCGATGTGCTCCAGGTCCGCATCCGATACCGGGTCCGCACAGATAGCCTCATTGATGGGGATGAGGGCCGCGTGGATGGCATCCGCATCCAGCCCGGATACACGCAGCTTCCCGGCAACGGACGTGAGTTGTGCATGTCTCCCGCC